>JACXTT010014432.1_pt1 | contig 10328 bp, 9 predicted proteins | sample 9270951 | NCBI WGS metagenome assembly JACXTT01 (sample SAMN15532306, study PRJNA645909) | rock metagenome | isolation source: weathered quartz diorite | place: Puerto Rico | collected 2017-06-21
AGCACCTTACTTTTGTTTGAGGGTTCTTTCCAGATCCGCGTATAAACCCCGTTGTTCCAGTGTTTGAATATAACGGTTCTCAATGAAATCCGCGGGATTGGCATGCTGCGCGGCGGGCAACGTCTCGGCGACCTGGCGCAGCACCGTTTGTATCATTGCCGGGGTTGTATAAAACGTTTTCTGAAGGAACTGGCCGGTATGTAGTTCGAGGCTGGCCTCGACGATGGACTTGTCGTCGACGCGGGCAACCTTCTGGATCACGCGAGTGCTGAAAGGTTTGTCCGCGATCATACGATAGACCGCCTTGGAAATCGCCCGGAGGAAATTCAACGTTTCGTTCTCATGGTTCTTGAGAAAAGAGCGTTTGGCTGCGAATCCCTGATGGGCAAAAGGAATTCCTAAGTCCTTGAAGGCCACGAGCTCTCTGAGGCCGATTTTTTTTCCTTCCAACATGCCGACGTCGGTGGTGACACCTGCCTGGACCTTACCCGTCTTAATGGCCACATTCGTTGCACTGCCACCCACCGTCTGAATGAGCGCCACGTCCCTGTTTGCAACCAGCCGATGTCTTTCCAGCAGTAACCGGGCGGCGAAGTCGGTGTTGGAGCCGAAACGGCCAATTCCAATCGCCTTGCCTTTTAGATCTTCAATCTTCTGAATTTCCGGGCGGCCGATCAAATAGAAAAGCATGGTCGGGATCGATGTCCCGATCGTGACGCCATCCGCGCCGCGGAGATCCACAGCGACAACCGGCGCCGCTCCCACCATCGCATAGTCGATCTCATCGGAAAGCAGAGACTGAATCACCGTCGAGCTGTTCTGAATGAACAGCATTTCCACCCGCAGACCGACTTCACTGAAATAGTTGGCTTCGGCGGCAATCCATAGAGGCGCCTGTGGAAGTCCCAGGCTTGGATACGCGACTCTGATAGTGGCCCGGTGATTGGCAAAAGCCCCGGACGCTAAGTTTAAGATCGCGAAGAGAGTGAAAAACGCGATGATCGTCCGTTTGCTGGAAGGCAAATTCTCTGGCCAACGCTGGCCTCTTCTTGAACATTGAACTTTGAACATTGAACCTCTGGTGACTATCTTATTTTCAATCCCTTTCGTTGTTTTTCCTCCACCACTTTCCAGCCTTGATCGACGTACCATTCGATCTGGCGAAATAGGCCGGTAAAAATCCGCACGTCCGTATCTTCCAGGCCCGCGCGACCCAAGATGCGACGAAACGCCAGCAGCATATGTTCGGGATTCTCGGAATCCAGAAAGCCGATCTTCAAGAGTGTCGTCCTCATTCGGTCAAAGAGCCGCTCGACCGCCTCGGCGGGCGCACGCTGGATCGTCGACGGCGCGCCTTGCGTCACTGAGGCGAGATAGATCTCATAAAGACAAATGACGGCAGCCTGCGCGACATTCAGTGACTGATAGTCCGGATGCGAGGGAATCGTGATCAGCAGCTGGCAAGGCTCGAGGTCTTTGTTGCTCAGACCGTGGTCCTCAGGACCGAAGATGAGGGCGGCCTTTCCCGTTCGCGCCGCCGCGACAATCTCGGGAGCAACGTCGCGTGGTGGTTGGCTGTGCCTACGGTAAAGTCCAGGTCGACAGGTAGTTCCGACAACCAACGTGCAATCTGCAATCGCTTCGCGAATCGTGCCGTAGCATCTCGCTTCGTTTAGAATGTCGCGACCGTGGACTGCCATGGCCCGCGCCCAGAAACTTTTGGTGCGGGCGCTGCCGACAATCGCCAGCTCTACGGCGCCCATGTTCTTCATGGCGCGCGCGATGGAGCCGATGTTTCCTGAGCCGCGGGGCCGGACGAGAACGATGCGTAAATTGCTCAACATAGAACGGTTTGAACCGTTTGAACGGCTTGAACGATTTGAACGAACGTTGTCTTGTTCAAGCCGTTCCAAACGTTCAAATAGTTCAAGACGCCCCCAGACCGTTTATTTGGCAAACGGGCATAATCGGTTCTTTAAAATCACGCTGCGGTTCTTCATATCAAACGTTGATCGGTAGTCAAAATTCTCGTTCATGATCGACTGAGAATCTTGGACATGCTCGGCGCCAAAGATGTGCCCGAGCTCATGAATCAAAGCGATCACATCGATGGTTGGTTCCGTGGTGGCGCCGGTGTAGCGAAACGGTGCCGAGACGTAGAGCACAACGTAGTTTCCCAGCCCCTCGCGGCAATCGCCGATGCGATCCACTCGTCCCCGCCCGCCGTTATAAATGTTCACTCGCTCCCCGGTAAAGGCGATGAGCAGGTCGTAAGCCTCTCTTTTTCCGTCGAGGGGAAATTCCTTTTTCAATCGAACCATCAAACCGGCTGTGGAGGCAATCTTCTCTTGCGCTGGCCACGCGGCAGTGCTTTGAACGACGAAGCGGACGCCGAATTCGTTGTCAAAGTAGTCAGACGACGCTTCGATCAACCCACGGACCTCTTCATCCCAGCGCGGGTTTCTCTCGCGCAAGGCCAGATCCCCCAACGCTTGAACCCGAACGGTTCTCAGCGGCAGATCTTTGCTCACAACGCCGCAGGAAGTCAGAGCAAGTACACTAAGGATGCAACAGGTTATCCGTCGGGGCGTAGTCATCGGTCAGCACGGGAACATCTTGATCGGCGAGCGGGCCATTATAGTAGGCAACGCCAATGTCTTGGATCGGATCAGGAAAAAGACCCTTGTCGAGGGCCGACGCGCGCTTGACGATTTCTTTGATGTCCATTCGCTGCTTATCCTTCGTAGCGATGACGATGACGTTTTGTATCGTTTCGGTACTGACGTTGTCGGGACGGCGCGCCGCGAACACATAAACCTGGGGGAAAATAAGCCGCTGGGTTTTGGCAAAGGCGCGAGCGATCTTGCCCGAGGGTCCCGTGACGGCGCTGATAAGATTGGCGACGATAATTCCGTTCGGGCTGAGTTTCCGCTGGGCCAATTCGAAAAATTCCTTCGTTGCCAGGTGAAAGGGCATGGCATCCGAATAGTAAGCGTCGAGGAGGATGATGTCGTATTGGGTCGTCGCACGGGTAAGGAACAGCCGCCCGTCTTGAACATAAAGGTGTAGGTTTTTGCCATCCCGGACGCCGAATTGCGTTTTAGCGATTTGGACGACCTCCGGATCGATTTCTACGACGTCGATTTCGAGCGCCGGGAATTCCTTTTGCAGCTTCTTCGGGATGGAGCCGCCGCCAAGACCCACGATCAGCACTTTCTTAGCGTCAGGCCTGAACACCATCCCCAGTGATGTGTAGCGCGAATAAATCAGACGCAGCGCCGTCGGATCTTTGAGGTTCATGGCGCTCTGCAGGGTCCGGTCAAAGTACATATAGCGCGCATCGTCATCTTCTTCCACGCGGATGCGATGGTAGAAACTATCCTTCTCGAGGATGGTTTTGAGTCGAGCCCAAACGGACGGCGGCCAAGACATATTGATCGATCCTAAAATCAGCGACAACGTCGTTACGGCGCGCGCGAGGGCCACGCCGTGTACCCGCATCATCGGCAGCATCAGCAGCGAAAGACAAATCAATGTGATTCCCAGGGCGTGAATAATATTGCTCACGCCCATGAGCGGAATCAGATAAAAGGCGGTCAGCAGGGTGCCGCATATACTGCCACACGTGGAAACCGCGTAGAGGGTTCCCGCCGTGCTGCCGACCAGAGAAAGCCTGGTGGCGGCCAAGCGGATAGCATATGGCGAAATGGTTCCGAGAAAAACCCCCGGCAGCAAAAAAAAGATGGTGCTAGCGATAAGCGGGTTCAAACGAGTGCCGAAGTCGACGCTGGCGACCCACTCATTGACCGGCGGGTAAATAAACGGAAGAAAAAAAATCAGCACACCGGGAATCAAAAGCAGGGTGAGTAAGCGAGCATAGGACGGCTCGCGCGCCGACAACCATCCTCCCCAGTAGTAACCCAGGCTGAGCGCGGCCATCACCACCGAGATCAAACTACCCCAGACGAAAATCGAGCTGCCGAAATAAGGCGCCAGCACGCGGCTGCCGACAATTTCCAAGGCCATCAGAACGCCGCCGCTGATGAAGACAACGACATTGAGCAGAAATCGCACCATCGGATTAACTCTCCCAACCCCAGTTTTGTTCCTCGTCGACCAGCGACATCGGTTCTAACAACTCTTCGGAGATGCCCTCGATAAATTGCGAAGGGCGAGATAGCACCATGCGCAGCCCTCGGTCGAAGATCTTAATGGGATACGTAATGAACAAATTTTCTTTGGCGCGGGTCGCGGCGACGTAAAGAAGTCTTCGCTCTTCTTCGAGTTCTTCGTCGGAGCTGATGTTGTAGAAGGAAGGAAATCGGCCCTCGAGGGCCCAGATGATGAAGACCGAGTGCCACTCCAAACCTTTGGCGGAGTGAATAGTCGATAACACCAGAGGACCTTCGTCCGGGTCCACCGCCAACACACCGGCGACGCTGTCATTGGGCGGCTCCAAAGCCATATCGGTCAACAAACGTTCCAAGTTTCGATACCGCTCCGTGATCCCCTGAAAATGTTCGAGGTCCTTGAGACGCTTCGGATAGTCGTCCGGATGCGTTCGCTTAAGAATAGGAGCGTAGTATTGCATGAGATACTGCGTCTGCTCCACGGGCTGCTCCGCTTCGCTAGCAACCTGAAAAACTTGCGCCAAGGTCTTGAGTCCCTGGGCCGCTTTGCCTTTGGCAGGGAAGGAGCGTAACCGCTCCACCGGATGACTTCCCTCGAGCAGCCATCTGACGATCTTTTGACTCATCTGTGGACCCACTCCTTCCAGAAGTAAGAGCACGCGGTTCCAGGAGATGGTGTCCTGTGGGTTGGCAAGAATTCTCAAATGCGCGAGCACATCCTTGATATGGGTGGTCTCCATGAATTGAAAGCCGCCCCGTTTGATGAACGGAATATTGTGACGCGTAAGCTCGATCTCCAGATCGAAGGAATGGAAGCTGGAGCGGAACAGGACCGCCATGTCCCATAACGGCACTCCCTCTTCGCGCAGCTCCAAGATCTTCTGGCAGACGAAGCGCGACTGCATCTGCTCGCTTTCGGCTTGGACCAAAATCGGCGTTTCGCCTTCTCCTTTTTCTGTAAAGAGCCTCTTTTCGTAACGTTCGTGGGCGCGCTGGATGATCTCATTGGTCAGATTGAGAATAGGCTGGGTGCTGCGGTAATTTTCCTCGAGTTTGATGATGCGCGTTCCCGGAAATTGCGCGGGAAAATCCATGATGTTGCGAAAGTTGGCGCCGCGAAAAGAATAGATGCTCTGGGCGTCGTCGCCCACGACGGCAACGTTGTCATGATCCGCGGCCAGCAAACGAACGATGAGCGACTGTAGGTGGTTGGTGTCCTGGTATTCGTCGACCATGATGAACTGGTAGGCGCGGGAAAGATGCCCGCGGGCCTCTTCGCTCTGGGTCAGGAGATCCTTGAGCTTGGTCAGTAAGTCGTCGTAATCCACCAGGGTCTTGGTCGCTTTGTAGTCCACGTAACGTTCATACAGACGCAGCAGATCGTCGAGAGATTCGTAGAGATGGGGATATTCTTTGTCGACCAGGTCTGCAACGGTGGTTTGCTTGTTCACGGCCATGCTGAAGATTTCCCCTACCGTTTGTTTGCGCGGGAAGCGCTTGTCCTTATTATTGAGCCCCATCTCGGTGCGCAATAGCTGGATCGCGTCTTCGCTGTCGGGCCGATCCATGATGGTAAAGGAAGGCAACAAATCGATCCTGCGCCCGTATTGACGCAGCACCATATTGGCAAAGGAATGAAACGTTCCTCCCGCCACTTGGCTGCAGCGGTTGTCGATCAACACACTAGCGCGGCGCAGCATCTCCTCGGCGGCGCGGCGAGTAAAAGTGAGCAACAGGATCGAACGGGGATCGACGCCGATATCGATCAAATGGGCGACTCGATAGACGAGGGTACGCGTCTTGCCCGTGCCGGCGCCGGCGATAATCAGTAGCGGGCCTTCTACCGTGTTGACCGCCTGGAACTGAGCCTCATTCAATTCTTTGCGGAAGTCGAGCTTCGAAGGCCGGGGAGTCGCCGGATGAGTATTTTTAAGGACGTACTGCTTCGTCAAGGGATCTCCGTGTGTCAGGTAAATTACCTATTTTCACCCGACCGGGCAAGCGATGAGTGCAACTTCCTAGCCTGCATTATTCATGTGCGAAAGATAGGTCGGACCGCCAAAATATGATAGACTCAGCTTTGCGGTGAAAAGAAATCTCATAGCGATCGTGGTGCTAGTGCTATTCGCTGCTCCAGTGAGGGTCAGAGCGGCATCGGCGCTCCCTCAGGCCAAAATGGAGGAATTTTCTGACGCCGAGTATGGATATTCCTTCCAATACCCTTCCGGTTGGCCGATTCGGAGGCTGCCCGAAGGCGAAGGCAATAAGCAGATCAGAGTGACGCTGCAGGGACCTAACGACAGTTCGTTTATGGTGATTATGGATAAAGCGGACCAGAAAATCACCAAAGAAGAATTTCAAGCAGGCACACAAGGAAAAGAAATCGTCGATCGAATGATGACTGATACCATCGAGCAAATCTATAAGACCATATCCCACAATATTAAAGCGACCAACATGACCGTCGGAGAGCGCGAGGATCTATCCAACGATTCAGGGATCAAGTTCTACGTTTCCACGCTGCACACCGTGGCCCACGGGAAGTCCATTATTGTCGCGGGCATTCATGCGTTGCCATTCTCGAAGGATTATACGCTGAATTTTCTCATGACTGCGTTTACCGACAAGACGGCCAAGGCAGAAATCAACGCGCTAGTTTATGTTTTCAACTCTTTCCGCCTCAACACTGAGCCCATCACCCCGGAAACCCATCCCGGACCTGCTGCCAGAGCCTCGGAGAGGCTTACTCCGAAACCGTAGCCCCGTTATCATCCTCCCGAGCTCCTTAATAGAATGATCGCTACTTCTTCGGCGCGAAGATGAGAAATGATTGCCGGTCGAGAAAGTCGAATTCGCGTTGCAATGAAAAACCGGCGGCCTCCATTTCTCTCTTAATGAACTCACTAGGAGTGTAATGGCGCCACAGACCCTCGAACCAGGCTCTGCGGTCGAAGTCGATAATTGCGACGCGCCCATTGGGCCGCAGAACTTTTCGCAGTTTGGCAAAGTAACTCACCCGATTTTCGAAGTGATGGTACGTGTCCACCGTAAAAATAAGATCTACGCCGGCCTCCGATAGCAAAGGATCATCGGGCTTGCCGAGAATCACTTCCACGTTGCCTGCGTTTTCCTTTTTTGCCTGCTTAGCCACGAGATCGGTCATGTCTCGATCAATATCCACGGCGTAGACTTTGCCTGAGGAACCTACGGCCTTCGCGAGACGGAAGGTAAAGTAACCTCCGCCTGAGCCCAGATCCACGACGCGATCCCCCGGCTTGATCTCAAGGGACTGGATCACTCGTTCCGGCTGCTGCCATTGGTCGCGGCCAATACCTTCGTAGGCGCATTGCTTGATAACCGCGCAGCTGGCCAGGATGAGCAGCGCGAGCGCTAGAGGCCCGAGACGGCGGAAGAGCAATTTGAGCGGAGATAAATCCTTCACAAGTGAAGTGGTTGAAGCCGCGATGGCTATCGGATCAGCTTAGTCTTGCGGCGAAGGTGCTGATCTCTATTTCGCTGCCAGTTCTATGCAGCGGCGGGAATTCGCCGCGTAGCGCATGCAATCTTTATTAATGTCATCGGCAGACTTTTCAAAGACCGTGCGAAGGTATTGAACGCTCTCTTTTAGACAATTTTCGTTGTCGGTGTCACTGCCGAAAGCGGCGCAAAAAGCCAATGCGTAGCGTCCGTCCCAGGTGTTGTCGATGAGCGCATAGATGACGCCGCGCATACAGGCGAGCCGAATTTGTCCTTGAGCCAATTCGCATCCCGTTGCGGCAGCTCGAGGTTCGCCGAACCGGACCACATTAGACAAGTCGCGGCCAATGGATTGCGCACACGGGGTTACAAAAGCCCCGGCCTTGGCGCATTCCGCGAGCAGTCCCTCCGTTGAGAGGCCCATTTCGGTCATCCGCGACGTCTGCATCATATAACATTCGCTGCGATACTTTTCCGCCAACTGATTGCAGGGATAGTGGTAGTCGGTGGCATGGAAGTTTTTCTTTTCGTTGGTGAAATTAAAAACATTCTCCATAAATACTCCGCCGTAGCAGGAGCTCTGGCTCCACTCGTCCGGCAGGACGTCGCAGACGGCAAGTGACTGATTCAATTCATAGTCGGCAAAAAACATCACCGCATGCCCGAGGCCATGAAAGCATTGAAAGCGCAATGTGAGAGAGATGTTCGGGTCACAAGCGGAGGCGGCTTTTTGCTTGAGCTCTCGCTGGCTCGGGTGTTGACCAGCCTGGGCGTAGATGTCGTCGCCGCGCAGAAAGCGCTCCACCGAACCGTGGTAGCAGCCGGAATGGCAGGTCTGGTCGCAGGCAGCGAAGGAGTCATGGATCGTACCCTTCAGGCGGAAGGTTTCGCGGCCGATGGCGTGCACCACTACGTGACAGTCCCGGCGCAGCTCCGCGTCTTGGGCTTCAAAGCGGTCGATCGACTGAAGGACTTCCAGAGTCGAGTGAGTTTTTAACGCTTCGCGAAACAGATTGTCCAGGCACTCGGCGCCATGAACATCTTTCAAGCATTCTTTAATTACTCCCGTCGACGGGAGCCCTGATGGAGCCTTTGTTGTGCTGGGTGGGCCGGCTTCCTGGCCCGCCGCTTCGTACGCCGGAGCTATCAGGAAGATACCGAACAAAACAAGGATAAATACACTGGCCCCGCCCAACCTTTTCACTTAATTGCCCTCGCAGAATTTTTAGTTGCAACCTTAACTAAAAGTCGGCTCCACTGCAATCTTTTTCCTCATGGAAGGTCCGATATCGCACTTCAAGATATCTCTGTCGGAAGCCGGCAAGAATTTTTTTGACTGTGAACTCACGTATTAATTCCCAAAACGATCAACAGTAGGGTATAATTTTCGGTTAATCAGTTAAAAAAGCGGGTTGCCCGTCGTCAAAAGAAAGAACGGTATGAATCGGACGTTGCAAGCGATCCTATGGGCTGTTTTGGCGCTTCCGCTGATCGCAAGCGGAGACGCAAAACCGCTTGCTGGTGAGACCCAAGCGGCCACGGTTCCAGTTTATCAGCCCAGGCACTATCCATTCGACGGCGGTGAGAAAGCTGTCTACCATGCCAGTTGGAATGGAATTTTGTCGATGGCAACCGCAGAGATCTATACGACACCGCAATGGATCGATGGAAAAAAATTCTACAGCGTCCGGGTCGAGGCAAGAACTTCTAAATTACTAGATTTCATTTGGAAGATGCGGGACACCATCACCTCTACGATCGAAGCCAACGGACTCCGACCAACTCGGTTCACTTTCAGTCAGAGGGAAAATAGTAAGGTGATCGATACCGTCGCCCATTTCGACCGATCGACAAAGAAGTGGTCGGTGCGGCGGGATGAGAGGTACAAAGTAATACAGTACAAGTTTGACCAGCCGATAAACACCCTCGATCCGATAACGGCTATCTATCTTGCGAGGAGCCGAGACCTTAAAGTAGGCGACCATCTCTTTTTCCATATCTTCGGTGGAAAGTACCGCTATCTACTTGACTTGGAAGTTGAACGTCGAGAAACGGTTCGCACGCGATCCGGCAACGTCGACGCCTTCAAAATCGTCCCGCGCATTAAGAACGTCGAGAAGCAAGGGTACGCGGAAAGGTTATACGAAGCTGCCATTTGGATTTCAGCCGACGAGCGGCGTATCCCCTTCATGATGAGCAGCAAGATCGTTTTTGGGAGCATTTACGTGGAGATGGTTCCCGAAAGCTTGAATGTCCAGTCTACTCCAGCAAAACCAATCAAGACTTCATCCCTGAGAGCATTTTTTCCAGCCTGCTCGCTTAGTATTCAATATATTTCTGTTTTTTCTTAGGACGTGGTTGTAAACAAAGGCCCGCCCCAATCGTCCAATGGACAAAAGGGGGATTGTTTATGGATATCAAGAGCAAGGCGACTAAAGGAGTTTCTGGCCTTATCATGGGAACGGCTTTGGTAAGCCTCTTAGTGGCTGGCTGTGCTGGAGGACCCCTCACGACACGTGAAAAAGGCGCAGGAATAGGCGCGTTGGGCGGCGCGGCGGCTGGCGGGCTTATTGGATCAGCGGTCCATCATCCGGCATTAGGCGCAGCCATTGGAGGTGGGTTAGGTTTAGGGGCAGGCGCATTGATTGGCGACCAATTGCAAGGGCGTGAAAACCAAGCAGCTCAACAAGACGAGCAGATTTATCAGAATCAACAGGAGCT
>JACXTT010014433.1_pt1 | contig 10328 bp, 9 predicted proteins | sample 9270951 | NCBI WGS metagenome assembly JACXTT01 (sample SAMN15532306, study PRJNA645909) | rock metagenome | isolation source: weathered quartz diorite | place: Puerto Rico | collected 2017-06-21
GCCCGATAGGCCAGCAGCGTGCCGGTGCCGGTGATGTCGCGCACGAAGCCCGAGCGAAAGGTGATGGCGTTGGTCGCAACGATGGTCGAGCGCGCCTTGATGACGTTGAACTCGCCGGTACGGCTGTTGATGCCGACCGCGCCGATGATGCGGTCGCCGCCGCCGCGCATCAGCCCGGTGATGAACAACCGGTCGACCAGCTGCACGCCCTCGCGCTCCAGCGCCAGACGCTGCTTCCAGGCGAATTCGAGCCCGCCGCCTTCGGGATAGAGCACGCGGGCGAGATCGAGCCCACGGGTCGGACGGCGCTTGTAGCGGCCCTCCTCGTCGCGGTGAAAATGCATGCCCATGGCCTCGAAATCCTTGAGGCGGGCGTGCGAGTCGATCAGCGACTGCCGCACCAGCTCCTGATCGGCGATGCCGTCATTGCCGGCGACAATCTCGTGCAGGATACCGTCGATGTCGTCGCCCGGCAGCGCCACGATGAACCAGGCGTTGGAGAAAGCGGTGTGGCCGGTGCGGCCGATCAGCCAAGAGTCCACCAGCGTGACGCGGGTGCCGGGCGTGCCGTGGCGCTTGGCCGACAGCGCGGCCATCAGCCCGCCTGAGCCGCCGCCCACCACCAGCACGTCCGTATCGATAAGATTGCCGTCGAGCCGATCCATGCATCTCACCACGGCCGCGGACGGTTCTTCACTGACGGATGCACGTCGACGATGTGCTCCGGGCAGAAGATTTCGCAGCTAAAACAGGTGATGCAGTGCTCGCGAAACTTGATGACCGGCAGGAGCCTGGTCTGGCGCAGCCCATCGATCTCGGCTGCGACCGGCTGTTCCTCCATGTGGATCACATCGGCCGGGCAGACGACATCGCAGATGCCGCAACCCGTGCATTTCTCCAGCTCGATGTGCTCGATCATGCCGCTTCATAGCAAATGCCGGCCAAGGATGCAGCCGGCGAGGAAGCAACATAGCTGGTGCGCGGACCTTCCGGCCCGCTTGACGTTACGCACTAGGCCGTGGCCGGGCTCGGCGCGCCATAGGCGCGCGACCGGCTCGCCGCAGGCTGCGGCGGCGCCACCTCGACCCGGTTTCTCCCGCGCTCCTTGGCGCAGTACAGCGCCTCGTCGGCCCGCCCAAGCAGCGCCGGGACGTCGATGAAGCCTGCCTCCGTCGTCACCATGCCGATGCTGACCGTGCCGCGCACCGGCCGGCCGTCGACCACGGCGGCTGCGTTCTCGAACGACAGCCGGATGCGCTCGGCAATGGCGAGAGACCTCTCGCGGCCGCAATCGCAGAGCAGGATCGCGAACTCCTCGCCGCCCAGCCGGCCGATCAGATCGCACGACCCGAGCTTGGCACTCGCCACCTCGGCGAACATCTGAATCGCACGATCGCCGACCGCATGGCCGTGCTTGTCGTTGATCGACTTGAAGTGGTCGAGATCGGCGAGCAGCACCGCGACCGGGCGCAGCGCCGCTCCCCGCCGCTGGCTGAGCGCATTGACCTCCTCAAGGAACGCGCGGCGGTTGGCGATGCCGGTCAGCGGATCGACCAGCGCCGCGGTCTTGTGACGGAGCTCGGTGCGCTCCTTGGCCATGGCGAGGAGGATGAAGGCGATGGCGATGGTGAACAGCAGCGCCTCGAAGCTCAGCACCGTAAGCCAGACGCTTTCGAACACCATGTTGCCGGGCGTCCAGGGCAGCACCTGCGACAGCGGCGTGCGCAGGAGGAACAGCGCGCCGTGGGCGAACAGCATGAAGATCGCGGGCCAGCGCGACACCAGCGGCTCGCTCCGGCCACGCCAGAACTCGTAGGCCGTGGCCCAGGTGTAGGCCGTGATGATGCCGGACGACAGCAGCACCTTGGCGTCCATCGAGTCGGCGAACCACGGCATGCGACTTAAGAGAATCCACAGCACGCCGCCGCCGAGCAGATAGAGCGGTCGCGGCTCGCGGCCGTCGAACACCCGCGCACCGGTCCAAGTCACCGCGAAGGCGGTGAGCAGCACCGCGTTGGCGAGATCGATCGAGATCCCGTCCGACACCGAGCCGTACAGCCCGAACAGCATCACCGAGCCGGCGCGGAGAAGATGCGCACCGCCCCACCAGGCCACGGCGTGAATTTGCGAATTCTGCACCCAGGCGAACAGCAAAAGCAGGCCGAGCATGGCCTCGACGTAGACGGTGACCTGGAACAGCGTATTGACGTCGAGACCCATCACCTCCCACCCGAAAACGATGCGGTGCCCCGCAGCCTGGTCGGTCTACATCGATCTAGCGATCCAGCAGAAAACAAGTCATGAACGATTGCCGATACTCACCGGCATTCCGGCCTATGGTTTCGATGGTGTTGCGGCGTTTTGCGCAAGTGATCCGATCGCCCGCGGCCGTCGTTAATGGAATCGAAATCGGGCACCGAAAATCTCCGAACGGCTGAAAAACCTGACAGTATCGGCGCTTTTGTTCGCGCCTTTGTGCCGGAAGCAGCGGAAGCTGGAAGTTTGTTCGGCCGGGCTATCCGGAACCGATGGTCGGTCACCGTAGTGCGCGCGATCGCGCCCTGAAGACGCTTGCAAGCTTGAAGGCGTAGGCGCCCATTCCGCGCATCGGCTCCGGTTGTAATTTATGGCGTTCGGATGCCGCCTCGACGGCGTCCGCGAGCACATAACGATGCGTCCGGGAGCACAGCGGGCAGTAGACATGCACGGGTTCCCGGCGCATGCGACGCAATGCATCGAGATCGAGATCGAACCCACCGTCGATTTTCCGCTGATGGCTCGCGCAAAGGAAATGCATGAACGCCATGCCGCCGCCCCCGTGTTGATTCCCCGATGCCGCGTAGTGAACCTGCGGATGAGTCGGATGTAAGGCGAACTTGCGGCATCAAAATTTTTTGGAACCAAGCCGTCAAAGATTCAAAAAACAAATTGATCGCGTGAAAAAGCAAATCCGGGCCGAAGGTATTGTCATGACGACGTCATATGCCGCTGCGGTCAACGCGTCGTATCGGCTTTCGCGATCCGGTCGATCGAGGCCACTGCGGCCTGCGCACTGATCAGTGCGCCCTCCTGCCAGCCGCTCCAATTGGTGAGCTGGTCGCCCGCCATGTGAAAGCGCCCTTGCGGCTCCGAAAGCACCTTCGCGTACTGCGCGAACGACGGATCGCCTTCGTCGGCCCAGCCCATGCGCTCGAACTCCATGTTGTTCCAGCCGATCGCGACACCGTGCTCGACATAATTCGAATAACCATCGTGCAGCTTGTCGCCCTGCTCCTTCGCCTGGCGCAGACGCTCAGCCAAGGGCTGCGCGTTGAAGCGCTCGGCTGCGGCGCCGTACATATAGGCGCCGGTGAGCACGCCGTTGCGGCCGAGAAACCCGCTCGACGGATACCAAACCTGGGTGATCACATCGGTGGTCCAGGAAATGCCGCCGTAGATCTGGTCTTTCGTTTCCCAGAAGCGCTCGGCCTGCCAGCCGACCTTGCCGGCGGCCTGAACGGGAAGCTTCGCCGCGGCCTCCATAGTAGCCGCCGGCAGATTGGTCTTCAGTGTCTTGAAGATCGGCGCGGGGATCGTGGAAATGCAGAAGTCGGCGACGAGCCGGCGCGGCTTGCCGCCCTGCTCATAGGCCACCGTGACCTTGTCGGCCGCAACCTCCAGCGCCGTCACCGTGGCATTGGTGCGAACGAGCTTCGCGATCGTGCCGCCGCTCCGCACCTGCTGCCGCAGGAAGCCCTTGAAGAAGCGGTCCATGCCGCCCGCGGGCTCGAGCAGCGAGGTCTGCCAGAAGAACTCGTGCTCGCGGAACATGTAGTCGTTCCAGACATTCGAGCGCAGGATCTCATCGAGCGCCGAAGGATTCATCGGCCTGCCGGGCTCGTTCGCAAGCCCCGGCGGCACGTCAAAGCCGGCGCGGCCCGAGGCATTGCGATAGACGTAAGCTGTCTTGCCGTCATGCTCGACTTTGGAGAGATCGCCGAACTTCGCCAGCATGTCGCGAAACTTTTCGAGATCGTCGCGCGAGATCGGCAGGTCCATGTCCGGCTTCACGACGCATTTGTCGAGCAGTTCGGCGATCTGGCCCTGAAGGTCGTAATAGGCGCGGCGCAGCTGCATGGTACGGCCGTTGCCGAGCGTGCCGGTGTGAAAGAGATTGGCACGGCTTGCGAAGATGTAGGGCTGCAGCGCGACGCCGAAGCGGCGGCAATAGTCGATCACGCGCACGTGGTGATGCGGGATGCGTCCCGGACCGGCATTGAGCCACAGGCCCTCGTCGAAGCGGCATTCCTGGACCGGCCCGCCGGCCTCCTGGAACCGATCGCCGCGGCGCAGCGTCAGGCTCCGCCCGCCGGCGCGTTTGCTGGCCTCGAGGATCGTGCAGTCATAGCCGGCGCGATCGAGCTCGTAGGCTGCGCACAGGCCGGCAACGCCAGCGCCGAGGATCGCCACCGTCCTGCCGCGGCCGGAGCCCTGCGCCAGCTCAAAGGGCGCGGCCATCGCGGGCGGAGCGCGCAGGAAATCCCAGGCCGCCAGCGCTTCGTAGACCGCCGCAGCGCCTCCGAGACGGGCCACCTTGTCGAGCAGCGTCCGGCGCGTGATCGGCATCATATCTCTCCCAAGGCGGAGCAAGATTTTCTAACGAGTCGCACGCCCTTGTCGCCAAGGCGGGCGTCCACTAGTGTCCCGAACCCGAAGTTCGCACGAATGCTCAGCGGGCACTTTTGCGAACTTCGGGTTCAAAGGGACACTAGAATCATAGGCCTTCTAGTGTCGCTTTGGTTCGGAAGTTCGCTTCGGAGCAAGCTGAGAATGCTAGCGAACTTCCGAACCGCGACACTGCGTTCCAGGGCCGTATCCAGAGTCCGGTACTGTCATGCAAATCCGTAGCGGCGTCGTCGACGCCATCGGCCACACGCCACTGATCAAGCTCGAGCGCGCCTCGGCCGCGACCGGCTGCACCATCCTGGGCAAGGCCGAATTCATGAATCCGGGCGGCTCGGTGAAGGACCGGCCCGGGAAGCAGATGATCCTGGAGGCCGAGAAGCGCGGCGATCTCAAGCCCGGCGGGCTCGTGGTCGAAGGCACCGCCGGCAACACCGGCATCGGGCTTGCCGTGGTCGCGGCCGCACGCGGCTACCGCACGCTGATCGTCATCCCCAACACCCAGAGCCAGGAAAAGAAGGACATGCTGCGGCTCTGCGGCGCCGAACTCGTCGAGGTGCCGGCGGTGCCGTTCAGCAATCCCAACAACTACCAGCACGTCGCGCGGCGGCTTGCCGACCAGCTGCGCAAGACTGAGAAGAACGGCGTGCTGTTCGCCGACCAGTGGAACAACCGCGACAACCGCCTCGCCCATTACCTGTCGACCGGCCCGGAAATCTGGGACGAGACCGCGGGCAAGGTCGACGCCTTCATCTGCTCGGTCGGGACCGGCGGCACGCTGGCCGGCGCCTCGATCTTTCTGCACGAGAAGAAGCGCGATGTCATCATCGGCTGCGCCGATCCGCGCGGCGCGGCGATGTACAACCTGTTCACCAAGGGTGAGGCTAAAAACACCGAGGGTGGCTCGATCACCGAGGGCATCGGGCTCGGCCGCATCACGCCGATCATCAACGACATCAAGGTCGACAAGGCCTACCTCATCCCCGACGAGGAGGCCGTGCCGGTGATTTTCGATCTGATGGAGCACGAGGGCCTCTGCCTCGGCGGCTCCTCGGGCATCAACGTCGCGGGCGCGATCCGGCTCGCCAAGGAAATGGGCCCGGGTCACACCATCGTGACGATCCTCGCCGACAGCGGCACCCGCTATCAGTCGAAATTGTTCAATCCGGCCTTCCTGCGCTCGAAGAACCTGCCGGTGCCGGCCTGGATCGAGAAGACGCCGAACGTCGAGATCCCGTTCGAGAAAGTCTAGGGCATGATCCCGAAAAGTGTGAAGCGGTTTTCGGAAAAGATCATGCCCAAACAAAAGAAGCGCTAGCCAACGAGGGCCGCGGCATGGCCACCGACTGTCTGTTCCGCGAGAATTCCTATCTGAAGGACTGCGAGGCGACCGTGGTCGCGATCGCACCCGACAGCGGCGTGGTGCTCGACCGCACCGTGTTCTACGCGGCCTCCGGCGGCCAGCCCGCCGACCGCGGTTCGCTTTCGGCAAAGTCCGGCGCGAGCTTTCCGATCGGCAGTGTCGTGTTCACCGATCCGGGCAAGACCGAGATCGCGCATATTCCTGCGCAAGGCATGCCTGCGCCCGGTTCGCCGGCGCTCGCGGTCGGCGACACGGTGATGGCCGCGATCGACTGGCCTATTCGCCACGCCCGGATGCGCATGCACACAGCGCTCCATCTTCTGTCCGCGGTGCTGCCCTACCCGGTCACCGGCGGTTCGATCGGCGAGGCCGAAAGCCGGCTCGATTTCGACATTCCGGAAGCCGGCCTCGACAAGGATGCGATCACGGCGAAGCTTGCCGAGATGATCGCTGCCGATGCGGCCGTGACCAGCCGCTGGATCACCGACGCCGAGCTTGAGGCCAATCCGGGCCTGGTCAAGACCATGTCGGTGAAGCCGCCGATGGGCACCGGCCGGGTACGGCTCATTGAGATCGCGGGCCTCGACCTGCAGCCCTGCGGCGGCACCCACGTGCGCTCCACCGGCGAGATCGGAGCAGTGCGCGTGACCCAGATCGAGAAGAAGGGCAAGCAGAACCGCCGGGTGCGGATCGCGTTGGTGTAAAACACCCGCCTCGCAAAGGCCCCGGGTTGCACCTTCCCGGCCGGTTGGCGATGCTGAGCCCAGCAAAGCGGGGGAGCCCGCGACGGAGACACCATGGCCGAAACCCGCCCGCCCTCAAGCAAGAACCTGGTCACCACCGAATGGCTCGCCGCCCGTCTGGGCGAGCCCGAGGTCTCAATCGTCGACGGCTCGTTCTACCTGCCGGCGCTCAAGCGCGACGCCAAGGCCGAGTTCCTGGCCGCCCATATCCCGGGCGCCGCGTTCTTCGACATCGATGCCATCGCCGACCACTCCACCGACCTGCCCCACATGCTGCCGGGCGCGAAGCAATTCTCCCAGGAGGTTGGCGCACTCGGCGTCGGCCGCGACGACACCATCGTGGTCTATGACGGCGCGGGGCTCGGCGGCGCGCCGCGGGTGTGGTGGACCTTCCGCATCTTCGGCGCCAAGAACGTCTACATCCTCGACGGCGGCCTGCCGAAGTGGAAGGCCGAGGGCCGACCGACGGAGGCAGGCTTCGTCAAACGCACGCCGCGCAAGTTCGACGCCGCGCTTAACACCACGGTCGTGGCCAGCGTGCCCGACGTGCAGATGGCGCTGCTCGACCGGTCCGCCCAGGTGGTCGACGCGCGTCCGGCGACGCGGTTCCGGGGCGAGGATGCCGAGCCACGGCCGGGAATCCGCTCGGGCCATATGCCCGGCGCCAAGAACGTGCCGGTGACCGAGCTCATCGAGCACGGCCGGCTCGTGCCCGCCGACAAGATCAAGGAGCGTTTCACCGCGGGCGGCGTCGATCTCGACCAGCCCATCATCACGAGCTGCGGCTCGGGCGTCACTGCGGCGACGCTTTGGTTTGCGCTCGACGCCATCGGCAAGGCGCCCAAGGCGCTCTACGACGGCTCATGGACCGAATGGGGCGGACGGCCTGACTTGCCGGTCGCGACGAAGGATTGAAGATGGCGCGTCCGCGAACGCGCACGCCGGCCCGGGCGATCCGCCCGGTTGTGCTGGTCACCGGCGCGGCCAGAGGCATCGGCCGGGCCATTGCGCTGCATCTCCTTGAGGCCGGCTGGTGCGTGGTGGCCTTCGACCTGCCGAAGACCCGTCTCGCCCAGCAATTCCGCGGCTGGGCGCGCTCTTCGATCACCATCGAGGGCGACGCCGCCGACGAGGATGCGGTGCACGACGCCGTCCGCTTCGCGAGCGAGCGATTCGGCCGGCTCGACGCGGTGGTGGCCAATGCCGGCGTCCTGGTGCGGCGGCCGCTGCGCCGGATGGAGCTCGAGGACTGGCATCGTATCATCGACACCAATCTCACCTCGACGTTCCTCCTCGCCCGCGAGGCGCAACGCGCGCTTCGCGCCACGAAAGGCGCGATCGTCACCGTGGCCTCGAGCCGTGCACTGATGTCGGAGCCGAACACCGAGGCCTATGCCGCATCCAAGGGCGGGCTTGTCGCGCTCACCCACGCGCTCGCCATCAGCCTCGGCCCCGACATCCGCGTCAATTGCGTGAGCCCCGGCTGGATTGCCACCAAGGATTACAACAAGCTCAAGCGCCGCGATCATCTGCAGCATCCGGTCGGCCGCGTCGGCCGGCCGCAGGACATCGCCGAGTTCGTGGCGTTCCTGCTCGACCGCGAGAAATCCGGCTTCGTCACCGGGGCGAATTTTACCGTGGACGGCGGCATGACAAGAAAGATGATCTACGTGGCGTGACGTTCCCAGTCGCGCTATGCTGCGAGCGGACCCAATGCTGGAGCTTCGCCCATGATCTTCCGCCAGCTGTTCGACCAGACCTCCGGCACCTATTCGTATCTGATGGCGAGCCGCCGCGGCGGCGAGGCGCTGATCATCGATCCGGTGATCGAGAAGGTCGACCGCTATCTCGCGCTCGTCAAAGAGCTCGATCTGCATCTCGTCAAGGCGGTCGACACCCACATGCATGCCGACCACATCACCGGGCTCGGTGCGTTACGTGATAAGACCCATTGCATCACCGTGATGGGCGAGCAGACCAAGGCCGACGTGGTGTCGATGCGGCTTGCCAACGGCGACAAGCTTACCATCGAGGGGCTCACGCTCGACGTGCTTTACACGCCGGGCCACACCGACGACTCCTACAGCTTCGTGATGCCGGACCGGGTGTTCACCGGCGATACGCTCTTGATCCGCGGCACCGGCCGCACCGATTTCCAGAACGGCGACCCCCGCGCGCAGTACGAGTCGATCTTCGGCCGGCTTTTGAAGCTTCCTGAGACAACGCTCGTCTATCCGGCGCATGACTACAAGGGCGACACCGTCTCCACCATCGGCGAGGAGAAAGCCTTCAATCCGCGACTTCAGGTGAAGTCGGTCGACGAGTACGTCACGCTGATGAACAACCTGAAGCTTGCCAATCCGAAGATGATGGACGTGGCGATCCCGGCCAATATGAAGGTCGGGCTGCACCAGGAGGAGGTCGCCCGCCGCGGCTGGGCGGTGACCGCAGCCGATGCGCTCGGCCTCGTCGGCAATCCCGGCGTCGCCATCATCGATCTCCGCGAGAAGAGCGAACGCGAGCGCCACGGCACCATCCCGGGCTCGCTGCACGTGCCCTATCCGAGCCTGCAGGAGAACATCAGCGAGGGCGGCACGCTGCACGAGCTCGCCAAGTCGACCAGCAAGCGGCTGCTGTTCTATTGCGCCTTCGGCGAGCGCTCGGCGATGGCGGTGCAGGCCGCCCAGGACGCCGGCCTGACCAGTGCCTGCCACATCCAGGGCGGCATCAACGCCTGGAAACAGGCCAACGGCGCACTGGCTCATTGACCGCCCCACCTCGGCCATTGGCCGACTCGGCGCGCGGCGAGGTGTGGGCCCTTCCATGCGCCAATCGGATGAGATCATGGCAAGCCAACTGACCCGTCGCGATTTTGTCGCCAAGGCTGGCGGCCTTGCCGGCGCAGCCTTCGTTCAGTCGGCACTCGGACAGACCAAACCGAAGGTCGCGGCGCTGTTCGCCGGCAAGATCGACGACGGCGGCTTCATGGAGGCTGGTCACCGCGGCCTCGTGGCGGCGCGCGACCAGTTCGGCGTCGATATCGTCTGGAAGGATGGCGTAAGGCCGGAGCGCGAGCTTTTGGCGGCGGCGCTTCGCGAACTTGCAAAGGACGGCCCGGCGCTTGTGATCGCGCATGGCGGCCAGAACAACGAAGCGGCCAAGCTCGTGGCGGCCGAATTCCCCGCCGCAAGATTTGTGGTCACCCAGGGCAATGTCACCGCACCCAATCTCGCAAGCTACGAGGTCTTACAGGAAGAATCCGCATTTCTCGCAGGCGCCCTGGCCGGTTGGAGCACGACCACGGGCACCGTCGCTCACATGTCCGGCATCCGGGTCGCCCCTGGCCTGAAGGGTCGCGCGGCCTTCGCACACGGCGTCGCCCATGCCAATCCTGCGGTACGACTGCTGACCAATTTCTCGGGAAACCAGGACGACAACGCGCTGTCGAAACGGGTCGCGTCGGCGATGATCGACGCCAAGGCGGACATCATCTTCACCATGCTCAACGCCGGCCGCATGGGCGCGATTGAGGCGTGCCGCGAGCGAGGCGCGAAGCAAAT
>JACXTT010014434.1_pt1 | contig 10327 bp, 10 predicted proteins | sample 9270951 | NCBI WGS metagenome assembly JACXTT01 (sample SAMN15532306, study PRJNA645909) | rock metagenome | isolation source: weathered quartz diorite | place: Puerto Rico | collected 2017-06-21
CACACGGAAGGAAGTTCTGGGCCACCGATCACCTCCGCTCGACAGGACGCTCACCAAATCGTCCTTGCCTCCCCGGACGACAAACCCCGCCTCAGCGAGGTTTGTGCAACAGCCTCTAACGCGGGGCTTTCCACCTTTCTGCAAGGCCGTCTTAGTCCGCCTTCAGTCCGCAAAACGTCGTCAGTTGACGCACGAGCCGGAGAGGTTCTCGCCGCGCCGGCGTCGGCAAGCATTTCCCGTACGGCTATGTCGACATCCTCGCGGTGCACGGGCTGTGACTGGCTACAAGGTGACCCTCGCGAACGACGGCGCCCGAGGAATCTAAGAGAGAGGCCGAGGCTAGCTCGGGCCGCGTAGGCGCGCCCGAAGCGAGTTCGGACCAACGAGCACTAGCCCGCAGGCGACCATTGCGAGCGCGAGGAAGCCGGCGATCACGCCCTGCTCGGTGTGTGCGGCCGCCGCAAGCGCGAACACCGCTCGAATGAGCGCGAGCAGCGACGCGACCACGAGCCACGAGACCACGATTCGCTGCCACCCAGTCAGCCTCGAGAGCCCTAGGCCAAGCCGCCCGAGGCGAACGACTGATCGTCGCCAGGCTCGCCTGATCGCTCCTTCGTTGTCTGGTTCGCGGAGCGACCAGCTGGCGCCCATGAAGCTGACGAGCATCAGCACAGCAACCCCCGCGATCGGCCAGTCACGCAACCCGAGCAGGATTCTACGGGCTCAAGCTGGATTCAGGCCGGCTGCACGAAATCTTGACAACATCCGCCCACGACCCTCACAACCGCCTCTCTAGGATCGCGCCGGGCCGTCAGATGTGCCTGCCCGCCTTCGGCGGCCCACTCTTCTCCTAGAGCGAAATCCGCGCGGCCAGTCTACGAATCTTCTCCTGACGGTGCCCTACGAGGCCGGAGCTGTCGAGACGATCGCATTGGTGCTCGCGCGATGCACTCGCCTACGTCCAATTGCGGACGTCCTGCGCCTCGGCGAGACCCGCCGGATCGAGGAGGGTCCGCTTTCGGCGCCGGCGGCTGCGCGACCAGAACGTGAGCAGCGCGACGAGCGTGACGACCAGGTAGAGGAGATACAGCGGCCCGCCGATACGCGTCGGGACTGCGGCAAGTGTGAAGAACGGGACGAACCAGCCGCCGACCACGAGCAGTCGTCGACCCCAGCCCCACCGTCTGGGCAGCCTGGCGGCGTCCGCTCGCGTGCCCTGCAGCACTCTCGGTGCCGGCGGCACCGCTGGCGGAGGCGGATGGAACGGCTTCGGCTTCGGCTCAAGGATCACCGGTCGCGAGATCCCCGCGCGAACCGCGTAGCTCGACGTCTCCGGAGCCTCGACCGGTGGACCAGCGGGAGGCGCTGGTGTATCAGCAGCAGCTGTCGAAGACGGCGCCACCCGAACGATCTCGGGCGGTGGCCCTGCAAACTTGCTGGGCCGCCACCACAGGACAAGACCGCGCTCCGACCGCTCCAGGATGACTGCTCGATACGCCCGGCGCGTCCAGAATCCGAGACCGACCGCGACCAGGGTCGCGCTGGCGTACCAGTACCAATCGGTGAAGCCGAGCGGCTTGCTGAAGAGGAAGACCGTTCCGAGCCACACGAGGGCAGTCGCCACCCCGGTCGGAAGCACGATCAACCGCCGCCACCACCCGCTCCGCACACCACTCCCCATTACGCGGATTGTCCCGCGGTGAGGGCCCGGTGTCGATACGCACAGGTCGACTGTTGCGCATGCCGTTCACGCGGCTCCGCCACCGCGTCCGGCGCTCACGGGCTGTGAGGTGCTCTAGCGGTCGTCCCCTCTGCGGCGTCGGACTGCTCCGGTTCCAACCAGAGCTCGTCTGCGACCTCCGCGATCACGTAGCTGAACAGCGCGTCGTAGGCCAAGCCAGGCCAGATGTTGATGCTCAGGCCGTCGCCCAGGAGAAGTGCCTCCCACTGGTGCTCGGATTCGACTTCACGCCAGTTCAGCAGCGAGCCATCGGGTGAGACGCCATTGGGCACGACGGCGAGCGTAGTGCCCAAATCGGCCGGAATTACCGTCAATCCGACGGAATCCACACGCTGCAACATGCTTGTGGAAAGGGGCGGAAACGGTGATGCCGCCTAGCGTTCCCGCCCTTTCAGCCTCGGTCTATCCCACGCTTGCCATGCAGAAGGTCGTGGGTTCGAGTCCCATCATCCGCTTGTATACGCCGCAAGACGGCCTGCAAGGCGGCGTCTTCGGCTGTCCTCTTCGGACAACAGATGACCTTCTCCATGCGTCGATGGAGGCGAGTTTCAGCCCCTCCGATCCTCCTTACCATCCGCCCACCGGCTCGTCGAGCGGCGTTTCGCCGCGGCCGACAGCTAGCTGCAGCTCGAGATGAGGGACGGGTTCGAGCCGTCGGCCGGCACGCGCCAGGTCGACCAGCACTCCTGCGTCTTCGGGACCGTGTTAGCGAGCAGCTCGCTCGAATCCGGCGACCAGACGGCGGTCGGCGCGTAGTTGAGCTGGAGGAGGGTGCGCACCTTCCCGGTCGCGACGTCGATGACGGCCAGCTTGCCAATCGATCCTTTGCCCGTCTCGAAGGCGATGGACTTACCGTTGGGAGACCAGCCGAACACGTTCTCGATGTTGCGCGGAACGAGAGCTCGGCTCGTGCCGCCGCCGGCCGAGACCAGACGCAACGCGACCGACTTCCCCGCGAAGGCCACATAGGCGATCTTTCCGCCGGCGGGCGACCATAGCGGGTGCTCACCGACCTTCGCGAGCTGCCGGAGCTGGCTGCCGTTCGTCTTCGCCGTCCAGATGCCGAACGTGTGCCCGGAGTCGTCGGACGCGTTGCGTTCGAAGGCGAGCTTCGTGCCGTCGGGCGAGAGGCTCGGGTTGACGTTGTCGAGCTTCTTCCCGCCCGCCTTGCCTACGAGGGCTCCCGACTGAGCGTCGAGGATCGTCACCGGCGCTGCGCAGGTCCGGCAGGAGGGGTAGTACTTCTCGGCTGCGATACGAGTTCCGGCTGGGTTCGTGACGAAAGCGACGGCGTTGGCCCGAGCGATCTTATGCGGCTTGCTGCCGGACACGATGCGGAAGATGTCTCCGGTCTGCAGGTAGAGGATCCCGCTCTGCAGCCAGACGATCGGGTAGGACGGGTCGGGGCAGCGCTCGCTGCAGACGGTGTAGCGGAGCGGCTGGGCGTTAGTGCCGTCGGCATTTGCGGTGCAGAGCGCCTGCAGGATGTCGTTCGGGTTGCGATGCGCGTGCGCCGGCGGAGGCCAGCGCGTGCCGTAGTAGGCGATCTGCTTCCCGTCGGGCGACCAGGTCGGTTGGCTCACCTGCCGACACGGCGAAATGGTTGTGGACCAGGCGCGGCTCGTCGCCGGGAGAAGCGCGAGAGGAACGACTGCTGCTACGACGGCGCGACGGAACATGCTCGCAGGGTACGCGCGCCGCGAACCGCGCTCTACGCGAGCAGAGGTATTCGACCATCGCGCGGCGGTCGCTCGACCGCACGCGCAACGCGATCCCGAGCGGGAAGTTCCGGGGGCATTCCCGAACTCAATGTCATGCTCGGCGGGTGTTGTCCGGGTGTGGGTTGAGACTCGGGAAGGGGTGGCTGACTCGATTCCCGAACGTCGCAGTTCCTGAAGCCCGCACTCACTGGCCCAGGCGACCGCCCTCCGTTCTCATGACAGCTTGAGCGCAGGAGATCGGCTCTCCGCACCGGGCCTGCAGACGCACGGCCGTCCGACGCGAAGGAGGGGCGATGCCCACCATCTTCGGATACCACGACGTGCAGGGACACGGATCGCTGGCTCGCCTCGCCCAAGCGTGAGGGGTTCTTCGGCCCTCTGGGCGTTACGAACATCCGCATGTTCGTCGACCCGGAGAACCGCACCCGTGTCGGGGTGTTGATGGACGTCCCGGACATGGACGCCGTCATGGCCGCGATGCAGACGCAGCGGGCGGCCCGACGCAATGGAGTACGACGGGGTACTCCCCGAAACGCTCGTGATCCTCGTCGAGGCCTGACCCACGTCGAGCGCGGATTGGGCGGCGGCCGCGCTCCTCGCCCAGCATCGCCTCGAGGAGATCGCTGCGTCTGCTTAAAGGCAACGCGTCTGGGATGTGACCATCGAAGACGACGCCATATACGATCGCCTGCATGCGTATGGTGGTCAACCATCTGACGTTTGCGGAGCCGATTCCCACGTCGGTGATCGAATCGGCGAAGGATGCCGTGCAGTCAGTCGTCGAGGCCGGTGGACTCGACGCCCGCCTCGTGAAGATTGATGACACGCACGCGATCCTGGTTCTCACGTTCCCCGACTTCGAGACGGAGGAACGGATCAAATCCGAGGTCGGCGGGCCCTGGATACGAGAGCACATCGTGCCGCTGCTCGCAGAGCCGACCGAGCGTGCCTCCGGCGAGGTCGTAGCCGGGCCTGACTGAGCTCAAGTTCCGGCGGCGGCCCGGCCGAGCCGCGCACGACCAGTTCCGGCGGGTGTCGAGCCGCTTACTCTCGAGCGGACACGCCACGTCAGAGAGGAGTCCCGCCGTTCGTAAGATGGTATCTTACGTCCGTGCGGACGACCATCTCGACGAAGGGGCAGATCGTGCTTCCTGCGGAGCTCCGCGAGGCGGACGGCATCAAGCCAGGAGAGGAGTTCGAGGTCGACCGGATCGGCCCGGATGAGTACCGGCTCACGCGAGTCACGCCGCCGCCGAACCAGGGCGTTGTCGAGTGGCTTCGTTCCTGTCCCGAGCACGGCTGGTTCGTGGAGGTCGAATCGGAGTCGACCGACTCCCTCTAGCTCCGCGCGTTGGCTGCCTATCTGGTCGATGCGAACGTCCTTTCGGAGGCGACCAAGCCCGACCCGGATGAGCGTGTGGTCGAGTGGCTGCGGAGTCACGAGCTCGAGATCGCTGTCGACCCGATCATCCTCGGCGAGGTGCGCTTCGGCATCCTGCTGCTTCCGCGCGGCCGCCGTCGGAGCCGGCTCGAGCGCTGGTTCGAGGAGGGGGTGCGGAGGTTGCAGTGCATTCCCTGGGAGGCGTCGACGGGGCTGCGCTGGGCCGAACTGCTAGCCGCGCTTCGCACCTCCGGCCGAGCCATGCCCATCAAGGACAGTCTGATCGCGGCGACCGCTCTCTCACATGGCCTCGCGATCGCCACTCTCAATCGCCGGGATTTCGACGCCGCCGGCGTGACCGTCATCAATCCGGCTGCAGGAGCCTGAGGAGGCCAAGGCACGGCTACGGCGTCCGTGGCAGGGAGGTGCACCGCTGAAGGTGTCCGGACGATGAACCTCTGCCCCTGCGGGCTCGATTCCACGCCCTCGTCGCATCGACCGAAACCGCTGCAAACCGCCAGTTTGAGCGAACGGGAGCGCACGGGCGCGAACGGCCGCTCGCATTTGCCATGCAGAAGGTCGAGGGTTCGAGTCCCTTCATCCGCTTCGAGGAACCCGCTGGAAACGGCGGGTTTGCTCATACCGACGGAGGAGCCGCGGCCGCATCCGGCGGACATAGTCAACCTCGAGGCAGCTTTTCCACGGGCGAGGACAACCCAGGGGAGTCGGGCGAGAGCCCTCGCCCAGGCGAGGGTCACGTGCCGCGGTTTCGCGCGGTCCCTGTCTCGACGGACACCGTCGGCTGGCCCAGCTGATGTTGACCGCCAAGTCCTGATACGGAGGGACGAGTTCTTCCCAGCGTGCCTCGACGTCGTCGGGTTCGCGGCCAGCGAGGTACGCGGCGAGGTTTTCGGCGTGGATCTACCAGCCGGCTCCGAAGAAAGCGATTGCGTCTAGGGGCATGCCTCGAACCTCGAGGACGAGGACTGTCTGGTCGCCATCAGGGGTCAGCGTGATCTCTGTGACCGCGTCGAACGGCGGCACGCCCTGCCCCTTACGGTAGGACTCATCGGTTTCCCTGGTTGTTACCACGGCCGCCGCGGTGGTTCGCACGCGTCGATGCGGCCGGTACTGTCGATGTCATCGGCTTCGAGGTAGAGGCGGAACTCTCCGCCGGGGCGGAGATCGCCCTCGATCTGGCCGTGGCAGCGGGCCAGGCGGACGGGATCGGTGATCGCCGACCAGAGGTCGTCGATGTCGGTGTCGTAGCGGTCTTCGATTCGAACGACGCCTGCGCCGTCTGCTGATCGCAGGCTGCCAAGAATGCGCGTGCCCGCACTCGCGTTGCTAGTCATGTCGCGCTCCTTCGTTCGCGTTTTCCTTGCGCCACCTCGGTACGCAGGGCGTCCGGTCGCTGCTCCCATAGAGACCGGTAGCGGCCAAGCCACTGATCTACTTCTGCGAGCGGTGCGGGGCGAAGACTGTAGACCCGCCGCTGCGCCTCCTGGCGGGCCTCGACCAGCCCCGCTTCCCTCAACACTCGCAGGTGGCGGGAGACGCCCGGACGAGCGATCGGCAGCAACGCCGCCAGCTCACCCGCGGTGGCCGGGCCGCGGGCCAGCGTCTCCAGCAGCGTCCGCCGGCTCTCGTCGGCGACCGCCCGCAGAACAGCTTCCATGCCGCAGCCGTACCAAGGCGGTTACGTAACTGTCAAGGTACATACGCAGGAGGACGAGTGCCCCGACTGGCTCACCGTGCGATGTCGTCGAGAGCAGCGACCGCCTGTTCGAGATCCGCCCACACGCCGGCCGCGACGTACACGGTCCAAGGGTGCGCGGGTGTGCCGCCCGTATAGACGATCACGGGCGTGCCGTGTCCGTGCGCGTACCAGGCCTCCATCGCCGTTCCCTCGTCCGCGTGCGTGAAGTCTGCGAGGACGGCGTCGCAGGCATCGATGTCGGCGAGGTCGCCTTCGACGATCTCGCGCTCGTGACCTTCGGTGCGGCCGCGGAAGTCTCGCCGCATCGGGTCGACGGACTCCCACCCCCGCTCCTCGACGAGGCCCGAGGCTCGACTGCGGTATTCCTCCGCAAAAGGCGGTCCCGCGAGATAGACGCGCCGTGCCGGCTTCGACTGCAAGCGCCTAGAGTATTCGTGTGGCCGCAGTCCAGCCTTCAGACGAGCCCGTCGCGCACCGCGCCGGGCTGGAGACGTTCGAGAATCCCGGCGTCACGCGCGTCGAGCTCACGAGCGACGAGTTAACGGCCATCTGCCCGCTCACGGGACACCCGGACATGTACGTCGCGACGATCGAGTATCGGCCCCGCCGGCTCTGCCTCGAGTCGAAGTCACTGAAGCTCTATCTCGGAGCGTTCCGCAACGAGGGAGCCTTCTGCGAGGCGCTCGCAGTGCAGATCCGTGACGAGGTCGCAGACGCGCTCGCGCTCGACGCCGGTGACGTGACCGTGACACTGCGCCAGAAGGGCCGAGGCGGGATCACGATCACGGCCTCGGTCTGAGCAAGCGACAGCGGCACCGGAGATCTCAAGCAGGGCTCCGAACGCGTAGAGCGCAGATCGGATGCGGCAGGCGCGCCGGGTTGACCCCTCCCGCGTAGGTTGTGTTGCGGCATCCCGGCCGTGTAGTGTCCCGCTAGCGTTCTTCGGCTGGAGTTACGGGCGCTGGGTCTTTGGGGGAGTGTGGGGATTTGCCTGTCCAGGATAGACAGGCGTCGGACGGATTCGGGCTCGATCGGCAGGCGGAAGACTCCCCTGGCTCGAGGTTTTGCGTCCGCGTTCCCTCCCGCAAGGGCTGGGCCATGCTCGCCCTGGCCTTGGTGCTGGTGGGCTGTGCCTTCGCGCTCATGGGCGTGGCCGGCGGCGGCCAGCCCGCGTCGGCCGCCGGCGATCCGGTGATCGCGGCCGCCGGCGACATCGCCTGCGATCCGGCGAACCACAACTTCAACAATGGCAACGGGCAGAGCGGTGCCTGTATGCAGAAGGCGACCTATAACCTGCTGACGTCGATCAACCCGGTCGCCGTGCTGCCGCTGGGCGACAACCAGTACTACTGCAACAGCCTCGCCGCGTACAACGGCTCCTACGCCCTGTCCTGGGGGAACCTCCTCTCGAAGACGTATCCGGTTCCCGGCAACCACGAGTACCTGACTGACGGTGGATCGAGCCCGTCAGAGACGACGGGCTGCGACAGCAGCAACGCCAATGCTGCCGGGTACTTCAACTATTTCGCCAACGCGGCCATGAGAGGCAACACCGGGCAGGGGTGGTACAGCTACGACCTCGGCAGCTGGCACCTGATCGCGCTCAACTCGAACTGCGGCAACGTCGGCGGCTGCGGCACTTCGACCCCGCAGGGCAGCTTCGTCGCAAGCGACCTGGCTGCGCACCAGAACCAGTGCATCCTCGCCTACTGGCACATCCCGCTCTGGTCGAGCGGCGGCCGTGCTGCCCCGAACATGCAGTCGATCGTGACGCAGCTCTACAACGCATACGCAGACGTGATCCTGAACGGGCACGACCACATCTACGAGCGCTTCGCGCCGCAGAATGCCTCCGGGCAGTCGGATCCGACGAACGGCATCCGCGAGTTCATCGTCGGGTCGGGCGGCGCGAACCACACGTCGATCGCCAGCATCGCCGCCAACAGCGTGATCAGGGATACCTCGTCATACGGCGTTCTCAAGCTGACGCTCCACAGCGGCAGCTACGACTGGCAGTTCGTGCCGATCGTCGGCGCGTCCTTCACCGACTCCGGCTCGGCCACCTGTCACGCCTCGGGCGGAGGCGGTTCCGGGCCGCCGGCGCCGTCGTTGACGCTTTCTACCACCGACGTCAACGACTACATCCCGACCGGGACGACCAACGTGTACTACAAGCAGGGCCAGAGCGGCTCGTTCACGGTGACGGCGACGAGCGCAGGCGCGTCGTCGATGTCGTTTCCCACCGTATTCGGCGGCGACGCGCTGGTCGACAATAGCTCCCCGTTCAGCAAAACCTACTCCTGGGGCTCGGCCAGCAGCCAGACCGGGTCGTTCGGGGTCACGGCGTCGAACTCGGGCGGGAGCTCGCTGCCGACGCAGTTCACGGTCACGCCGGACAACGTCGCACCGACGACTGCGGCGACCTGCAACGGAGGTTCGTGCACGGGCTCGTTCTCGCCTTCCGCGACCGTTGCACTCACAGCGACGGACACGGGCTCAGGCCCCAAGACCATCTACTACACGACCGACGGTACGACGCCGACGACGAGCAGTCCTGCCTACACGGCGTCCTTCCCGGTCACGTCCACCAAGACGATCAAGTTCTTCGCCGTCGACAACCTCGGCAACACGGAAGCGGTCAAGAGTCAGGTCGTCACGATCGGCAGCGGCGGTGGCGGAGGCGGAGGCGTTGCGCTCGTGCAGGAGAAGGCGGCGACCGGAACAGCCACGAGCCTGCCCGTGACGATGAGCCCGGCGACGGGCGCCGGGCACGTCCTCGTCGCCGTGATCGCTCTCGCGGCGGGCACCTCGGCGTCGGTCACCACGGTTACCGACTCCGCGGGTCCGGCAAGCAGTTGGGTGAGGGGGGCGATCGGCTACCAGACCGGCGCCAACAGCCGGGTGGAAGTCTGGTACCGCCTGAACGCTCCGTCGGTGACGTCGGTCACGGCGACGTTGAGCGCGTCAAAGGCGATGTCCCTGAACGTGCTGGAGTGGGCGGGGCTGACCACGCTCGACAAGTCGGCGGGAAGCACGAGCGGCACGTCCTCCACCACGGTGATGACACCGTTGCTCACGACGACGAATGCGAACGACGTCGTCATCGGCGCCATGAACTACCCGGCCGCCGCGACTTCGACGCTGACAGCGGCATCCTTCACGAGCCTTCCCGATCCTCCGGCCAACTCGAGCGTCCACCAACGCGCCGCATACGTGGTCGCGTCCACGATCGGCAGCTTCCAGGCGTCGTGGATGTTGTCGATTGCGAGCGGCGGCCACGGCACTGCGATCATCGCCTTCAAGGAGGACCCAGCAGCGCTCGACACGACGCCGCCGACGACGCCGGTGCTGACGCCCAGCACGACGGACCCGAGTGCGTTCGTCGGCGGGTCGACGGTCTTCTACAGGTCGTCGGTGGCGAGCACCACCGGCTTCACGGTCGGCGCGTCGACGACAGACGCGGAGTCTGCGGTGTCGGTCCAGTTCCCCACGGTCTTCGTCTCCGGTGATGGGGGGGCGGCGCAGACCAGCTCCCCGTTCAGCAAGACCTACGGCTGGACGTTGGGCGCATCGGCGTCGGGGGCGAAGACGGTCACTGCGACGAGCAGCGGTGGCAACTCGAGTGCGTCGTTCACGGTGACCCCCGATTCGACGGCGCCGGTGAGTTCGATCTCGTGTTCGCCGGGCCCATGTGGAGGTGGTACCGGCACGCAGTCGGTGACGCTGTCGGCGACCGATTCCCCGGGTTCGGATGTCAAGGAGAT
>JACXTT010014435.1_pt1 | contig 10327 bp, 9 predicted proteins | sample 9270951 | NCBI WGS metagenome assembly JACXTT01 (sample SAMN15532306, study PRJNA645909) | rock metagenome | isolation source: weathered quartz diorite | place: Puerto Rico | collected 2017-06-21
GCCATCGCCGCCACGAGCCCTTCGTGCTTGCCGACGATCAGCTTCTGGTCCTGGTCCTCGGAGAGCGCGGCGAAGATCCCGGTCTCGGCGGAGCCCGGATTCGTGAAGAGATAGTCCACACCCGCGTCCTTCAGGGTCTGGACGAGCAGCATGCCGCCGGTGCCGGTGATCGTCTTGCGCATGGTCTCCCTCTCTGGCCTCAGCGCCCTGGTAGCTGCGCCCGCGTCGCCTCGAGCGCCTCGCGCGCGACCTCGTCGGCGGGCTGCGCCCAGGCCGCCGGGTTCGGCGCCTCGTAGCTCATGAATCCGCGATAGCCCTTGCGCTCGAGCAGCGCGAAGATTTCCTTGAAGGGCACGCTGCCCTTTCCGGGCGGCAGGCGGTCGAGCGCCTTGCCGGGCTCGAGCCCGGCGCGCGGCACGTCGCTGTACTGGACATACGCGACCTCGCCGAGCGCCACGTCGTCGATCGCCTTCAGGCTGGCGCCGCTCCGTTGCAGGTGATACGTGTCGAGCAGGAGCCCGCAGCTCGGGTGCGCGGCCTTCGCGACCACGCCGCGCATGACCTCGAGGTTGTTGAGGTGCTCGGCCTGCGAGTTGAACTCGACGGCGAGCTTCACCCGATGCGACGCGGCAATGTCGGCGGCCGCGCGCACGTTCGACGCGGCGCGTGCCAGGTCGCCGCGGCCGCGGTCGGACGCGCTCATCACCGTCTGGCAGCCGAGCGCGACCGCCCAGCGGCACGATTCGTCGAACGCCTGCATCAGCTTCTGGCGCTCGGCGCCGTCGGCGAACATCCAGCCGAGCTCGACGCCGACGCACGCGACGCGAAGCCCACTCGCCTTCACGAGCGCCAGCACGTCCGCCGCGGCCTGCCCCTTCTCGGCCGCGCGGGCGAAATCGAGGCGGCGCAGCTCGACGCCGTCCCAGCCCGCCGCTTTCGTCGCGCGCAGCGCGCCGGCCAACGGCGTCGTGTCGAGGGTCCAGGTGTGGAGGGCCAGCATGGCGCTCATGGCTTGGCCGGCGGCGGCGCGGCCGTCGGGTTGGCCTTGGCGTACTCGACCGCCTCCTTCACCTCGCCCTGGGCCTGCTTGACCAGCTCGAGCGCCTTGGCGCGGTGCCCGCCGAAGTGGTGCTCGGCCCGCTCGAGATGGGTCGCGGCTTCCTCGAGCGACTTGCCCGCGGCATGGATCTGGTGCAGCCCGGCGCGCGTCGTCGGCGCCTTCTTTTCCTGGGTGAACGCCAGGGTTCCGAGCCCGAGGACGAACCCGATCGCCAGCGCGCTGGCGACGATCACGCTCCGCATCAGCATGCGCTCCTCCGCATTACACCGCCGTGGTGAGCCCGCCATCGAAGTTGATGGCCGTACCGGTGATATAGGCCGCGCGCTCCGAGGCGAGGAAGGCGACGAGATCGGCGAACTCGTGAGCCTCGCCGAATCGTCCCAGCGGCAGCTTGCGCTTCTCCGCGATCTCGCGGTAGTGCGCGTCGAGATCGCCTTTCGCGCGCCGCTCGTGCTGGGCGCTCTTGACCAGCCCCAGGCAGATCGTGTTGACGAGGATCCGGTCCGCCGCGTACTCGTGCGCGAGCGACTTGGTGAGGTTGATGCCCGCGGCGCGCGACATGCTGGTCGGCAGCGAGCGCGCCGCCGGCGCCTTGCCGCCGACGGTCGTCACGTTGATGATGCGGCCGCCGCCGCGGCGCTTCATGTGCGGGATCACGAGCCGGCACAGCCGGATCGCGCCCATCACCTTCGAGTCGAAGTCGTACATCCACGCGGCGTCGTCCACCTGGTCGAAGGCGGCGGCCGACGACGTGCCGGCGTTGTTGACGAGGATGTCCACGCCACCGAACCGCGCCACGGTCGCGGCGACGAACGCCTCGACCTCCGCGTTGCTCGTGACGTCGGCGGCCATCGCCAGGATGTCGCCGCCCACGCTCTTCTGGATCTCGCCCACCGCGCGCTCGAGCACCTCCTTGCGGCGCGCGCACGCGGCGACCTTCGCGCCGCTCCTGGCGAATCGCTCGACGCACGCGCGGCCGAGCCCCTCGCTTCCACCCGTGACGATTGCGACCTTGCCGGCGAGACCGAGCTCCAGGACGTCCATGATCGCCTCCCGATCCGAGATGGCCCGAACATACCAAACCCCAAGCCCTCGGCATAGCCCGCGCCCGGAGCAGAAGGACCCGCGTCGGCCGCGGGTCAAGCGTCGTCGGCCGCACGCGTCGACTCGATCAGACCCGTTCCCTCCAACGGGAATGCGGAAGTCACGCGCCCAGATGGAGCCCAGCCGCAGCCGAACAGCGCAAGCGTGCCGCGTGGTCGCGCGACCCCGCCTCCACCCCGTCCTGACCCACGCCCGCCGCGAAGCTACGAAGGGCCGATCCGTCCGACCATGGGCAGCTTCAAAGCGGGAGGCTTGACCTCGACGCCGAAGTTGAGCGTGAGGAGGTTGACCTCGATACCTTCCTCCCAGCCGACGGCGAGCCCCGTGAGCCCGAACAGCGAGACCTGCACGCCGGTGCCGCTCGGCGTCGCGCCGGCGAGCGAGCCCGGGAGGAAGTCCTTGCCGATCGCCGTCGGCGGCAGCTTGAGCCGGAGCTCGGGCACGCTCCGGCCGACCCACGCCGTGAACGTGTTGCTGTTCGGTCCGGGCCAGGTGCGATAGCTCGCGGGATACGGATACGCGGCCACCGCGGCCTCGACGCGCGCCATCAGCGGGTCGGCGGCCTCGCCACGCACGTCGACGAGCAGATCGGGCCGGTCGCCGAACCAGTAGTTGTCCGGACCGCTGCGGTTGACGCGCAGGGCCGGCGCGCCGCGATCGACGCCCCAGCCGATCACCTCGTAGCGCGTGTAGGACTCGGCGTCGCGCGGCTTCATCGAGATCCACGTGTGCACCGCGAAGAAGCCGCGCCAGCCCACCGTACGTGCGGCGTACACCTGGATCACCGCCTCGCGAGTCGTCGCCGGATCGGGCGCCTGGCCCGACGGGCCGCGCTCGAGCTCCCAGAAGTTGGAGCGCGCGCGGTCGAGCAGACTGCAGCCGGCCAGCACCGCCACTAGCGCGAGCGAGGCGAAGAGCCTCATCGGTTGAGCGCCCTCGCCGTGTCGCGCGCGATCTCGCTCTCCTCGTCGGCCGGGATCACGAACGCCTCCAGACGCGCGTCCGTCGCGCTGATGCGCCGCTCGCCGCCGGTGGCGCCGGCGTTGGCGCGCGCGTCGAGGACGAGGCCAAAGCACTCGAGGCCCTGGCAGATCCGCGCGCGCACCTCCGCCGACCGCTCGCCGATGGCGCCGGTGAACACGACCGCCTGGGCGCCGCCGAGCGCGGCGAGGTAGGCGCCGATGTACTTGCGAATGCGATAGCAGAAGATCTCGACGGCGATCGCCGCGCCGGAGTCGGCCCGCTCGTGCTCCAACAGGTCGCGCAGATCGTTGCTGCGTCCCGAGAGCCCGAGAAGGCCGGAGCGGCCGTTGAGCCAGCGCTCCACCTCCTCGACGGGCGCCGACTCGGCGCGCGACAGCCGCCCCACGATGCTCGGGTCGATGTCGCCGGAGCGGGTGCCCATCACCAGCCCCTCGAGCGGCGTCAGCCCCATCGACGTGTCGACCGAGCGCCCGTTCTCGATCGCCACGGCCGAGCAGCCGCTGCCGAGGTGCAGGGCGACGATCGTCGCGCGCGCCTCCGGCCGGCCGGTGAGGACGGCGTAGCGCGTGAGCGCGGCGCGGTAGGAGATGCCGTGAAACCCGTACCGGCGGATGCCGTGGCGCTCGGTCAGCTCGCGTGGGATCGCGTAGCGCCACGCGCGCTCCGGCAGCGAGGCGTGAAACGCGGTGTCGAAGACCGCGACCATCGGCAGCGCGTCGCCGAACGCCGCGCGACACGCCCGGATCCCGGCGAGGCTCGGGCCGTTGTGCAGGGGGGCCAGCGCCTCGAGCTCGTGGATCGCCGCGACGACCGTATCGTCGAGCACCGTCGGCTCCCGAAACTTCGCGCCGCCGTGCACCACGCGGTGGCCCACTGCCTCGGCCGTCAGACCGGCGCCGCGCAACCATTCCGCGATCCGCTGCATGCCCCCGGCCGGATCGCGTACCGCCGCGGTCGTGTCCACGGGCGCGCCCCGGCCGGTCTGGAAGTGGAGCTGCGCCGACTCCGTGCCCAGCCGCTCGATCCGGCCGCCGGCGAGCAGGCGTAGGCCCTCTCCGCGCTCGCCGTCCTCGGGCGCGGCGAACAGCGCGAACTTGATCGACGAGCTGCCGCAGTTGATCGCGAGGACGTTCACGGCCGCGTCAGCTCTCGGTCCACACCCAGTCGAGCACCTCGGGCATGTCCTCGAGGTGCTGGAGGCAGTACTGGTGGTGCCGCTCGAGGGCCGCGCGGCACTCGTCGATCAGGGCCTGCCGTCGCGGGAGCGCGCCGCCGCCACGCCGCAGCGCCTCGATGCAGAGGTGGTAGCGGCTCATGCCGTTGCGGACGACCATGTCGAACGGCGTCGTCGTGGTGCCTTCCTCGTTGAACCCGCGGACGTGGAACCGCTCGGCGTGCAGCCGGCCGTGGACGATCTGGTGGATCGCCCGCTGATAGCCATGGAACGCGAACACCACGTGCGCGTCGCGGGTGAAGGTGTCGGCGAACGACGCCTCGTCCATGCCGTGGGGGTGCACGTCGGGCGGAAAGAGCGTCATGAGGTCGACGACGTTGACGACGCGCACCTTCAGCTCCGGCGCGCGCCGCCTCAGCCACCACGCGGCGGCCACGATCTCGAGGGTCGGGATGTCGCCGGCGGCCGCGAGCACGACGTCGGGCTCGCCGCTCCCGCGGTGGCCGGCCCACTGCCAGATCGACGCGCCGCGCGCGCAGTGCTCGATCGCCGCGTCGATCGACAGCCACTGGAGCTGGGGCTGCTTGTCGATGACGATGAGGTTCACGTAGTTGCGACTGCGCAAGCAGTGGTCGGCCGTCGCCAGGAGGCAGTTCGCGTCGGGCGGCAGGTAGATGCGCGACACCGTGCCTTTCTTCGAGAGCATCACGTCGATCAAGCCCGGCCCCTGGTGGCTGAAGCCGTTGTGGTCGTTGCGCCAGCACGTCGAGGTGAGGAGCACGTTGAGCGACGGGATCGGCCGCCGCCACGCCAGGCGCACGCTCTCCTCGAGCCACTTGGCGTGCTGCACGGTCATCGACGCGGACACCATGGCGAAGGCTTCGTAGCTCGCGAAGAGCCCGTGGCGTCCGGTCAAGGTGTAGCCCTCGAGCCAGCCCTGACAGAGGTGCTCGCTCAGCACTTCCATCACGCGCCCGCTCCGCGAGACGTGGTCGTCGTCGGGCAGCACGGTCTCTACGAGACAGCGCGTCTGGGTCTGGAAGACGTCGCCCAGCCGATTCGAGGTCGTCTCGTCGGGGCAGAACAGCCTGAAGCTCGCCTCTCGCTCGTTCAAGGTGAAGACGTCTCGCATGAGCGTGCCGAGCGGCCGTGTCGACTCGGCCCGCTCGGTCGCCGGACGGCTCACGGCAACCGCGTAGTCGCGGAACGGCGGAAGATCGAGCGCGACCTCGCGGCCGCCGTTGGCGTGCGGGCTGGCCCCCATCCGCCGCGCGCCGACGGGTGCGAGCGCGGCCACATCGGGCACGAGCCGGCCGGCGCGGTCGAACAGCTCCTCGGGGCGGTAGCTCCGCATCCACTGCTCGAGCATGCGCAGGTGCTCGGCATTGGCCCTCACCTCGCTCAGCGGTACTTGATGGGCCCGGAAGGTGCCCTCGATCCGCACACCGTCGACCACCTTGGGGCCCGTCCAGCCCTTCGGCGTTCGCAGCACGAGCGCGGGCCAGCGCGGGCGACCGCTCACGCCGTGCGCGCGCGCCTCGCGCTGGATCGCGCGGATCTTCGCGTAGCTCGTCTCGAGCGCCTCGGCGAGCAGGTGGTGCACGATGGAGGGCTCGCTGCCCTCGACGAACAGCACGTCGTAGCCCTGGCCGCCCAGGAAGCTCTCGATCTCGGCGTCGGTGGAGCGGCCGAGCACCGTCGGGCCCGCGATCTTGTAGCCGTTCAGGTGCAGGATCGGGAGCACCGCGCCGTCGCGCGCCGGGTTGAGAAAGCTGATTCCCTTCCAGCTTCCCGCGAGCGGGCCCGTCTCCGCCTCGCCGTCGCCCACGACGGCAGCGACGATGAGCTCCGGATTGTCGAACGCGGCGCCGAAGGCGTGCACGAGCACGTAGCCGAGCTCGCCGCCTTCGTGGATCGAGCCGGGCGTGGTGACGCTCACGTGGCTCGGGATGCCTCCGGGCGTGGAGAACTGGCGGAAGAGCTTTCGCATCCCGGCGAGATCCCGCGAGACGTCCGGATAGATCTCCGAGTACGTGCCTTCGAGGTAGACCTGCGCCACGATCGCCGGACCGCCGTGGCCCGGTCCCGACAGATAGATGATCTCGGCATCGTGGCGCTTGATCAGGCGGTTCAGGTGGACGTAGAGCAGATTTTGACCGGGCGACGTCCCCCAGTGGCCGAGCAGGCGCGGCTTGATGTGGTCGGCCTTGAGCGGCTCACGCAGGAGCGGATTGTCGAGCAGGTAGATCTGTCCGATCGTCAGGTAGTTCGCGGCGCGCCAGTAGGCATCCACCAGGTCCAGATCGCTGGCTGACAGCACGTTGGTCACGGTGGGGTCCTCCCTCCTTACACGATACGCGCCCCCTCAAAGCCTACCCGCCGAGCTCCTTCCTGACGATGGCGGCCCCGCCCACCAGCGCCGCCAGCTTCTGCTTCACGATCCAGCGCGGCGTCTCCCAGAAACCGCAGTCCGGGTTGAGCCAGAGCTTCTCGGGCGCGACGTGCTCGAGCAGCGCGCGGATCCGCTCGGCGACGTCGGCCGCCGACTCGGCCTTGAACGCCTTGACGTCGATGACGCCGGCGCCGAGCTCCTTGTCGGTCGAAAACTCCCTCCAGAGCCGGAGGTCGTCCAGGCCGCGGTTGGCGAACTCGAGCACGATCTGCGAGGCGCGCAGGTCGCGCAGGGTCGGGTAGAGGTTCTTGAAGTCGCGCACGGCCGAGAACGGCCGGCCGTAGAGGTTGCCGAAGCAGACGTGCACCGCGATCTTCGCCTCGATCCCCTCGACGACGCGGTTCACGCCCTCGTCGAAGCGCGGCGGCGCACCGGAATACATGCCGCTGTGCGGCTCGTCGATCTGGATGAAGTCGGCGCCCGCCTCGACCAGCGCGCGACATTCGGCGTTCACGATGCCGACCAGATCGGCGAGCAAGGTATCTTTGTCGCGGTAGCCGGCGCCGAGCTTGAGCGGTACGAGCAGGGTGTAGGGCCCCGGCACCGTCGCCTTGATGCGCTTGCCCGTCAGCGCGCGCGCGAGCTTGAACTCCTCGACGATGCCGAGCCCTTCGGGCGCGCTGATCCGCTCGAAGACCTCGAACGGCGTGTTCGTGTCCCAGAGCGGCTGGCCGAGCCGGCGCGCGGCCGGCAGGGTGCGGATGCCGGTGAAGCGATCGTAGAAGCCGATGATGAACCGGACGCGCATCATCTCGCCCGTGCTCACGACGTCGATACCGGCGCGCTCCTGGTCGAGGAGCGCCGCCTGCGTCGCGTCCTCCATCAGCTCGCGCACGTCCGTCGGGCCCATGCGCCCGGCCTCCATCGCTTCCCGCGCGAGCCACACCCACCCGGGCAGCCCGTGACTCCCCACGACCGACGTCGGCAGCAGCATCATCCGGCTCCTTTCTCTCGGCTCGCGGCGCGGCCCAGATACGCCTCGATCACGCGCGGATCGCGCAGCACCGCGCCCGGCGGCCCGGCGGCGATGCGCTGGCCGAAGTCGAGCACGGTCACGCTGTCGGCCAGATCGCCGACCAGCTCCATGTCGTGCTCGACCCACAGCATGGTCATCGCGAGCTCGTGCTTGATCCGCAGCAAGAACCGCGCGAGGTTCTCCTTCTCCTCGCGATTCATGCCGGTCGACGGCTCGTCGAGCAGCAGGAGCCTGGGCTCCATCGCGAGCGCGCGCCCGATCGCGACGAGCTTCTGGACGCCGAACGGCAGGCCGGCGACCAGCTCCTTCCGGCAGCGCTCGAGCTCGAGGAACTCGACGATCTCCTCGACGCGCCGCCGGTGCGCGATTTCCTCGTGGCGCGACCGGCCCCAGAAGAGACCGCCGGCCAGCACACCCGCCCGCATGTGCCGGTGTCGTCCGAGCAGGATGTTGTCGAGCACGGTCATGCCGCGGAAGAGCTCGACGAACTGGAACGTCCGCGCGATGCCGTGCGCGGCGATGCGATGCGGCGGCAGGCCCTGGATCGCCGCCTCACCGAAGACGATGCGTCCCGAGGTTGGTGCATAGAAGCCTCCGACACAGTTCAAGAGACACGTCTTGCCCGCGCCGTTCGGCCCCACGAGCGCCGCGAGCGAGCCCGCGTCGATCGACATGCTGACGCCGCTCAGCGCGCGCAGCCCCGCGAAGTCGAGCGTGACGTCGTCGACCCTCAGAACCACCGGCGCCGCCTCTGGTACTGCTTCACCTCGGTGTAGCTCTTCCGGCCGGCGCGATGGCCCACGCCCAGATAGAACTCGCGGACGTCCTCGTGGGCGAGCAGGCGCTCGACCGGGCCGTCGTAGACGATGCGGCCGTGCTCCATGACGTAGCCGTAGCTCGCGAAGGCCAGCGCGGCGCCGGCGTTCTGCTCGACGAGCAGCACGGCCAGCTCGAGCTCGTCGCGCAGGCGCGCGACCAGGGCCATCAGGCTCTCGACCATCAGCGGCGCCAGCCCGAGCGACAGCTCGTCGACCAGCAGCACGCGCGGCCGGCAGAGCAGCGCCGTCGCCAGCGCCAGCATCTGCCGCTCGCCGCCGGAGAGATAGCCGGCCAGCTGGCGGCGGCGACCGGCCAGCACCGGGAAGTAGTGGAACACTTGCTCGAGCGTCAGCGGCGGCCGCGTCGAATCGCCGGCGTCGCGCGCGCCCGGCACGAGGGCGCGAAGGTTCTCCTGCACGGTCAGGGTCTCGAAGACCTTGTCGCGCTCCGGGACCAGGACGAGACCCTGGCGGGCCAGCTCGTGCGGCGGGCGGCCGGTGACGGCCGCGCCCTGGAACACCACGCGGCCACCCACGATCTGCGCGTCGTCGGCGCCGAGAAAGCCGGAGATCGCGCGCAAGGTGGTCGTCTTGCCGGCGCCGTTGGTCCCGAGCAGCGCGACGATCGAGCCGGGCGGCACGCGCAGGGACACGCCCTGGATCGCGGTCGCCACGTGGTGGTAGACGACCTCGAGATTCTCGAGCTCGAGAACGGTTGTCACGACGCGGGGCGGAGCGGCCGGTAGCGAAGCGGCCACAGGACGACCCAGTTGCGGGCGCGGCGCCAGATCCCGACGAGCCCCTGCGGCTCGAAGACCAGGAACGCGGCCATGAGGAGCCCGAACGCGCCGAACTTCAGCGGGAACAGGTAGTACTCGGCGCCGCCGGGCACGCGCAGCGCCGCGACGCCGGCGTCGATCCCGTACGGGAGCAAGGTGACGAACGCGGCGCCGAGCACGGCGCCCAGCGCCGAGCCGAGGCCGCCGATGATGACCATCGCGATGTACTCGATCGCGAGAAAGAAGCCGAACGCCTCCACCGAGACGAACGCGCGCTGGTACGCGAAGAGCGCGCCAGCCACCGCCGTCAGGGCGCTCGACCACACGAACGCGAGCACCTTGTAGCGCGCCACGTCGATCCCGACGGACTCGGCCGCGATCTCGCGGTCGCGGATCGCCATCCACGCCCGCCCGGCCCGCGAGCGCTGGAGATTCACGCAGACGATCAGCACGAGCCCGGCGACCGCCGTCAGCGCGTAGTACCACGCGATCGTGCCCTTCAGCACCCAGGCGCCGAGACGCGGCGGCGGGATCGACACGCCGGTGTTGGCGCCCCAGTGGCTCTGGAACTCGCCGCACGCGTAGAGCACGACGTGGTGCAGCGCGAGCGTGCCGAGGGCGAGATAGAGGCCCTTGAGCCGGAGCGCCGGGATTCCGACGATCACACCGAGCGCCGCGCCCACCAGCGCGGCCGCCGGCAGCGCCAGGAAGGGCGACGGCAGGCGATGCTCGACCAGCATCGCGGTCGTGAACGCGCCGGCGGCGATGAAGCCGGCGTGGCCGAGCGAGATCTGGCCGGCGAGCCCGGTCAGGAGATTGAGGGCGAGCGCGCCGATCGCGGCCAGCGCGGTCTGCGTGACGAGATCGAGCGCGAACGAGGACGCGAAGCGCGGCAGCGCCAGCAGCGCGGCGATCAGCAGGCCGAGCGCGACGCGGCGAAGCCGCGTGTCGACCAGCGCCAGATCGCTCGCGTAGGTGGT
>JACXTT010014436.1_pt1 | contig 10326 bp, 10 predicted proteins | sample 9270951 | NCBI WGS metagenome assembly JACXTT01 (sample SAMN15532306, study PRJNA645909) | rock metagenome | isolation source: weathered quartz diorite | place: Puerto Rico | collected 2017-06-21
CCGGCGATCTGGCAGGAGCTCGACGGCATCCGCGACGACGAGCTCTGGCGCGTGCACCTGCAGTGCAAGCGCGCCTTCGTCGGTCTCATTCGCGAGCGCGCGCGCACGCGCTGGGTGCGCGGCCTCACCGAACCGCACCAGTTGCTGGCCGCCGGCACGCTGATCGACCCCGAGGCGCTGACGATCGGCTTCGCGCGACGCTTCGCCACCTACAAGCGCGCGACGCTCATCTTCCACGACATCCAGCGCCTGCTCGCGCTGCTCGAGGATCCCTGGCGGCCGCTGCAGATCGTCTTCGCCGGCAAGGCGCATCCCGCCGACGATCCCGGCAAGCACCTGATCCGCGAGGTCTACGAGCGCGCGCTCGATCGCAAGCTCGGCGCCCGCATCGCGTTCGTCGACGACTACGACCTCCACGTCTCGAAGGCGATGGTCGCGGGCGTCGACGTGTGGATGAACACGCCGCGGCCGCCGATGGAGGCCTGCGGCACCAGCGGGCAGAAGGCCGGCCTGAACGGCGTGCCGCACCTCTCGGTGCTCGACGGCTGGTGGTACGAGGGCTACCGCGGCGGCAACGGTTGGGCGTTCGGACCGGAGCGCGACCAGGTGATCGCGAACGACGACGCCGTGGATGCGGTCGACCTGTACCGCGTGCTGACCGAAGAAGTGATCCCGCTCTACTACGCGCGCGACTCCGACAACGTGCCGCGCGGCTGGGTCGAGCTCATGAAGGAGGCGATGCGCTCGGTCGCGACGCACTTCTCGGCGCGGCGCATGGTGAAGGAGTACGTCGACACGCTCTACGTGCCGGCGATGCACGGCGCGGGCACGCCGGCGAAATAGCCGGCGGGGACACCTCGGCGCGAAGCGATGACGGAACCGAATCGCCGGACGGTCCGCGCTTCCGAGATCCCTCGCTTCACCGCGCCGGCGGCGCGCGCCCTGCTCCGCTGGTACCGCGCGAGCGCCCGCGATCTGCCGTGGCGGCGGACGCGGGACGCGTACGCGGTCTGGATCTCCGAGACCATGCTCCAGCAGACCCGCGTCGAGACCGTGCTCCGCTATTACGAGCCGTTCCTCGCACGCTTTCCCGACGTCGCGGCGCTCGCCTCCGCGCCCGAGCGCGAGGTTCTCGCTCGCTGGTCCGGGCTCGGTTACTACCGCCGCGCGCGTAACCTGCGGCACGCCGCCCGGGAGCTGGTCGAGCGCTTCGGCGGGGTGGTGCCGAGCGACGCCGCCGCGCTCCGCACGCTACCCGGCGTCGGCCGCTACACCGCGGGCGCGATTGCGAGCATCGCGTTCGGACGGCGCGAGCCCGTGCTCGATGGCAACGTCGCGCGGGTGCTCGCACGGTTCTTCGAGGTGGAGGGCCGATGGCGGTCGCCGGCGCTCGAACGGCAGCTGTGGTCGATCGCGAAGGAGAACGTGTCGCGCGAGGCTCCGGGCGACTGGAACCAATCGCTCATGGAGCTCGGCGCACGGATCTGCCTGCCTCGCGAGCCGCGTTGCGGGGAGTGCCCGCTGCGCGGCGCCTGCGGCGCGGAGCGGAGCGGCACCGCCGTGCGATTCCCGGAGCCGCGCGACAAGCCGCCGTCTCGGCGCGTGCGGCGCGTCTGCGTCGTGCTCGAGCGCGGCGATCGCGTGCTGCTCCGCGAGCGGCGAAACGGCGAGCGCCTCCGCGGCCTCTGGGAGTTCCCGGGCGAGACGCTGGTCGACGGCGAGGGAGCTCGGGACGCCGCCGCGCGCGTCGCCGCGGCGATCGGCACCGCACCCGTGGCTCCCTGGGGTGCGCCGATCGCGCACACGATCATGAACGAGCGCCTCACGACCTCGGTCTTCCGCGCCGCGCTCGCGGACGTGTCACCCCCTCGGCGCCGCGGTACGCGCTGGTTTCGCTGGAGCGAGGTCGAGTCGCTGCCGCTGTCGACGGTGGAGCTCCAGGTCCTGAGGCGACGCGGCGCGGAGCTCGCGTGATGCTGCGAGCCGTGCGCCTCGCGCTGACCGGACTCGTCGCCATCTCCACGCTCGCCGCTTGCCACCGTGTCCAGCGCAACGACACGCTCGTCGTCGGCTTGGAGTCGAAGGCCGGCGAGCTCGATCCTCGCTTCTCGACGGACGCCGCGTCGGTGCGGATCGGGGAGCTGGTGTTCCGCTCGCTCACGCGGCTCGACGATCGCCAACGCAGCAGCCCCGATCTCGCGCTCTCGTGGCGGCAGGTCGATCCGCTGACCGTGCGATTCGAGATGGACCCGAAGGCCACGTTCTCCGACGGCACCGCGCTGACCGCCGAGGACGTGCGCGCGACGTACGAATCGATCCTCGACCCCGCGACCGGATCGCCCCGCCGCGAATCGCTCGGCTTTCTCGCCTCGATCGAGACGCCGGACCCGCGGACGCTGGTGTTCCACATGAAGGCGCCGCTCGCGACGTTCCTCGCCGGCACGACCGTCGGCATCCTGCCGCGGGCGCGGCTCGCGGCGGGCGCGCGCGTCGTCGTCGGAGCCGGCCCCTACTCGATCGACTCGATCGAGCCGGACCAGGTGACGCTCGTCCGCCGCGCGGGCGAGCCCGGGATCCCGAGGATCCGCTTCCGCGTCGTCCCCGACGACACGGTTCGCACCCTCGAGCTCGCGCGCGGCGAGCTCGACTTCGTCGAGAACGCAGTCGAGCCCGACAACCTCCTCTGGCTCGAGGAGCACGCCGAGGAGGCGTGCGTGCAGCGCGTGCCGGGCAACACGTTCCAGTATCTCGGCCTGAACTTCACCGATCCGAAGCTCGCCGACGTGCGTGTTCGGCGCGCGCTGGCGCATGCGATCGATCGCAAGGCGCTGGTCGACCACCTGCTCGACGGCACGGCGCGCGTCGCGAACGGCCTGCTACCGCCCGAGCACTGGTCGTACGAGCCGAGCGTTCGCGACTACGCGTACGACCCGGCCGAGGCGCGGCGGCTGCTCGACGAGGCGGGTTATCGCGACCCCGACGGCGACGGCCCGGCCATGCGCTTCCGCCTCTCGTACAAGACGACCACGCTCGCGTCGCGCCGGCGCATGGCCGAGGCGCTGCAGGCGATGCTCGCCGAGGTCGGGATCGGTCTCGATCTGCGGAGCTTCGAGTGGGCGACGTTCTACGACGACGTGCGCCGGGGCAACTTCCAGCTCTATTCGCTCGCCTGGGTCGGCTCGAGCGACCCGGACTTCTTCTTCCCGCTGCTGCATTCGACGATGGTCCCGCCGCGCGGCAGCAACCGCGGACGCTTCGCCGACGCGGAGATCGATCGTCTGACCGAGCGCGGGCGCGTCACCACCGAGCCGGTCGAGCGCCGTGCGACCTACGCGACGATCCAGCAGCGCATCGCCGACCAGCTGCCGTTCGTGCCGCTCTGGTGGACCGACAACGTGGTGGTGCAGACGAAGCGTCTGTGCGGCTTCCGGCCGCGCGCCGACGGAAGCTTCGCCGGGCTCGCCGAAGCTCGCCTCGCCCGAGACGCGAACGAGGTGGGCTGTGGTTGCGGCGCCGCCCGGGCCTTTTGACAGCTCGCGATCCGGTCTACAGGTCGCACGTGCAGATCCGCCTCTCCCACCGCTCTCTCGAAGCGATCGAGCGCCACGCGGCCGAGTCGTACCCCTACGAGTGCTGCGGCGCGGTGCTCTGCGACGGCCGCGAGGAATGGGTGCGGCCGATCCGCAACATCCAGGACGACCTCCACCGCAGCGACCCGGCCGAGCACCCGCGCGACGCGCGCATCGCCTACTTCATGGATCCGAAGGAGCTCGCCGCCCTGCTCCGCGAGATCGAGCAGCAGAAGCGCCCGCTCCACGTCTTCTACCATTCGCACCCCGACCACGACGCCTACTTCTCGGCCGAGGACAAGGCGCGCGCCATGGCATGGGACGAGCCCGCCTACCCGGAGGCCGCCTACCTCGTGGTCTCCGTGAAGCAGGGGAAGGTCGCCGACCGGATCGTCGTCGTCTGGGACGGCGAGAAGAGCGACTTCGTTCCGATCGCGCTCACGGTCGAGGGCTGAGCCGCGAAGACTCCGCCGCGCGCCGCACCGCCTTCAGCATCACTACACGGATCAGCCCGCTGAACGGGCGGATCAGCGTCCAGTAGAGCCGGAACTTGATGCGGCTCGTGGCGTCTCCGCAGGTGACGCGCGTCTCGGTCGAGAGGATCGTCTCGCCGTCGCACGCCGACGCCACGCGGAAGTTCCAGACCGCCCGCGCCATGCCTTCGCGCACCGGTGCCGAGAACGCCTCTCGGGAGAACGGCTCGACGTTGCCGGCGGGCCGCCAGAACCGGCCGATCACACCGAGCACGATCTCGTCCGGCGCCTCGGCGAGACGGCCGAAGCCCGCGTCGATCAGCGTTTGCAGCGTGATCCGCCGCGCGGCGCGCTGCTTTCCGCCGGCGAAGATTCGATGCGGCAAAGACCGGAGCGCGACGAGCGCCCGCACGACGGACGAGTCGCCGAGGTCCGTCGTGCGAAGCGCGCGCAGCACGTCTTCCGGCGTCGCCGCGATGCGGATCTGGTGGAGCTCGGACGCATCGGGATGCGGGGCGAAGGCCTCGATCAACATCTCTCGAACCCGGTGCGATCAGAGTGAAGGACCGCGCGGGTCGAGACAAGGAGGGCTCGGCCGATCAGACGCGCTCGAGCACGATCACCGGGATCTCGCGCGGAGTGTTGCTCTGGTAGGAGACGTACGGCGGATAGACGTCGACCATGTGCTCCCACAGTCGCGCACGCTCGTCACCCGACGCGACGCGCGCCCGCGCCGCGAAGCGGTCGGCGCCGACCTGGAGCTCGACCGCGGGGTTCGCGACCAGGTTCAGGTACCACGCCGCGTGATCGGGGGCGCCGCCTTTCGAGCCGATGATCACGTAGTCGTAGCCGGGTCCGGCGCTCCGCGGGACCTTGCCGTAGATCAGCGGTGAGGAGCGCTTCTCGCCCGAGCGGCGCCCGATCGTGGTGAGGATCAGGCAGGGCGTGGGTCCCTTTCCGCCGAAGGCCGCGGTATCGAGCAAGTGACCCTGCGCGCCGTTCGTCTGCACGTAGGTTCGCAGGTGCTCGTCCATCCAATCGGGCACCGTGCCGCTGCGAAGCAGCTTCAGCGTTTCCTTGGGATCGACGTCGGCCATGGGAGGGTCTCCTTCGCTGGGGTCGGTGCGTGTCGACGATCGTCTTCGCGGTCGCCGTGCTCGAGCGGAGCTTCTAGCGCGAATGCTGCGCGGGCTGCGAGCGGAAGTTGAGATCGGCCCCGCGCTCACCGTAAAAGCGTGGTCACTTCGATCCATGTCCGGCGCCGCCGAGAATCTCGCCCGAGCTCCTTCCGAGGCGCCCCGTCTCGAGACCGAGCCGACACGCGGCTATCAGCCGGAGCTCGATGGTCTCCGTGCGCTCGCGGTGCTCGCGGTGCTGATCGTCCACACCATCCCGCCGAGCCATTGGATCGCGCAGGTGCAATGGGGCCAGTTCGGAGTCTACCTCTTCTTCGTGCTGAGCGGGTTCCTGATCACCGGGATCCTGCTCGACGGCCGCAGCGATTCCGGCGCGTCCGGGAACGCGCTCGTGCCCTTCTACGCGCGCCGCGCGCTACGCATCTTTCCGGTCTACTATCTGACCGTCGCGGTGCTCGCCGCGTGCGGGGACCAAGCGATCCTCCACAATCTCCGCTGGCACCTGACCTACACGAGCAACGTCGAGCGCGCGGTCCGCTTCGTCCACCCCGGAGCCGTCGATCACTTCTGGTCGCTCTGTGTCGAGGAGCAGTTCTATCTGCTCTGGCCGATGGCGATCCTCTACCTGCCACGGCGTGTGCTCGAGCCGTTCGTGGCCGGAGTGATCGCGCTCGGCTTCGGGTACGAGGTGGCCGGCGCGCTCGGCGGATTGTCGTACGCGCAGATCAACCTGCAGCTCCCGGGCTGTGTGGCACCGCTCGCAATCGGCGGCCTGCTGGCGCTTCACGATCGCACACCCGGACGCGTCGCTCTGCGCTCTCATCTCGTGCGCTGGGGCCTCGGCGCCGCGCTGGGCACGCTGATGCTGTTGCCGCTCGTCTGGCCGTCGATCCCGGGATCGCAGAGCGCCGCCGGCGGGCTTTGCTACTTCGCCACCAGCGGCTTCGTCTTCGCCTGGGGATGCGCCGCGGTCATCGCCGGCGTCACGCCCGCACGTGGAGCCTGGCAGCAGCCCGCGCGGGCGCTCGCCTCATGGCCGCTCCGCTCGCTCGGCCGCATCAGCTACGCGATGTACGTCTTCCACTACCCGCTGCTGATCGCGATCAAGATGCGCCCTGGCCATCCTGGTCTCGGCATCCCTGCCGGGCCGCTCTTCTTGCTGATCGTAGGAGCCGGCACGGTCGCGCTGGCGACGCTGTCGTGGCACTTCGTCGAGGCACCGCTGAACCGTCTCAAGCGCTACGTTCCCTATCCGCGATCAGCGGTGCGGTAGACTCGAGAGCCGGCCGAGTTCGAACCACGGGCGGCGATCGTCGCCGCCGCTCGCTCTCACGCCGTCAGCGGATCGCGGTCGAGCAGGTACGCGAAGATCGCTTCGCGCTGCGGATGCTCGCCGAGCCAGGTGCGTAGGCGCTGGATCCGCTGGTACTCGGTGCCGAACCGCTTGCGGTACAGGGCATCGAGGTGCTCGCGGGTCTCCTCGCGGCGGACTTCCGCCTGCCACGGCTCGGACGAGACGAGATGCAGATCGTCGTGCAGGCCGCGCGCTTTGAGCGTCTGCCATTCGTTGCGATCGAGCCAGATGCCCTGACAGCTGCCGCAGATGTCGAGGACCATCTCGACGCCGTGACCGACTTGGTAGCGGAGCATGATCCGGCTGCAGTTCGGACAGAGCCGCGCGTGCTGGACGTCGGCGACCTTGACGGCTTCCCCGGGAGCGCGTGCGACCGCCGGCCGTGCCGGCTGCCGTTCGAGCCACGATCGGTAATCCGTTGCCGCGAGCCACCGCCCGCCGCAGGCCTCGCAGCCGTAGGCCGACAAGCGCGCCTCGAGGTCGGTCAGCGACAGACGCGCCGACGCACAAGCAGGGCAGTTCATTCGTTCGTCCCCCGATTTTCGGATTCGCTCTTCATCACTCAACGAAGCGTGCCGCGGAGCCGCAGCGATCCGACTCCCCACGCCAGACGCCGCCACGCCGAGCAGGCCGCGTGCTCGACTCGGAGCGGCGTTCCGAGACCCACCACCCACGCATCGACCGCGCCCGGCGCGCCGGCGAGCGCCACATAGCGCTGCTCGCGGCGCAAATAGAAGCCTTCGAGGATCTCGACGGGCGAGACCCCGAGCGCGTCCGCCGCCAACTCGGTCAGTGCGCGGCGCCGTTCGACGGCGGCCGGAACGGAATCGTCACCGAGTCGACTCTCCTCCAGGCCGACCGGGTCGCGTGCCGCGATCCAGTCGCCGCCCCGGAGCTGGAGCGCGAGGTCGTCGACCTGCATGCCTCGCCGGGGCAGGACGTCGAGGCCCGTGCCGGCGAGCGCGAAGAACTCCTCTCCGTCGGATTCGAGCTCGAAGATCGCGCGCCCCGCGATGCTTCCGAGCGGCCGCAGACGGAACGGCCAGTCTGCGGAGATCGCCGACGCGTCACCCTCGGCGCCGAGCTCGTGGAAGAGGTATTCGTTGAGTTCTCGCTCGACCGTGCTCACGGCTCTCGACCCGCCCGACGATATCATGGCGATCACGATCGTCGGCTAGCGTTCCGGGCCTTCGAAACGGGCATTGGTAGCGACGACGATCCCGGAGAGGACGGCAGTATAGAGCGTTCGGGTGATCGTCTCGTAGCGCCCCTGGAGATCGGCGTCGCGAAAGCCGAGATCGTTCCACGAGCCCATGCCACCGAAGACCCAAGCGTGCTCGCATGCGGAGAGGAGCCGGCGCGCCTGCCGGCCGTAGCCGACCGAGGGCAGCAGGTCTCCGTGGTATTGGAACGTCACGGGATCGGCGTCGAGCTTCTCCCGTGCCGCGCGAAAGCCGTCGCGCCACGTCTCGAGACCCGCGCCACCCGCGAACGCGTCCGCGTCGGCGAGCACGCTCGCCAGCGCTACCGATGCGGCGTCGGTCTCGACGCGCTCGGCGAGCGGAGCGGTACGGCCGGACTCGCGGTAGACGACCGACCAGATCCGCCGATCGGCGGCATTCAGGTCCGCGACGCGCCAGTGGGCCGTCCAGACGCTGCGCCCATCTTCTCGCTCCGCCACGATCCCCCAGCTTCCACCGCCGGCGAACGCCACGGCGACATGCGCCGGAAGCGGCCCGGCGTGGGCACCGAGCACGAGCCCGAGAGAGCGGCATCCGCTCCGCACGAGGTGATCGAACCAAGCGCGCGGCGTCGCGCCGATGGTCTCGTGTCTGGTCGCGCGCAGCAGCCTCCGCACCTCGCCCTCGAATGCGAGCTCGCCGACGAACTGGAACGTCGAGCTCCCGAGGTCGAGCTCGAACGGCGCGCCCGCCAGCGCGGCCCGGGCATGCGCGGTCAGCGCGACCGCCTGCGCGAGCTCGCCGTTCATCGCCGGGCCTTCCTCCGGTGCGCCTCGGCGCTCACGGCTCTCGCGTCAGCGGCCGCGGCTACTTCCGCGCCCAGTACGCGAGATCGTCGAACTGCGCCGTCACGCCGGCATCGGACGACAGCGCGAGATCGAAGGCACCGAGCGCGGAGCGGTCGCGGAGCTTCGGCTTGCCGTCGACGTACGCCGTGGCGCCGGAGGAATCGCAGCGCAGACCGATCCGCGCCCAGGCCCCCTTGAGCGCCGGGTTGTCGGCGCGAGCGACGGCGGTGAGGGCATCGCCGCTCGTCTTGTAGAGCGCGACGCCCTTGGGTTCGACCTTCAGCGCGTAACCGCTTCCGCCGTCGCGCCCTTCGCAAGCGATGCCGGCACCCGCGCTGCCGACGAACAAGCGCACGGAAACCTCGCCCGCGGCCGTGCGGACCGCCTCGGCGTTCTTGACGACGATCGTCCCGGCAGCGTCGCCGTCGCGCACCAGCACCTGCGTTCCCGACGTCGCGTTCGGCGAGTCGACCACGTTCCAGTTGCCGGCCTTCGCTTCGAAGCCCTCCGGGGGCTTGGCCATCGAGTCGTTCTCGAAATCGACCTTCACGAGATCGGCCTCGGACGGAAGCTGCGGCGCGGGCCCGAGCCCGCCGAGCGCTCGGCAACCCGAGGCGAGCAGCAGCGCCGCCGCGGAGATCCAACAGAGGAAGTGGCTACGCAACGGAGATGGCCTCCTCGGCGGCGGGCCGATCGGCGGAGCTCGCGATCAGCGTGTGGGCGGTGCTGGACTCGACCACGACCCGGACGAGATCGCCGGCGAGCTGCCCGTTCGACGGGAAGACCGTCGTCTTGAACTCGCGGCTCTTGCCGGCGAGCCACCCGGGATGGCGCTTCGCCGGTCCTTCGACCAGAACCTCGACCGTGCGCCCGACCCATGCCTGGTTTCGCTCGCGCGAGACCCGCTCCTGGATCTCGATCACGGTCTGCAGCCTTCGCTGCTTCTCGCCGGCCGGCACGTCGTCTTCCCAGCGCGCGGCGCGCGTGCCTTCGCGAGACGAGTAGGCGAACTGGAACGCCTGGTCGTAGCCGGCGGTCCGCATCCAATCGGCCGTGGCATCGAAGTCGGATTCGCTCTCGCCCGGGAAGCCGACGATCACGTCGGTCGAGAACTCGATGCCGGGCTTCGCGGCGCGCAGGCGCTCGAGCAGCCGCGCGTAGTCTTCGATCGTGTAGCCGCGCTCCATGCGCGCGAGCACCGCGTTCGACGCCGACTGCATCGGGAGATGCACCTGCGGGCAGACCTTCGGCTCTTCCGCCATCGCCGCGATCACGCGCTCGGTCATGTCGCTCGGGTGCGGCGACGTGAAGCGGATGCGCGCGATGCCGTCGATCTTCGCGGCGGCGCGCAGCAAGTCGGCGAAGTCGTGCGCGCCGTCGTGGTAGGCGTTCACGGTCTGGCCGAGGAACACGACCTCGCGAAAGCCCTCGCCGGCGGCCGTGCGCACCTGCTCGAGCAGCGCGGCCATCGGCAAGCTCCGCTCGCGGCCGCGCACGTAGGGCACGATGCAGAACGTGCAGAACTTGTCGCAGCCGCGCATGGCCGTGACCCAGGCGCGAACCCCGGAGCGGCGCGCCGGCTCGATGTCGGCGTACGTTTCCTCGCGCCCGAGCCGGACTTCGACCTTCGGGTCGTCGAAGCCGTTCGCCGCGAGCACGGCCGGAAGCCGGCGGTACTCGTCGGGACCGAGCACCAGGTCGAGGAACGCGAAGCGCTCGATCAGAGCCGCGCGGTGGTGCTGCGCCATGCAGCCGAGGAGACCGA
>JACXTT010014437.1_pt1 | contig 10326 bp, 7 predicted proteins | sample 9270951 | NCBI WGS metagenome assembly JACXTT01 (sample SAMN15532306, study PRJNA645909) | rock metagenome | isolation source: weathered quartz diorite | place: Puerto Rico | collected 2017-06-21
TGATCAAATGGAGCACGAATCAACCGTTGTAACACCCCATGACACCTCCACGGCACGCCTGTCGTCCCGGATCGCAAGTTGCTGATTTTAACACCTCAGAAGCTTTTGACTACGGACAGGTGCGCCACCGTGGCCCTCGCGGAAACCGGCCCCCACCGCGCTCTGCCTTCGGTCGCGCCTCGTTAACATTGAGGGCGCGCCCACCAACTTTCGTACCGTTCAAGGCCGTGATCGCTTGGTCGGCGGCTGCTTCCGGCATCTCCACGAAAGCAAAACCGCGTGAGCGGCCCGTCTCCCGATCCATCACCAGGTGGACGCTTTCCGCGCTTCCATACGGTGCGAAGAGTGAATGGATCGACTCTTCGGTCGCGCCAAAATCCAAGTTGCCAACAAAAATCTTTTTCATCTTGAGCTCCTTGTGTTTGAGAGCGGGCTATTCGAGGCGGGATGAAATCGCGGCCAGGTATTGCAGGACAGTCAAACGCTCCTCGATTTTAGCAAGTTTCACCGCACTGACCGCCGGCTTGCCACTCTACGTGAACCGTTGGAAGGTATTCTGTCTTCACATATTTCAAATACCCTAAACACTGAGCAATATGGAACAGTTTTCACGCTTTGAATTTCGGCACAATAGTGCCCGTGGCGAAAAGCAACCCAAAGCAGATATTAGCGATCCGTTGTCCCACCTGTGGAGCAAAGCCGGGCGAAAAGTGCGAACTCAACACTGGCCAACCGCGCAACACATCGCATCGAGATCGCCGCTTGGCAGCCGAACACACATCGACGCATACCGGACGCCAAAAGGGATAGGCGGAGATTTCAAACTGCCACTTCTCATCACAAATGCCCTCCACACCCAGTTGGTTCCCGTAACATCGCCGGGCGGTGAATCTTGCGGCAACGCAGGTGCGATGTGTGCGTTTTTGGAACACCAGCGACACTCATCTGTCACGCGGTTGTTACACAATCCGTGCGGACAAAATATTTCAATAAAATTGGTGAACCAAAGCCGAGGCCACGTCGTCTCATAAGTAAATCCCCGTTACGACAGCGGGCGCACTCGCCCTTATCACCCAATTGCGCCCGCTTTTTTCATCGGTTCCCACTTGCCCTATAAGAACCACGCCGAACTAAATCGCCATCAACTTCGTCTATACACATGAGGAACAATCATCATGTTTGAAACCGTAGTCCAAGAAAAGCGCACCAATGTGCTTTGAGGCGTCATAATGGGCGTTGTTGCCCTCGCAGTGCTGCTCGGCGCCGGTTACGTTCTCGTCATCTGATCCAAGCCAGTTGAATCTTTCCCGTCGGCCTCTCACCCAGTCGCACCCACCGCCTCGCCGGCATCACACTCCGCATGCCGGCAGTTGCACGCGATAGACGGCCGGTCGGCAGAACCCTCGCAATACGCTCCGCAATACTTGCTGCTGGGTGCGGCCGGACAATTGCAACTCGGATGCGCACACTTTTCAATTTTCTTCTCGGCCATAAAACCCCTCCTCGGCTCCTTTTACAGTTGCCGAAGAGCATACGCCCCGCCACCCCCAAAATCAATCCCATCGAGACCGCCCAGCTTCCCTCAACCAAGGTAGTAATGTGGCTCGCGAGGAACGTCGGCTTTGAGCGCAAGTAGTTCATGGCTTCGGGTTCGGTCATTCTCCTCGGATCCGCTGCCAGGGCTTCCTCGATCGCGCTCATAGCTGAGGTGTGCCATGTTGGTGCGATGTCGCCCTACATGCCCGCCGCGGGCAAAACGATCTGGAATGTAGATCCCAAGTGGGGTTCGCTATTAAGTTCAATTCTACCGCCATGCGCTTCCACGGCCCACTTCGCGATCGAAAGTCCCAGGCCAGCACCACCCGATTCACGCCATCGCGCTTTGTCCACTCGATAAAATCGGTCGAATACCCTGGCCCGCCGCTACTGCAGCTTTGTCTTGATGGGACCGTGAGCGGAACCGGGTCATTTTGATTTTGCACCCTTGCCCATAGCTCGAAGAACCGCGACTCGAATAGTATACTGGCGTTCGCATGAGTGCCCATGCCGCAATCCTGCCGCTTCTGGCGGCAGGGATCATCGCGCTGGCCCAGTCGGCCGCCCCCGAACCGGCGCACGCATGCGAGAAATGCCACCCCAGTGAGAGCCGGTCGCAGCCAGCTACACCGATGGCGCATGCAGCCGTACGGGCCGCCGATGCGGAAATCCTGAAGGATCATCCGTTGTTGCGTGTTGCCAGCCATGGCTATACGTATGTCATCCGCCGGGAGGAGGAGCGGGTCACGCTCTCCGTGAGCGACGGCAGAAAAAATTTCTCTGCCCCCATCCGTTGGGCGTTCGGCTTCGGTTCCATGGGACAGACTTATGTGTACGAGTATCGCGGCGCACTGTACGAGAGCCAGGTCAGCTTTTACTCCGCGCTGAACGGCCTGGATGTCACTATCGGCCACCGCAACTTTGCCCCGACACAAGTGGAAGACGCGGCAGGGAGGCGCCTCCAGAAGCTGGAAGTGGTCCGCTGTTTCGGGTGTCATACCACCGGAACCCTGGACACGATCGCGCCCGGAGTCCGCTGCGAGCGATGCCACCAGAATGCGCAGCAGCACGCACGCAATTTCGATGACGGAGCTCTGCCCTCGGTCACACCCGCCAAACTGTCGGGGCTCGGTCTTGAGGAACTGTCGGATTTCTGCGGCGGCTGCCACCGGACCTGGCAGGAAGTCTCGGCCAACGGTCCTCACGACATAAACAACATTAGGTTTCAGCCGTACCGTTTAGCCACCAGCAACTGCTATAACTCCTCGCTTGGAGACAAACGCATCAGTTGTGTGGCGTGCCACGATCCGCATGCCAAACTGGTGACGAGTGCCGAGTCTTACGACGCGAAATGCCAGGCCTGTCATCGGGCTGGGAATTCCCCGCCATCCGCCAAGCGTTGCACGGTAGCTCAGCGCGGCTGCGCAAGCTGCCACATGCCCAAAGTGGATTTTCCGGGAGGACATTTCCAGTTCACCGATCACCGGATTCGCGTGGTGGGCGCCGGATCGGGTTATCCGGGCTGAAGGCTGGCCCGTCTGGGCTCAGTGATCTGGCCGTCCGCGCGGCGTGAGCGCCCCGGTAATTCCTTTTCCCTCTTCGATGGTGAGAATACGATCGAGCGGCACCGTGCGCAGCCTCTCCACCTGCCCGCTCGGCCAGCGAATCTCCAGTTCGTCGATCTTGTTCTTCGGACCGAGACCGAAATGAATCCGCGGATCGTTGACGGATAAGTAGCTTTCCCCGGAACGCACCGACGCATATTGCACCAGGTCGCCGGCCGTGACCTTCAAACGCGCGCCGATTCCATCGCGATTGCTGCGGGTGCCCATCGTATGGATGGTGACCCAGTGGTGCGATGAATCGCTGACATTTTCGAGTAGCGTGGGCGTAGCATCCAGGTTGGTGTAGACCACGTCAATGTCTCCGTCGTTGTCGAAATCGGCGTAAGCGGCGCCCCGCGACGAGTAGACCGGCAGGCCGGCCAGACCGGAGTGCAGGCCGGCTTCGGTGAAAACTCCAGGTGAGGATTGCCGGAACATCAGCGCGCGCTGCACGTACTTTTCCATGACGCCCACGGCCTTTTCGGCCTTCGGATACACATGCCCGTTGGCCGTGAACAGATCCAGCCATCCGTCGTTATCCAGATCCGCAAAAAACGTTCCCCAACCCATAAACGGATGCGTCGCCGACGCCAATCCTGTTTCGCCGGAGACGTCGAAGAACAGCCGGTTGCCGGTGTTGTGGTAGAGCGTGTAGTGATCTTGCGAAAAGGTTGTTACGAAGATGTCCATGGTCCCGTTGTGATCGTAGTCGCCAATCGCCACTCCCATGTTGGCTTGCGCCTTGCCTTCCACCGGGTACGCCACTCCCCAGGTTTCGCCCACTTCCGCAAACTTCCCGTTCCCTAGATTGTGATAGAGGTAGTTCCGGCCGCGGTCGTTGGCGACGAACAGATCCGGGCGCCCGTCGTTGTCGAAATCCTCGAACGTCGCCGTCAATCCATACAGCAGGTCGCGGTCTTCCACGCCGGCCTGCCGCGTGACATCGCTGAAACTGCCGTCGCGGTTGTTATGATAGAGCCGGTCCGGAGCGCCCTTCAGCCCTCCGGGACCGCAGAAAACCTGCATCCCACGCCACGGACACTGTTTCTGCGGCTCGAACATTTGCGTCAGTTCCAGGTATCCGGACACATAGAGATCGAGATAACCGTCGCCGTCGTAGTCGCCAAAAGTCACGCCGGTGTGCCAGTTGAAGCCTCCGGCCACGCCCGCCGTTTTCGCCACATCGGTAAACGTGCCGTCGCCATTATTGCGGAAAAGAAAATTTTCCCCGATGTTGGTGACAAATAGATCCGTGAAGCCGTCGTTGTTGTAATCCGCGGCAGCGCAGCCTGCTCCCCACCGGAAGCCACCCACGCCGGCCTTCTCGGTCACGTCCGAGAACGTGCCGTCGCCATTGTTGCGATAGAGGTAATTGTGATGAGCGCTGCGACCGCCGTTTTTGTCGGCCTGCAGATCTTCCAGCGTCCCGCCGTTCACCACGTACAGATCCAGAAGGCCGTCATTGTTGTAGTCAAACCAGCAAACACCGCTGCCGTTGACTTCCAAGACCGAGGTCTTGCGCTGCCTTCCGCAAACCGTGATCACTTTGAGGCCCGCGCGTGCCCCGGCTTCACGAAACTGGATAGGTGACCGCGCCTGTTCCGTTGCGCTCAGCCGAAAAATCACGCAAATCGCCGCGAGAGTTACTACCGCCACCGCCGCGATCCAGCGTGTTTTCAGATCACTTACCTCGGCGCTCTAGCGCGGCCGCGCGGTCGAGCGCCGCCTGTGCACCGGCCAGGTCGCCTTTGTCCTTCAACGTCAGACCCAGGGCATACTGCGCCTGTGCATTCTCCGGAGCGAGCGCAACCGCATGGCGAAACGCGCCCAGCGCGTCGTCGACCCGGTTCATGGCGCGAAGAGAGAGGCCCAGATTGAATACCGCTTCCACGTAGTCGGGGTTCAGGTCCACAGCCAGGCGAAAGTGCTCCGAAGCCTGCCCGGCCTGATTATTTTTCGCCAGGATCAACCCTAAATTGTTATGCGCTTCGGGAAACCAGGGATCGATCTGCAAGGCTTTGTCAAACTCGGCTTTCGCCAGATGCTCCTGTCCCGCCTGTAAGTAGACACTGCCCATATTCAAGTGAGCCCGGGCATTATTCGGATCCATCACGAGCGCCATCGTGAGTTCCCCTATGCCCGCTTTCATGTCTCCGGAAGCCGCCAGCGCCAGGCCGAGGTACATGTGATTGGACGACGAGGCATCCAGGCGAAGGGCGGCCGTGAATGCTCTTGTGGCCTCGGAAAGCTTGCCCGTATTCAAGGCCCGGACTCCCTGACTCTGCAGCTCCTGCGCTTCCTGCTGCTGCTGGCCGCGTTTGCGCAGCGCCTGCGCCTGCTCCAGCTCCTTTCTGCCTTCTTCCACCTGTTGGTTTCGGATCAACGCCTGGCCCAGCGTATATCGAGTGCTCGCGTCATCGGGTTCTCGCTTTAGGATCTCCCGGCATTGTTCGATCACCGCACCCCACTGCTGGCCGGACATCTGCAACGCCGCAAGCTGCCGCCGCGCTTCGAGCAGGTTCGCATCCAGCTCGATAGCCCGCTCGAATTCCGAGGTACTCGCCGCCTCCTCCGCTTCTCTTTTGAGAAACAGCGCCAGGTTCAGATGCGCGTTCGCATTCTTGGGAGCCAGCCGGATGGCGCGATCGAACAGCGGCTTGGCCTCCACTGGGTTTTGATCGCCAAGATCGATGGCCAGGTTGATGAGCGAATCTACGTGCCGCGGGTCCAGCTTTAGCGCTCTCCGGTATTCAGCCGTGCCCGCGCCCTTGCCCGGGTCCGCCCGGTCCAGCGTGAGCGCCAGATTGTAGTGCGCCCGTACCGAACCCGGCGCCAGAACAACGGCCTTACGGAGCCACGCAAGCGCCTGTTTCCATTCCTTGCGTTCGGCCTGCGCGATTCCCAGCTCGGTCAGGACCTCCGCATTCCCCGGCTCCAACTGACGCGCGCGGTTCAGCTCCAGAATGGCCGCCGGCCAAATCCGTTGGTTTTCGTATTCCAGTGCTTTCTGATAATGCGCTCTCGCCTCTGCCGTCTTAAACTCCGCCTCGTTCCCGCCATGGGCTCCGATCGCGGCGGCCAGCGAGAGGAAGATCCCTATCTTCCCAATATCCATTTCTCGAACCACTCCAGGTTCCGTCGCATCACCTCTCGCTGGTGCATGGGCTCGCTAATTCCCCTCCCCCCACCGGTACAGGAACGCCAGCCGCCCGCCATCGCCGGAACCGCGGGTGAGCGTCAGAACACTCCGGCGAGGCCGGGCGTCGGGGCGGATTTCCCATCGCTGCAACAATCCATATCTCTGACGAATAGCCGTTCCGGTAGGCGTCCCTTTCCGTTACCACATATGTCACCCGTGAGCCGTCCACCGTGATCTGTGGGTCCGATACGGCTTTCACATTCATGATGCCTTCGAGCGTCCAGGATTTCTGAGCAGCGGAGAGCGAAACGGCCCAGAGAAGCGAAAGAACAACTCCCCGCACTGCGGAACAGTACAGATGCATAGCCGACATTGTACGGATTCTGCGTCCGGTTTCCAATGGTGCTTGCTGCCTGGTCCATGGTTAGCCTCTCGATCTCCGATGACGATCACACGGTCGAGATTCACGCTCCGGCTCCCACTCTTCGCGGCGCACCGGAATTAAACATGAGATTGGCAATATCTAGAAGTGCTTGGCGGCGGCATTCGACTACTCGTGTTCGTAACAGCCGACACAAGAGTGCTGGCACACGCAAAAGTAAATCTCGAAGGTAATGTTCGGATACAGAGAGTGCACACGGCGACTGCCTTGTTCCGGAGGATCTATTTGTATTCTTGGAGGGCCTGGATGCACAGCGGCAGACGAAAGAGCAAACGGTCCGAGGGTATAAAGTGAATGTCGAGTTCAAACCCGTCTCGGAGAGTGAGAAGAACCCACGAAAACAGTCGAGAGGGCGAACGATCCTGCAGACGATGAAACGGCCCAGAGAATCAACCAGTTGTAGCTTGAGCTACGCGAATTCAGAGGCTCAGCTTGCGGCGGTTGCCCTTGGTCTCGATCCCGGCCTCGGTATCTTGCATGTTGACACTCCGGCTCGCGACAGTTTAGCATGCGATCTGATGCGCCTGTTCGGCCCCAGGTTGACGCCTTTGTGCTGGATCGGATCATCAATTCGCCGCTCAAACGAGAATGTTCTTCTAGCAGCGCCACACTATTGCCGCCTGATGGATCCGTTTGCCGTGCAACTCTCGGCGACCGCATCAATGTGGCTTTGCGGAGTTGCTCCGGTTGCGGAATCGGTAGTCCAATAGTTGCGTTCAGAATTCAGGGCACGTGGCGCGCGCGAAGGGAACGGAATTCGTCGAGTAAGTCCTCGCCCTCGAGGTGCAAACGCGCGACGTGTGAGGTCAGGTTGAATCTGATAACAAGAAGTTGGCCCGGTTCGCAGCGTCGTCGGAAAAAAGGGCCAAGGCCCCAAGCAGCGTTGTCTGTCATAACCAGGGTACCGATCTTACATTCATCCGATGCCAAGAGAGCATACTCCCCATGCAGAAAGCGCCTCATCGCGGTGGGCACACCAAACACGCCATTGCGAATCATGCCTTGAGATAACTTGAACCCCAGCCACAGCTGTCCATCTGTGTGCCAACCGTAATCCAGCAGCACGGATGTCCTCCGCAAAGGCGGCAGCAACGACTCGATGATTCCGGAATCAGTACTCACGCCGACAAGTACGTAAACACCGTAGGCACGTCTAACGATTATTGGAGAGCTGGAGACAAGATACCAGAGGGTTGACTGATCGATGCCTTCGCGGGCACAGAAGCCTTTCAAATCTCGAGCTAGTATTGCATCACCATGGTTCTCTAGGATCTGAACCAGCGACCTCTCGCTTTTTGACAAGACCTCTTCCACGGGAGGTGGAGGTGTCGCTACAACACACGATTCACTCTCAATGTGACACCAGGATAATTGTGCGCAAAGCGCTAGAAGCACCCGTTTTGGCGGACAAGATCCCTGTAATCGCCGATCGCTGGAAACCGCCCGGTGGAGCTCGGAAACGTTGATTCTCCTTGCCACAGCCATTACTTTCCGAATCCTTACGAGAAGCCGGTTATTGGTAGTTGGGTAAAACCAAAACCATCCACCAGACTCGTCCAACCAGCGGAAGTCCGCTTGTGTGCCCAGCATTCTGACGATGATTTGGTCGCTGTTTCGTGAACCAGCACTCCTTAGGTTAGCTAGGACGTCGGAGATCGTCGCGGCCCCGCAGTGGCGAACAGTCCGTCTCGCGACCTCCAGGATCAGGCTGGCGCTCTGGGCGGCTTCACGAGGCAGCGCAATTCGGCCCCCTGTTGTATTTCGGATGGCGACTTCAGGCTTTCGGCCAAATATCTCGGCGGCGTGAATAATGCCTTCCAGTCGAAACATTGCGGCCGTCAGGCCTGACGCACACAACCTCGACTCGATGTCCGCCACGGGTGCGGGCAAGTGTTGCTCTATAAAGGCCAGCACCTTACCAAGAACCGGCGTGCACGGGTTCGCACCCTTTAACTCGCTAAGCGTACCCGAGCAGATCTGACGTACCCGCTCCCGCGTCATTCTGAAATCATCACCGACTAACTGTAAGGTTCTGATGCCTTGGCCATCCCAGCCAAAGTAGCGAGCGACCAAAGCACGGTCTCGCTCGTTCGCTACGAGCTTCAGAAGGTCGGCGAATTCACTCTCCAATGTAACGGGAGTAACGGGTGCCAATTCCACGATTCGTCCAAAAAGGAATCCCGCAAACAGTGTCTGCCTGAAAGGCCTAGCCAGTTCACAGATCCCGCAGGGTACCAGAACGTGCCCGATCCAGATTGCAGCACAGCGCGCCGAAGAGCGCAAGATCGGGGCCGAAGGAGTTGCCGATTTCACGCGTCGCCACTCTTCTGGCAGAGAACGCCAGTGCCTATCCAGCAACACGCGACCGACTTCCGACCGCCATCGCCATTTCAAGTGCCAATGGATCGCGTCGACGAAGAGCCATCATTTCCGCTAGTCTTCTCAACGTTTGGTCAGGATGTGCGATTGGATGGCGCCCTGGGCCGTTGGGTGCTCGTGGCCGGCCTTTTCTCATGGGATCGAGCTTGAGACTTTCAGTCCGGGCCGGTTGCTTGCGCACGAGGGTCGAGCCCACTGGCTGATCCTCGTCCACGATGCTAGACGATGTGCCTTTTTCGCTTGACATCCTAATGGGTTTGCACTAACTTGGCTTTCCAGACGCTATATACAGGGCGATACAGGGCGTTTCCGGTGCCGCTGGAAACATTGCTACTTTGACCGGGGGGTGTACTGCCCGAGTAACGCTATCGGGAGGGGGAAAAACCATGAAACAAGCTCTTTATTTGATGGGTGCATTTTGTCTTCTGGCCGTCGCGGGTGCAATGGCACAAACGGGCGTTGACGGAGCCATTCTGGGTGTCGTCACCGATCCGAACGGCGGAGTCGTCGGTGGGGCTACCGTTACCGTGACCAAACTGGACACCGGCATCCAGCGTGTTGAAACCAGCCGCTCCGACGGCAGCTTCGAGATTAGCGGGTTGCCGCAGGGCGCCTATTCGGTTACCGTGACGTTCACCGGATTCAAAACCTGGACCCTCGCCATGGCTGACCTGACCATCAATGAGCACAAGAGAGTTTCCCCGGTGTTGCAGGTGGGCGACGTCAACGAGCGGGTCACTGTCGAGTCGACTGCTGATCTTCTGCAAACCGAAAAAGCGGAGACCGGTGGGGTCGTCGAGCAGAGGACTATCCAGGAACTTCCCTTGAGTGGCCGCGACGTCATCGAACTCACGGGGCTGTTGCCCGGCGTCCTCTATGAGGGCCGGTCCCTCACGACTTCCTGCGCCGACGGCAACAGTTCGAGCGTTCAGGGATTAGGCCACCGCGACGATCAGACCGAATTCCGGGTCGACGGCGTGGCATCGAACGCCGTCTGCGATGAAGGATCGACGTCCATTCCAAATCCGGACACCATCGCGCAGTTCAATGTATCCACCTCGAACTTCAGCGCGGAAAACGGTCGCAATCCCGTGCAAGTGAACATGGTCACCAAGTCCGGCACCAACGAATACCACGTCCCTCTATGGGAGTTCCTACGCAACAACGACCTCGACTCTCGCAACACGGTTGCCACAGGGACCCCCCAACCGAAACAGCACCATTTT
>JACXTT010014438.1_pt1 | contig 10325 bp, 13 predicted proteins | sample 9270951 | NCBI WGS metagenome assembly JACXTT01 (sample SAMN15532306, study PRJNA645909) | rock metagenome | isolation source: weathered quartz diorite | place: Puerto Rico | collected 2017-06-21
CATCACAGCCAGGTGGACACATTCGATCACGTCGTGAAGGAAGACCTCATTCAAGGCGCCCAGGTCATGGCTGCCACTGCGTGGGAATTGCTGAACGGAGCCACCCTGCCGCGTCACGGCGACACCACGAAGCCCCGCTGATCCGCCTCCCCTTTGTTTTTGGAGTTCCCGATGTCTCGCCTAGCTTTGCTGCTCCTCGCCATGCTGCCCCTCGCCGGGCAAGATCCCAATCCCGCCACCTACCAGGGGCTTTACAAAGCGGCGCCCTTCAAAGGCGAAGCCGCCCAGCTGCTGCAGGAAGTGAAGGAGCACCAGGAGGCCGTCAAAAACCTGGAAGAGCTTTGCGATGTCATCGGTCCCCGCCTCACGGGATCGCCCCAGATGTTCAAGGCTGCTGATTGGGCCGAAGCCAAGATGAAGGCCTACGGCGCCACCAACGTGCATCAGGAGCGCTACCCCTTCGGCCCCAGCTGGACGCGAGGCCGCGATTACGCCCGCCTCACCACCCATAACGGCATGATGCTGCGCGTCGATCAGATGGCCTGGACTCCTGCCACCAAAGGAACTGTCAAAGGCGAGGTGCTCCTCTTTGGGGGAGAATCCATCGAGGAGCTCACGACAACGCTGAAGGGCCATATGAAGGGCAAGATCCTGCTCATGGGCAAGCGTCCCCGATTGAAGGAAGGCCAGGATCGCAAAGCCTATCGTGCCGCTATGGATGCTTTACGGCACGCGATGGAGGAAGAGGGAGCCTTGGCCCTGCTCATGGCTTCTGAAAAGAAGGACGGCCACATGAACATGGGCGGATCGCCGAAGAAGGAGGAGGGAATTGGCGTTCAGCTACCCGTCGCCATTCTCGCTCCAGAACATGCGGGCCTCCTTAACCGCCTCTTGGCCCGCAAAGAGAAGGTGGAGATGGAACTGGCCCTCACGGGCACCTTCTCCGCCAAGCCCGTCGAAGCGGTCAACGTCATCGGCGAAATCCGCGGCACGGAATCACCCGATGAAATGGTCATCGTCGGCGGCCATTTCGACTCCTGGGATCTGGGCACGGGCGCCACGGATAACGGCACCGGCACTGCGGTCACGCTCGAGGTGCTGCGCGCCATCCAAAAGGCGGGTCTGAAACCCAAGCGCACCATCCGTTTCGTGCTCTGGTCGGGCGAGGAGCAGGGCCTGTTGGGCAGCGACGCCTACGTCACGGCCCACAAGGCCGAGCTGCCCAACATCCAGGCAGTGCTCGTGCACGACCTGGGCACGGGCAAGGTCAAGGGCTGGACCCTGCAGGGCCGCGAAGATTGCCTTCCCGGCATGGCCGCCGCGCTGGCGCCGGCCAACGGCGTGGGCGGCAAGGACCTTCTGGAATTTGCGCTCGATGGATCGGACCACAACAGCTTCGAGCCCTTCGGCGTGCCCGCCTTCTTCGCTCACCAGGAACAGGCCGACTATTTCACCTCCACCCACCACAGCCAGACGGATACCTTCGAGCACGTCATTCCCGAGGATCTCACCCAAGGCGCTCAAGTGGTGGCTGTGACTGCCTATGGGCTCGCCAACCTGGCACAGCGGCTGCCCCACCAGGCCCCAAAGTAAAAACTTATCTCGTGAAGCACAGGGCCGCCTGAGGCGGCCCTGTGCCGTTATGCTGAAACACCTTCACCCCAGGATGTCCATGCGAACGCACCTGCTTCTCGCTCTCTGTGCACCTCTTTCGCTCTTCGCGCAATCATGGGACAGGGAGGTGGCCGCCGCAGCCGCCGCGCAGCGGGCGGCGCTCTCGGCGCAGCGTCGGGATCTGCACATGCATCCCGAGCTCTCCAATCAGGAAGCGCGCACTTCCAGAGTGGTAGCCGATCGCCTCAAGGCCCTGGGCCTCGACGTGCGCACGGGCATCGCCATCCATGGGGTAGTGGGCATTCTCAAGGGAGGACTCCCTGGTCCGGTGGTGGCCTACCGCGCCGACATGGACGCGCTGCCCATCACCGAAGTGCGCGATGTCCCCTATAAGAGCCAGAACCCTGGCGTCATGCACGCCTGCGGTCACGACGCCCACACCACCATCGGCCTCGGCGTGGCGGAGCTGCTCTCCCAGCGCCGCGCCAAGCTGAAGGGTACGGTGGTCTTTCTCTTTCAACCAGCGGAGGAAGGCGCCCCCGGTGAAGCGGAGGGCGGCGCCGCGCTCATGATCAAGGAAGGCGCCTTGGAGAATCCGCACCCTGAGGCGATCTTCGGGCTCCACGCGAATGCTGACCTTCCCGCAGGGAGCATGGCCATCAGATCGGGCGCCATGCTGGCCTCTGTAGACACGTGGGCCCTCACGGTGAAGGGCAAAATGTCCCATGGCGGAGCCAACCCTCACAAGGGTATCGACGCGGTCTACATCTCCGCCCAATGCATCGAGGCGCTGCAGAGCATCCGCAGCCGCCGCATCGATCCGTTGCAGCCCATCGTCATCAGCGTGGGCACCATCCACGGAGGCCTGCGCGACAACATCATTGCGCCCGAAGTCAAAATGGAAGGCACGCTGCGCACCCTCAACAACGATGTACGTACTCAGGCCAAGGCTCTGATGCAGCAAATTCTCGAAAACGTCGCAGCCGCCCACGGCGCCACCGTGGATCTGCACTTCCGCAAGACCACTGCCTATCCTCCGACGGTGAACGACGATGCCCTCGTGGCGTCCATCCGTCCCGTCCTTAACCGGGTCTTGGGCAAGCACCTGCAGGAAGCGGAGCCCATCATGGGCGCCGAGGACTTCAGCTTTTTCGCAGAGCGCATCCCCGGTGCCTTCCTGTGGCTTGGGGTCGCCAACACCTCGAAGGGCATCACCGCGGGCGTGCACACGGCCGAATTCGATCTGGACGAAGAGAGCCTGGTGGTGGGCGTGCGCAGCATGTCGAGCGTGCTGCTGGATTACCTCGAGCGCGGCGGCCTCAAAGGGCCTGGTCGTTGAGCTCAGCAGCCTGAATCACCACGCGGCAGCCTAGGCCCTCCCAAAAGGCTTCCGCCTGCTGCAGCGATCCGGGCGCGCCTTCGCTGGCGCAAAGCGTGACTTCAAGGGGAAGCCCTGCGGCCAGGCTGCGGGCGCCAAAGCGCGGGTGACAGCCCGCGTGCCGATGGTCGGGGCCGAGCTGGCGCGCGAGCAGGGCGCAGGGCCCCACTTTGCGGGCACAGCAATCGAGCACGAGCGCATCCTCTTCAATCCACGGCCGGATCTGCTCCAGAGCATTCGATAGATCACCTTCTTTGACCGCCATCACGATCGTCTCTGCGCCTTGGAGAGCCTGCTGCAGAGGCGAGGTCGTTTCGCGGGCGGGATCGTGGGCCGCCCACGCCCACCCTGCGCGGTCCAGCATCTGAGCCAAGGTGCTTCCGAAAGATCCAAATCCGATGATGGCCGTGCGCATCAGGGTTGGGCCTCACCCCTCGCCTGCATGGCGAAGGCCTGCAGGGAAGCCGTAGGACCCATCACCAGCACTTCATCGCCCGCTTGAAAAGTCTCTCCACCTTGGGGATTGAAGAGCAGCTTGTCTTCGCCTCGCTGAATGCCGACCACGAGCGCGCCTGTGGTATCGCGGATGCGGGCCTCCCGAAGGATCTTGCCAGCCATCCAGCTATCGGGATGGATTCGAATCCGCTCGATGCCGAGCTCCAGCTGTTGCTGTTTCAGCACCACGTCGAACATGCCCATCATGTCGGGGTTGAGCAGCAGTGCCGCCATGCGCTTTCCACCGATCTCGTAGGGGCTCACGATATAGTCCGCCCCCGCGGCCTTGAGCTGCCGTTCCGTACCCAGCTTCGCGTTACGGGCGACGATGGGGATGTGGGGGTTGAGCTGGCGGGCGGTGAGCACCACGAGCACGTTGTCAGCATCCGTCGTAAGCGCGGTGATGAGCCCCTTCGCGCGATCGATGCCCGCCTTTTCGAGGATGACCTCGTTCATGGCGTTGCCGTGCAGCACGATCTCGCCGGAGATGCGCGGGTTGCGGCCCTTGTTCGTATCCGATTCGATGACGACGAAAGGGATGCCCACTTCCTTGAGCTCCAGCGCCACCTGAAAGCCCATCTTGCCGAGGCCGCACACGATGATGTGGTCTCTCAATGCCTCGAGCCGCTTCTCCATGCGACGCTCCCGGATGTAGCCCTGCAGATCGCCTTCGACGATGAGGGCCGTGAGATTGGAAAGGGCATAGGTGGCGACACCCAAGCCCGCGACCAGATACAGGATGGTGAAGACTTTGCTCCCGTCGGACACTTCTCCCAATTCCCGGAAGCCCACCGTGAAGAGCGTGATGACGGCCATGTAGAGGCTGTCCAGCGCATTGGTGCGGGAAAGAAGGTGGTAGCCCACGGCGCCCACAAGCACCACCAGACCCAAGAGTGCGATGGATCCGCGCAGGCGCTTGAGAGGCGGAAGGGAGCGCATCATCCCTCCAATTTGGGTTTGATGGCGAAGTGCATGGTGGCAAGCACGACGAGCTGCCCCTTGGCCTCGATGCGGGTCTCCACCACCGCGCCGCTGCGAGAAAGGCGCACCAGCTGCCCGCGGGCTTCGATGGGCCCGACCGCGGGTTCCAAATAGCGCACGTGGAGATCGGAGGTGGCGAAGGGCATGGCGCCATCGAAGGCCGTGCTCAGCGCCAGCGCACCCACCATATCGGCAATGGTGGCGAGCACACCGCCGTTCACATTACCGCGCGCGCCGTTCACCGTCCGAGGGCCAGGCTTCATGCGCATGACTGCTTCGCCTGGGCTCACTTCATCGATGCTGAGATCCCAATCCTTGATGAGCGGCCAGGGGTGGAAGCGCGCCTGCAGCCGGGCAAGCAGATCCGGCGCGAGGGCTTCGGGAATGACGGGCTTCACCATTCTGGAAGGCTATCAGCTGTTCTATGGATGAGGCCTGAGGGCGATCGTCTTCGCATCCTCCAAGACGCTGATCCCTCACACCCTGGTTTATTTCCATAGATGGAGTTTCAACTTTTACTTTTTCACCTCTATTGAAATCTTTACATTCAAAGTACAGGGCAAAATCATTCGCATTAGTTTCATAAAATATTTCATAAACATATATTTAATTAGAGATAAAATATTTACAAAATTTAACAGCACTTCGGGCGATGAAAGAGATAACGCTATTAAAAATAGTTCAAATCTTCATGCTCGATCATTCACTCCGCCCTGCGACCAGGGCCTTCTTATTCAATGGTGCGTTTATGAGACTCAATAAACTCCGTCTCGTCAAAGAGACCCTTCTGCCCCTCAACCTCACTGCGGCGGAGACCATCCGCGGTGGCGTGGTGATCATGACCCAACAGATTGCTTGCACCGAGCGGTGCCTCACCGGACCTTCTGGATGCGGCTTCTGCCCCAGCGGCGCCGAGCCCTGCGGCCCCACGATGTTCGCGTGCCCAACGCTAGGCCAGCAGACTTGCAATTCGTGCCGCACCGACTGCATTTGCGGCCCCACGGTAGGTATCGCGGCGACGTGCCGTTGCTGATCCGCAGCGCCAACGGACCATCACCCCAATTTTCGGAAGTCGCATGAAACTCAAAAAACTCCGCCTCACCAAAGAAACCCTCCTTCCCCTCGCCGATAGCTCGGCCCAAACCATTGCCGGCGGCCTGCTCACGAGAACTACCTGCAGCGGTGAAACCATGCGCACGGACTGCGGTCACACCTGCCTTGTCTGCCAGACCTACAATCAAAGCATCTGCCGTCCGTCGGTGGGCATTGTGGCCACCTGCCTCTGCTAATCAGCAAACACAACGCCGAGGAGTGATCCACTCCTCGGCGCCTTTACGACCCAAGCCTCTGGACTTTTCAGAGGCTTATTTTTTCTTCGGTGTTTTGGCCGTCGGCTTCGCCTTCGCCTTGGGTTTGGCCGCGACCTTCTTCGCTGGGCGCTCTTCCCGGCCCTGCTTGATCCAGGCGAGGGGATCGTGATCCGCGGGCTTCGTGCTCACTGGACCTCCTTCAGCAGTTTTTTGGTGCGCTTGAGGACCACGTGCAGCTCATCGAAGGCGGGCCCCGACGTCACCGCGCGTCCCGCAGCGAAGGCTTCCACGAAGGCTTGGCGGCTGCCCAGGGCGCCGAGGAAGGCGGCGTCCTTCAAGTGGCGCAGCGCCTCTTCCACTTCAGCGGCGAGATTGGTCTGACTCTTCACTTCGTTGAAGACGATGCCAGCGCGCAGGCCACGGTGGCCGTGCCGCGCCTCCTTCACTAGCTCCAGCATGCGACCCACCGCCCTCAGGTCTTGACGGCCCGCCTTCGTGGGAATGACGACGAGGTCCACCGCAGCGAGCACGTCCACCAAGTGGGCGCCTTCTCCTGGCGGGCAATCCAGAACAATGGGTCCCTCCACCTTGGCAAGGGTCTTTGAAGCCTCGGCCCAGGTTGGGGCCTTGTGGCTTTGCACCCAGCCCGATCGCTCGGACCAATCGGTGGCATCCCCTTGGGGATCCAGATCCACCAGCAGGGCCTCCAGGTAATAGGCCAAATGCACCGCCAGCGTCGTCTTACCGACGCCGCCCTTCAAATTGGCCACGGCGATCACCGGAGCCGTCGGAGTCTTGGCGCTCATGGGGGCCTCTAGGCTGGGTATAGCAGGGGACGGGCCAATTCAACAAGACGCTCGACTTAATGGCTCAATGAGATATAATCGATTTTCTACCATCTATTCTCTTATTTTTAGGAGCTTCCGAATGCTTAGGCGCCTTGCCAACCTCTTCAAAGCCACGCTTCTTTTCGCCCTGGTGCCTGCACTCCAGGCCCAGACGACCCATCTTGGCGTCCCTCCCCAACAGTTGGTGAAGCTGAGCTACATCGCCACTTGGGATGGCACCACCTTCACATCGTCCTGGAGCGATTACACCAACGGCGTCAGCACCACCGACAACCCTAAAGGGTTCGTGGTGCCTGCCGGCAAGACGCTCATCATCACTGATATCGAGGTCATGATCACCTGCCTCACTGCCGCGACGACCGCCCCCAGTATTCAGCTGTACGGGTATATCAACGATCTCTCTGCCACCCCCGTATCCACACTCACCCGATTCATCCCATCCCGCCAAACGGTCGGCCAGGAGATCCAGCGCACGCCTCTCACGGGAGGCTATGCGGTGCCGGCGGGCTATCAAATCGTCGTGGATCCCGTGACCTCCGCAGCCGTGCCCACCCACTATCTGCGGCGAATGTACTTGGTCGGCTATTACGTGACGAAGCCCTAAAGCTCCAGGCCCTTCCGCAGCCCGGTCGCGATGGCATGGAAGCCCTTCGCGACCGGGCTTTGGGGATGGGTTTGTACGAGAGGCGCCCCGTGGTCGCCGCCTTCGCGAACAACGGGATCAATGGGCCATCCACCGAGGAAGGGAAGCTCCATCTTTTTTTGCTGCCGACAACGTCGGCGTGCTTCGCGGTGGGAAGCAGGTGCTTGAATCCACCAGGGGCGACTTCTCCCAGGCCCGCTGCACCCTGACGGTTTCCACGCTGTCCAAGGCTTTTAATTTACTGGAGAGGGCAGCGCCCATCTCCGCTTCGCGATTCTGGTACGCGCCCATCAGACTGAGCTGGACGTATCGCAGGGGACGGGCTGATTCAATAAGTCGCTCGATTTAATAGCTCAATAAGATATAATCGATTTTATACCATCCACTCTCTTATATTTTAGGAGTTTTCGAATGCTCATGCGCCTTGTCAATCTCTTCAAAACCGCGCTTCTTCTCGCGATGGTGCCTGCACTCCAAGCCCAGACGACGCACCTTGGCGTCTCTCCCCAACAGATGATCAAGGTGAACTACCTCGGCATTTGGGATGGCACCACCTTCACACCCGTCTGGGGCGATTACGCCGCGGGCGTGAACACCGCCGACAACTCCAAAGGCTTCGTCGTGCCTGCAGGAAAGACCCTGATCATCACGGATATCGAAGTCGCCATCACCTGTCTCAGCGCCGTCACCACCGCGCCCAGCCTTCAGCTGAGCGCCTACATCGTCGACCCTGCGGGCAATCCCGTGTGCAACCTGAATCGCTTCGTGCCCACTCGCCAAACGGTAGGCGTGGAGATGCAACGCACGCCCCTCACGGGAGGCTATGCGGTGCCCGCGGGCTATCAGATCATCGTCGATCCCATCACGCCTGGAGCATTGCCCACCCACTATTTGAAGCGGGTGAACCTGCTCGGCTACTACCTGCCTAAGCCTTAGAGGCCCAACTTTTCGCGCAGCTCGGTCGCGATAGCATGGAAGCCCTTCGTGACCGGGCTCTGCGGATGAGCCTGAACGAGGGGCACGCCGTTGTCGCCGCCTTCACGGATGGCGAGATCAATGGGCAGCTCGCCGAGGAAGGGGATGGACATCTTCGCCGCCGCCGTTTTCACACCACCGTGGCCGAAGATCTGGGTCTCCTCGCCGCACTTAGGGCAGACGTAGCTGCTCATATTCTCCACGAGGCCGAGCACGGGCACCTTCACCGTGCCGAACATCCCGATGGCCTTCTTGGCGTCGAGGAAGGCGACATCCTGGGGCGTGCTCACGACGACGGCGCCGCCCACCTTGGCGTTCTGGATGAGGCTGATCTGCACGTCGCCGGTGCCCGGGGGCAGATCGATAAGCAGCACGTCGAGATCGCCCCAGAGCACGTCGCCGAGGAACTGCTGAAGCGCCTTGTTGAGCATGGGGCCGCGCCAGATGACGGGCCGATCCTCGTCGATGAGGAAGGCCATGGACATCAGCTTCAGGCCGTACTTCTCGATGGGCTTGATCTTGCCGTCCTCGGTGCCCTCGGGGCCTTCCTTCACGCCGAACATCATGCCCATGGAAGGGCCGTAGAGATCGGCATCCAGCAAGCCCACCTTCAGGCCCTGCTGGGCGAGGGCCACCGCGAGGTTCGACGCGACGGTGCTCTTGCCCACGCCGCCCTTGCCGCTGCCGACGACGACGGCATGCTTCACTGTGGGAAGGAGATGCTTGAACTCCACCTGGGGGGTCTTCTCCCAAGCCCACTGCACTTTGACGCTTTCGACGCCATCAAGGGACTTGAGTTTATTAGAAAGGGTCGCGCCCATCTCCGCTTCGCGATCCTGATAGGCGTCCAGCAGACCGAGCTGCACCGTCAGGGCGTTACCCTGAACATCGAGGCCCTTCACGGCCTTGAGGGTCATCAGCGTGGCCGAGGTGCCGGGCACCGTATAGGCATTCAGCAAATCGAATACGGCAGCGCGGCTGATCTTCTTGTCCATGATCCGTCTCCAGCCCCCCAGTTTCGCATGGAGCACGGCAGGGACGAAGCCAACAGCCCAAACCGCGGCCCAGCCAAGGCGGGCTGGATGAATCCCACCTTGGCTGGGCTTTCATCTAGCACCTGACGGGGACATTTACCCTTTGGATGAGGATGAAGGATGGATTTCGAAATCTGATCGCCATCCTAGAGGCCGATGAATCTACACCCGTAGTCCCATTCCTCCATTTCAGAACAGTCCAATGGAGACTTAAACCGGTCTCTCGTTCCGATCCTTGCGTGTTCATCGCCTCCGGCCCATGCTGCTCCACGAATGCTCAGGAGGTCCCATGTCCCGCGTGCACCGTTACGTTGGAAAAGCGGTCACCGTCACCTTCGACACGGAACGGTGCATTCATGCCGCCGAATGCGTACGCGGGCTCCCGGAGGTTTTCAACACGAAGAAAACGCCATGGGTAGCGCCCGATAAGGGCAGCCCTGACGCTCTGACCGCCACCATCGCGCGTTGTCCTACGGGAGCCTTGAAGGCCTTCGCCGGAGAGCGCCGCATCGAGGATCCAGATTCCGCCGCCACGGCCACGCTTTCACCTCGTGGCCCTCTCTTTCTGCGCGGCCGCCTGCGCCTTCTGAACGCCGCGGGCGACACACTTTTGGAGGACTACCGCATTGCCCTCTGTCGATGCGGCGCCAGCGCCTCGAAACCCTTTTGCGACAACCGCCACAAGGCCCTGCCCTTCCAGGATCCTGGAACGATGTCCGGCACCGAAATCACCGAGTTGGGTGAAGGCGGTGAGCTCGTGCTCAGGCCCCTCTCCGACGGTCCCATCCAGGTCGACGGCCCCCTACTCATTCGCGATGCCTCCGGTAAAGTTCGATACGCCGGAGCCGAGACCTGGCTGTGCAGGTGCGGCAACTCGGCGGAAAAGCCCTTCTGCGACGGCAGCCACAAGAGCTGTGGCTTTAAGGCCCCCTAAAGCCGCCGCGTCACAGCGCCCGCGCCAGTCCGCTGCCGCGCGTGCTCGTAGAGTTTGACCTGGCTCCGATTGGTTTCTCCCCCATTCAGGCCGCGGCGCAGAACTTGGCCTTC
>JACXTT010014439.1_pt1 | contig 10324 bp, 13 predicted proteins | sample 9270951 | NCBI WGS metagenome assembly JACXTT01 (sample SAMN15532306, study PRJNA645909) | rock metagenome | isolation source: weathered quartz diorite | place: Puerto Rico | collected 2017-06-21
ATGACGCGCGCCGTCTCGCCGGCGATTTTCAGCCGCGGACCGCAGCGCGGGCACTCGAGCGAGAGGGCGTGGGGATCGATCTGCGACGCGGAGCGAACCTCGATGGGATGCTCCGCGCTTGCGCCTGGCTCGAGGGCGATGAGCTTGCGCTTGTCGCGCACCAGCTTTTCGAAGCGCCTCTCCGCGGCGCGTCGCTCGCTGCGCTTGCTCATCGCCCCTTCTTACTCCCTCCCCCGCGGGCGGGGGAGGGCCGGGGAGAGGGCGCTGCTCACATCATGCGCGCCACGACGGTGAGAATCGCGCCGACGCCAGCCGCCGCGCCGCCGCCGATGAGGGCGTTGCTGGCGATCTTGGCGGTCGCCGCCATGATCTCCTCGCGCGTCTTCGGCGACAAGATGAGCTGCGTCCAGTCCGGATCGCCGATGGCCGTGCCGGTGGTCTTGCCGAGCGCGAACAGGCGGGGCGCGACCGGCAGGATCTTCTCGGTGCACACGAACTTGTTGGCGATGCTGCCCACCGGGTTGTGGAACTCGTACTGCCCGAACATCATCGGCTGGCCCTTGCCGACGATCGCCTTCAAATCGTCGAAGAAACCCTCTTTCTTCGTCTCGGAGAAGCTCTGCTCCATGTCGAAGTCGCCGCCCTTCTCGGCGAGGATGGGCACCGCGCCCGAGCCGTCGTCGAGCGCGAACTGCGCCGCGCGCTTCTCTTTGGCGTAGCTCTTCGACTTGTTGCTATCGCCCTCTTTCCAGTGGCCCATGACCTCCACCTCGAAATAGAGGCACTGCTTGCCGCTGCACGGCGCCACCAGTGGCTGCTGGAGCAGCACGTTGCCCTGCACGCTGATCGCGCCCTTTGCGCCGGCCACGCCCGCGCCGTTGCGCGACGCGTCGCCGGTGGAAACCAAGGGAGCGCTCGCCAGCCGCGCCGATTTGTATTTGTAGAACGCGCCCACGATGAGCGCGATGATCCCCAACCCAATCAATACTGCCGCTGCCTGTGCCATGCCGTCCTCCGGTTTGCTCCTGCCCGGACTGATACGCCGCGGCGCCGCCGTTGCTTCCCGTGCGGGGCCGAGTCGTTCGCGCAACTATTCGGAGCTCTTGCTATTTTGGCTCACGCGCCCGACTTGCTTCTCGATCTTTTCGAGCCGCCCGAGCAGCAGCGACTGCAGCTCGTCGACCTTTTCGTGCATGTGGGAGATCTCGAGCTCGGCCTTGAGGTTCACGTGGTACTCGATGTCGTTGCGCACGCGGTCGCGCTCGACTTGGCGGTTCTGGCTGAGCAGCACGAACACGCTGAGCACGATGGCCTCGAGCGACACCGCCATGGTGAGCAGGCCGAACGGAAACGGGTCGAACCCGCCGAACCCGAAGCGCGCGAGCGGCGGAACGTTCAGGATGATCCACACGAAGAAGATGCCGATGTGGATGAACAAGAACGCCAAGCTGCCGCTGAAGTCGGCGATCCAGTCGGCGATCTTCATCACCGTGGTGCGCTTGTCTTCCGCTTCTTCGTTGATGTCGCGCGACGCCGCGTTGCGGAGCAGCTTCGAGGTCTCGCGCAGCCGCCGCCCGAGCGCGCCCATCAGGTCGAGCGCCGCCGCGGGCCGCAGCCGGAAGAACTCGTCGAGGTCGCCCCGGTCGACGACCAGCGCGTCGAGCTCCGCGGTGACCAGCGCGCTGGCGGTGCGCGGCCCGCCGTCGAGCAGCGAGATCTCGCCGAAAAAATCGCCGGCGCGCGCGGTCTCGAGCACGATGCGGTCGCCGGTCTGGTTCTTGACGAACAGCTCGACCTCGCCGCGTTTCACCACGTAGAGCGAGTCGCCCGGCTCGCCGATGGTGAACAGCGTTTTTCCGGTCTCGATGACCACGTGGTCGAGCCGCTCGGCGAGCTTGGTGCGCTCGTCGTCGTCGAGCAACGCGAAGAATGGCACCTCGGCGAGCATTTCGGCGTTCGTCGGCATCAGTCTCCTCCTCCTGCAGCTCCGCGGACGAGTCGGGCGCCGCTCCCCGCCGGCTGCGCGTACCAACCGGGATCGGCAAAGCTCGTGATGCCGTCGCGCACCTTGACGAGCGTGAACATGCCGCCCATGCCGATGTTTCCGAACGGCCCTCGGCCGGCCATCATCGGCAGGGTGTTCTTGGGGCCGGGCATGTGCGCGGCGCGCTGCGAGGAGCCGTCAGGCGAAGCGCTAGATAGCAGCGCTTGGTGCTCGGCCATGCCGTGCTCGCCCATCGGCATGTAGCCGGGCAAATGCTTTTGCAGGCGGCGCGCCGCCTTTTGTTGGTCGGCGCCCATCGGATTGGGCAGCTGGTGGCCCATGGCGCCCATGGCGTGGTGCGACTTGTGGCAGTGGAGCGGCCAATCGCCGGGCAAGCGCGCGACCCACTCGAGGTCGCGCGTCGCGCCGACCGGAACGAGCACGGTCGTCTCCGGAAAGCGCGCGCTGTCGGGGACGGCGCCGCCGTCGGTGCCGGTCACTTGGAAGTTGGCGCCGTGCATGTGAATGGGGTGGTCGTCCATGCTGAGGTTGCCGAGGCGCAGGCGCACGCGCTGGCCGGTGCGCACCACCAGCGGCGGGATGGCGGGAAACACCTTCGCGTTGAACGTGAACACGTTGAAGTCGAGCATCACCGCCGGATCGGGGCGGTAGGTGCCGGGGTGCACGGCCCACTCGTGGAGCATGACGGCGTAGTCGCGGTCGACCTTGGGCCCGGGGGGGGGCCGCTTGGGGTGGACGACGATCATGCCCATCATGCCGACCGCCATCTGCACGGTCTCGTCGACGTGCGGGTGGTACATGAACGTGCCGTGCTGGCCGAGCGTGAGCTCGTAGGCCCAGGTCTCGCCGGGCGCGATGTGCGGCTGGGTGACACCGCCGACGCCGTCCATGCCGTTGGGGACGAGCAGCCCGTGCCAGTGGATCGAGGTGGCCTCGCCGAGCTTGTTCTCGACCAGCACGCGCACTTTGTCGCCCTCGACCAGCTCGAGCGTGGGGCCGGGCGTGCGGCCGTTGTAGCCCCAGCACTTGATCACGCAGCCGGGCGCGAGCTCGTGGCTGATCTCTTCTGCGACGAGGTGGATCTCCTTGACCTCGCCGACCATGCGAAACGGCGCGGTCGCGCCACCCAGGGTCTCGACGGGCAAGTACGGCAGGATCGGCGCGCCGATTTCGGGGCGCGGCTCGCCGCCGGGAGCGTGGTCGCGATCGTCCGGGTCGCGCGCTTGAGCGGCCGCCGGTGTGGCGGTCACGGTGGCGGCCACGGCCGACAGGGCGGCGCCCGCGCCGATCACCACGTCGCGGCGCGTGACCTTGGAGTCGCGCGGATCGGGCTCGTGCGCCATGCGCGAGCGTTCTACGGGCTCGGCGGCCGCCGATCAAGCGCGCCGTGTCGGCGAGGCGAAGGGCAACCTTTTGGTTGCATTTAGCCGCGGCCCGGTCTAGACCAATGGGCAACCAAGAGGTTGCCTATGTCCAGCGACACCGACCGCATCGAAAAGAAGATCCTGCTCCGCGCCACGAGGAACCGCGTGTGGCGCGCGCTCACCGACAGCGGCGAGTTCGGCACGTGGTTCGGGATGCGCTTCGCCGAGCCGTTCGCCGCCGGCAAGGTGATGCGCGGCACGATGACGCCGACCACCGTCGATCCGCTGGTGGCCGGCCATCAGAAGGAGTTCGAGGGCCAGCCGTTCGAGATCACCATCGAGGACATCGTGCCCGAGCGGCGCTTTTCGTTCCGCTGGCACCCGGCGGCCATCGAGCGCGGCGTCGACTACTCGCACGAGCCGACCACGCTCATCGTGTTCGAGCTCGGCGACGCGGACGGGGGCATCCTGCTCACCGTGACCGAGTCGGGCTTCGACCGCATCCCGCTCGAACGGCGCGCGAAGGCGTTCGCGTCCAACGAGCGCGGCTGGGGCATGGTCATCGGCCTCGTCGAAAAGTACCTTGGGTCTCATGCGTAGCTCGTCGCTCGCCCACGATCTCCGCGGCTCGGCGCCGTTGTTCGCAGCGCTCGGCGACGAGACGCGCCTCCGGCTGGTGACGCGCTTGTGCGACGGCGGCGCGCTGTCGATCGCGCGGCTGACCGAGGTCGCGGGCATCACGCGCCAGGCCACCACCAAACACCTGCGCGTGCTCGGTGGCGCCGGCCTGGTGCGCTCGAAGCGGCGCGGCCGCGAGAGCCTCTGGGAGCTGCAGCCCAAGCGCGTGCTCGACGCGCGCCGCTACCTGGAAGCCATCTCGCGCCAATGGGACGAGGCGCTCGGCCGGCTCAAACGGCTCGTCGAAGAGACGTGAGCGCTCGCGGCGTGGCGCGCGCGGCTCTATGCTCGCCGCATGGTGGCGCACATCGGCATCGTCGCGTGCTCCGCGGAGGGCGCGAGCTTGTGCTACCGCACCATCTGCTCCGAAGGGGCCGCGAAGCTGGGGCCGCGCGCCCACCCCGAGGTGTCGCTGCACTCGCTCTCGCTGGCCGACTACGGGGCCTGCCTCGCGCGTGACGATCTGGAAGGCGTCGCCGAGCTGATGTTGACGTCGGCCCGCAAGCTCGCCGCCTGCGGCGCGGAGCTCTTGATCTGCCCCGACAACACCATTCACCAAGCGCTGCCGCAGGTGTTGCCGCGCTCGCCGTTGCCGTGGCTGCACATCGCCGAGGTGGTCGCCGACCAGGCCGCGTCGCGCGGCTTTCGGCGGGTTGGGCTCACCGGCACCTGGCAGCTCGTCGATAGCGCGGTCTACCCGGAGAAGCTCGCACCGCGCGGGATCGAGCACCGACGCCCGAGCGACGCCGACTGCGACGAGATCCACCGGGTCATCATGGACGAGCTCGTGAACGGCGTGTTCACGTCGGACGCGGTCGCCATGTTTCAGCGCGTGATCCGGACGCTGCGGGACGGCGGCTGCGACGCCGTCGTCTTGGGCTGCACCGAAATCCCGCTCATCATCAACGACCACAACTCGCCGCTGCCGACGCTCGACTCCACGCGGCTGCTCGCGCGCGCGGCTTTGCGTCGCGCGATCGATGGCTGACGAGTTGCCGCGGACGCTCCGCGATTGAAGTACGCTGCAGACGCCATGACCGACGCTGCCACGCCGACCGAAACCACCGCACCTGGTCCAGCACACGGCTCGCGCGACTACCTCGCGAGCAAGGTGCCACAGGTCACCGTGTTCTTCTGGATCATCAAGATCCTGTGCACGACCGTGGGCGAAACCGCGTCGGACTTCTTGAACATCAGGATGGGCTTCGGTCTGCACGGCACCTCCGTCGCCGCGGGGATCGCCCTGGCGATCGCGCTCTTTTTTCAGTTCTGGACGAGGAAGTACGTCCCCGGCATCTACTGGCTCACGGTCGTCCTCATCAGCGTGTTCGGCACGTTGATCACCGACATCCTCACCGACAGCCTCCGCTTCCCGCTCGAAGCGAGCACCGTCATCTTCAGCGTGGCCCTCGGCCTCACGTTCGCGGCTTGGTACGCGAAAGAGCGCACGCTGTCGATCCACTCGGTGCTCACCGCGCGGCGAGAAGCCTTCTACTGGCTCGCCATCCTGTTCACCTTCGCCCTCGGCACCGCGACCGGCGATCTCGTCGCCGAGAAGCTCGGCGTCGGCTACCTCAACACCGGGCTCCTCGTGCTCGCCATCATCGCGGCCACGGGGGTCGGATGGCGCCTCCGCCTCGACCCGGTGTTGGCGTTCTGGATCGCGTACATCCTCACCCGCCCCCTCGGCGCATCGCTCGGCGATTACCTGTCGCAACCGCGCTCCGACGGTGGGCTCGGTCTCGGGCCGACGACCACCAGCGTCGTGTTCCTCTCGGCCATCCTCGCGGTCGTCGTCTACCTGGCCGTCTCGCGACGCGATCTGATCCACAAGGAGCAGGCGGCGGTCGAAGACGCGGCCGTCCAAAAGACGCGGATCCACCCGATGGCGCAGACCGCCGTGGTGGTCGGCGTGCTCGTCGTCGGAGGCGGCGCCGGTTACTACCTGCGAGAGAAGCAGCTCGCGAAGCAGGCGGCGGCGTCCGCGTCGCCCGACCAGCCCCTCGGCGATCTGTCGCTCTTCAAGGCGCTCGTGAAGGACATGCAGGCCGCGGTGCGCGCCGGCGACCTCGCGGGCGCGCGGGCCAAGGCCGACGACTTGGAGACCGCGTGGGACAACGGGCAGGCGCGCCTGCAGCCCATGAGCCCGGACCGATGGACGACGATGGACAATGCGTGCGACGACGTGCTCACGAGCATGCGGTCGTCGAAGGCGAGCGACGCGACGCGTCTGACTGCCTTGGACGCGTTGATGAAGGTCATCGATGCGCTGGACCGCAAACCGGCGCCGGCAGCGAGCGCCAGCGCCGCGACCAGCGGGTGCGCTGACGCCGTGCTCGCCTTTTTCTCGAGCCCAGCCCGCCGCGGCGACGACTTACGCGCCGCCGTCAGAGATAGTGGCCCACGATGCTCGTGATGGTCACGGCGTTGCTCGCAGGCGTAAGGCCCTCACCAACGCCCACTCGGCCGAACCACGCCGGCCAGCGATTCACGTGATCTCGCACGCCAACAACGGACTCACCCTTTGGGAGCACGAGGCTAGGGCGTTGAAGGACCACGTGACGAGCAACGTCCGTGTCGCCTGGCACGGCTGCTTCGCGTGCAACTTCTTTCTCGGCGCGCGCGAAAAACAGTTCGTCTCCGTCATGCCCGAGGCGGTGGTGTTCGGCCATCAAGACATCGAAGTGGAGGCCGGGATGCCGCTCGCGTTCCGGAAGATCGAAGCGGGCGGCAAGGACACTCCGCTCGCCAACGTGACGGAGCTGCTGCCGGAGGCGTACGTGCGCTGGTGGGCCAAGCGGCGCACCGACGACGATCTCCGCAAGGTGTTGCGGATCGAGCAAGCGGAGCCGGACGTGAAACGCATGGTGCGCGAGGAGCTCGATGCGCGCGGCAAACGTTAGAGTGCTGGCCACGTTGGCTTTGGCGGCGTGTCGCGCCGAGCCGCACCGGAGTGAGCCCACCGGCGCCTCGGCGGCGACCCGCGCGGTGCCGAGCCCGTCGGTCGCGGCTTCCGGAATCCGCGGCCGCTCTGGCGAGTGCCGCGCCTTCGGGAAAGGCGTGCGCGGCCGGCGCGCACCTCGTCCCGGCGGGCGACTACCCGGTCGGCCGCAAGGACGGCTTCCCCACTCGCGACAACCTGACGCCGCGTCGCGCGCACATCTCCGAGCCGATCTGCGTCGACGTCGCGGAGTGACGGTCGCGGAGTTCGATGCGTGTGTACGGGCATCGGTTTGCCGCGCTCCGGCCAAGCGCCCGACGTGCAACGCCGGCGAAGAGTCGCGCGCGCAGCACCCAATCAATTGCGTGACGTTCGCGCACGCGCAGGCGTACTGCGCGTGGGCAGGCGCTCGCCTGCCGACCGGGCTGGAATGGGAAGCGGCGGGACGGGGGCCGAGGGATGTTCCCTCGGCGGTGGGGGTTCGCGTCGGGGACATCCCGACGGAGGTGTTGAAGCGCTTCTGCTTAGAGCGCGGCCCCGAACAGCGAACCTGCGCGGTGGACGCCGTTCCTCCCGAGGGAGGTCACGGCCTACGCGGCTTGATCGGCAACGTGAGCGAATGGACGACATCTCCATCGTGCGACAAGCCCGATTGCGCGGCGTTCCGCGTGGCGCGCGGAGGAAGTTGGATGGCCTTCCCTCCCGTTGAGGCGGACTACACCGCGCGCATTCGTGCGGGTCGAGAACGCCCTGCCGACCCTCGGCTTCCGCTGCGTGCGCCCGCCTACGTAGCGCAGCATCCTCGACGTAGGCGCAGAGCTTGCTGACCAGCATGTGCTGCGGCCCGCGAAGCGAAGCGACGCGACCATCGACGTGCTGCGCGAGCGAGGCAGACGGGAGTGTGGGCCGTCTGCTTCGCTCCCGAGTGGACCAGGCGGCGCTGGTTGCGGGCCACCGCAATCGCGCGACCGTGCACCGAATCCTAGACGATTTCAGCCAGTACCGAAGGTCGGACTTGAACCGACACGCCCTCGCGGGCAACGGATTTTGAACCCGGTCGATGTGACTGGCGGTCAAAGAAATCGCGGACTCGCGCGCGTTTGCCCTCGCGAAACCCTACTGAACAGATCGGCGGGGACAAGTGGCGGGGACAGTTGGACATCAACCCATGCGTTCAGCACGAGTCCGTTTCCGGTGATCGCGGAACGTGGGGCCAGGGATCGAGCTCGCGCCTGATCTCGTCCGCGTCCCAGTCGTCCCACGACGACCTCGCGCGAACGCGTGCGAGCTTGCCGCGCCACCTCGCGGGCAGCGGTAGCCTGGCGAGGGCCCGAACGAGCCGGGCCTCGACGCGACACCGAAGCTGCTCGAATCGTTTTGAGCGAGCCATTCCACGACAACCGTACCATACGCGCCGTCGATGGAGAGCCGCGCGGCCGACGACATGGGATTCGCGCGGACGCCGCGCGCTATGTCTTCATCGCATTCGTTTCGGGAGGTACACTCGCGAAGGATGTCGGCATGAGCACGCCGGATTTGGAGGAGCGCTGCATGAGCTGGGACGGGTCGAGCGACGAGTTCGCGCGTCTCGTGGCCGGCGCCGTGGCGACGTTCGGACCCTACCAGCACGATCTCGCGGCGGAGTTCGAGGTCGCAGACTCGACCGTCTCGCGGTGGGCCAGCGGCGTTGCACGCCCGCACCCAAAGCTCCAGAAGCTGATCGTCGAATCGATTCGGAAGCGCGCCGGAAACGCGGCACCCGGTAGAGACTCGATCGCGTGATCAAACCTGGCGGAGCTAGTTGCACGTCATCCGCCGAGGGCGTGTCATAAGTTACGGAGATCGAGATGGCGCGCAAGGCCAAGACGGGGTTCGACGGGTACTTCGACGGGCGGATGAAGGAGCCCGCCTTCGCGGCGGAGTACGCCGGTTCGCGAGCGGAGATCGATGCGATCGACGCGCTCATCCGCGCGCTCGATCATGCGCGGGAACATTCGGGTCTCACCGAGGCCGAGTTGGCGCGCCGCATCAGCGCGAAGCCGGAGATGGTTCTGCTGCTCGCATTGACGGATGGCAGCAGCAGCGAGGAGGAGATCAGGCTCTGGTTGCACTCCCCGAACAGGGCCCTCGGTGACAAGTCCCCCATCGATCTCATCAAGGCAAGAAACCTCGCGCCGCTGCGACGGGCGCTGATGGACGCCATCACCGCGGCACACGGCGGCTAGAGGCTCTGCTCCTTCGCAGCGCTGTGCGAGCTGTGTTACGTGCGTCTTGATGAAGGCGCTCATCGAACGCCGATTCCAGGGCAATCTCGGGCGCGTGACGTCGCTCGTAGATCTCTACGACACCCGCGTCTCCGGATCCGGGCGCGTGCCCGTAGCCGACACCGACCTCCTGCGCGCCGCCGTCGTGTTCCTGCACGCGACACTCGAAGATCTGCTGCGGAGCGCGCTCGACTGGAAGCTTCCTGCGGCTGCGCCCGAGCACCTTGCTGACGTTCCGCTCGTCGGCTGCGACAAGGGCGGCCGGGAGCCTTGGTGCGACCTGTCCGATCTCGCGCGGCATCGTGGAAAGACCGTGGACGACGTGCTGGTGGAGTCCGTTACCGCCTACCTCGACGACTCGAATTTCAATCACCCCGGGCAAATCGAAGCTGTTCTCGGACGGCTGAGCGTCAGTCCCGCGGCGCTGAATCCCTACCGCAGTCTTCTCGGACCGATGATGGCGCGCCGGCATTGGATCGTGCACCGAGCGGATCGCAATGACCTTGCTGGATCGGGGCAGTACGCCGCCCGCTCGCTTTCATCGACGACGGTAAGAGGGTGGCGCGACGCGGTTCGCGGGTTCGGTGCCGATTTTCTTGCTATGCTCTAAAAGGTGATGGCGATGACCAAAGAGCAGCTCGAGCTTCGGCTCCGAGAGTTCCCCGGCGTCCAGCAGGTGCAGGTCATCAAGGATCGCCGCTTGATCGCGCGCGTACTCGCCGCCGGATTTGACGGCCTGGACGAAGCCGAGCGCCAGTCGGCGATCTGGGAGTTCCTCCGAAAGCATTACACCGAGGCTGAACTCGCCTCAGTCGAGTTCATCCTTACCGACGCTCCAGCGGACCCTGCGCCGGCACCGCCTCCGTAGAGGCCCACGGCGTCGTTCAACCAGTCGGCAGCCGCCGAACGTTCGTCGGCAGGTCCAACTCGGGGATCGCGTGGGTGAGGTCGGGGAATGGCACCAGCTTGAGATCGGCGAGCGTGCGCGCCTGGCGGTTATAGCGGTCGACTTGCGAGGGCGTGAGGTGGCCGGTGCGGTCGGTGATCCAGCCCCAGCCGCGCCCGTCGCGGC
>JACXTT010014440.1_pt1 | contig 10324 bp, 10 predicted proteins | sample 9270951 | NCBI WGS metagenome assembly JACXTT01 (sample SAMN15532306, study PRJNA645909) | rock metagenome | isolation source: weathered quartz diorite | place: Puerto Rico | collected 2017-06-21
GGGGGGGGAGGCTGCGTACAGGGGGGGGAGACCCATGGCAGGGACCGGCACATTCATCGGGCCGGGAAGGGGGATCCCCGTCGCGTACGAGGTCGGCGTGCCCTTGGCGGGCGGCGGGGTGGCGGGAATCGCCGCCGCGCTCGCCGCCGCCCGGGGCGGAGCCGAGACGCTTCTCGTCGAGCGGGGCGGTTTCCTGGGAGGCACGGCGACGGCAGCGTTGATGCATGTGTTCTACACGCCGTACTACTCCACCCGCGGGATCCTGCGCGAGATCTGCGACCGGCTCAGCGCTCGCGGCTCGGCGGAGCGGGGGGAACTGGTGCCGTTCGATCCGGAGGGCTTCAAGTACGTCGTCATGGAGATGCTGACCGAGGCGAATGTGCGCCTGCTCCTCCACAGCTACATCAGCCGAACGGTGGTGGAAGGGCGTGACGTCGGAGGCCTGGTGGTCGAGAACAAGTCCGGCCGGCAGGCCATCCTCGGCAAGGTCCTGGTGGACGCGACGGGCGACGGCGATGTCTCGGCGCTGGCCGGTGCACCGTTCGAGATGGGTCGGCCATCGGACGGGAAGACCCGCCCGATGAGCCTGCTGTTCCGGGTGGGTGGCGTGAACACCGATCGGCTCCAGGAGTACGTGCGGGGCCACCCGGACGAGTTCACCCAGGATCCGAACACCACGTCGGTGGACGCGGCGTTCCGGAGCTTCCGGATCTTCGGATTCTTCGGCCTGGTGGACGCGGCTCGCGCCCGAGGTGAGATCGATCCTGACTGCCACTGGCTGCGTGTCGAGGGGTTGGACGAGCGCCGGGGCATCGTGCTGATCAACAGCACGAACGTGTACTCGAGCGGTGTGAATGCGGCGGCGCTGACGAGCGCCGAGCTCTCGGGGCGGCGGCAGGTCCATCAGCTCGAAGCGTTCCTTCGAAAGTATGTGCCAGGGTTCGAGAGCTCGTATGTCGCGGAGGTAGGGGCCAGCATCGGCGTCCGCGAGACCCGGCGCATCCTGGGAGACTACGTGTTGACCCACGAGGACGTCGTCGAGGATCGGTCGTTCCCCGACATCGTCGCGGTCGACTGGGAGCGCCATAGCCGGACGGTGCGCGGCGGAGGCGTCGATCCTCACCTCGTCGGCGGTCACAGCCCCGACGGTCAGACGTCACCGCGCCCGGCGGGCGCGCACACAGCCGGGGCGGCTCCGCTGATCGCGGTTCGAGTCCCGTACCGCTGCCTGATCGTGCGCGACCTGGAAGGGCTACTGGTGGCCGGGCGCTGCATCTCCACGACGCACGAGGCCCAGGGCTTCACTCGGAACCAGGGCTGCTGCATCGCCACCGGGCAGGCGGCGGGGACTGCCGCGGCGCTGGCGTGCCGGCACGGGATTCCCCCACGTCAGCTGGACGTCCGCGAGATTCAGGAGACGCTGAGGCGCCAGGGGATCGACCTGGCCGGCACGACGCCCCCACCCGTCGCGGAGCCCGCTCGACCCTAGCCGCGGGCCCGCAGGCTGTAGAGGCGGACCGGCTCGGCCTTGCCGCGGAGCTCGCGCGCGCCCATGTCCTCGATCTCGAGCTCGGCGGGGACCTGACACCTGCCCAACAAATCCTTGGAGACCAGCACCCGGCGCTCGAGCGGGCGGCATTGCGCTTCGACGCGGGCCGCGGTGTTGACGGTGTCGCCGCTGTGCACGATGTCTCGCTTGATGTCGCCGACCTCGGCGGTCACGACCGGCCCCCCGTGGAGACCGGCCTTGAACGCGGGGACGATCCCGTAGCGTGCCAGGTAGCGATCCTTCCGCTCGTGGATGCGCTCGGTCACCAGGAAGACACAGCGCAGACAGTTGCCCTGGCGCAGGCCGTTCTCGACCGTCCACGTCACCACCGCCTCGTCCCCGACGTACTGGTAGATCTGGCCCCGCGTCTCCAGCACCGGCTCGGCGATGTCATAGAAGAAGTCGTTCTTGAAGTCGTTGAAGCGCAACGGCCCCAGCGCCGCCGCGATCGCCGTGGAGTCGTTGAGGTCCAGGAACATGAAGATGCGCTCCTCGGCGACGGGCTGGTGATACCGGCCCAGGAGGAGGTTCACCAGCGTGCCCGGCCCCAGCATGCGGTCGAGCTGGCGGACGAAGTTGATGACGAAGCTCACCAGGGTGAGGATCACCAGGGCCAGCACGAAGCGGCCGCTCAGGACGAACCCGCGGTACTCCGCGGACCGGTAGTACCCGAGCAGGCCCCCGTGCTCGGAGAGCCCGAGCAGACTCATCGTCACGACGTGGATGGCCACGGCGCAGAGCGTGACGTAGAAGAAGGTCCGCAGGAGGAGGAGCCGGCCCACCGGCAGGGTCCGCATGACCAGGGGGACCAGGCGCAGCTCGAACCACGCGCTGCCGAGCCCGATGACCGCCCCGGTCGCCGCCGCGGTGAGCTCGCGGGCCGGATGGGTCGGCACTCGCCGGACGATCCAGTGCACGACCAGGGCGGCGACGATCCAGCCGCCCGTGATCCAGAGCGTGGTCTTCACCGTGTGGACGGTTCGCCGGGAGACCCGAGTCATTCGGCGCGCCCTCCTCGAGCGGGCTGCCTGCCATCATACCCGCACTTCTCCCCACGCTCATGGAACTCCAGAAGCTTGCGGATCAGCGGATCTATCTTACGTAGCTCTTCGCGGTAGACATGAAGTGGCCGCACGCCTGCCAGATCATCGACCTTCGCGAGAACGCCGGGGTGAAGATCACCGGCCGGCGAGGGCGCTGGGCGGTCTACCTCCAGGACCCGAACGGCTACACGATCGAGCTGTACTGCGACTGAGCGGACGGACTGGTCCCCTGGCCGACGCGACCGCGCCGCCGCCCGGTCAGGCGCGGCCCAGCTTCCGGGCGGCCTCCTTCAGCTTGTCGCCGGCTTCCTCGCCCATGATCGCCGACACGGCCGTCGGCCCGCCGGCGATGGCGAACACGTTGATCGCCGGCTCGCCGGTGGATTTGAGCGCGTACTGGTACCCCTTCGGCAGGAAGATCTGCTCGCCTTCGCGGATGACCGCTTCCCCGGTGTCGCCCTGGCCGTTGTCCCAGGCCACCTTGATGCTCCCCTTGGCGACGTAGAACGCCTCTTCCGACTTGCCTTGCCACTTCATGTCGGCCATGTCCGGATCGTGGTGGCACACACCCATCCGCAGCGTCTCGGTGCCGGTCGTTTCGTGGCAGACGTTGTAGGTGGTGTTCATGCCCTTCACGAGCTGAAGCGGCGGAATCACAGCCTTCCCGATCTTGACCACTTTGCTCATCAGTCCTCTCCTTCGCTGGCTGAGGTCGGTTGAAAGCCACACTCCTCCGCGACCCGGGCGTGACTCGCCGCCTCGGCGGCGTTGAGCTTGCGCCCCATGCCGACGCTGAAGTTCATCTTCACGACCAACCCCCGGGACGATGAAGGTGAGGGCGACGGCAGGTGCTCGGGTTGTCGGACTCCCCAGCGACGCGTACCGCTCGCGTAGCAGATCTTCGCGCGCTCGGGCGAGTATGGATCCCGCATTCGAGGGCTGTCAAGGGGGCCGCCTCTTCATCCAGCTACTCCACCCCGGTCGGAGGGGTGCATCGGCTTGACGGTCCCACGGCGCTGTGCTTCACTGCCGCCAGGCTCGACCTGAAGTCCCTTTCCTGACCACCCCTGGGGCACGCCCGAGGTGGGAACGATGTACCGATACGTCCTCGGCCGCCTGGTCCAGAGCGGGCTCCTCGTGCTCGTGGTCATCACTCTGTCCTTCACCTTCATCCAGATGGCCCCGGGCGATCCGGTCCTCTACCTGTACGGCAGCCAGGACGTCAGCGCGGAGGTCCTGGCCAGCATTCGACACGAATGGGGGCTCGATCGGCCGCTCTGGGAACAGTACGTCGCGTATCTCGGCAACCTGCTCCGCGGGAACCTCGGGTACTCCCGAATCAACCAGCAGCCGGTCGGTGCGCTGCTCCAGGCCGTCTTGCCGAACACGCTGCTGCTGGCGATTCCCAGCCTGGTCATCGCCGCCCTCGCCGGAGTCGCCCTGGGCACGATCGCCACCCGACGGCTGAACAAGTGGCCCGACTACGCGATCGGCGCCGTGGCCCTCATGGGCTACTCGACCCCACCGTTCTGGTTGGGGATCATCCTGATCGTCATCTTCGCCAGCGGCCTCCGGTGGCTCCCCACCCAGGGGATGGTGACGCTGGGGTCAGCCAAGGCAGGAATCGCCTTCGCGCTCGACGTCGCGAGGCACATGATCCTGCCCGGCACGGTGCTCGCGTGGTGGTACCTGGCCGCCTTCACGCGGGTGACCCGCGCGTCCATGTTCGAGGAGTCGCGCAAGCCCTACCTGACGACGGCGCGGATGAAGGGCCTGTCCGAGAACCGCGTCTTCTACGGGCACGCGCTCCGGAACGCGGCGAAACCCGTCTCGACGATCGTGGCCCTGCAACTCGGCCAGATGTTCGCGGGCGCGGTGCTGACGGAGGTCGTGTTCGCCTGGCCGGGGATGGGACGCATGCTGTTCAACGCGATCATCCAGCACGACTTTCCGATCGTCCTCGCGGTCTTCATGGTGGTCGGCACCGCGGTCGTGCTGGCGAACCTGACGATCGACCTCGTCTACGCACTGCTGGATCCGCGCATCCGCTATGCCTGAGAAGGCGCTCGGCTGGCCGACGGTTCGGGCCTCGCCGACCCACCCCGTCCGCCGGGGTCGGGTCTGGCGGTTCTGGCGCGTCTTCCGCCGACACCGCGCCTCGGTCGCCGCGCTGTATCTGCTGGTGGCCACCGTCGCCCTGACACCGCTGGCCGTGGTGGTTCTGCCCATGGACCCCGAGGCGCTGTCGGCCGACGTGCTCGCCCGCCCGTCGCGCGCGCACCCGCTGGGGTCCGACTACCTCGGCCGGGACGTCCTCGCCCGGGTGCTGCACGGGGTCAATACGTCGCTGATGGTGGGAACGGCGGTGGCCGTCATGGCGGCGTCCATCGGGGTCGTTCTCGGGACGCTGGCCGGATACTACGGTGGCTGGGTCGATCCCGCGATCATGCGCGTGGCCGACGCGCTGCTGATCATCCCGACCTTCTTCCTGGTGCTATCGATCGCGTTCGTGTTCGGTGGCCGGCTGGTCACCGTGGTGGCCCTGCTCGGCGTGACGCTGTGGCCGCAAATCGCCCGGATCGTCCGGGCCGAGGTCCTCACGCTGAAGCAGGAGGCCTTCGTGCTGAGCGCCCGGGCCATCGGCGCGTCGGACGCCAAGCTGATGTTCCGGGAGATCGTGCCGAACACGCTGCCGCCGGTCATCGCGATGATCGCCCTCCTGGCATCGGCGGGCATCCTCACCGAGGCGTCCCTGAGCTTTCTCGGGGTCGGCGACCCCAACGTGGTGAGCCTGGGCCAGATGCTGACGAGCGGACTCGAATACGCGACCATCGCCTGGTGGGTCCCGGCGTTCCCGGGCGCGGCCATCTTCGCGCTCGTCCTCTTGCTCAACGTGCTCGGAGACGGCCTGAACGTCGCGCTCAGCCCGCGGATGTGGAACGCGTGAGCGCGACCCGTCTCCCGCTCGTCCGGAAGACCGGTTACACTCGTGCGGTGGGAGGAGGGCGGGTCTCCCCGGTGGAGCGACGACCCAGCGTGGCCAAGGAGGAACGGACATGACGGACAAGCGAGCGAGTGGATTGTCGCGCGGACGAGGAGCGACGATGAGCCGGCGGACGTTCCTCCGGGTCGCGGCCGGGAGCGCGGCGGGAGCAGGGCTCGTCGGCCGAGGGCGGCCGGCCCATGCAGCCGATCCCAAGCGCGGAGGCACGCTGCGGATCCTTCAACTGGAGCCGGCCGTCGGGTTCAACCCGGTCATGGAGGCCAACAACTTCCCCGAGACCCAGCGGGCGGTCTACAACGGCCTGGCCGACTACAACGCCGAGACCGGGGCGCTGGTCCCCGGGCTGGCGAAGAGCTGGACGGCGTCGGAATCGGCCGACACGTTCACCTTCCAGCTCCTCCCGGGCGTGACGTTCCACGACGGCAAGGAGCTGACGTCGGAGGACGTGAAGTTCACGTTCGACATGATCCTCGACTCGGCGGTGGGAACGCCGTTCGCCTCCTACGTGCCCAACCTCAAGTCGGTGGACACGCCGGACAGGCAGACGGTGGTCATCCGGTTCAACGGCGCCAACGTGCTGCTGATGCCGGCGCTGTCGCTGATGGGCATCGTGCCGAAGCACCTCTGGGCGGGGAGCGATCCGAAGAAGAGTCCCTACCTGGCGAAGCCGGTCGGGACCGGGCCGTTCGTCTTCAAGGAGTGGGTGCGGTCGGACCGGGTGGCGTTGACGGCGAACAGGAATTACTTCCGGAAGCCGCGCCCCTACGTCGATCAGGTGATCTTCAAGGTCGTGCCCGACGCCTCGGTCGGCCTGGAGACGTTCAAGAACGGGGAGCTGGACGCGGTGTTCTCGCGGGGCATCGCCGGGGGGCCGCCCTACAGCCTGGTCCGACAGCTCGTGCAGGCCAAGCCGGAGAACATCGTGATCAGCGAGTACGTCCAGAACTTCAGCCAGTTCCTGTGGATCAACTGCGCGCAGCCGCCGTTCGACAACGTGAAGGTGCGGCGGGCGCTGGCCCACGCGATCAACAAGGAGCTGATCATCAAGACGCTCCTCTACGGATTCGGGAAGGTGCAAGACTCGATCCTCGGGGACCTGCCGGGGACCAAGTGGGCGCACGACCCGGGCATCAAGGGGTACGAGTACAGCCCGGCCAAGGCCAACCAGCTCCTGGACGAAGCCGGCTACCCCAGGAAGGGCGGCACGCGCTTCGCCATCACGATCCTGGCGACGGAGGGGTTCCGGGTCAAGCTCTCCGAGGCGCTCAAGGCCATGCTGGCGCCGCTGGGGATCGAGTCGAGCATCAAGAGCTACACGTGGCCGACGTACATCTCGCGCATCCGCCAGGACCGCGAGACCGCCGGCTGCATCTGGAGCATCTTCCACTCGAACCAGGTGGATCCGACGATCGCCGTGCTCAACCTGAGCGGCAAGGACATCAAGCCCGGCGGCGCGAACTGGGCCCAGTGGAACCACGCCCAGGCGACGGAGCTGGTGGAGTCGGCCCGGACCACCGCCGACCAGAGCCGGCGCAAGACCATGTACCAGCAGCTCCAGCGGATCGTGCACGAGGAGGTCCCGATGATGCCGCTGTACAGCGCGGTCGGCGTGGACCTCTGGCATCGCCACGTCCAGGGGCTACAGAGCGCCGACTCGCTGAACGGCGCGGTGCAGTCGGTCGAGCTGGCCTGGCTGAACAAGTGAGCTGAGCGCCGTCCACCCGTGCCGGCCGCGTCGGGCCGACCCGGCCCGGAGCGGCCGGCACCGGCGAGCGGGCGTCACCGATGCAAGGAGGTGCGAACGTGAAGTTCGGATTCCTCCTGCCCACGTGCATGGAGGGCCTGAACCAGCCCCCGGCATGCATTCGGCCCGCTGACATCATTCGGATCGCCAGAGAGGCGGAGGGGCTGGGCCTCTACTCCCTGTGGGCCAACGACCACCTGGCTCCCTGGCCGAAGCTGCGCCAGCAGGACTCGCGGCCGTACAACTGGTACGAGATGCTCATCACCACCGCGTGCTGCGCGAGCGTGACGACGCGTATCAAGCTGGGGCTCGGCGTCATCGTCGTTCCCTTTCGGGATCCCTTGCTGCTCGCCAAGCAGATCGCGACGCTCGACGCGCTGAGCGGAGGCCGCGTCCTGTTCGGGGTAGGCATCGGGACGGTGCGGGACGAATTCGAGATCCTCCAGCCGCGGCAGAAGAAGGCGAATCGGGGCGCGATGCTGGACGAGAGCCTCGAGGCCATCGGGTTGCTCCTCAACGAACCCGAGGCGAGCTTCGGCGGCGAGTACTACGCCTTCGAGAAGATCTCGCTCTATCCGAAGCCCGCTCAGAACCCCTTGCCGCTCTACATCTCCGGCCAGGTCTCCGAGACCCTCAGCCGGGTGGCCAAGCGGGCGACGGGAACGATGGTCATGGGCTGCCCGCCGGCCGCCCTCCGGACCCGGGTGGACGCACTGGCGGTCGAGATGGAAAAGGCTGGCCGAAAGGTGTCAGAGCTGGACGTGGCGCTCTCGCTGGCAGTCAGCATCGAGTCCACGCACGAGCGCGCCATCGAGCGCTTCCGCAACTCCTACGTGGGCCGGCGGTTGCTGGCCCGCTTCCAGCTGGATCAGCTCGTGCAGGGGCACCTGATCGGAACGCCCGAGGAGGTCGCCGAGCGGATCACGGCGCTCGGCCAGGCCGGAATGACCCACTGCGCCCCGCAGCACATCGCGGCGGACCGGTTCGAAGAGATGCTGGAACAGATGCACCGATACGCGGACGACGTGATTCCGCGGTGCCGGTCGTGAGCACATGATCAGCTACAAGGGGCGGCAGATCCCGCAGACCTTCGAGGAGATCGTCGATCCCAAGCACACGGCGCTCATCGTCCACGAGCTGCTGAACGACTTCTGCGCCAAGGGCGGCGCCTTCGACAAGCTCGGCCGGATCATCGACGTGTCGGGCATCCTCCCGGGGGTGCTCGAGCTCATCGCCGAGGCCCGGCGGCAGAAGGTCAAGATCCTCTACGTCCGGTACACCAACCACGCGGACTTCAGCACGCTCTCGGATCCGATGATCGTCCGCCAGTACGAGACCATCACGAACCCGAGCAGCCCCCCGCCCGCCTCGATCGAAGGGACCTGGGGCTGGGAGAACCTGGACGAGGTGAAGCCGCAGAAGGGCGACACCATCGTCAAGAAGTACCGGGTCGACTCGTTCATCGGCACGAACCTGGATCACATCCTCCGCTGGAACGGGATCCGGACGATCGTGATCCTGGGGGCCGGCGCCGAGGCGGGCATCGTGCCCACCGTGACGCACGCCTTCAACCTGGGGTACTTCGTGGTCGCGGTGGGCGACTGCATCCGGCCCACCGAGCCGGCCTGGCTCGACGACGCCATGAAGTTCATCGGACGCTCGGCGATGGTGAAGCCCCACGCGGAGATCATCCAGGCGTGGAGGTCGAGGCCACCGGCCTGACCGGCGGGTGATCGGTGCTCGCCCTACGCGGTCAGTCGGACAGCAGGACTTCGTACGCCTCCAGCTTCTCCCCCTTGAACAGCGGTGGCGTTCCTTCCCGGGCCCGCTGGGTGACCCGCTCGTGGAGGCCCTTCATGAACTCCTCGTAGGCCTCGGCGGTGGCGAAGGTCGTCACCGTGGTGAACTTGTACGGGTCGACCTGGGAGCGGAGGACCGAGCGCGAGACGAAGCCCTTACTGCCCTTGAGCTTCGCCGAGTTCCGCCTGAACGCCTCCATCCCCTTCTCGACCACGCTCGGGTCACCCCAGTGTTCGGCGATGAGTGTGATCACGGGCCCTCCTTGCGCCGGGATTCGCGTGAGCTGACCGGCCGACGAGGTCAGCCGGCACTGTATCAAGAGTCGGCGAAACCCGTCAATCGAGCGTGAGCGGCTGCGGCGGTAGCGTCCGGAGAGGAGTCCGAGCATGCGCGTCGACTTCGCGGTGGGGATGGGCCGGAACGAGCGAATGGACGAGATCGCCGGGCTCGCCCGCCTCGCCGACGAATGCGGCTTCGCCCACGTGACGTTCGTGGACGAGCCGTACCTGGCGCGGGACGTCAACGTCATGGCGACGGTCGCCGCCCTCAACACGCGCCGTATCCGGATCGGGCATGGCGTGGTCGACCCCTCGACGTACCACCCGTCCGCGATCGCCAATGCCGCCGCCTCCCTGCACGAGCTGTCGGGCGGCCGGGCCTTCCTCGGAATCGGGGCCGGCGGGCCCTTCGGGAAGCTCATGAAGCCGCTCCCCCACTCGGACCTCAGGCAGGCGGTGCTGTTCGTCCGGAAGTTCATGGCGGGGGAGGAGGCGGAGTTCAAGGGCGGGAGGATGCAGTCGGAGTGGATCCGGCGTCCGGTGCCGCTCTACGTGGCCGCCGACGGCCCGCGCGCCCTCGAACTGGCCGGCGAGGTGGCCGACGGCGTCTACTTCATGGGCGGTCCACCGGCGCTAGTCAGGTGGAAGGTGGAACACATCTACCGGGGCGCGGAGCGGGCGGGGCGGGACCCATCCCGGCTCGACATCTGCGTGCGCTCCTACATCTACGTCACCGACTCGAAGGAGCACGCGTGGCGGGAGGCGGCTGGCTTCGTGCCGTTCGGGATCCGGGTGCTGGAAAACCTCGGGAAGGAGCCCGCGATCGTCGAGCTGTTCCAGCAGCTGGAGCGCGGGAGTCCCGGCATCCTGGACGAGATGCGTCGCTTCGCCGCCGCCGCGGCGCAG
>JACXTT010014441.1_pt1 | contig 10323 bp, 8 predicted proteins | sample 9270951 | NCBI WGS metagenome assembly JACXTT01 (sample SAMN15532306, study PRJNA645909) | rock metagenome | isolation source: weathered quartz diorite | place: Puerto Rico | collected 2017-06-21
ATATTCAATCGCACGATAGTGGCGTTTCATCCAAGAGAAAAAGCCAAAGAAGGAGTTCAGTGCGATGGCTGTCAGGAAGAAGGGAATAGCCAGGCCCAGCGAGTAGCTGGTGAGAAGCAGGATTCCCTGGACGCTCGACTCCTGGTTGCTTGCGACGATCAGGATTGTTGCCAAGATCGGCCCAATGCAGGGAGTCCAGCCGGCCGCGAACGCGAGACCAACAAAGAAAGCGCTGAGGATGCCGACGGGTTTCCGATTCATATTAAAGCGCTTCTCATAGTTCAAAAATTTGATCTGGAAAAGACCGGCTACGTGGAGCCCAAAAAGGATAATTACAACTCCGGCAATGCGGTTGAAGAGGATCTTGTTCTGTAAGAGAAATCGGCCGGCATAGGTTGCCGAAGCTCCGAGAAGAATAAATATGGTTGAAAAGCCCGCAATGAAAATGAGCGAGGTGAGGATCACGCTCCGCCGCACGGACTCCGTCTGGCCTTGGCGCAGCTGTTCTAAGGAGACTCCCGAGATAAAAGAGATGTATCCCGGAACGAGGGGAAGGACACAGGGAGAAATGAAAGAAGCAACTCCGGCGGCAAAGGCTGGAATCAGCGTCACATTGTCCATGACGTCGCGCTCCATTTCTTGATCAAGGCATCCACTTGTGTCCGGGTCTCCTCCAGGGAACCCGAATTGTCGACGATGTAATCTGCGTAACGAAGTTTTTGTTTCAGCGGCATCTGAACAGAGATGCGTTGCCTGGCTGCTTCTTCTGACAATCCGTTTCTGGACATGAGCCGATTCATCTGTTGAGCCATTGTGCAGGTGACCACAACCAAACGCCGGAAATGCTTGTAAAAGCCGGATTCGATCATCAGTGAAGCATCCACAACGGCTGTGGACTGGGAATCCTGCTGTTCCATAATATCCAATTCTCCCAGGATCTGTCGAATGACACTGGGATGGACGATGCTATTGAGCGTTTCCAGCAAGTGAAGGTTTTCAAACACTAAGCCGCCCAGCTGCTTTCGATCAATCTCGCCTGCGGCATCTAAGACTTCAGGGCCGAAGGCGCGGACCACCGGTTCGTAACAGGGCTGTCCTTTCAGAATGAGCTGGTGTGCCACCTGATCGGCATCAACTATGCGGCAGCCTCTTTCCCGGAGCATGCCGCAAACAGTAGATTTGCCGCTGGCAATTCCCCCGGTCAGACCTATCCTAAGCATGGCGTGGGATGGGGCATTTTGAGCCTTCTCATCCGGGCTGCCTGAACGGTGTTTCTCATTAAAATAGCGATGGTCAAAGGTCCAACCCCGCCCGGTACCGGAGTGAGTGCGGACGCCACTTCGGATACGCTGGCAACGTTAACGTCGCCGCACAAAACGTAGTTCCTGTTTTCCGCCCTGTTCTTCTCGTACTGAGGGCGGAGGGAGGGGTCAACATTCAGGGCCTCCGTCAGTGCCTCACCTTCAATCCTGTTAATTCCGACGTCAATCACGATGGCGCCAGGCTTGACGAAGTCCGCGGTCACCGTGAGAGGCTTGCCGATGGCCGCGACGAGTATATCGGCCTGCCGGGAAACGCAAGCCAGGTCGCGCGTCCTTGAGTGGCAAATCGTAACCGTCGCATGCTCTCGTAGAAGCAGGAAAGCCAAAGGCTTCCCGACCAGATTACTTCGTCCCACTACCACCGCGTGTGCTCCGTTGATAGCAATGCCTTCTCGACGGAGGATCTCAACGACACCAACAGGAGTACAAGGCCGCAGCGATTCTCTGCCCAGAGCTAGCTGGCCAGCATTAAACGGATGCAGACCATCGACATCTTTCAGGGGACTTACCGCCTCCAAGATCGCTCCTTCATCAATGGATGCTGGGAGAGGCAATTGGACTAATATGCCATCAATCTTATCCTCTTGGTTCAAAGATTCGATTCGCTTCAGCAACTCGTAAGTAGTAGTCTCGGCCGGAAGATGGAGATGTTGGCTGTAGATTCCGAGGCTTTCACACGCTTTGATCTTGTTTCGAACATAGACTTGAGACGCGGGGTTATTCCCGACCAGGACCGCGGCTAAACCTGGGGAAATACAGAGTCGCTTCAGTTCGGCGACTTCTTCGCAAACCTCTTCCCGGATCCGGCGTCCGATGGCAGTGCCATCAATAAGTCTCATCGCGAAAAAATCATAACATGGCGTAAGGAACAGCTAAAGACAATTTGGGCGCACTCTACTGAGCTATAGCGTGTTTTCCAGAAATTCCGAATTGTTTCACAGCTCCAGGGAAGGCCGACCGTGAGGTGTTCCGTGGTAACCGTTCAAACGGACTTGCGGTGGAGCGCAAATGAACGTAATGTAAGCAGTAAATTGGTGCCGTAGTGGCGAACGCTGAGGTTGGCCGCGTTACGGAGCAAGGAACTCGAGGTGTTTATGAGTCCCAGGTTTTTGTTAAACATCGTAGCCGTGAGCAGTCTTCTTCTATTCATCTCTTCAGAGGATTCAAAGAATATGAGTGAAGCTAAAGACCAGGCACCGACCAGCCCGCCAGGCAAGGAAGTCATCACCATCGGTGGTGGCTGCTTCTGGTGCATTGAGGCCGTGTTCAACGAACTCAAAGGTGTCGAGAAGGTAGAGTCAGGATATTCGGGAGGTTCTGTCGCGAATCCGAGTTATCGTCAGGTGTGTTCCGGAAGCACTGGACATGCCGAAGTCATACAGGTTACCTTCGATCCCAGGGTCGTGTCGCTCAAGGATATCTTGGGCGTGTTCTTTACGGTGCACGATCCGACCACCTTGAACCGCCAGGGCCCAGATGTTGGCACCCAGTATCGCTCGGTTGTCTTTTATCGTAGTCCCGAACAAAAAGCTGTTGCCGAGCAGGTCATCCGGGAGATCGAGGCCGCGAAACTCTGGAAAGATCCCATCGTCACCGAGATCTCACCGTTTCACGCCTTTTATAAGGCAGAAGATTATCACCAGGAATATTTCAAGTTGAACGGCCAAGCACCCTATTGTCGTTTTGTGATCGCACCCAAAATGGCGAAGTTTCGCGAGCACTATCGGGACAAGTTGAAGAAGTAGCGGATTTCGCTCAATTGATCTGCGACTCCGATTACAGAAAACCTTCCTTGATCCTGGTCCCTTGGGGAACCCTGTGACCGATTTTTCAGCGCTTGTGCGAGGAGCCGAGTGGCCAAGGAAAAGTATTTCTTTGTCATCTGCATTTCCGCTGCCTTCTTGGGAGTGGTCTTCCTCCTATCCCCTTACCTGAACTATCTTTTCTTTGCATTGCTTCTCGCTTACATTCTCCACCCAGTTCAGAGCTGGCTGCAGAATCGAATCGGGAACCGCAGCGTCTGTGGACTGATCCTGATCGTTCTTATCTTGGTCGCGGTAATATTGCCCACGGTCTTCATCAGTACTCGATTAGTGAGAGAGGTTAGATCTACTGTCTCATTGGTCGCCGACTCTCCGCAACGGCAACCCTATTTGGATAAACTTGAGACTTTCCTCAACAAGTGGACGGACGAGGAGACCAGCTTGCAGGCTTATAAAGATGATCTGACGACAGCCCTGAAGAGCTTCCTCGTGCGAGCGGTACCAAATTTTCTGGGGTCGGTGTCAGAAGTGACGGTGGGTTTGTTTATCATGTTTTTCGTTCTTTTCTACCTTTTCCGGGGGAGTGAAAAACCTTATGAGCGCTTGCGAGCATTGATTCCGCTCGCGCCCAATCTAAAGGACAGGCTCATTCACGAGGTGAAGAGCGTCACGTGGGCCGTTGTCTATGGCCAAGTGATGACGGGCCTCATTCAGGGAACTTTAGGTGGTCTCGGGTTCCTGATCTTCAGGGCTCCCAATCCATTCCTGTGGGGATTCATGATGATAATCTTCTCGTTCCTGCCGCTGGTGGGAACAGCATTGATCTGGGTTCCTGCCGGGATCTTTCTCATTCTTTCGGGAGCTACATTTCGAGGAATTGGCCTGCTAGTCTGGGGAGGCGTTCTCGTCTCAAACGTCGATCATTTGGTGAAGCCACGACTAATCAGCGGACGCTCCAACATTCATCCGGTGACAGTGCTGTTAGGTGTTCTGGGCGGGCTCAAGCTTTTCGGATTTATCGGTCTGGTGGTGGGTCCGCTGATTCTGGCCCTATTCATTGCGCTGGTCCGGTTTTATGAAGAGGAGTATTTGGAAATTAAGCAACCAGGTTAAGCCGTCAACATGTGCAGTGGCCACCTTCCCTCAGGGTCGGGCTACTGATCCACGCCAGATTTAAGTCAGTGGCCCCGGCATCAGCAAGACCTGCGGCCCAGCACAGTGAGTTACGAATTTTGACGGCCCGCAGGATGCGTCGTTCTTCAAAAGCAGCACCCAATGACATTGGTGGGGCAGCGGTCAGGTCCAGCAAAAAAGGCCGACGCCTCTAACAGGATCGGCCTTAGTCTCGTTCTGAGCCGCTAAGTGCCTGGTCGTTGATGTCCCGTCAGGTGCTAGTAGTCGCTCCTAAATGTCGAAGTAGAGCGCGAATTCGTAGGGATGCGGACGCAAACGAATAGCATCCACTTCCTTGGAGCGTTTGTAATCGAGCCAGGTTTCGATGACATCCTTAGTGAAGACGTCTCCTTTAAGCAGGAAATCATGATCTGCTTCGAGGGAGTTGAGTACCTCCTCCAGGCTGCCGGGAGTCGACTTTACGTGGGCCTTCTCTTCCGGCTCTAGATCATACAGATCCTTGTCGATCGGGTCAGGCGGGACGATCTTATTCTGGATTCCATCCAGGCCAGCCATCAGCAGAGCAGTGAACGCCAAATAGCCATTGCAGGATGGATCAGGGAAACGAACCTCAAGGCGCTTGGCCTTCTCGCTGCGGGAGTAGGCAGGAATTCTTACACAGGCACTACGGTTACGCTGAGAGTAAATGAGGTTGATGGGGGCTTCGTAACCTGGGACCAGCCGGCGATAGGAATTTGTCGTGGGCGCGCAAAAGGCTAACAAGGACGCCGCGTGCTTAATGATTCCGCCAATGTAGTAGATGGCTGCCTTGCTCAAATCTGCATAGCCTCCCGCTTCGTAGAACACGTTCTTCCCGCCCTTCCAGATGCTCTGATGGACGTGCATTCCTGAACCATTGTCCTGAAAAATCGGTTTCGGCATGAGCGTTGCCGTCTTGCCATGTTTGCGAGCTACGTTCTTCACCACGTACTTGTACTTTAGCAGCTTGTCGCCCATGCTCGTCAGGCTATCAAAGCGCATGTCGATCTCGCATTGGCCTGCCGTGCTGACTTCGTGATGGTGCACCTCAATCTTGACGCCCATTTCTTCGAGCGCCAACACCATCTCGCTGCGGATATCTTGCAGACTGTCCATTGGCTGCACCGGGAAATAGCCTTCTTTGTAACGTGGCTTGTAACCAAGGTTGGGTTTTTCTTCTCGCCCGGTATTCCAAAAGCCCTCGCCTGAATCCAGATAGTAGTAGCCATAGTTGTAAGATTGGTCGAAACGAATATCATCCAACACAAAAAATTCCGGCTCCGGACCAAAATAGACGGTGTCTCCGATGCCCGTCGACTTCAGGTATTTTTCGGCTTTCTGAGAAATGTAGCGGGGGTCGCGAGAATAAGGTTGAAGAGTCACCGGGTCCTTGACGTTACAAATGATATCCAGGGTGGGCACCGTGGTAAAGGGATCCACAAAGGCTGATGCGGCGTCAGGGATCAGCAACATGTCACTTTCCTGAATCTTCTGGAAACCGCGGATGCTGGATCCGTCAAAACCTACACCTTCCTCGAACATATCCTCGTTCAGTTCGCCAGAGGTCAGCGAGAAATGTTGCCACAAGCCTGGCAAGTCCACGAATCGCAGATCGATCATCTTGATATCTTTGTCTTTGACGAACTTTATGAGTTCTTTGGGGGTCATGATTCACTCCTTTTCTTGAGCTGGTCTTTTGGATTTTGGGGTTGGGAAGAAAACAGGAAAGTATCGGCTCAACCACGCAACACTGCATGGGCCCAAGGACTCACCCATGCGGCTTTGCATGGGCCCCGAAAAATGGATGAGATCTTAGAGAGAATCAGATGGCTTTGTCAAGAACGAAAAATAAGAAGGTGATGTCAATCTGCTTGTCCTGAAACTTTCAGGGTGCAGCCTTTCCACTACTCGTGAAACCTGGTCGAACACGGCAAACCTGCGGTCCACACCCTCAACCGTTATCTGCCCGCCCGTGGCAGGACGACCCGGTCATCCAGTGCCTGCGCGAGGCCCGTACGCGTGCCTCCTTTCGCTTCGTGCCCTAGGTTCTTTTGCGTAAAGCATCTGCGACGTCACAACGGGCCGCTCCTCGTCAGTTCGTGCTCCGTGACCGGCGGAATGGAGATCCAGCCATGTTGCGATTGACGCGTTTAACCACTCTTGATGATATCATCCTTCACGATCTGCTCGATGCTCCGCAACGTTGGCGTGCGCCTTCTGGCGCTTTCTGCGAGCTTGGGAATTGTCCCGGAGCATGCATAAGGGATCGCTCTCAACCGATTGGCTATTGAAATATTGCTAACGGCCGCCGAAATCCCTGGACGAAGCTCGGGAAAGAATTTCTTAACCTTGTACGGATCCAGCGGCAGCCTCCCGATCTTATCCAATTCCATCTTCTTGAAGTGATTTGGCGAGCAAGTCCCAGGCGATTCCAATCTCCAGAGCACGTCGCCGCGCAAAAGATCCAACGTCGGTTTCGCGTTTGTTGCCTCAGCGAGCGTTAGAGGTCTGTACCACGAAAGAAATTCAAAGGCTCTCCCGCAATCCACGATCGCAACGGCTCCCCAGCCGTCCTGCACCCAAGGGACCGGGCCATTTTTGGTGTAGCGCTTGTTCAGTTCCTTAGACGCATAGTATGGGTTGAGGCACTTCCCCTCACAGGTTGGGTAAACAATGACGTCTCCCACATCCATCAACAACGGCTCTGGCTTTTTGAGCACCGTTCGGGGCGTGTTAATTACCGTTGCCGCGATCCGCGCACGCACCTCCAGCAGCAGCTTACTCCGCCGGCGAATATCCGATGCTTTCATGCCGACTTTCTCGAGCATAGCGATGTCCTCGAAGCTGTCGATAATTTGGAAAGCCCTCGCTCGAACACGATCAGACACAATCCCACGTTTAGCGAACTGATCTGCAACAATCAGCCAGAACGTTGTGTGCTCTTCGTTGTCTGGATTGTTGGCCGCAGTGGGTTCGGTCTCACAGAGGATTTCGACCAGCCGGTCGGGATCGAAAAGTAGCCGCGACACCGCCCCAATAGTCGCGCGCAGATCCATGGCAAAGTCGCCCGAATAAAGTCCCCTACCCCAAACGCCCATCGTCTATAAGGCCTTCATCGCTTCCGAACGGAACTGTCAGTTTGCCACTTCGCAATCCAGCGGACAAGCTATTCCGACCCAAATGATAACTTCGTCTTTCTTCATTTTCGGCTAGCTCCTCCGCACTTCGTTCATTTTGACAGCGCCGGCGAGAAATGGTTCAACCGGTGTTGCTGATGATGAATAGGTGTCGACATCCGGCTGGGTCCCGGCAGACTGAAATTGACTGAACGGAGCGCGATTGCGATCTCATTGCAGGAATGGCATAATTTTGGCTTGCAATTTTAGAAATCAAACCACCGCGAGGTTTTGGAACAGATGGATAACATCGTGCGCGGCATTGATCGTGGTGAGCTCCTGAATCTGCTGGCGGACTTGATCACCATCAACAGCATCAATCCTGCTTTCGGCTCGGATGCTCCCGGAGAAGCCGAGATTGGGCGATATGTGGCCGACTACTACCGAAAGCACAAGATCTCATTCGAGAGACAGGAAGTCCTTCCCGGACGATTCAATGTGATCGGAAAAATCAGAGGCCGGGACAGCAAACGCTGCCTTATTTTTGACGCCCACCTCGACACGGTCTCGGTTGATGGCATGATGATCAAGCCCTTCACGCCTGACGTGAGAGACAACAGGATGTTCGGACGAGGCTCCTGTGACACCAAAGCAGGGATGGCGGGAATGATGACGGCGCTAAAATACGCTTCAAAAAGTGAGGTGTTGCCGACTGATGTTTGGGTGACAACCACCGTGGATGAAGAATATTTGTTCCGGGGAATTCGGCACCTGGCAGATCAGGGGATTCGCGCCGAGGGGGCGGTAATCGCTGAACCCACCCAGTTGAACACGATCATTACCCACAAGGGATGTGTTCGCTGGAAAATCGCAACTCACGGGCGTTCTGCCCACAGCGCCAAGCCTCAACTCGGAATCAATGCCATCTCGCAAATGATGAAGCTGATCCATGCGATTGAGTCCAAAATCCTTCCACGTTACGAGCTGAAGAGGCACCCTCTTTTGGGAAGCCCGACCTTGAATATTGGTATGGTGAAGGGCGGGATCCAAGTGAATCTCGTCCCGGAGTATTGCGAAATTCAAATCGACCGCCGGACTTTGCCCGGAGAAGATGACGAAGATATTCGGACCGACTTTCAAGAAGTCGTGGACGATCTGACGCGGGAGGATCCCGAGTTCAGGGCTGTCATCGAAGCTCCCTTCCTGGAAGATTCCTCTTTGGAGACAGCTCGGGACGCGGCTATTGTGGGAATCACGGAATCGGTCTGCCTGTCAGTCATCGGGCGTTCTCGCCTGGAGGGCGTTCCCTATGCCACCAACGCGAGCAAGCTTTCTCGCATCGGTATTCCCAGCCTGGTGCTCGGTCCCGGAAACATTGATCAGGCCCACACTGCGGTTGAGTTTGTGGACGTTGACCAAGTGATACAAGCGGCCGAGATCTACCTCGGCATTATGCTGAGTTTCAGGTGACGCTTCGACGGAATTGAACGGCTAAACCCAGGGAGAGGAGTGTGGCGATCAAAAAAGACCAGTAAAGTACAGTCCACAATCGTTGCGCCGGCGGGTCCGTTCGGCTGGGGTTGCCCAAGGCGAAGGCGAGTACCACTCCGGAGATGAGTCCTCCGATATGGGCTGCATTGTTAGCTCCTAGCAGCAATCCGTAAATGAGCCCGTAAATAGCCCAGTGTATCAGTTGTTGATGGAGCATCCGTACCCAGGTGGACCATCTCTTTGAAAGAGTGACGGCTGCTCCAATCAGTCCAAAGATCGCGCCCGAAGCCCCCACCGTCGTCAGCATGGGAGGGTAATACCAGTTGCTCACAACAAATCCAAAGATTCCTGTCGTCAGATAAAGCACCAGAAAACGTTCTCGCCCCAATTGTTCTTCCAAAAGGGGGCCGATAAAAATGAGTGCGTAGGAATTGAAAGCGAGGTGAATGATTCCTGAATGAATAAAGATGGCGGAAATGAGCCGCCACCATTGTCCTTGCGCAACCAACCACGCCCCGTTTGCACCCCAGGCAGCAAGGGTAACTGCGTTGCCCCCCATTAAAAACCTGCCCAAATCCTGAAGGGACTGATCACGCTCCACGTAAAAGATCACTAGAAAGAACACGAAGTTCGCAGTTAGAAGCGAATAAGAGACAGGTGCATCGTGTGGCAGAACATTAGCAAGGAGTTTTCCCAAACCGCTCGGCCGACGGCGGAGGCGCTCACCGCAGAATGAGCACCTCTTTTCATCGATGCCCACTAGAGCCCGACACGAAGGACACATGCGGGTTGTAACCTGGGTCCCGCGCCATACATTTTTGAAGGAATCGATCTGCAATTTGGCTTGACGCACCAAACGCTTCAATTTCCACTCGAATTGTTGCTTGAACATGGGACTCCCCTGACAATCCCGCCTTGAGGAAGACAGCAGCCGTCAGGCTGCGGAGGTGTCCTGGGTCATGACCGACGGGACATCCCCCTACACCCCCTTCAAAGGGGGAATTCCCATTTTCATCCTTGCTGGTGTGCCCAGCGGCATGAGCGGCTTCCATGAAAACGGTTTGCCGAGAGTTCGGATCTTAACTTGGCGTTGTAGGCAAGGCAACAGCTAATTGTTCAACCGGCTGTGCAGCAGGCTCCGCAACTCAAAAAACGAACGACCGCTGCAATGTTCTCTCGATTCGCCGAAGGGTTCCTGCTGTTGTTTTAGGCGAAGGACCTTGACGCGCAAGATTAACACCCGATTCTGCTAGACTCCGCTTGAAAACCTGATATCATCGCTTACCAGTCGGTAAGCCGCCCCGCGCTGCGATCCAGCGCCGCAGCAGCCAACCCTGACAAACCCGGGCAGGGCTCAAGCAATTTTTGAATGAACTTCGAATGACCGTTCAGGGAGGATGCCACCAGTGCCTGAGACGATTCAGGGAAATCTTAATGCAACGGGATTGAAGTTCGGAATAGTCGTTAGTCGGTTCAATG
>JACXTT010014442.1_pt1 | contig 10323 bp, 8 predicted proteins | sample 9270951 | NCBI WGS metagenome assembly JACXTT01 (sample SAMN15532306, study PRJNA645909) | rock metagenome | isolation source: weathered quartz diorite | place: Puerto Rico | collected 2017-06-21
TGAGCAAAGGAAATGGAAAGGGGGAACGTCTGGGTGGCGAGGACGGGACCGTCGTCATTACGGACCCGGTCGTTCCGGACCCACGCGTACCCGACCCGATCGCTGGTCCAGATCAAACGCCGCCGCACGTGAGCATCAAGTCGCCAACGACGGAGCCGACCTACCGACCGGTGAATTCGAAAATCATCGTGACGGGCTTCGCGTTCGACGATGTTGGCGTCGTCAGCGTCACATGGGCGGCCAGCCGCGGCGGCGGCTCCGGCGCGGCCTTCGGAACATCCTCGTGGGCAACCTCACCCATCGATCTGAAGATGGGGGACAACATCATTACGATTACAGCCACCGATGCGGCCGGCAACGTTGCAACGGTCACGCTGACTGTGAACCGTTACGTCGATTACACAAACACGGCGAACTAGTCTTTAGATGACATTGAGCAGCATCACGTCGAACACGAGCGTCGAGTTCGGCGGGATGCTGCCGACCATCTGCGACCCGTAGCCGAGATTCGGCGGAATGACCAGCCGCCGCTGACCTCCAACCTTCATCCCCGGGATTCCCTGCTCCCACCCGGGAATCACACGGCCGACGCCGAGCTGGAATGTAAAGCTGGCCTGCGCGTCGAACTGCGTGCCCTTGGACTCAGGTCTCGCCGGATCGAACAGCCACCCGGTGTAAGAAACGGTGACGGTCCGTCCCGGCGACGCCGTCGCGCCCGTGCCCTCGCGAAGATCCGTGGCAGAGAAGGGCGCGGTCGGCGGTGTCGGGGCGGTCGATTGCTCGCTGCCTCCACACGCAGCCGCGGAGAGCGACAACGCGAGTACCAGCGCGACGCCCGCTGGAACGGCCAGCATCGTTCTCATCCGTGTGGTCAAGGCAATCCAGTACAGGTTTGCACCGATGGCCGCGAAGACGATGACGGCCGGCGTTAACCCGGCGATGGCGAGCATCAAGATCCCATACGGCATGACGGCACGCGTCGCACAAACCGACAGCCATGCAAGAAAACGTACCCATCCAGGCCCATCGGCGATGAAGTTCGCCTTGCTGGCTGCGCCGAACCGCTCGGGCTGTTCACTAGTCATCCGTTGCCGCAGCAGCAACAACAGGAAGGCGGTGACGATCGCGCCACTGATGGCGGCAACGCCGAGATCGTAAAAGATGGGCCGTCCAGTCGAGCGGACCGCGCCGACGGTGATACCGACGAAGATTGCGAAGTAATAGGTGTAATCGCCAACGGTCTCCAGCCAGCAGCCGAATGCGGATTCCTGATACTTGAGTCTCGCAACTTCGCCATCGCAACCATCGAGAATACTCGCCGCAAGCGACACGATCGCTCCAAGCAGACACGCGGTATAGCCGCCGCGACTGAAGAGCCACGCTGCCGCGAAACCAAGCGAGATGATACCCAGCGAAATCTGATTCGCCGTGATCGGCGTCCTGACGAGCAGGACGCTGAGCGGCAGCGACATCCAGCGGTTGAGGCGCGCGAGTACGCCCTCGGTCGGCTTGAACCATCGCGCGGCGCAGGCGAGCTCCGCCGCCGGCAGATCCCGTGTCGCTGCACGCTCAGGGCGGGACTCGCACCAAAATCCGCAGTTCCGGTGAAGCTGGTGCTTATTGTCGCTATTTGCCGTTATAGAGACCGCGCAGCACAGCGACGTCGAACGCCGAAAGTCCAGTGGCTGTCGCGGTCCCAATATCATCGCCGGTACGCAACAGTCTTCGATAGTTGCCGAAATACCGGGGGCCATCTCCCGGCTGACGAAACAGATACATGATGTCGTCGAAATTCGCCGTGTGCTCGAGGCCAAGCGCGTGTCCGAGCTCGTGAAGCGCCGTGAGGTACACGATGATGTCGCGCGTCAATTGATCGACCTGGATGGGGGCATCGGCGGCAATGGCGACTTCCGCTTCGTTGATCAATCCGGTCGCGCGGTCCACGCGCGGCCGCGTTTCGCCATAATTGCCGCCAGCACCATTGAAAAACACGCGGATGCCTGCCTCACGCGTAATGAAAGTCCGCCGCAGCGTGAACGCGCCTTGCGCGGCCATCGTCCACGTGCGCATCGCACGCTCGACCAGTTGATCGCCGTGCTCGGGCATGTTCTGCCGATCGATCCAGACAGAAATCAGCGAGCGATTCGCCCAATGCGCCTGCGGCGGCAGACTTGATTGCGCCGCTGGAATCATCAACAACGTCGCGGCAACGAGCATGCATCGCATGATTTCGCTGCTACTTGCCGACTTCCACGATCGAAAACGTCGTCAGGTCCGGGCGTGGCCGGGGATTCCGATTCTGCGGGGTCGCCGCCACCGGATCGTTTTTCGTCGCCCCCACCGAGAAGATGTGATGTGTTCTGGGATCGAGTGCGATGGTCCGCGCGCCGTACATGTATTTGACGTCCGCGACCTTCGTGTACTTGTCGGGTGAATCTTCGTGGAAGATGTTCACCACACCCGACATTCCATCGCCGCTGTCGCGACATGTGAAGAACAGGTCGCCCGTGCCGGGATCGTAGGTGACACCGTCCGCGCCACCGCCGATCGGCATCGAGGCGATGACCTTGCCTGTATCGGCGTTGATGACCACGCCGACGGGCATCGCGCCCTGACAGGCCAGAAACAGGCGGCGATGCGCTGCGTCGAATGCGGCGCCGTACCCACGCTGACATGGTTTCGCGCCGAACGTCATCTTGACGCTCAGTGTCTTCGCGTCCACTTCGGCCACCTCGCCGCTGTCGACAAGATTGACGAACAATGTCCCCTTGCCGTCCGACACTCCGGCTTCGAGAGGACCGCCGTACTTGATCGTCCCCACCACCTTTGCGGCCGTTGGATCGATGACCGTTGACGTCATCGAATCCCCATTCTGAACGTAGACGCGGTCCGTGGCTGGATCGTAGAAGAGACCGTCGCAGTCTTCCTCGCCGGTCGGGATCTTCGAGGTCACCTGGTTTGTTTTCAAATCGAATACATAGATGACGCCCTTCGGATCGTTTCCGGTGACAAAGCCACGGTTCGCCTTCGGGACGATCGCCACACCGTGGATGCCTCGCATGCCCGGAATGTCGGCGACGATCTTCTGCGTTGATTCATCGAGGACCTGGACATGCGTTCCGCGGGGAACGTAAATCCTGTGCGCGTCAGGATCGACGGTCACGTAGTCCCAGTTTCCTTCGCCACCGAGCACGGTTTGCTTGATGACGTGGTACCCCTGGGCATGAGAGGGCGTCTGTAGGGCGAGTACGAGCGCAACCAGCAGGAACACCGCTGCACTGTTTCGCATCGCGACCATCGTCGCCAGCATCGCCTTTGCATTGGCGAAAACCGACGCCGTATCCGGATCCCGTTTTCTCAGCGCGTCAGTGATCCCCGACTGATAGTGATGTTCGATTTCGTTAGACAGATACAGGCTTCGTGTGCCGACGTAGAGTTCGACGCCGTTCAAGGCGGAGTCGAAGTCCTCGCTATCCGCCTTCGCGGCAGCGACATTCTTCTTCTCGATCACTTCGAAACGCGCCATCGAATAAGTAAACGAACGCATGACTGCACTCCTTGCCGCAAAAGTGTGCAAGCGGCGGAAGTGCATAGGGTAACAGCATCCGCATCTCACCATCAGCCGCTTAGGGAGTGGAAATGCAGAGAGGTCTCCGTGTGTACATCGTTGCCGCGGCGGTCGCGGCCGGCGCCAGCCTTGTCGTGTCCGCGCAGCAAGGCCCCCCATCGGCGGCACCCATACGCCTGAAAGCCGCGACGTTCTCGCCAACTCGCGGCGAACGGCCGGATATACCACCCGGCCTTACGATTGCGAGCTACGCCGCCGGCCAGCGGGGATATTTCATCGTGCAGTTTGCAGGCCCGGTGATGGATTCCTGGAAGGCGCAAGTCATGGCCGCGGGCGCTGAGCTCCTCGACTACGTCCCCGACTTCGCCTTCAAAGCCCGTATGACGCCCGAAGCGGCGGATCGCGTCTCGGCGCTCGACTCGGTTGCCTGGGTGGGCGTGTTCCAACCGGCGTACAAGCTGGATCCGGCGCTGCTTCGTGCGGGAGACGCGCGCGCTTATCGTGTGCAGATCGAGCGCGGCTCGGACGTCGAAGCGGCCGTTGATGCGATTGCCGCGGCTGGCGCCCAGATTGCCGGGCGCAGTGGAAATGTCGTCGAGATTACCGCCGCGCCGGGCCGGTTGAACGCCATCGCGCACGTGCTCGACGTGGCGGACATTGAGCCGTTCGTGCTCCGGAAGAAGAACAACGAATTCGGCGGCGGCGGAATCATCGGCTCTGGAGCGGCGAACTCACACGGCTTCGACGGCTCGACGCAGACCGTCGCCGTGGCGGATACGGGATTCGGCAACGGTTCGGTGACCAACGGCTTTGTGGACGTGCCTTCCTCCCGTGTGACGAACATTTACAACTGGCCCGGCGCGGCGGGCGGCTGCTTCAGCAGCGTGATCAACGACGGCGCGGTTGACGTCGACAGCGGTCATGGGACGCATACCGCAACATCGGTGCTCGGCGCGGGTAATGCGAGCGGCGTCGGACGAGGCACCGCGCCTGCAGCACATCTCGTTTTCCAGGCGATCGAGAACTGGGCGAACATCACCAGCGTCTGTAAGGCCTTTTACGGGTACCAGAACGGCTACTACCTGACCGGCCTTCCAAGTGATCTCCATCAGCTGTTTCAGCAGGCGTACACCGCCGGCGCGCGTGTGCACTCCAACTCGTGGGGGAGCGACGCCGCGGGCGCGTACACGGCCGACAGCGCCAACACCGACGACTTCATCTGGAACCACCGCGACCTGACGATCACCTTTTCCGCGGGCAACGCGGGCGTCGACGCGAACAGCGATGGCGTGATCGACGCAGGGTCAATCGGCGCACCGGCGACGGCCAAGAATGTCATCAGCGTCGGCGCAAGTGAGAACGATCGTCAGGGGCACTATGAGTGTGACGCCACGCTGACGTATACGAACTGCGCAGCGCAGAACGCATACAACACGATCTTCACCTACGGCTCGGCCTGGCCAGCCGACTACCCTGCCAATCCGATCAAGGACGATCCAAGCGCCGGCAATGCCGACCAGATGGCGGCGTTCAGCAGCCGGGGGCCCGCGGCCGATGGCCGCATCAAGCCGGATGTCGTCGCGCCCGGCACGTGGGTGCTGTCGGGATATTCCGATAAGTTTCAACAGCAATACGACCCTTCAACCAACCCGCAGGACAACGCCTACCAGTACGACGGGTGGGGCTATCCGCTGAATCGGTACTACAAGTACATGGGCGGTACCTCGATGTCGAACCCGCTGGTTGCTGGCGGCGCCGCGGTTGTACGCGATTTCTACTCAAAAACCTACAGCGGCATGAATGCGAGCGCCGCGCTGGTGAAAGCGACCATCGTGAACTCCGCGGTCGACATGCTGGACGAGAACAATGACGGCGTGAATGACAACGCCAACCCGATCCCGAACCGTCACGAAGGATGGGGTCGAGTCGATCTGAACTCCGCGACCAACGGACGGCGACGGTTCGTCGATGGTGCGGCGTCGCTCACGACGGGGGCGAACGCGACCTACACCTACACGATCACGTCGAACGGCTCACCGTTCAAGGTGACGCTCGCGTGGAGCGATCCTGCCTCGAGCACGTCTGCCTCGAAAAATCTGGTGAACGATCTGGATCTGGTTGTGTTCGCGCCGGATGGCACGCAGTATCTCGGAAACGTGTTTGCAGGCGGGTGGTCGCAAACAGGCGGCGGCGCCGACCGCGTCAACAATCTCGAAAACGCCTATGTCGCTTCAGCGGCGGCGGGCACCTGGACGGTGGTCGTCCAGGGCTACAACGTTCCGACCGGACCGCAGCCATTCGCGATCGTCGTCGACGGCGCCTTCGTCACGACGCCACCGCCGGATCCGCCGTCCGTTCCAGACGGTCTCGGGGCGACTGCGATCTCCACGACGGAGATCGATCTGAGTTGGACGAACTCGACCAACGAGGACGGGTTCGATGTCCAGCGTTGCACTGGAGTCGGATGTACATCATTCGCGAAGATCGGTCAGGTGGCCGCCGATGTTGTGAACTACCCCGATACAACGGTTGGTCCGTCGACCACCTACAGGTATCGCGTCCGCGCATTCAACGCCGGTGGCGAGGCGTTCTCCAACATTGCGACGGCGACAACGGGCGCCGGACTGCAACTACACATCGGCGATCTTGATGGCAGCGCGGCACCCTCGAAGAACATCTGGACGGCGTCGGTGACGATTACTGTCCACGACGCAAGCCATGCCACCGTGACGGGAGCAACGGTGAACGGTACGTGGAGCGGCGGCTTTAGCGGAAACGCTTCGTGCAACACGCCGTGCACACTGACCACGGGCAGTCTGAACAAGTCGAAGACGAGCGCCACTTTTACCGTCACAAATATCACCGCGAGCGGCGCTGTCTACGTGTCGTCAAGCAATCACGATCCGGATACCCCCGCAGACAGCAACGGGACGACCATCACGATCGTGAAGCCGTAACCTCAAAAGGGCGCGCCCACTCCAGGCGCGCCCTCGTTTCGATCTGCGATCCGTAAACAATTACCGCGCTGGTAACCGCACCCGACACAGAATTCGTCACCTTGTCATGCGTCACATCGTGCTCGATAACGGAACGGACCTCGGCGAGGTGCAGCCCGGTCAGTCAAGCGCGCCGGCGCCGCTGACGACACCGACTGCTCTTATCACTGCACGATTCATCCAACGATGGTGGGCAGCATCAACGGCGCCCTGCCGATGCCACCGGCCGATCCGCACTATCCGCCATACGACGATGGCTACGGCGGAGGTTATGGCGGCGGCTATTACTGATTTCTGTCGGGCCGCCTGAAGGTGCCCCTTCGAAAAATCCCAAATCCCAAATCCCAAACGCCAAATCCCAAGCCTAAATCCCACGGCGCATTTTTGTTTTGGGATTTGGGATTTGGGATTTGGGATTTATAGTGGTCGCCCGAAAGGACGCCGCTATGAAAACAGTCAATATTTCCGTACTCGCGGTTGCCGCCATCGTCTCCGCGGCTGCCGCCTTCGCACAGGCACCGCCGGCTATTCAGCCGGTGATGATGAAACAACTGAAGCCCGATGTCTGGGCTGGCCTCGGCGGCTCGGGAGGCAACAGCACCATCTACATTGGAAAGACCAGCGTAATCGTCGTTGACGCGAAGCAGACCGAAGCGGGCGCCAAGGATCTGCTCGCGGAAATCGCGAAGATCACGCCGAAGCCGGTCACCACTGTGTTTCTGACACACAGTGACGGTGACCACGTGAATGGTCTGGTCGCCTACCCGACGGCGGTCAAAGTGATTGCCCACGAGAACAACAAGAAGGAACAGCAGGCCGCCATTGCGGCCGGCGGGCGCGGTGCGCCGCCACCGGATCGACTTCCTTCGCAGGTCACCACGAAGACCAAAGAGACGGTGACCGTCGACGGGATCAAGCTGGAGCTCTATCACTGGGCGCCGGCGCACACGAGCGGCGATCTGATCGTGTATAACCCGCAGGCGAAGGTCGTCTCCACCGGCGACATCGTCGTCACGAACCGAGCCGACGACAATCCGAACATACATATGGACAAGAACGGATCGGCTGAAGGCTGGATGGCGAATGTTAAAGGGATGATTGGCCTCAACGCGGATTACTACATCAGCGGCCACGGCGACGTGCTCATGAAGGCCGATCTCCAGCGGAAGCTGACCGCCGTGACCGAGCGCCGGAACAAGATTGCCGCGATGGTCAAGGAAGGGAAATCGCTCGAGGAAATCAAGGCGGCGCTTCCGGACGCGCCGCCGCCCGGCGCGCGCGCGGCAGCACCGCCGGCGGCTGGACGCGGGCCGGTCGTTGGCTTCGTCGACGCGGTTTATGCGGAGCTGACCAAAAAGAAAAGTACCTAGGCGGCGTCCGTCGAGCCGAGCAGGTCTTCGCAGCATCTGGTGCCGGAGCTTAGCAGGTGCGGGCCGGGAGGCTGCGTCGACCTGATCGGCGGTGTGGGCACCAAGCTTGCCCTCACGAATTGACGGAGGATCGAATGGGTATCGAGCGCCGTGAGAAAGGGCGCCGCGCGGAAGTTGTCCGAGCCGTCGTGGATCATGTGGTTCACAAAACGGAAACGAGTGTGACACTCGAAGGGCTACAGGACTTCCTCGACATTCCCCGGGACGCCGCCGGGCGCATTGTCTCGAGCCTGGTCAATGCCGGGATAGTGAGAGAGGTCAGGGCCGGACTCTGGCAACGCGTTCCAGACCTGCCATCGACCTCATGAGCATTCCTGCAGAGGTCGGAGCCTTTTCGTGTACCATCCCCTCCATGTCAAACGCAACATCGCGCACGCTCGCTCGGCGTTCGTTCTTCTCCAGGCTTGGTTTCGGCCTGATGGGCGGAGCCGCGATCGGGGCGGCAACCCCTGCGCAGGCGCAGTCTGCCGGACGGTTTGATCCGGCGCGCCACGCTCAGGACGACTGGCTCGATCAGATTCCGGGCACGCACCGCTACATCGTGGACGCCCCCAATCCCGATGGCTTCTCGAGCGCTATTCAGTTCACGACGACGTACTTCAACATCAATGTGAACGACTACGGGCTGAAGGACGGCGACCTGGCGGTCATTCTCGTTGCACGCCATCAGTCGACACTGTTCGCCTACAGTGACGCGATCTGGGCGAAGTACGGCAAGCCGATCTCGGAGCGCAATCACGTACTCGATCCGAAGACCAACCAGCCGCCGACGACAAACCTGCAGCGGGAGCGGCTCGAACCGCTGATCAAGCGGGGGTTGCGTCTTGCCGTCTGCAATCAGGCAAGCCGCGGGTATGCCGGCGCCATTGCCATGGCAATGGGACTCAAGCAGGACGAGGTGTTCGAGGAAATGAAGGCGAACCTGCTCCCGAGCGCGCGTCTTGTGCCGGCGGGGATCGTGACGATCAATCGAGCCCAGGAGCGAGGCTTTTCACTCGCCAGCGTCGAACATACCTAAACGCCATTGACGTAGGGGCGGACCTTTAGGTCCGCCTAATTCTAGTCCGCCTAATTCGTATTGCCCGCCTTCGCGAAGATCTTCATGAACTCTTCGTTCGTGCCGACACGACCATGCGTCGGGACGTGCTGCACGACGTCGAGCTTCAGCTTCAGCATGTTCTGATAGAGCGTCTTGCTGGCAGGCGTCTGGGCCGGGAGCGGCGCGCCCGCCGCTGGCGGTGAATAGAGGTCCGCGTTGTAGAGGATTCGCTCCTTCGGCAGGTACGCCATCAGCATGTCCTGACTGTGATTCCCCTGCCGCAGCGACGGATCGCCCACCTCGTACGCCATGTCCTGTACGTGGAAGACCTCCAGCATGCGCACGCCGTCGGTGATGACAAACGGCGCGGTCCCGCGCGTGTCACCGCCGACCGTCTCAATCGGCGCAGGTCGCCGGCTGATCATGTACATCGGCGAGTAGATTGCCATCCGATCGGGATCGAGCGTGCGCGGCGCCGGATAGAACATGATGTCGAGGTAATACGGCTTGTTCGACTCGTGCGTGACGATCGCGGTCCCCTGTGAAAGGAACGTCCGAAGGCCGCCGGCATGATCAAAATGGTGATGCGTGTTCACCAGGTACTTGATCGGCTTGTTCGGGGCGAGGCGGCCCGCCTCGGCGATCACCGCTAGCGAGCGCGCCTCGTTGTTCGGCGCCTCGACCACGGCAACAAAGTCCTTGAATTCGACCAGCATGCTGTTGTGCGTGTTGCCGGTCAGCGCCCATACGCCGTCGGCCAGCTTCTGACTCTCCACCTTGATCGGCGCGAGCGTCGCATTCCGCACCGCTTCGGGCACGGGTATCTTCTCGACCGCCACATTTCCCTTCACGTCGGTGATCTTGAACTCGTAGTAGTTGTGCGCGGGGTTCAGACGCGGATCACCCTGATGCACGTGGACAAGCTGCGGGAATTTGATGCCGCCGAAGTCCTTGTACTGCGTGTAGCGCATCTCATAATCCATGTCGCCGTACACGGGATTGGGGAACCAGGTGTCGACCAGTTCCACGAGATTCTGATCGTTCACCGTCAGGTTCATCTTGTATTTGCCTAAGAGCGTGAAAGAAACAATCGTCACCTTGCGGCCGAACTGCGAGAGGCCGAAGTCGGACGGGCCGACGATGGGTGTGGTGATGGCGGTGGCGTCCGTCGCTGCCAGAGCGGCCTTCAGCGCGCCGTGCGGCGTCAATGCGAGCTCGAGTTGCCGCAGGATGTTGTACGGCACACCATCGAGATACATCCGCGTGAACGGCACCGGCGTCTCGCCGTTC
>JACXTT010014443.1_pt1 | contig 10322 bp, 13 predicted proteins | sample 9270951 | NCBI WGS metagenome assembly JACXTT01 (sample SAMN15532306, study PRJNA645909) | rock metagenome | isolation source: weathered quartz diorite | place: Puerto Rico | collected 2017-06-21
AGTGTCACGTATCCGAAGTCATGTTAACGACCACGACGTACCGCTTTGCGGATGATTTCGGCTGGAGTCCTGCTCCAGATAAACGGGGTGGGGTGTTCATTCCAGTGCTCGATGTATTGGCCGATGTGCTGAACCAGGCTCTTCACCGAGACAAAGTTACCGCGGCGTACGGACTTGCGGGTCAGGATGCCGAACCAGGCCTCGATCATGTTCAGCCACGAGGCTCCGGTCGGGGTGAAGTGGAAGCTGACGTTGGGATGGCGCTCGAGCCACTTGCGAACCTCGGGGGTCGAATGAGTGGAGGAGTTGTCCAGGATCACGTGCAGTTCGCGTGCGCGATAGCGCCGCTGCAACCGCTTCAAGAAGCGCAGGAAATCCGCCCCAGTGTGACGCTCCGAGCACTGCCCCAGGACCTTGCCGGAGGCCACCTCCAAGGCGGCGTACAGGCTGGTCAGCCCGTGGCGTTCGTAGTCATGGGTCTGGCGCGCCGGCAGATTGGGGCGCAGCGGGAGCAGGGGTTGGGTTCGCTCCAGAGCCTGGATCTGGGTCTTCTCATCCAGGCTCAACACCACTGCGTTAGTAGGCGGATTCAAGTAGAGCCCGACCACATCGCGGATTTTGGCCTCGGCCTGTGGATCGGTGGTGAACTTAAAACTCTCCACTCGGTGCGGTTGCAGGGCATGGGCTTGCCAGATCCGATGCACCGTGGCATGCGACACTCCCACCCGCTGAGCCAGTTCGCGCGTGCTCCACTGCGTCAGCCCCGGCGGCGGGGCTTTCAGGGTCAGCGCCACGATGCGTGCGCCCTTGGCTTCAGTCAGCCGCGCCGGACGTCCCGAGCGAGGCCGCTCACTCAGTCCCGCCAGGCCTTCCTCGGCAAACCGCCGTCGAATGCGGCTGATCTGGACTGCGGTGTAGCCGGTCAGTCGGGCCACCTCCGCGCCGGGCACATCGCCCGCCATGAGCAGCACCGCGCGGGCCCGACGGCTCAAGCCCGCAGGGCCAGCCGCCGAGCGCTGCAGCCGCTCCAGTTCCTCTCGGTCAGCGGTTGCCAAGCTCAGCGTTCGGGCGTGATTGGCCATGAGCGCTCCAGCGGGGAGTGTACCTGGCCAGTGATAGTAACATTACTTCTGTGACAGAACACTAGTCGAGATTCTCGATAAGCCCGAACCTTGGCTCAGTCTCGACGGGGTTAGCAACAGTTTGCGACACGCGCTTGTTCGGGCAGCTAAAGTGAGTGGTGAGGGCCGCTCGCCGTATAAGCTGAAACGGCCCGCAACCAACACCGAAGTCGATCACGCGCAGATGCTCCGTCTTTGGAGGCGCCTGGGAATCGTTTCTGATTCCGCGCCGACGTGATTGTCGGACGGACCGACGCGCGCCGGTCCGCTAACACGCAGAAGTTGGGCGTCATTGAGGGGGACTGCGGAGCCCTTTCAGTCGAATCCGACGGAGCGTGTCCTCGTACAGATCCTGGCCGGTAAGCACGACCGCGGTGTCGTACCTGGTTCGCCCCTTGAGAATCGACCAGGCTAACCATTCGTCTTCGAGTGCATCGAGTGCCTCGAAGGTTTCGCGATAAACGGGTATCTGCCCTTCGTGTACGAGGGCGTTGCGTGTCAGGCGTGCACGCTCGATGCGATGGAAGGCCTTCCAGGGCAGGTGACTCCGGCTGGCGGTCATCAACGCCCTCAGACTCGAGGAGTGACACGCGAACGTACCCTCCTCGCGCAGCCCGGTCAGCACGTGTTCCAACACCGAGACAGCCAAAGGGATCAACAGAGCGTAAGTACGGTTATAGAACTCCATCGGAGGAGTGAAGTCCGCCTCATAGATCTCGCTCACTACTCCGGCTAGCTGCGTCTGTAACCGGCGCACTCCGAGCCACTCGTCGACGACCTCCGCGAGAAGGGTCGGGTGTTTGATTGTCATGACGTTAGCGGGTTACCGTATTGAACCCGCGGCTTTGAGTCGCGCTTCAAGCAGCACGAACGCTACGGCAATCGGCGGCTCGTCGGAGAGCGACATGTGCAAAGCGGCGTCGTGACCCCTGGGAGTCATCTGCTTCAGGCGGCGAAGGGCTCCGCCCGCCAGCCGCAGTGTCGGCTGTCCCTTGCGTCCGCTCAGGATCTCAAAGTCTTGCCACCGAACGCGGTCGGTGATGCCCGTACCCAATGCCTTGGCGCAGGCCTCTTTCGCCGCGAACCGCCGCGCAAAGTAGAGGGCTGGCTCCGACCGTTTCGCACCCGCAGCGCGCTCCGCGTCAGTGAAAACCCGCGCCAAAAAACTGGCGCCTCGCCGCTCCATCGCGCCGGAGATTCGGTCCACGGCGCAGCAGTCTGTCCCGATACCGATAATCACAACGCACCCCGCCCGGCAGCAGATGCTGCCACATAACCGGACATCGTATGTTTGATTTTCGGACATTCCTATGCTATATACAAGCCTGCATGAGGAGTGAACGATGACCGTTGTCTCCGTACCAAGCGTCCAGGCCGCACCACCCTACCCAGCCGCAGCCGTTGCGGCTGTGATGCGTCATGAACTGCTGCGCGCCGTCCGCGCACGCTTTCGACGCAAAGGTGAAACCCTTCCCGAGGCAGATAGCGAGGTAGTCCTTCTCGAGGTTGAGATCGATTCGCTCACCGTAGTCGAGCTCCTTTCCAGCTTGGACGACATTCTGCCCTTTAAGGTGACAGAGTCTGTCGTAAAGGCCGGCGGATACGGGTCGATCGAGGCTGCGGTGAAGCACGTTGTGGGCAGGATCGAAACCAAGTGGAAGAAGTACCACGCAGGAGAAAGAGTATGACAGCAGCAAAAACCTCCGACGACGAGTCCGAACGGCGCCGACTAGGAGACAAGCTTCGGCAGGCGCGCGAGTATGTTGGCTTCTCTCAGGACGAAGTAGCGACGTTTCTAAAGGTCCCACGAACTGCAGTCACAAACATCGAAAGCGGTCAGCGCAAAGTCGAGGCGCTCGAGCTGAAGCGACTAGCGGAGCTCTATCGCCAACCGGTCGGGTATTTTACGGGCGAGGATGACGCGTCGGCATCCCTCCCTGCAGATGTGGCGGTTCTAGCGAGACAGGCGGCGAAACTGTCCGTGAAGGATCGCGAAGAGCTGGGTCGCTTCGCCGAATTCTTGAAAGCTCGTAAGACCTCGGAGAGGTGACGATGGCCGACTACGCCAGCGCGATTCGCAGGGCGACGCTTGAAGCGGCACGCCTACAGCGCGACCTTGGTATTCAATCGGAGGTTGAGCACGACGTCGGTCGAGTTGACGTCTATGGTGCGATCGCTCGGCTCGGAGTTCCGCTCCTGTTTACGCGACTCGATGGATTGCTGGGCGCGTATTATCGCGACCCCGCCCCGGGGGTTCTAGTCACGACACAACGACCGCTGAATCAACAGCGTTTCACTGCTGCACACGAGCTGGGCCATCACCACCTCGGCCACAACCCGAGTCTTGATGACGACACCATCCTGCGCCGAGCGCCATTCGAGGCCAATGCGGGTGACGATCTTCAGGAGGTCGAAGCCGAGGCATTCGCTGCGGCTTTCTTGTTGCCCCGATGGTTACTCGATTGGCACTGCGAGCGCCAGAGCTGGACCGATGCGAGCTTTCGCGATTCGGCACTCGCCTACCAGCTGGCACTGCGGGTTGGAACGAGCTACGAAGCAACGGTTTGGACGCTATACCGTTATGGAGCCTTCGACCGCGCAACTGCGCGAGACATGGCCAACGTCGAGCTCAAGAAGATCAAACAAACGCTTCTGCGTGGTTACGCTCCCGAGAATTTCAAGGAGGTCGATGTCTGGGTGATAACGGAGCGTGACGCCAATCTGCCACTGTGCGGTGGACCGAAAGATCTGTTTGTGGTCCAACTTCCGGAACATAGCGGGTCAGGCTACCTGTGGCAGATTGAGTCGATCGACCGCAACGCGCTGGCTGTCGTTGCTGAAGGTCGAGAGGATCCAGATACCGAGGCCGTCGGTGGCTCGACGGTACGGTTGATCACGGCAGCCGCGCGTGATCGCCTAATGGGTGAACTGCGGCTCTCCGAACGTCGACCCTGGCAACCGACCAAGCCGCTTAACACGCTCTCCATTCACTACAATTTCAAAGGGGCCGAGCAGCAGGGCTGGTACAAAGACCAACGACAGCGGCACCGTGAGGCGCTTGAGACTGCGGCCTGATGGCGATCGACGTCGTGCGCGACCTCAGGTATCGATTCGGACCCGCGCGGGATCAGGGAGCCCGCCCAACTTGCCTTGCCTTCGCTGCCAGCGACGCTCACGCCTCGTTGCGAGAACCCTGGGCTGCTCTCTCGTGTGAGTTTGCCTTCTATCACGCACAACGTCGAGGTGGGCGTCCGCCGACAACAGGAGCCCGCCTACCTGACATGCTGGCCGCGCTTAAGGGAGATGGCCAACCCCTCGAGTCTGCCTGGTCCTACCTTATGGCTCTGCCGACAGACCTTGCCACTTATCAACCGCCGGTCAACGTGGTCGTCTTCCGCAGGAATGGAGAGCCACGTGGGACCACCGTCGATGAGATCATTGGACATTTGAACAACGGGCACTGCACGGTCATGTTGATGATGCTTTCCGATGCGTTCTATCTGCCTGATGCATCGGGTGTAGTTCGCCCCGTGCCAGGGGAGGCTCCCGATCCTGCGAGACGGCATGCAGTGGTCGCTGTAGGCCACGGCGTCGTCGATGGATCGCGCGCCGTACTCGTTCGTAATAGTTGGGGAACCGACTGGGCCCTGGAAGGACATGGTTGGCTTCCAGAGCCCTTTGTCGCCCCGCGTCTGACGCGTGTAGCGCTGCTCACGGAGGAAGTGCATGTTCCTGCCCAGGATATCGCGGCCTAGCTGCGCCCTCGCCTGGCTTGCGGCTTCGCAAGCAGTCCACGGATTGACCAAACACGAGGGGTATCACGTTGTAATCGACGTTGAGGACCCAGTCTCCTTGTCGCCACTTGACGCTGCGGTCGTTAGAGAACTAGACAACTTCCTCACCCGGCACAACGACAACGCGTTTCTTGTGCGAACTGTCGCCAACACGATTTTTCCTCAGGCTACTTATGAAACACACGGATCGCCTGACTTTTATGAGATCTATACCAAACGCGTGTTCCCGCGCCTCAAGCGGTCGCCGCGAGATTGGGGCCGCTATTTCGAACGCATGACAGCGTACCCAGGACCTGACGGTCCGGTGAATCTGCTTGCCGACCTAGTAGCTGATATGCGGCGACATGTTGGGGGGGACCGCACGTTTCGAAACATCTACGAGCTTCCCATCTTCAATCCCATGAAGGACCGAGTTGGATCGCCGATCGGAAGACAGTGCCTTAGCTATATGAGCTTCAAGCTCGATAGCGAGAATCGCGTCTTGTTGTCAGCCGTATACCGAAATCATTTCTATACCGAGAAGCTCCTGGGCAATCTGATTGGTTTGGGGCGCCTCCTGGCGTTTGTGGCGGCTGAGGTTGGCATCGCGGTCGGGGCACTTTCGGTGCTCTCAACTCATGCGCACGTCGATGCCGCGGGCGGGAGCCAGGATGAACTAAGAACGCTGCACAAGAGATGCGCAGACATTCTCGCCGGCCCAGAGAACGCACAGGCCGCGTGAGTTACAGAAGGAGCGGCTCCGCCGGAGTTCTTAAGTGCGGTACTCCGTAGACTTCGCAGACTCCACCGATAAACTCCGCTTGACCGCCGTAGCTAGGGTGTCGCACTTGCTCGGACTTCACGTCCAACTCGGCGAGGGCGCATTGGGCGTCTCGGCCGATGGCAACTACGATTCTCGGTCGCAGCGCGCCCAGCAGCCACGTCAGAAGCGGTCCACAAGTCTGCCGTTCTTCCCTGGTGTGGCACCGATTGGACATCGGATCTCCGCTTTCGTGCGGGTGTAAAGGGAACACATTCCAAAGGAAGATAGGTCGGTCGATATGTAGCAGAACCTGCCAAATCACGCCTGCAGTGCGCTCCGCGACCGCCGGCCCTTTCGTCGCTCGTTCGAGTGGCAATCCGCCAAAGAGATTCGCGTGGGCCGAGAGATGCACCTCGTCTGTCAGCGCAAGGCCCGTGCGGCGCCCGCCACGGTACCCGAGGTCTCGCGCGATCCAGAGTGAGTCAACACCGTTGCCGACGGCTGACTCGAGCACGAGTCGGAGATTCCGACGACGGGTTGCAGCCGCTTCTGCTACGTCGCACTCTGGACAGGCATCGGAGTACGGGTTGAACGCGTTCTCAAAGCGCAACTCCGCAACGCGCTCAACAAATCTCGCGGCCTGCGAGCGGATGGTGGCCGTCATCGTGGCATTGTGTACGTCAATGTGCGTGAGTTTAGGTCGGCGGTAACGGTGCCCCCGCGATGTTGGCGCAGCTCACGGAAGACTCGAAACCCCTCCAGTATGGCCCGCTCCCACTGCCACAGTGGCCGTGCCTCGACTTCATATCCTTTCACGAATTCGCGGACCGCTTTCAGCAGGCCATAGTCGAGTGATGACACGCTTCGATATGCTTGATTGCGCATTCCATGGTTGAAGATCCAAGCCGAAACCCCTTCCTCAATCAATCGCGCACGTGCACCGTCCTCATTTTCATCGACTGAAGGGCGACTCTTGCGCTTCACTTTGAACAGCGCCCGAAGCGTCGGGGACCATCCGAGAATCGCCGCATTTGCCAGATGGAAGACGTCGTGAAAGCGGTAATCGTCTGGCTCCGAACGATTGTCCGTCAGTTGGTCGCCGACATTGATACCGTTGCACTGGACGAGAACATATGTGCGACCACCGACCTTCTTCTCCCTAAAGACCATTTCGATTCGACGCGGTAACTGCTCATCAGTGTCGAATTCCTCATCGAACAGAGGGCCGTAATCCAAGGTGATTGGCCATCGACTGAAGATTTTTGTGACGTTGCGACGCGCTGCCTCGTCGAGGCTCACATCTGCATCGTCAGCAGCGACAAGCAGCCGCCTAAAGACTTCCACTAGATCCGCCGACAAGAGGTCGCGGTTGGCATTCAGCCTCCCGCTACTGAAATCTTCAATCAATGATCCGACTTTACCGGCCAGGGCGAGAAGCCGCTGCTCGACGACGCCGCTTGCCAGCGGCCCTTCAAAGGCTAGTTGGCGTTTTTGTAAGTCCGCGAAGGTGGCTGCACCAATCCGTCCGTGATAGTCCCAGTTTTCCAACTTCGCGGGGATTCGCTGTGCAATGATTGAAAGACTCAGCCCAGCGCGCGAAGCAGCGTTCGCGAAATACCAGAGCGCATCACCCAATTCTTCGATCACAGAATCGTGGTAGGCGAGGTAGGCATCTTTGTCGCGCTGCTTCTTTTTCAGTTCACTCAACAGGCTGCCAACCTCGCCGAACAACCCCAGAAGCACAAAGCCGAGACCATCCATTCCAGAGCGACCGCTGCGATCGGTGCGGGTGCTGAACTCCTGGTATTCGTCGAGGGCGATAGGACGGTCTGCATCCCCAAAGAGGGACTGCTGTGGACGCAGAAACTGGGCCTCCTGGTTCATGGTTGCGTTCCGAGGGCCACAGCCCCGACATGCGCTCCCTCGAGTACCCCTCCCGCCGCGCGCCCTCGCGGGCGAGCCGGGCAGGCGCTGTACAGCTTGAGCGAATTGCAAGCGCTCCTGGCGTAGCATACGGCCCGGAAAGGGAGGTAACGCGTATGCCGTTTTGGAGCAGTCAAACTCTGGAGTTGCGACTGAGCACCCTGATCACACCTGCGGATCCTGCCGCCATCGATTGTAATGCCATCACGCTGCATATGGGGCGGGAATTCTACGCCACTCCCAGTCCGGAGCTGCCGGCTCCCAGCTCCCACACGAAGAACACCCTGGCTGAGGGCCAGCCATTCACGATCCCAGCTGGGCAATTTGCCTTCCTGCTGACGGAGGAATCCGTGCGGGTTCCGGCGGATGCCATGGCTTTCATCTCAATGAAGGCCCGGACGAAATTCCGGGGACTCGTAAACGTCTCCGGTTTCCATGTGGACCCAGGCTGGAATGCCCCTCTCATATTCGCCGTGTTCAATGCGGGACCGTCTACAGTACATCTGCAGAGGGGGATGCCCCTGTTCCTCATCTGGTATGCGGACCTCGACGAAAGCTCCAAGCGCCGTAAGACTGTGCCCGGGCCAACGACGATCCCCCCGGACCTCATTAACAACATTACGGGAGAGGTGAATTCGTTCAGCAGTCTCGAAAAGCGCATCACGGATGAGACCACGAAGCTCAGCGATCGGATTCACGGGGTGGAGAAGGACCATGTGCGAATTCGGGTCTTTGCAGGTATAGCCATTGCCATTCTCGTTGGCCTGATTAGTTACACACTGCGCGGAGTGGTGGAGGAATTCTGGAAAGGCCACCCTATCAGCGCACCCACCCTCCCGCGAACCGAAGTGCAGCCTGCCTCGCCGCCGGTATCCGCACCCGAAACTCCCAAGACTCTACCGGGAGCGCTCCAAAAGCCCGGTACTCCGCCGCCGGCCAATCAGAAGTGAGAAAACGTTGTTAGCCGTCACGCTTGCGGTGAGATGCTCTTTGTCTGTACGGGCTGGCGGCATCTGATTTACGAATTCCACGACCCGGGCAGCAAGCACGGTCTTGCCTTCGTCTGAGAGAGCGCCGGCCACCGCTTGCCATCCCCGCTCCACCTCCTTTCTAGTTTGCAATAGCCGCTGCTTGCCAAACTCAATGCGCAAATTGCCGTTCGCGATCTCTGAGGCCGCCGCCTCTATCCGCGCGCGGGCGTAGCTTGAATCGCCCCTCTTAGCGGCGCGATAGATGCCGTCGAGTTTTGGCGCTCGGGTCTCTCCTCGCACTGCCCGCTCAGTCGCATTCGCCGCGATGCCTTGGTCCCGCAAGTGACGCGCGAACTCTCTGCGCCACCCCCGCAGCGTCGCCTTTCGGATGTTGAGCCGTACGCCTTGTTCGCTGACGGCCTTCACCGCCAGGTGCACATGGGGGTGCGGTTCGTCGGTGTGCAGAACCAGGGCGTAGCGATGTTTGAGCGCAAATTCCTCGCGTGCGAGGTTGCGTGCAGCCTCCAGGACGCCTTTCGGCGGCGTGCCCGGTGGCATCGACAGCATGATCTTGTGGACCAGTTTCGGCGAACGTCCCGTTAGCGAGGCTAGCTTCGTGTCGTGCCGATCCTTTTCCAAGTCGAGGTCCCAGTCTTCAAGTAAACGCTGACCCGCATCCTTCCCCAGGACACGCTCGCCGTCGTCTGTCTCAAGCTCGAGTTTCCCGTAGCGGCCGATGTAGTTGAGGTGGCGGCTCACTGATCGCAGATTGTTGCTGTCCTTCGGAAGCACTTTGACCATGACCTCTGGAACGCGGCGGACGGTGCGGTCGATCGCGGCGATTTGGTCGGCGGAGAGGCGGACGCTGCCCTTAGGTCCGCCTCGCCCATAGGAAACGAGATCCAGCAGTGGACGCGCAGCCCCTCGCAGGTCAAGAAGCGTCTTCGGCATAGCCGCTTTCCCAGCTGGCAGTGTTTGCTTTGATCAGGTCCTTCGTGTGATCGCGCAGCGCCTCGCAGATCTTAAGGATCGCCCGGAACTCGTCTCGCCCCGTGCCGCCCACACGCGCACCCTGGTTCGCCGCCCGTGCGATCTGGTTGAGATTTCGCCCGATGGCGCTGAGCTCCGCCACGGCATGCTTCAGGGCGGCGAGCTCATCCTTGGGCAGCGGTGTGAGCCTGCGCAAATGGCCCCGAAGTAGCACGGAGGCGTACGTCGCCGGCCGCATCCCACGGGCCTCCGCACGCGCGTCGAGTAACAACTTGTCATCGGTCCTCAAGCGCACGTGCATCGCCCTGGCGCACCCACGGCCCCGCGGCACTCTGCTCCGATCACGGACGCCGCCAGCGCAGGGTGCAATGCCTTCGTCGCTTGCTCCTTGACAGGCTCGAATCTCGCGAATCACCAGGCGCTTCAGCCACGCCGCCTCCGAGAGCAGTTCGCCATCCGCGATCGCCTTCGCCCGCGCTCTGACGTCAGGCGGGATCGTGGTCTTCATCGCTTCTGAGCAACCCATTGGCTCATTTTGGGCCAAAGCGTAAGCGGCCAGCTATCCTGCGCCGCGCCCGCCAGGAGCGCGAGGCACCGCGCGTTCAGCCGCTGTACCGCTTCCAGCACCCCGCTACCGGCCCACCGGCTCGGCGCGAGCGTCGGTGCGGATTCCGGCGAAGATGCCCAGCCATTCCGGCTGAAGGTGCCCAGTTGTAATGGGCGAAGGTGCCCGCGCAGATTGGCGGTGCAGCGCTCGAGTGATGTTGTAACTTGAGTGGGC
>JACXTT010014444.1_pt1 | contig 10321 bp, 6 predicted proteins | sample 9270951 | NCBI WGS metagenome assembly JACXTT01 (sample SAMN15532306, study PRJNA645909) | rock metagenome | isolation source: weathered quartz diorite | place: Puerto Rico | collected 2017-06-21
GGGTGGGGAGCGGCGGGGCGGTGAGCGGGGCGTGGCGTGCGCACGTCGGGTCAGGGGGGGATTTCGCCGACCCGCGGGTCAAGAGCGTCGTCGGCGACGGCGCCCGCTGGCTGGCCGAAGCGCGGCGGCGCGGCGAGCGCTTCGACGTCGTGTGGATCGACGCCACCGATTCGACGGGGCCGTCGGCGGTCTTGTGGCGAGAGGCGTTCTTCGCGGACATCGCGGCCGTGCTCGACGAGGACGGCCTCTGCCTCGACTCCGACATCGCGATCCCGTCCTGCGACGGCGCGCTTCGCTTCTCGCGCGATCCCTGCCCGTTCGGGATCCTCGATCTCGCGCGCACGCGCCGTCCGTTCGCGGGCGTGCAGTGCTTCTACTCGCGGATGCCTCTCTACCCGGGCGGGTACTTCGCCTTCTTTCTCTACTCGAAGTCGACCGTCTCGTCGGCTTCGCCGTGCCGCGAGCACGTCGGGCGCCATTACACGCCCGCCGTGCACCGCGCCGCGTTCGCGCTTCCCACGTGGTGGCGCGCCCTGCTCGATCGGCTCACGGTCGATACGACCGGAGCGAATTCATGAGAGAGCGAATTCAGGCGCAGATCCTCGAGGCCCTGGCGCGGAGCGGACGAGTCGTCTGGGGAGCGGTCGCCGACGCACAAGACGGCACGCTCGGCGAGCTCCACGCCGCCGTTGCGGCACTTTCGGCCGAAGGGCTCGTCACGCTGCACGAGGGGAGCCTCGCGCTGACCGACGCGGGGCTCGCGCAGGCGAGCCGCGGGGGCGAGGCGGTCGATCCGCGCTGTGTCGCGTGCGACGGGCGCGGGTACGCGATCGGCGATCACCGCGACTCGTTCGCGGAGCTCGAACGTCTGCTCGTCGGCCGGCCGCCGCCGCGACTCGACTTCGACCAGGGCGCGATCACCGTCGAGGACGCCTGGGTCCGCGCCGGCTTCCTCCGCGAGCGCGGCGATCTCCACGGCTCGCGGATCCTGATGGTCGGCGACTTCGATCTCCTCAGCCTGGCGTTCGCGCTCGTCGGCAAGCCCGAGCGGATCGTGGTGCTCGACATCGACACGCGGGTGCTCGACTTCCTCGCCGCGACGGCCGCGCGCGAGGGCTTCCCGATCGAGACCCGTCCGTTCGACGTGCGCCACGCGCTCGACACGGATCTCGTCGGCGCGTTCGATTTCTTCCACTGTGATCCGGTCGAGACGCTGGGCGGGATCCGCCTCTACTTGTCGCGCGGCACGCAGGCGCTCCACGGCTCCGGCGCGGGGCTCTGCCTCGGGCTCACGTCGATCGAAGCCTCGCGCGCCAAGTGGTACGACATCCAGCGCTTGCTGTCCGACATGGGCTTCGTCGTCACCGACGTGCGCCGACGATTCAACGGCTACCCGGACCACGATCACGAGCCGGAGGATTCCACGTACACCTATCCGGTGATCGACGCGCTCGGCGTCGGTGGCGTCGGGCATCGCTGGTATCGCTCGGCACTCATCCGGGCCGAGGCGGTACGCACGCCGGTCCCCGCGGTCGTCGGTCCGGTCGTCCTGGACGATGCGCTCTACGTCGACGACGAAGCCTGGGCGACCCCGCGCGCCGCCTCGGCCGCTCCGCGCCTGCTCGGAGAAGGATTCGATTTCCGGGTGCTCGAGCACGGCGACGGCACGGTGCTGCGCGTGCCGAAGAGCGCCGCGGTGGCGGCTCAGGTCGCGACCGAGGTCGCCTACCTCGCGGTGCTCCGGCGCACCCTTACGGTCGCCGTGCCCGAGGCGCGGCTCGAAACGGTCGACGATGCGCCCGCGATGAGCTACCGACGCCTGCCGGGCGAGCCGGGCGATCAGGTCACGCTCGGAGCCGATGGGCGAAGACGCCTCGCCGCCGAGACCGGACGCTTCCTCGCCGCGCTCCATGCCATCGATCGCGACGCATTCCTCGGCGGCGGGCCGCGCTTTCGCGAGCAGACGTTCCACCTGCGTACGCGGCTCGAGAAGATCCGTCGCGAGATCCGCGAATCCTGGACGCTTTCGGCGGCCCTCGAAGAGCGCTGCCGGAGGTTTCTCGCCGGTGAGGCGCTGCCGCCGGATTCTCCCGGCCCGCCGCGGCTCTTACACGGTGATCTCGAAGCCGAGCACTTGCTCGTGGATCCTGGAACGGGGGCGCTGACCGGCGTCCTCGACTGGAGCGAGATCGGCTTCGGCGATCCGGCGCGCGACCTCGGAGGCGTCTGGGCGCACTTCGGGGACGAGTTCCTCGATACCATGCTCGCCGCCTACGCGCCGGAACGAGATCTCGCGCTCGTCGCGCGCGTGCGATTCTTCGGCCGCTGCCACGCGCTCTCCGCCTACGACGAAGCGCTCCGCGGCGACATTCCCGTGACTCACGCCGCCGCGCTCGCCCAGCTCGAACGCGTCTTCTCCGGAGAGCCCCGATGACCGAGCCTCGCTATCGCCCGCTCCATCCCGAGATCTTCCGCTACGATCCGCAGTTCCTCGATCCCGTGCTGCTGCGGGGAGATCCGAGCGAGATCCTACGCGAGGACGCCGAGCAGATCTTCAACCTCCGCCTCTTCCGCGACAGCTTCTGCCGCCTGCTCGTCGAGGAGGCGGAGCACTGCGGGAAGTGGCGTACGGAGGCCGACGTCGAGATCAACCCCTACGCCGCCGACGTCGAGGAGGTGGATGAGCCGGACACGACGCTCCATCTGCATCACATGGACGGCCTCGATGCGGTCTATCGCGAGATCGTCGAGCGACACCTGCGGCCGTTGATGGAGCGGACCTGGCGTACGTTTCGGCTGCAGAAGGTTTCGCCGCCCTACGTGTTGAAGTATGCGGCGGATGCCATTCGCGGCATGGCCATGCATCACGACCTCGAGACGCTGACGCTGGTCGTCTACCTGAACGAAGACTTCGACGGCGGCGGCACGCATTTCCCGAAGTGGGACTACGTGGTCGCGAATCGGCCCCCGGGCTCCGCGATCCTCTATCCGGGCGGGCTGTCCCACGAGCACGAAGGGCTACCGATCCATCGCGGCACGCGCTACCTGCTCTGCGGGTCGTTCTACTGATTCGGCGGCAGTGATCGACTAGAAGCGAACTTCGCGCGCATGCCACGCTCCGAGCACTCGCTGCTCGACGTCGAGCCCGGGGAAAGACGTCTCGTCGCGGCGCTGTGCGCGGTGTCGTTCGTGCTCGGAATCTCGTTGGTCCTGCTCCGCACGGCCGCCGACACGCTGTTCCTCGTGCACTTCCGAACCGAGGACCTCCCGTACGTCTTCCTGGCGACGCTCGTCCTGGTGCCCGCGACCGGCGTCCTCTACAGCCGGCTGAACGAACGCTTCGGCGAGGCGGCGATCGCCGGACTCTCGCTCGCGCTGCTGCCGGCGACGTCCGCGGCGATGGTGCCGCTGCTCCTGGGAGCGGGGGCGATGCCTGCGACCGCATTCCTGCGAACGTTCGTCGAGATCGCGAACGCGCTTTCCGCGCTCGCGTTCTGGGTCCCGGTCGCGTCGATGCTGAATCTCCGTCAGGCGAAGCGGCTCTATCCGTTGATCGGCACCGGCGAAGTCGCCGCGGGAATCCTCGGCGGCGTGGCGGTCGCGCCGCTCGTCCGATGGCTCCCGGTCGAGGATCTCGTGCTGATCTCCGCGATCGCCGGCGCGGCCGCGACGGCGATGATGGTCTCGCTGCTCGCGACACGAGGGGCCTCGCGCGAGCACGCCGAGGACGAAGCCTCCGACGGCCAAGAGCCGCGGCGCGGTCTCCTCCGCACGGTGATCCACGACCGCTATCTGCTGCTGATCGCGCTCAGCTACGTCTTCTACTACGTCTCCTACGGGCTGCTGCGCTACGCGAACACCGAGCAGATCGAGGCGCGCTTCAAGGTCGATCCGGCGGCGATGGCGTCCTTTTTCGGCGTGCTCTCCGCGGTGCGCACGGCGCTCGTGCTCGGCGTACGGACGTTCGCCTCGGGGCGGATGATCGCCCATTACGGGATCGGTTTCGGCCTGCTGTCGCTGCCCGTGGTCGAGATCGCGGGTGCGGTCGCGCTGATCGCGTTCGCGCTCGTCGGCGCGGGCTCCGCGCTCTTCTGGGCCGTCGTCCTGCTCAGCGTGGTCGAGGAGGTGGTTCGCACCTCGCTCAACAAGCCGGCCGTGCTGCTGCTCTACCGGCCGCTCACGCGCTGGCGGCGCACGCTCACCCAGACGGTCGTCGAGACGTTCGTGGATCCGGGAGCGACCGCGCTCGTCGGCGTCGTGATCCTGGTGCTCGGAGTGGTTCTCGGCAACGCCGCCCCGGCGACCCGGGTCGTCGCGATCGTCGCCGTGATGCTCGCCGCGCTGGTCGCGCTGCTCGTCGTCTTCGTGTTTCTGCATCGCGAATACGGAAACGCGGTCGTGCAAGCGCTCAGCCGAGGTCATCTCAAGAGCTCGCGTCCGCCGCTGAACCAGCCGGGCGCCGTCGAGGTCGCGGCCGGGCATCTGCGCAGCGGCAACGCGAGGGAAGTGCTCTACGCGCTCCGCGTGCTCGAGAAGCTCGTGGACGGCGACCACCTGATCGCGATGATCGGCGATCTGCTCGCGCACCCGGTCGCCGAGGTCCGCCGCGACGCGCTCGGCCTCGTCGAACGGCGGCGCCTCGGCGCGCTCCGCGACCGGGTGTTCGAGCGATTCGACCGTGAGTCCGATCCCGAGGTCCGCGGCGCGACGGCGCGTGCCGTGGCCGCGCTCGACGAAGACGAGGCGGCTCGGAGCCTGGCGGCGCTGCTCGAGGATCGCTCCGAGAGCGTGCGGCGCTCGGCGGTCGAGGCGCTGCTCCACTACGGCGGCGTCGCCGGTGCGACGGCGGCGGGTGAATCGCTCCGCAGGCTCGCGACCTCCGCGGACCCGGGCGACCGCTCGGAGGCCGCCGACATCGTCTACGCCGTCGGTCTTCCCGGCTACACCGGAATGCTCCGCGCGCTGCTCGGAGACACCGACCCCGGCGTGCGCCGCGCGGCGCTGGTCGCGATCGGGCGGACACGCAATCTGCGCCTGCTGCCGGCCTTGATCGCGGCCCTAGACGACCGCGTGCTGCGCGTCGCCGCCGTCCGAGGGCTGGTCGCGGCGAACGACGCGGCGTTACCGGCGCTCGGAGCGCTGCTCGACGACCCGGGCGTATCCGAAGCGACCGCGACGCGCGCGGCGGAGGCGATCGGGCGAATCTGCGGTGACGGCGTGTGGATGCTGCGCAAGCACCTCGATCATCCGCTTCGCGAGGTGCGCACGCGGGTTCTGGCGGGCCTGCGCCTCGGTGCCTATCGCGAGCCGGAAGCGACCCCCGACGCGATCCATGCCCGAATCGCCGTGGAGGTCGAAGAAGCGGCCGTGCTCGCGGCCGCGAGGGCCGACGTCGCGAGCGCGAAAGGCTGCGATCTCCTCCACGCGGCGCTCGATCGCGAGCTCCGGCGGTCGCGCGATCTGGTGCTCGGTCTGGTGTCGCTCGTGACCCCCGCACAGCCGATCCTCTGGGCGCGCCGTCACCTCGCCGGCGAGGACGAAGAGAAGCGCGCCTATGCCCTCGAGGTCGTCGAGACGCTCTGTCCGAAGGGGATCCGCGACGTGCTCTTGCCGCTCCTCGAATCGAACGACTCGGCGGAGACCCTCCGCCGACTGTCCTCGGCACGGTCGCCGGCGCGCTCGTCCGCCGCCGAGCGACTCGACGCGCTCGCCGCCGGAAGCCATCCGGGCGGAACGGCATGGATCGCGTTCTGCGCGCGCCATGCCGCCGGGCGTACTCAAGGAGACGCGATGATGCTCACGGTCGAGAAAGTGATCCTCCTCAAATCCACCGACTTCTTCTCCACGATCGAAGACGACATCCTCGCCGAGGTCGCGACCACGCTGGTCGAGCAGACCGCCGCCCCGGGCGAGCGCATCATCGAGCAAGGCGAGCGCGACGCGAGCCTCTTCGTGATCGTCCGCGGCCTGCTTCGCGTGCACGACGGATCGACCGTGATCGCACGCCTCGGCCCCGGTGAGGTGGTCGGCGATCTCTCTGCGCTCGATCCCGACGTCCGCACGGTTTCGGTGACGGCGGAGCAGGAAACGAGCCTCCTCCGCATGGATCATGCGACGCTGATGGACCTGATCGAGGAGCACACCGAGGTCGCCTACGGCATCATTCGTTTCCTGGTGCGGCGCTGCCGGGCCAACACCGCGTCGATGCTGCGCGCCGGGGTCGGTCTCCTGCCCGCGGCCTCGACGCCCGCGGATCACCAGAAATCGTAGCGGACCTTCGCGCGCATCACGAAGCCGGCGCGCGAGCGCGCGAATGCGCGCCCCGGCACGAACATGCCGAAAGCCGACTTCAGCCCGACGTCGAAGATCTGGTCGATGCCGGCGACGAGATCGACCTCCGAGCCGAGATCGCGGCTCCGCCCCGTCGGCTTCTCGCGGAGCTGCGATTCGCGGATCGAGCTCGACGCGACTTCTTGCCAGTAGCGGTGGAACAGCAGGTCGACGGAGGTCGTGCCGGTCGGTCGGACGCCGAGGCCGACGCTCGGGATGATCAAGTTGCTGAGCTCCGGATCGAACATCTCGCCGTAGTAGCGGACGGGCACGATCCCGCCGATCGGCACCTCGTTGTCCTGCAGGCCGGTCTGGCGGAACGCGTGATCGGCGTGGTCGGCGCGGTTGCCGTCGCCCGTTCCGAACGCGAACGCGACCGTCGCCGTCGGCGAAAGCCGCAAGTCCATCCGATAGCTCGTGCCCACGTCGAACCCGTACCCCGAGATGTCCTCGGCGCCGTGCGTTCCGCGCACGTGCGCGAACTCGAGCCAGTAGCGGAGCGGGTCGTCACCGCGCGGCGCCGCCTGCACGCCGAGGAAGAGCGGACGCTCGCCGGACCGCGAACGGTGGTGCCGATAGAGCGCGAACGCGGCGATCTCGAGCGACGGCGACAGCAGCGTCTCGACGCGCGCGTGCAGGTTCGTGCTCGGATCGCGTGGGGTGTCGTGGACGAGGTCGCGCCGGACGAGGTCGCGACGGCTTGCGGACACCTCGAACGCGACCTCCGGCAGGACGTACTCGGCCCGGACGGCGTCGAGCTCCTCGTCGTACAGCCATTCCCGATCGTCCTCGAAGCGCTGCCGTCCTGCCTTCACGTAGAGCTGCGGCCCGAGGATCTGCCGCAGGATGACGAACGCTTCGGTGAGCTCGAGCCGACCTCGCGTCTCGTGGCCCGAGCCGCGGCCGACGTCGGCGAAGCCCGCCGGCTCGATGTCTAGGAAAGCGCGAATCCGCCCCGGGGGCGCATACCACGTGGCGAGCGACAGCGACGGCTCGACCACCCATCGCTGCGAGCCGTGAAGGTCGGAGCGCAGGAACGTCGCGGCATCGACCGCCAGCCGGGATCCGACCTTGAGGAAGGGCGCGATCTCGTGCGTCGCCTCGGGCGGAGCGTCGGGATCGAGCTCGCGGGCACGCGCGGGTAGCGCGACCACGAGCAGGCAGGCGGCCAGAAGCGCCTTCCGTTTCCACCGCACGACCAACTTGAGACCCGGCGGACCCACGCCGTGACGAGGCCTCTACGCCAGAAGCATCACGAAGGGAACGCTCGAGGGCTTCCGTGGGTGCATCGTAGCATCGAATCCTTCGATTCGCGCCCGGAGACTCGATCGCACTTGAGTCGTCGCGGTGCGCTCAGCTATCGATTTTCTTGTCTTGGACGAATCCGGAGCTGCACTCGGTCGGCACTTTCTGATCGAACTCTACCGCTGCGACAGAAGCGTGCTGGACGACCTCGAACGTCTGAGCGTCCACTTGCTCGAGGCGGCGCGTCGGATGGGCGCGACGATCGTCGGCCATCGGTTCCATCGCTTCAGCCCGCAGGGCGTCTCTGGAGTCGTGATCATCGCGGAGTCCCATCTCGCGCTGCACACCTGGCCGGAGCACGGCTATGCGGCGCTCGATCTCTTCACCTGCGGGTGGACCCTCCGCGCCGAGGATGGATTTCGCTTCCTCGAGGCCGAGCTCGGAGCGCAGTCGGCGGTCGTGACCGAGATCCCACGCGGCGTGCGCGCTCGGATCGACGCGATCGACCTGACGAACGATCGCTACGAGCCGCTCCACCCCGAGCTCTTTCGGTACGACGGCCGCTTCGTCGATCGCTTCCTCGACCGCTCGGTTCGCCACCTGACCGCGGAGGGGGCGCGCGCCGCGGCGCGCGAGATCGCCGAGCAGGTGTACCAGGTGCAGCTCTTCACCCCCGAGTTCTGCCGCTTGCTGATCGAAGAGTGCGAGCATTGCGGCGCCTGGCGAACGGTCAAGGAGAAGACCGTCGAGCCACACTCGGCGACGCCTGGCATCGCCGACGTGATCGAGCCGGAGACGGCGATCCCGTGGAGCGCCATGCTCGGCCTGGAAGGCGTGTACGACGCGGTCGTGAGTCGCCACGTGCGCCCGCTGCTCGAAGGCCTGTGGGAGACGTTCGAGCTCCAGAAGTGGGATCCGCCGGCGGTCCGGAAGTTCGAATCCGACGTGGTCGGGGGCATGGATCTCCACTACGACGCCGAGACGGTCGGGATGGTCGGCTACTTGAGCGAGGCGTTCGAGGGCGGGGGCACGCATTTCCCGCGCTGGAACCTCACCGTCGGCCAGTCGGGAAACGTCCGGGTCGGCTCGGTGATCGTCTACCCGGGCGGCCTGTCGCACGAGCACCTGGCGCTGCCGGTGACGGCGGGGACGCGCTATACGCTTTCCAATTCGTTCTACTGAAGCGAAGCACGAGCGATCCGCGCATGAAGCTCGCCGTGCGATTCGCAGTGTTGCTCGCGGCAAGCGCCACCGCGCTCGCCGCGAGCGCACCGCCCGAGGCCCGCGCGCCACGGCCGAGGCCCGAAAACGTGATCTTCATGATCGGTGACGGCATGGGCTTCGGGCAGCTGATGCTCGGACGCCTGGAGCGCGGGAGGCCGCTCACGATGGAGACCATGCCCGTGACGGGACTGGTGCACACCGCACCCGCAGGCGAGCTCGTCACCGATTCCGCCGCGGCCGCGACCGCGCTCGCGAGCGGCAAGAAGACGAAGAACGAGATGTGCGGCGTCACACCCGACGGCGCACGCGCCGTGTCGATCCTCGAGGAGGCGCGCGACGCGGGCATGGGCATCGGTTTCGTCTCCACGGGGCACATCGCCGGGGCGACCGCCGCGGGGTTCCTCGCCCACGTCCCCTCACGAGCTGACAAAGCGCAGATCTCGCGCGACCTGCTCGACTCCCGCGCCGACGTGCTCGCGGGCGCAGGCGATCACTTCGACGTGGCCGAGGCGAAGCAGCGTGGCGTGGCGATCCTCCACGGAGCGGAGCTGCTCCGCGCCCCGCGCACACCCGTGCTCGCGTTCCTCGAAGGCCTCGACGGCAGTCTGCCACCGGCGCAGCGCTCCCAGGGCATCTCGCTCGCGGCGGCGATGAGGAAGGCGATCGCGCTGCTCCAGGCGAGTCACTCCCGCTACTTCCTCGTCGTCGAGGAGGACGGGATCGACTCCGCCGGGCACGATCACGACATCGAGCGCACCGCGGAGCAGGTCGCGACGCTCGACGAGGCCGTCGCCGCCGCGGTCGACATCGCCCGCGCGGACGGCCGGACGCTCGTCGCCGTCACCGCCGATCACGAGACCGGCGGGCTCCAGCTCACGGAGGGCACGTCGGCCAAGGACATGGTCTTCACCTGGTCGACCGACGAGCACACCGGCGGACCGGTGCCGATCTACGCGTACGGGCCCGGCTCGGAAGCGTTCGCGGGCGTGCTCGACAACACGGAAGTCCACGACCGTCTGCGCCGCCTCGCGCTCGAGTCGGGCGCGAGCGCGGGGAGCGGAGGGAGGTAGATCGCTGATGTCGATCCACGATCACTTCGGCGCGAATACGATCGATCTCGAAAGCCTGGCCCGTTACTTCGACGAGCTTTCCGCCGACGCTCGGGTCCGCGAGGCACGCGACCTCTCCGCCGCCGAGCAGGCTCGCCTGTTCGAGGCCGCCGCGGGGTTCCGTCGCATGACGCTCGACGACTTCGTGCCGAGCGGGAAGCCCCCGCTCGCCCCGGTCATCCATTACGGCCGGAACTCGCTCCCGCTGTTTCGGATCTTCGAGAAGCGCTTCTGCCGGCCCGATGGCGACGCGGTGGCCGGCGAGCTCTGGGGCTACAACGAGCAGTCGATGAAGACGCTCACCGGTCCCGGCTATTTCGTCGCTCGGCAGGCGAGCGAGCTCGAGGTGGTCATCGACTATTGCGAGATCCCGCCCCGCAAGCCCGAGTCCTGGCCGGCGATCCTGCCGAACT
>JACXTT010014445.1_pt1 | contig 10321 bp, 13 predicted proteins | sample 9270951 | NCBI WGS metagenome assembly JACXTT01 (sample SAMN15532306, study PRJNA645909) | rock metagenome | isolation source: weathered quartz diorite | place: Puerto Rico | collected 2017-06-21
GTCGTCGCCTCGACGTCGTGCGTCTTCGTGAGCGTCATCGACTGGACGACGACGGGTGCGCCGCCGCCGATCGCGACGCTGCCTACGCGGATCTGCCGCTCGCTCGCCATCCGTCGCCAATTGTAGGGACGCGGTCTTTGCGGATGACCCGTACCGCGAATTCCGCGGTCGGGGATCCTTGATCCACGACCTGCGGACCTGCCGCGGGCGCCGCCCTTCAGGGGTTTTGTGCGCTTGCGCTACGAAATGTTCGGAATGTCGTTCGAGAGGCCGATCACGAAGAGCAGCACGACGAGGGCGATGCCGACGACGGACACGCGCTCGTACACCTCGCGGGCCAGCGCACGGCCGCGCACGCCTTCGACCACCGCGAACGCAATGTGGCCGCCGTCGAGCGGAAGGAGCGGCAGCAGGTTGAGGAGAGCAATCGACACCGAGATCAGCGCCAGCACGGACAGGTAGGAGTCGGTGCCTTGCTTCACGGCCTCCGAGGAGCCCTGGACGATCCCCACCGGGCTCGAGATCTGATGGCGGCCCTTGCCGGTCGTCAGGTGCCCGATCGCGGAGACGATGTCTCTTGTGACCTGGCCGGTGACGCGGAACGCCGCCGTCGTCGCCTGGGGCAGCGGCAGCCCTACACCGCTGAGGGCGAACCCGAGCCGGTAGACACCGTCGGACAGGCGCGGTGCGACCGGGCCCAGCAGCAGGCGGTCGCTGCCGCGCATCACGGTCAGCACGAGCGGCCGGCCACCGGACGACTGGATCCGTTTCGGGATGTCCCTGGCCGCCACCGGGATGCCGCCGATCTCGAGAATCCTGTCGCCCGAGCGGAGCCCCGCCTCCGCGGCCGGCGACTTCGAGGCCACCTCTGCGACACGCGTAGTCGCCCTGCCCCCGCTCGATGCGAACAGCGCGATCAGCAGCACCACCGTGAGCAGCATGTTCGCGGCCGGTCCTGCGGCGATGGCGATCACGCGCTTCCACGTCGGCGCGCGCCAGTAGGCGTCGGGACCGAGAGCGTCGTCGATGTCCTCCAGTGCGCGGCGCGCCGACGCGCGGGCCGAGTCGGAGAGATCGCGCTCATCGACGAGTTGACGCAGGGTCGCTGCAGCCGCCTTCGCCGACACGTCGTCCCCGACGCCGAGCCCCCACCTGAGCCGCTCGATGGGACCGGCGAGATCGGGCGCCTCGATCGCGGCTCGGGCAAACCGGGCATCGACGTCTCCGGGCGCCGGTCTGTGCATGCCTGGGATCTTCACGAAGCCGCCGAGCGGGATTGCGCCGATCCCGTACTCGATGCCGCGCCGCGTCGTCTTCACGACCGCCGGCGGAAACCCGATGTAGAACTTGCGCGGCCGCATGCCGAGGGCAAGCGAGGCGGTGAAATGCCCCAGTTCGTGCACGAGCACGAGCAAGCCCAATCCGATCACCGCCACCAGGAAGCTCACGCCGCCACCAATCTTCGCTGTGCGATGCGCCGGGCCTCTTCGTCGGCTGCGATCAGCTCGTCGAGGCTTGTGACCGTTGCACCCTCGACCTGGTCGAGCGTGTTCTCGACCGTGTCCGCGATCTCGAGGAACGACGCCCGCCCGTCGAGGAACGCAGCTACCGCGACCTCGTTGGCGGCGTTGTATGCGCACGGATACGAACCGCCTCGCTCACCTGCCTCGCGCGCGAGGCGAAGCAGGGGAAATGCGTCCAGATCGGGCGCCTCGAACGCCAGCGTCAGGCCGACCGCGAGATCGAGGGCGGGCACGGAGGTCTTCGCACGTACGGGATACGTGAGCGCGAATGAGATCGGGACGCGCATATCGGGATAGCCGACGTGCGCGAGCGCCGCGCCGTCGCGGAAGCGAACGATTCCGTGCACGATCGACGTCGGGTGCACCACGACCTCGACACGGTCGTACGGGATCTCGAACAGCCAGTGCGCCTCGATCAGCTCGAGGCCCTTGTTCGCGAGCGTGGCGGAGTCCACGGTGATCTTTCGTCCCATCGACCACGTCGGATGGGCCAGCGCCTCCTCGACCGAGACGGTCTGGAGCTCTGCGCGCGTCCGTCCCCGAAACGGTCCACCGGACGCGGTCAGCACGAGCGAGTCGACGGCGTCGGTCGCCCGGCCCTCCAGGCACTGGAAAATCGCAGAGTGCTCGCTGTCGACGGGAATCAGCAGCCCACCTCCGCGTTCGTGCGCCACCCGCGCCAGCGCGCCGCCTGCGACGAGGCTTTCCTTGTTGGCAAGCGCGAGTGTGACGCCGTGCTCGAGCGCCCACAGCGTCGCGCGGATGCCCGCGAAGCCGACGACCGCGTTGAGGACGACGTCGGGCTCAGTGGCCTCGAGCAGTGCTGTCGGGTCGCCGCCGACCTGGCTGGCCGCGCCGGGGTTCGCGGCGACGATGTCGTCGCACGAGCGCGATCCGGACATGACCGCGACCAGTTCCAGCTCAGGATGGGTGTCGATGATCTCGAGGGCCTGACGACCGATCGAACCCGTTGCTCCGAGGAGAGCGACTCGAGTCATCAGCCTCAGTCTACGAACTGCGACCCGTGCGTCACGCGTGGCCGAGAGCCAGGAGGAAGACGTATGCGGCGGGCGCGGCGAAGAGCAGCGAGTCGAGCCGGTCGAGAAAGCCCCCATGACCTCCGAGCAGGCGTCCGGAGTCCTTCACCGCGGCGTCGCGCTTCACGGCCGACTCGAAGAGGTCGCCGAGCACGGCGGCGACTGCGATTGCAGCGCCCAGCCCGATCGCCTGCCAGCTGGACAGGTACGTGTGGCGATCCTGGTAGAGCGCGAAGAAGGCGGCCGCCATCGCGGCGGCCGTGCCGGCGACGAACCCCTCCCACGACTTCTTCGGCGACAACGTCGGGGCCATGCGGTGGCGACCGATCATGCGACCCACGAAGTAGGCCGCGGTGTCGTCCGCCCAGACGGCGAGCAGCACGGTGATCAGCGCCAGCCGTCCCCGCTCCGCGTCACGGATCAGCACCAGGGCAGCCAGACCGCCCGCGACCCAGACGACGCCCAGCATCGTCGTCCCCATGGCACCCGTGAACGATGACCGGGCATCGGAGATTCCGAAGACGAGAAAGGAGAGCACGAAGGTTCCGCCGCTGCCCCCGGCAGGCCCCGGGCGATCACGTAGAGCTCGTGCAACGCCAGGATCCCGCCAGTGAGCGCGAGCGCGAAGAGCCACCAGTCGCCCAGCCAGACGAGGTAGAGCACCACCGGCAGCAGGGCGGCGCCGACGATGATGCGCGACCAGAACGGGTTCACGCCGCGTCTCTTACCGGCCGCCGAAGCGACGCTGCCGCCGGGCGAACTGGTCGAGCGCGTCCCGGAGATCGGCATCGCCGAAGTCCGGCCAGAGCGTCTCCGTGAAGACGAGCTCGGAGTAGGCCGACTGCCACAGGAGAAAGTTGGAGAGGCGCTTCTCGCCGGAGGTGCGGATGACGAGGTCGGGATCGGGCAGCTCCGGCGCGGACAGACGTGCCGCGAACGCATCGTCGTCGATGTCGTCGGGCCGCATCCCGTCGGCGACGAGTTGTCGGGCCGCTTCGACGAGCTCGGCACGCCCGCCGTAGTCGAAGGCGATCCAGAGATCGAGGCGGTCACGATCGGCGGTCGCAGCCTCGAGTGCGGCCATCTTCTCGCGTGCTGCTTCCGGCACGCGGTCACGTCGGCCGAAGAAGCGCGTGCGGACGCCCTGCGCGGCGAGGTCCGGGAGCTCTCGGTCGATCGTCTCGCCGAGGATCTCCATCAGCTGTGCGACCTCACCTGCCGGCCGTGCCCAGTTCTCGGTCGAGAACGCGTAGACCGCGAGGGACCGAACCCCGAGGTCGATCGCCGACTCCACCGTGCGGCGCAGCGCTCGCGTGCCCTCGCGGTGACCGGCCTCGACCGGGACGCCGCGGCTTTCCGCCCAGCGGCCGTTGCCGTCCATGATGATCGCGACGTTGCGGGCGACCCCCGGGTCGGGAGGCGATGGGGCCGGCAGCGTGCTTGGCATCTCGATTGACGTCACGGCGCGACGCCCACGCGCCGGGAGAGTGATCGCGTCGGGATCACACTTCCATGATCTCGGATTCTTTGTGCTTGAGCAGCTCGTCGATGCGCGCAGTGTGCTCGTCCGTGAGCTTCTGCACCTGCGCTTCGGCGCGCCGTTCCTCGTCGTCGCCGACGTCGCCGTTGCGGACGAGCTCCTCGAGGTGGCGCATCACGTCACGCCGGACGTTGCGCACCGCCACCTTGCCCTCCTCCGCGAATCGGCGAACGAGCTTGACCAGCTCCTTGCGGCGCTCCTCGGTCAGCTGCGGGATCGGGAGCCGGATCAGCTTGCCGTCGTTGGACGGCGTCAGCCCGAGATCGGACTCCATCACGGCCTTCTCGATGGCGCGGATCTGGGTCGGGTCGAACGGCTGAATCGTCAGGAGCCGCGGCTCCGGCGTCGTGATCGTGGCCATGTTCTTCAGCGGCGACGGGGTCCCGTAGTAGTCGATCGTGATCCGGTCGAGCAGCGCCGCCGACGCGCGGCCCGTGCGGATGCTGTTGAACTCCTGCCGCGTGTGCTCGATCGCCGTGTCCATCCGGCGCGTCGCGTCCGCCAGAAACTCCTCGATCGCCGCCACTACCGTTTCTCCTTCGACGTTGAGATCAGCATGGAGGAACCCATGGTTCCCCCATCGGCCCCCTCCTTTCTGCACCCGCATGGAAGCCGCGGATCCTGGGCTCTCGCCGGTACATGCCCGGCTTCGCCCGCAACCCTCGAGTGCGTCGGAGCACCGAGCTGCGTCATCGCGTACTCCCGGATTTGGGAGTACTGATGACGGTCCCCACACGCTCGCCCGCGGCTACCCTGCGGATGTTTCCCTCGGCAAGCTCGAAGACGTGGATCGACAGGCTGTTGTCCATGCAGAGCGACAGCGCGGTGGTGTCCATGATCTTGAGGCCCCGCTCGATCGCCTCGAGATGCGTGAGCTCGGGGATGAATCGCGCTTCGGGGTCGGTCCTCGGGTCGCCGTCGTACACGCCCTTGACGCCGTTCTTCGCCATCAAGATCGCCTCCGCACCGATCTCGAGAGCACGCAACGCGCCGGCGGTGTCAGTGGTGAAGAACGGGTTGCCGGTGCCGGCGGCAAACAGCACCACACGGCCTTTCTCGAGGTGTCTCATCGCGCGGCGGCGGATGTAGGGCTCGGCGACCTCGGAGACTGCGATCGCGGACTGGACGCGGGTGTCAGCGCCGAGACGCTCGAGTGCGTCCTGAAGCGCCAGCGCGTTGAGCAGCGTCGCGAGCATCCCCGCGTAATCGGCCGTCGCGCGGTCCATGCCCTCCGCCGCGGCCTTCATGCCGCGGTAGAAGTTGCCGCCACCGACGACCACCGCCAGCTCGGTGCCGGCGCTCCGTACAGCGACGACCTCCCGCGCGATCGACAGGACGGTCGTCGGGTCGACTCCGTACTCGCGGTCGCCCATCAGCGCCTCGCCCGACAGCTTCAGCAGTGCGCGCCGGAACGCAGGCGCCGCCTGGCCCTCGGACGCGACCACCGAGGTCTCCTCGGAGCCGACACTCATGACGCGGCGACCGACACCCGCGTGAAGGCCATGACGCTCGCGCCCGCCTCGGCGAGCGCCTGGCCGACGGTCTTCGCCGAGTCGTGGATCCACGCCTGGTCGGCGAGGACGCCGCCCGGGGATGCCGCGAAGAACCGCTTGGCGAGCATGCCGTCGACGATCTTCTCACGCGCCGCCTCGGGCTTCGACTGCACCTCGTCGGAGTTGAGGAAGATCTGCCGCTCCGCGTCGACGACCTCGGTGGGCACATCCTCTCGCGTCGTCCACTCGGGGGCCGCGAAGGAGATGTGCATGGCGAGCTGCCGTGCGAGCGCCTCGCTCCCACCCTCGAGCGCGACGAGCACGCCGATCTTGTTGGCCGGTGGGTGGACGTAGGCCGCGAGCGTGCCGCCCTCGAAGCGCGCCGGCCCCACGATGACGATGTTCTCGCCGAGCTTCCCGATCAGCTCGAGCCGTTCCTGCTCGAACGTCTCGAGCGCGTCGGGCCCGTCGGCGTGGAGCGCCTTCAGCACCCTCTCGCCGAACGCCTGGAACTCGTCGTTCTTCGAGACCGGCTCGGTTTCGCAGCCGATGCCGACGATCGAGCCGACACCGTCGCTGACGATGCTGCCAACGAGCCCTTCCGAGGTCGCGCGATCGGCGCGCTTGCCTGCCTGAGCCATGCCGCGTTCGCGCAGAAGCACGACGGCCTCTTCGACGTTTCCAGCCGTCTCGACCAGCGCTCGCTTGCACTCCATCATGCCGGCGCCGGTCCGGTCGCGGAGCTCCTTTACGAGCGTTGCCGGAATCTCCTGCTGTCCCGCGCTCACTCGGCTTCGCTCCCCTCGACAGCGTCGGCGACCGCGACCGGCTCGCCTGCCGGCTCGTCGGCCTCCACCTCTGGCTGGGGTTCCGGCTCAGGGGCCGGCGGCGCCACGAGCTCCTTCTCGGTCACCTTCGAACGGCCGGCCTCGATGCCGTCGGCGATCGCCCGCACGACGAGATTGCAGGAGCGGATCGCGTCGTCGTTGCCGGGGATGACGAAGTCGGCCTCGTCGGGGTCGCAGTTGGTGTCCACGAGCGCGATCACCGGCATACCGAGCCGCCGCGCCTCGCGCACCGCGAGCTGCTCCTTGCGCAGGTCGACGATGAAGATCGCGTCCGGCTGGCGGCGCAGCTCCGCGACGCCCCCGAGGTTGGCCTCCAGCTTCTCCAGCTCACCGAGCATCGAGATGCGTTCCTTCGCCGGCAGCAGCTCGAGTTGGCCGTCCTCGCGCAGGCGGCGAAGATCGTGCAGGTACGCAATGCGGTCGGAGATGGTGCGCCAGTTGGTGAGCAGGCCGCCCAGCCAGCGGCTGTTGACATACGGCATGCCGACGCGCTTGGCGTGCTCCGACACGGCGTCCTGGGCCTGCTTCTTGGTGCCGACGAAAAGCACGGTCCCGTTCCGCTCGGCCAGGTTGCGCACGAAGTCGTGGGCCTCCTGCAGCAGCGCCTGCGTCTGCTGGAGGTCGATGATGTAGATGCCGCCGCGGGTCACGAGGTCGCCCGCAGGGTCGGTGAAGATGAATCGCTTCATCTTCGGGTTCCAGCGGCGCGTCTGATGGCCGAAGTGCACTCCAGCCTCCAGAAGCTCCTTCATGGAGACAACTGCCAATGGGATCAGCCCCTTTCGGGATGGTTGTGTGGTACTCCACCGGCGGGCGCGAGCGGAACCGGGCACAAGGCCCCGGCACCCCCGCCCGGGCTGATCGCCGGGTCGAAGGGACGAACGACCGGAGAAGTCTACCTACCGCCGTTCCTGCTGACCGGGGGCGGCCCGGGCGCGGTCGAGCGCGGCCTCGAGTTCGGGCGGCAACGGCGACGCGAGATCGAGGGCCTCGCCGCCGAATGGATGTACGAATCGCAGGCGGTGGGCATGCAGGAACTGCCGCTCGAGACCTTCCTCGGGCACGCCGTAGACGAGGTCGCCGCAGACGGGTAGGCCGATCGCCTCGAGGTGGACCCGCAGCTGGTGCGTCCTGCCGGTCTCGAGGCGGAGCTCGAGCAACGCCCGCGGGCCGAGAAGCTCGAGGACCTCGAACCAGGTGACGGCGGCGCGAGGTGTGTCGGTATCCACGGAATGGCGTGTCCGGTCACGGCGATCCCGCCCAACTGCGGCATCGATGAGACCCGTCCTCGACTGCGGCTCGCCTCGGACGAGGGCGAGGTAGCGCCGCTCCACTTCGCGGCGCCGGATCAGCCGCTGCAGGGCTCGATGCGCGGTCTCGGAGCGCGCTACGAGCATGAGCCCCGACGTGTCGCGGTCGAGCCGGTGCACGATCCCCGGCCGGTCGTGCTCTCCCCCGGCCGCCCCGTGCGCGACGAGCCCGTGTGCGAGGGTGCCGGTCGTCGTGGTACCAGCCGGGTGTACGACGATCCCGGCCTGCTTGTCCACCACGAACAGGTGCTCGTCCTCCCAGACGATGCGGATCGCGGGGGCTGCAGCGCCCGGAGCCACGTCCGAGAACGGCTCCGCGAGAATCACGTCTCCCGGTGCCAGCCGGTGGCTTTTCGCGCGCTGCACGCCGTCGACCCGGACGTGTCCCGCCGCGATCAACCTCTCGGCCAGGGCGCGTGACCCGACCTCGGGGCGTGCTGCGAGGAGGCGGTCGAGACGCGCGCCGGCGTCGGCTTCAGAGACGAGAAAGCGGAGCGGCGCCAACGCGCGGGCTCGCCCGGTCGGCTGCGACGAACGAGAGGAACAGCAGCCCCACGCCGGCGACGATGAAGCTGTCGGCGAGATTGAACGCCGGCCACCAGCGGAAATCGATGAAATCGGTCACGTAGCCGAGCCGGACGCGGTCGACGAGGTTCGAGAGGCTGCCACCGAGCACGAGCCCGAGCGCGACCGGCAGAAACGGATGGCGCTGCGCCGATCGTGCGTAAAAGACGATCATCGCGCCGACCGCCAACGAGGTGAGCACGATCACCGCGGACGTGCGGCTCGCGAAGAGCCCGAACGCGATCCCGGAGTTGCGAACGTGGTGGATCGAGAGCGGGCCGACGACCTTGACACCGTCGTCCAGCGACAACGCGCTGGCGACGACGAGCTTGGTCACCTGGTCGGCGACAACGGCTGCGCCGGTCACCGCGAAAAGCGACACCCAGTGCCACGGCTCGGCGGCGAGCGAGCGCGCCGCGCTCGAGATCGGGAGCAGGGCGTTCGGCGTGGAGCCGACGCGGATATCGGGGGTCTGGCGCGGGGCCCCCCGCGCAGGCTCGCTCACGCGCGCTCCAGGCGGCGCTTGTCGTCGATGCAGAGGGTCGCGTACGGCACGGCTTCGAGTCGTTCGTGTGGAATCTCCGCGCCGCAGGCTGCGCACGTCCCATACGTCCCGTCGTCGATCCGGGCGAGCGCGGCCTCGATCTCGCGCAGGATCTCCTCGGCGTTCTCCTCGAGCGTGTCGTCGACCTCGCGGTCGTAGGTGACGCTCGCGTGGTCGGCAAGCTCGTCAGTACCCCAGGAAGGGAGCTCGCCGGACTCGTCGTCGAGGCCCAGCTCGTGCTCGACCGACGCTGCGGCGGCGCGGATGCGCCCCTGCAGCGTCAGGAGCTCTGCGCGCTGGTGGTCGAGATCGACGGTCATCTCGACGACCAAGGATATCTGTGTCAGCCGGCGAGCCTGCGGATCTCCGGCGCCGCCGGTGACGGCGGCGGCGCGATCTGCGTGTCCTCGCCAGCGGGAGTGGTTTCCGCCGCCGGCTTCTCCTCGTTCTCGACGGCATCCTCGACCAGCGCCAGCGCCGAACGGAGGAGCGACGTGATTCGGCGCGATTCGGTCGTCAGGCGCTCGGTCTCCGCACGGGCCTCGCGAGTGACGACCCGAGCCTCGGAGTGCGCCTCGCCGATGATCGTGTCCGCCTCGCGCCGCGCGCGCTCTCGTTGTTCCTGGGCAGCGCGCTCCGCGGAGATCAGCGTCGACCGCAGCAGACCCTCGAGCTCGACATGCTTGGCGAGGTCCGCGTCGAGCTGCTCGACGCGGTCGGTCAGCTCGGCCCGCTCTCTCCAGACCAACTCGAAGCTGTCGGCGATGTGATCGAGTAGCTCGTTGACGTACCGGCGCTTGTAGCCGAAGAGGCCGCGACGGAGTTGCTGGTGTCTGACCTCGACAGGTGTCATGGACATGGGACGAACTCCTTCGCTAGAGGTAGCGCACGATCAGCTGTCGGATCACGCCGAGCACGACGATCGCCACGATCGGCGAGACGTCCAGCGGTCCGATCGGCGGGATGACGCGACGAAAGACGCGGAGGTAGGGATCGCACGTGTCGTGGAGGAAGCGCACCACGTAGGCGAACGTCCGGTTGTATCCCGGACGAACCCAGGTCGTGAGGATGTAGGCGATGATGAGGAGGATGTAGACGTCGATGAAGACGTTGAGAAACCCGCGCGCCCAGGTCCGGGCGTCGGCGAGCACGAGCACGGAGTGCGCAAAGCCCACGAGCGACCACTTCGGCATGCGGCCGCAGTTTCCTACGCTTCGGCCGGCGCTTGGACTCCGGGTTACGCCTGGTTGAAAAAGCCGCCGCGGTCGAGTGCGCGGGCGCGCTCCTCGGCAGAGAGCTCGACGTTCCGCGGTGTGAGCAGGAAGACCTTGTCGGCGACACGTTGCATGCTCCCGTCGAGCGCGTACGTGAGGCCGCTGGCGAAGTCGATCAGGCGCTTCGACAGATCGGTGTCCGCGTTCTGCAGGTTCAGGATCACGGGGATCGAGTCCTTGAAGCGGTC
>JACXTT010014446.1_pt1 | contig 10321 bp, 11 predicted proteins | sample 9270951 | NCBI WGS metagenome assembly JACXTT01 (sample SAMN15532306, study PRJNA645909) | rock metagenome | isolation source: weathered quartz diorite | place: Puerto Rico | collected 2017-06-21
GCGCCCGATGAACTCCACCATCACGACGTAGTTCACTTCGCCCTTGATGAAGTGCTAAAGGAGATTGAAGACGGCAAGGAATCAGACGTTGTCGCCCGCCTGAAGGAGCACATCACCCATAACAAAGCCACGCGCCCGAAATCGCCGTAGGACAGGCTTCAGCCTGTGGATTTTCTGGCTTATGAGGCAAGAGCCACAGGCTGAAGCCTGTGCTACCAAACCCTACGCAGGGCGGAGCTCCGACGTGCAGTGCGCGCACTTCGTCGCCTTGACCGGCACAGCGCTCAGACAGTAGGGGCAATCGCGGGTTGCGGGCGCCCCTGCCGGAGCCGGCTTCGGCGTGAAGCGATTGACTTCGCGCACCAGAAGGAACACGGCAAACGCCACGATCAGGAAATTGATGATGGTGTTCAAGAAAATACCGTAGTTGAGCGTCGCAGCGCCCGCAGCTTTCGCCGCTGCGAGTGTGTCGTAATGTGAGCCTGTCAAGCTCACAAACAAATTGGAAAAGTCGACATGACCGACGAGCCTGCCGATCGGCGGCATCAAGACGTCCTGGACAAACGACGTAACGATCTGTCCGAAAGCAGCGCCGATAATGATTCCGACTGCCATGTCGAGCACATTCCCCCGCATCGCAAATTCCTTGAATTCCTTGAGCATCGCAACCTCCTCTTACTTCACTCAATTTGACTGCGATCAATCCCCGCGAAGCGACAGCCCCGCCGCGAGGAGCCCGCGAGCAGCTAGGATGACTCCGGCTGCCGCCAACACGTTGCCTACCCAGCGGTATTCGAGAACAACCAGGGACAACATCAGGAAACCCACGAGGACCAGCGATGCGCCTCCCACTTGTGCTGCGGTCCGCTCTGGAGTGCGGGCCGCGCGCGTCGTTTTCGTCCACGAACGAGCGCCCCAATAGATGAGGACCGCGCCCAAGCCAAGCCAGGCGGGGCTGCGTGGATTGAAGTGAGGAGGATACAGGTAGCGGTTGCTCAATCCCAGCCAAATTAGGAACCCGCCGAGCAAGATGAAGATGAACTCGGTCAACATCCGGAACAAATTGGCTGGGTTGAGCATGCCGATCAGTGAGGCGTTTACGCGCGTTCGATACGTAACGATTTCAAGACTACAGGTTCCTTCGGCTTGTCATTCGCGCCGCGGGGCACTTCTGAGATTTTTACGGCGACGTCCATCCCCTCCACGACTTCGCCGAAAATCGAATGCTTGTTATCGAGCCACGGCGTCGGCGCCACGGTAATGAAAAACTGGCTGCCGTTTGTGCCGGGCCCCGCATTGGCCATCGAGAGTTTTCCCGGCTTGTCGTGCCGCAGCGAGGGATGAAATTCATCGGCAAACCGGTAGCCAGGATCGCCGGTCCCGGTGCCCAGCGGGCACCCGCCCTGGATCATGAATTGCGGAATTACGCGATGAAAAACGAGGCCATCGTAAAACGGGCGCTTTGCTTTTTTGCCGGAGTGCGGGTCCTGAAATTCCTTGGTGCCCTCCGCGAGGCCAACAAAATTGGCGACGGTTTGCGGTGCTTCCTTTTCGAAGAGCCGAACCACGATCGTGCCCTTGGAAGTTTCGAACACGGCGTAAGTGCCTGGTGCGCGGGTCAAGATTTCCTCCTGTCGCTGGGAAATGCGGCTGGCATTATCGCCCATTCCAGGCAGGGAGGCCAGTGTAGGGCGTTCTTCGTTCGTGCCAGCTTAGATCGCAGAGCCCTCAGCTTTTGGAACCGCTTTATAATTGGGATGCCGGGACAATGCTGGTAAAAGCCAGCCGACCAGCCCTTCGTGGTTGGCGTCGTCTAATCAAGACAGCCCGGTTTTTCTCCGCCCCGAATCGGCTCAGGCGAAACGATTGACGGTCGCCCCGCTCACTCGAGACTCACAGTTTTTGCCAAGCGCTTGCGTGCAGCTCAGTGCTAAACTGCCGTATTTTGTGGGCTGCATCGCGGGGCCAGGCTGCTGAATCCAATGCAACGCAGGGGGAATACCATTTGAATAACGTCTTGATCATCGGCAGCGGCTGCGCAGGACTTACGGCCGCGATCTATGCCGCGCGTGCCAACTTGAAACCGCTCGTGATCGACGGCTACGAGCCCGGCGGCCAGCTCTCCCTGACCACCATGGTTGAGAATTTTCCGGGATTCCCAGACGGCATCCTCGGCCCAGATTTGATTGAGAATATGCGCAAGCAAGCGCAACGCTTCGGCGCCGAATTCAAGTCCGGCGCAATCACCGACGTCGACCTCTCCAAGCGCCCTTTCAAAATCACGACGGGCAACGAAACCTACGAAACGCAGGCGTTGATCGTCGCCGCGGGCGCGACCGCGCGCCTCCTCGGGCTCGAATCCGAGCGCAAATTGATCGGCCACGGCGTCTCGACTTGCGCCACGTGCGACGGCTACTTTTTCCGGGGCAAGGACATCGCCGTCGTCGGAGGCGGGGACTCGGCCATGGAGGAAGCCACTTTTCTGTCGCGTTTCGCGAGCAAAGTTCATTTGCTTCATCGGCGCAGAGAATTTCGCGCCTCAAAAATCATGATCGACCGCGCGCGCGCCAACGAAAAAATAGAGTTTGTCACCCCGGTTGTGGTCGAAGAGATCTCGGACCTCAGCAAGGGAGGCGTCGAGACTGTGACGCTGCGCAATACGGAAACCAATCAACTTTCAAAGCTCGCGGTGGAAGGCGTCTTCATCGCCATTGGCCACGAGCCGAATACCAAGGTGTTTCGCGGCAAACTGGACATGGACGAAAACGGCTACCTCACGACGCACCACGGCAGCCAGACGAACGTAGCCGGTGTTTTTGCCGCGGGCGATGTGCAGGACCATCGTTACAAGCAGGCGGTGACAGCCGCCGGTTCGGGCTGCATGGCGGCGATGGATGCGGAGAAATTTCTTGAAGCCCATCCAGACCGCTGAAGCCGCTCCCCAATTTTCAGTTTCACTGTTACAACTCTGATGCTACGCACGCTCCTGCTCGAACTGGCCAATAGCTCCCGCCTTCGCCGATGGATTACCTCCAATGGTACGACACGCCGCATGGCGCAGCGATTTGTCCCCGGCGAGGAGCTGGCGGACGCCGTCGGCGCCGCGTGCGCCAGCAATCACGCGGGAATGGCCACTAGCCTCGATCTCCTCGGTGAAAACGTTGTGACCCGCGAGGACGCGGAGCGCGCTCGAGCCGCCTATACGGAAGCGCTCAACCGGATCGCCGCCGAAGGGATCGATGCGAACATCTCGCTCAAGCTGACGCACCTCGGCCTCGATCTCAGCGACGAATTCTGCGCTGAACAACTCTGCATCGTCACCCGCCGAGCGAACGAGCTTCGCAATTTCGTCCGTGTTGACATGGAGGGCTCGCCATACACAGACCGCACTCTTCGTATCGTCCGGCAGGCCCGCGCGGAATCACCCGCCGTTGGTACGGTGATTCAGGCGTATCTCTACCGGAGCGAGGAGGACATCCTTACCCTGCTGCAAATCGGCTGCCGCATTCGACTGGTGAAGGGCGCATACAAGGAGCCTCCTTCAATTGCATTTCGCCGCAAGAAAGACGTCGACGCCAATTACGTCAAGCTGATGAAACTCCTGCTGCCAAGCGGTGTCTACCACGCGATCGCCACGCACGACCCGAAAATGATCGAAGCGACGATCCGTTTCGCCGCCGAGCAAGATATCACCAAGGACAAATTTGAATTTCAGATGCTCTACGGCGTTCGCACGGACCTGCAGAACGCGCTCGTGCGCCAGGGATACCGCATGCGCGTGTACATTCCGTTTGGACGGGATTGGTTTCCGTACTTTATGCGGCGCCTGGCGGAGCGTCCCGCAAATTTGCTGTTCTTCGCAAAGAATTTCCTTCGGGGAGCCGCGACCCACCCCTAGGCGAAACACGTAGGTTACGGTGCGCCGGTAGGTCAAAATCGAGTCATGCGCGCGATGATTTTCGATCAGGTTGGCAAGCCCCTAGTGCTTCGCGAGTGCTCTACTCCAGAACCGCGAGGCAGTGACGTTCAGCTCCAGGTTCTAGCATGTGCCGTCTGCCGCACGGATTTGCATGTGGTCGATGGAGAATTGCCCAATCCCAAGCTTCCGCTGATCATTGGCCATCAAATTGTCGGGCGCGTTACGTGCGCCGGCGAACAAGCGAAGCTCCTTTCGGTCGGTGAACGTGTCGGTGTGCCATGGCTTGGTTGGACGTGCGGCGAGTGTTTCTATTGCCGCTCGGGCAACGAGAATTTGTGTCCGCGAGCGCGTTTTACCGGCTACACGCTCGACGGAGGCTACGCCGAGTTCACCGTTGCCGACGAGCGCTACTGCGTTCCAATTCCCGAGTCCTATTCAGACGCTGAAGCCGCCCCGCTGCTCTGCGCGGGACTCATCGGCTACCGCTCGCTGGTTCGCGCCGGCGATGCAAAGCGTTTGGGCATCTACGGCTTCGGAGCGGCGGCGCATATCATCGCGCAAGTAGCTCTGCATCAGGGTCGGAGTGTGTTTGCCTTCACCAGGCGCGGCGATCAAGAGGCCCAAAAATTTGCCAGGGGTCTGGGTGCGGTTTGGGCCGGCGGATCAGATGAGCGCCCGCCGGAGGAACTGGACGCCGCGATCATTTTCGCTCCTGTCGGGGCTCTGGTTCCCGCGGCGCTCGCCGCGGTTCGAAAGGGTGGAATCGTCATCTGCGGCGGCATCCATATGAGCGACATCCCCTCATTCCCTTACGAGCTGCTTTGGGGTGAGCGGACCATCTGCTCCGTGGCCAACTTGACCCGCAAAGACGCTGCGGACTTCATGAAGGTCGCGCCCGAAGTCCCCGTCCGCACAACGACGCAGCTATTTCGCCTCGAACAGGCCAACGAAGCGCTTACTGGGCTGCGAAGCGGCAAGCTGCAAGGCGCGGCCGTGCTTCTGCCAAACCCGTCGTAAGGAATTTTCAGATCGCGATGAAGACTATCGCGCGGCGGCCTGCTCCGCGCCGCCGAGCGATTCCCCGGGCTTCAAGGCGTGGATCTCGAGTCCGGCGATGTCCTGCGTGAATTCGCGGAGCGCCTCTGGAGTCCCAGTCAGTACGGGGAAAGTTCCATAATGCATGGGGATAACGTGGAGCGAGCCGAGCAGGCGTATAGCTAGCGCGGCTTCACGCGGGTCCATGGTGTAGTGGCCGCCGATTGGAAGGCAAACGACGTCCGGCTTGTAAAGTTCACCGATGATCTTCATGTCGCCGAACACCGCCGTGTCACCAGCGTGATAGAGCCTCAACCCGCCGGGAAGATTGACAACCAGTCCCGCCGGTTCACCAACGTAGACGGCACGACCTCCCTCCTCGACGCTGCTCGTATGGTCCGCGTGGACCATGGTGACCTCGATGTCGCCTACGCGCTGCGTCCCCCCTTTGCCCATGCCGCGAGCGTCCGCAACGCCTTTGGATCCAAACCAATCGGCCAGTTCGACGATGGCCACGACCGGCGCCTTGTGTTCACGCGCGAGAGAAATGACGGAGCCAGTGTGGTCGCCGTGGCCGTGCGTGACCAGGATCAGGTCGACGCGCGAAAAGTTTCTCAGCGCGGGCGGGAACGACGGATTGCCCTCCACCCACGGATCGATCAAAATCACTTTTCCCATAGCCGTCGTAATTTGAAATGTGGCATGTCCGAGCCACGTAATCCTGTTTCCAGCGGTTCTTAGCATGGCACTCTCCTTTCGCCGCGCGGCAAGCGCCGATTGTAGCCGCTCGATTGCCGTCGATCAAATGCTCGCTTTTCAACGCGCTCGCTCGTGGGGGGAGCTGCCCGTTGGGGCATCGTAATCCGGGCGTGCTATACTTCCAGCGAAGAGAATCCCGCTTGTGCAAACCATTGGTTTGGTGATAAAAGCGATCTTTTCAATTTGACCCAAAGACGGAATTTGCAATGATTCAGCTAGTAGATTCCTCGAAGGAGAGTCACGATGGCGTACGTAATCGCTGAACCTTGTGTGGGAACCAAGGACACCGCGTGCGTCGATGTTTGCCCTGTCGATTGCATCCACCCGCGGAAGGATGAGCCCAAGTTTGAATCCGAGCCACAGTTGTACATCAGCCCGTCGGAGTGTATTGACTGCGGTGCGTGCGTTCCAGTCTGCCCGGTGACAGCGATCTTTGCCTTGGAAGATTTACCGGAAAAGTGGTCCAACTTTACGGCCATTAACGCGGATTGGTACGCCAAGCAGGGCTGACCCATATTTCTCGAATTCGATAAGCTCTCCGAGCGAGCTTCGGTGCGGCGCCTCCTTTGCGAGAAGGGACGCCGCATTCTTTTTGGGGATTGCAATCACGCCCGTACTTGCTTTCGGGAACCCCGCTTTGCGATTGTCTTAGGTTTTCGCCGCTTCGTGTGCAAGAATCCGCATTTGATGCGGGCGTTGGAAGCCCGGCGCCAGGCACCTTGCGTGCAGAGAGGCTTGCCCGGAAACGGAGGAACCGCGAATTGTCTTCCATACACACGCCGAAGTCCCTGAATTTGGAGCGAATTCAGGCGAGACAGCAAGCGCCGGAAGTCATTTTGAAAGCGGACGCAGCCCCTGCCGTGGTGACTATCGCGGGTTCGGCGACGGCGGTACCTCCCTATGTGATGACGCGCGAAATCGTCAAGCAGCACATTGGCGAGGTTTTTTCCCTCGACGATCAAAAGCTCCAAGCAATTCGCGAAGTCATCGACAATTCGGCGATTGACCAGCGCTACTGCGTTTTCGATCCCCACTATGTCATTGAGCCCCGTCCTCTTGCCCAAATCAACGCGGAATACCAGGAGAAAGCAGTCGAACTGGGCCTGCAGGTGGCGGATCGCGCGCTGGCGCAAGCGGGGATGTCCCCCAAAGACGTCGACTTGCTCATCACGGTTTCCTGTACGGGCGTGATGATACCCTCCCTCGATGCGCATCTCGCAACTCATATGGGATTTCGGTCGAATGTGCGCCGCTTGCCGATCACGGAGTTGGGATGCGCCGCTGGCGCCGCGGGGCTGGCGCGCTCTTGGGAATATGTGACCGCCTTTCCGGATCGCACGGCGCTCTTGATCGCGGTCGAGATCCCTACGCTGACGTTTCAACGCAAGGATTTCTCCCAGGCCAACCTGATTTCCGCAGTTCTGTTTGGAGACGGCGCTGCGGGCATCGTCGTCACGGGTCGCGAAGCGCCGGGGCCGCGCATCCTCGCTTCCGAATGCTTCCTTTTCCCGAATTCGCTCGGCGCGATGGGGTTCGACCTGCGTGATTCCGGCTTCCACATCGTCTTGTCCAAAGACGTTCCCGATCTAATCCGCGAACGCGTCAAGGAGTTGGCGGAAGGGTTCCTCGCCCGGCAGGGCTTGCGGCGCGAAGATATTTCCGCTTTTCTTCTGCATCCCGGCGGGCAAAAGCTGTTGTCCTACATGCAGGAAGAGTTGGGACTAACGCGCGCGGACACTGAAGTCTCCTGGGAAGTTTTGCGGCGGTTCGGCAATCTCTCGAGCGCCAGCGTCCTGTTCATCCTCCATGAATGGCTGATCGACCGGGAGATGCCATCAGGAAGCTACGGGCTGGCCATGGCGTTCGGGCCGGGATTCACCGCAGAAATGCTCTTGCTGCAATGGCCATGACGGTTGCATTTGTTTCGCTGCTGGTTCTTGTTGGGATTGAAAGGCTCATCGAAGTAGGCATTTCGCGGCGCAACCAGCGGCGGATGGCCGAGCAGGGCGTCCGAAAGATCGTCGAGCCACACTTTCCTTGGTTGGTGCTATTCCACACCGTTGTGCTCATCGCCGCTGGCCTTGAAGTCCTTCTCTTGCATCGCCCTCTGATTCCCGTGCTAGCCATTTTGATGACCGCGCTGTTCATTCTTTCCAATCTGCTGCGCTGGTGGGTGATCCGGCTCCTGGCCGGCCTCTGGAACGTGCAAATCATGGAATCGTCCCGCATTCGAATCGTAACTTCGGGGCCCTACCGTTGGATTCGGCACCCGAATTACGTGGGAGTGGTAATGGAAGTATTCTCCCTTCCCATGATTCACACAGCGTGGATCACAGCGGTTGTCGGGACAGGGCTGTACATGGAGATTTTGCGGCGCAGGGTCCAAATGGAAGATGGCGTCCTCATGGCGGACCCTGCCTATCGGCGAGCCATGGGCGACAAGCCCAGATTTTTTCCGCGGCTGTTCAAGCGAGGTTCGGGGACGCCCGGAGCGAAGCGCGCAGCCTGAATTAGGTAGAAAGCCAAGTTCCAGCGTGGCGTTCGATTCGAGGCAGACTCAAACTCTTGGGGATCTCGCCCCGACCAATTGCAGTCAGCCACTCGCGGATCGCAGCGCGAAGCGGCTCAATTTCGAGTCCACCATACGCTTCCGGGAAGGCATCGAGCTTGAGCAGTCCTTCCCGCAGCAGATTTCTTGTTCCTCGAACGTTCGAACGGGAACAGTGGTGAAAAGCGGCGGCCACTTGAATCAAGCCTTGCAGAAACCGCCTGTCCGGTTCCGGCGTGACTCGCCACACATCCTCCCAAAGCTCGTGCGCCTCGAAGAATTGTCCGGAATTGAATGCTTCCAGCCCTTCCGCGTATAGCTGGTTCTTCTCCTGAGAATTCATGCGCCGTCCCGCGTCCTATCATGCGAAATGCTAGCCTGAAATCTTAGCAGACCTAACAGAGCCCCTACTCGCACCGCAAAGCCGCGCTTACCATTTCGCGATCTCTCTGATTGGAGATTTGAATTTCGCGTAGTACTACGACTCGCGCTATCATAGCCCTCTGCGCGGTCCCGAGGTTTTCTTTGCAGAAATTCAACCTGGTACTTCTCATCCACGCGCATCAGCCCATCGGAAATTTTGACGATGTCATGGAACGCACGTACGAACGGTCGTACTTGCCTTTCTTGGAATGCGTGGCGAGGCATCCGCGCATCCGTTTAGGTCTGCACTATTCCGGCTCCCTGCTCGAATGGCTGGCCGAAAAACATCCCGAGTACATCCAGCGTGTCGCCGCACTTGCGGCGCGGGGCCAGGTCGAAATCGTAGGCGGGGGATTTTACGAGCCGATACTGATCGCCATCCCGTACGAAGACCAAATCGAACAGATTCGCCGCCTCAGTGATTTCATCGAAGATAATTTTCGCAGGCGCCCCTCCGGCGCATGGCTCGCCGAACGCGTGTGGGAGCCGCACTTGCCTGCAGCCCTCGCCGACGGCGGCGTGGAATACACACTTGTGGACGACAGCCACTTCCTAGCCGCGGGCCGCGAGCTTCCGGAGCTGTTCGGCCACTATGTCGCGGAAGAACGCGGCAAATCCGTGAAAGTGCTCCCCGGGCTGCAGAAGCTTCGCTACCTGCTCCCCTTTGGAGGCGTGGACGATTGCGTCGCGTTCCTTCGCCGCGCCGCGAGCGACCACCCAGGCGGAATGGCCTGCATGGGCGACGATATGGAGAAATTCGGGGGATGGCCGCAGACTTGGGAGCATTGCTACCGCGACGGCTGGCTCGAACGATTTTTCACGGCGATGGAAGTCAATCACGAATGGCTGGAGCTCGTCTCGCCGGACGACGCGCTGGCGTCTCACGTCTCGTTGGGGCGCGTGGACATGCCCGCGGCGTCGTACACCGAAATGATGGAGTGGGTGTTGCCGACCTCCGTGCGCCTGCGCTTTCATGCGCTTACGGAGGAGTTTGCGGACCGGCCCGACGTGCGGCGGTTTCTCCGCGGCGGATTTTGGCGCGGGTTCTTCAGCAAATATTCGGAAGCCAATCTTCTGCACAAGAAGATGCTGCGCGTATCTTCAAAGCTGCGCGGGTGCGGCGGGAAGAGATCGAAGAGCAGCGCCCGCACCATCCCTCGGCGCGTCGAGGCAATCTCGCATCTCCTGCGCTCTCAGTGCAATGACGCGTACTGGCACGGTGTCTTCGGCGGGCTATACGCTCCCCATCTGAGGACCGCCCTGTGCCGCGAGTTGATCCGCGCCGAGACGATCGCCGACGGCTTATGCCACCCCGCCAAGCAATATCAGACCACGACGCAGCTGGATTTCGACTCGGATGGCAGGACGGAGATCGAGATCACCTCCCCCAAATTTGCGGCGCTAGTGAAACCGTCCGGAGGAGGGACGCTCGAGATTCTCGATTTTCGTCCGCGTGCGGTGACGCTGATTAATTCTCTCCAGCGGCGCGTCGAAGCCTACCATTCCCGCTTGCAGGCCGCGACTGCCTACGGCGGCAAAGTGGCGTCGATTCACAGCCAGACGCTCGCCAAGGAACCAGGACTAGAAAAGCGGCTGAAATACGATCGCTGGCCGCGAAATGCTTTTCGCCTGCTGCT
>JACXTT010014447.1_pt1 | contig 10321 bp, 12 predicted proteins | sample 9270951 | NCBI WGS metagenome assembly JACXTT01 (sample SAMN15532306, study PRJNA645909) | rock metagenome | isolation source: weathered quartz diorite | place: Puerto Rico | collected 2017-06-21
CTGGCGCCCGAGCGGCTGCGGTTCGGGGGGGCCGAAAGGGGGTTGATCCACGAGAGCGGGGCGGTGTTCGCAGCCCTCGGCCGTCTGCAGGATCTGAGCGTGCGCATCGCGCTCGATGATTTCGGCACCGGCTATTCGTCGCTGAGCTTCCTGCAGAAGTTTCCGTTCGACACGATCAAGATCGACCGCAGCTTCGTCCGCGAATTGTCGGGACCGTCGGAAGAATCGCGCCGGATCGCGCGCGCGGTGGTTCGCTTCGCTGTCAGTCTCGGCAAGGCGACGACGGCCGAGGGCGTCGAAACCAAGGAGCAGCTCGATATCCTCCGCGCCGACGCATGCGCAGAAATCCAGGGCTTCTACTTCAGCCCTGCGGTCGATGGCGCGAAGGTCGCGCAGATGATCGAGAAGCGGATCCGCGCAGCGGCACGACAGCGCCTGCGCGGTCGTGCGATGGCCGGCGCTGGTCCATGACGGCGCGCCGGGCAGCGGATCGCGCTGATGAGGCGTAAGGCCGCAGCGAAACGCCGAAAGCAAACTGCGCGCGGAGACTAAAGCGGTTTTCGCAGGCGTTAGAATGTCTCTTAGAGCCTCTCTAAAGCACCAGACGGAGCGCCGCCTTGACTTCACGGCCTCCTCCGCGTCCTTCGGCTTCGCCCTGCGCGACCACGGTTCGCGGGCGATCGAAACGGAGAGGAGATGTTCGTGAGGGTCATTCGTGGTGTTGCATTCGCAGTGTGTGTTCTCGGCTTGACGGGATCGGCGGCGCTGGCCGACGGCTACAAGAATTGCACCAAGCTCGACAAGGCGTCCTGGAAGCCGGCGAGCGAAGCCGAGGCCAAGGCCAAGGCCGCGGGCTACGAGGTGCGGCGATCAAAGATCGAAGGGTCGTGCTATGAGGTCTATGGCGTCAAGGAAGGCAAGCTCTACGAGCTGTTCTACAGCCCCGAAGATCTCAGCCTGAAGCACACCATCGCGAAGTGAACTGAGCTCGATGGGAGAGGCGGTGCCAGAGCAGCGCGGTGTGCCTGGACAGGCTCGCGTGCATCTTGCCGCCGGGCGGACGGTGCAGGTCTGGGACCTGCCCCTGCGCCTCTGGCACTGGACTCTTGCCGTCTTCGTCCTGGTCGCGTGGCTGACGCCGAACAGGTTCGACGGGCTGCACAGGATCGCCGGATATGGCGTGATCGCCCTGCTGATCTTCCGGGTGATCTGGGGCTTCGCCGGTACGCGGTATTCGCGATTCAGAACGGTTGGAGTGAGGCTTCGCGCCGCACCGCGCTACCTCTGGAATCTCAGGCGCGGGATCACTGGACGATACATCGGCCTCAATCCGGCGGGCACGGCGATGCTGGTCGCGTTGCTCATCTTGCTCGCCATCTCGGCGGTCAGCGGCGCGATGCAGGTGACCGTCAGCTTCTTCGGGGTGTGGTGGGTCGAGGACACCCACGCCTATTCGTCCGACATCGTCATGATCCTGGTCGGACTGCACGTGCTCGGTGCGGTGGTCGTCGGTCTGCTCCAGCGCCAGAACCTCGTACGGGCGATGATCACGGGACGGAAGCTGATCCGTAGCCGCCGGTAGACGATTTCAAGCGATCGCTGTCCAATCAGCCCGTTCTTATTCTTATTCTAATTCTAAACTTGAGAGATTCTAACCGGTGAGCCGCGTCTTCTCTCCGAAATGATTCGCGGCAGTGTTAGCTGCGCCCTTATGTCGCGGAATTCCATTTCCGTGGGGCAAGGGGGGCGTATGTCAGCGCATCGTTACGTCGGGTTGGGTGCATCGAAATTCGAATATGGCAGCAGGTCCAGGCGTGCGGCGTTGCTCGCGGCGACCGCGCTGTCGATCATCGGCGGCGGTAGCGCTCATGCGGCCGACGACAGCGTCAACGAGGCGTTGCTGAAGAAGCTCGACAAGATGGAGCGGCGGATCCAGGCGCTCGAGGCCGAACTGAAGCAGAAGGAAAGCCGCCCGTCCGCCGATACCAGCGCCAAGCCGGCCGCGATCCGGAGCGCCAACGCCGCCGCGACGCCGTCGGTCGACCCGAAGGAGACGACAGACCCCAAGCAAGCCGCGAAGGACGCCAAGGGCAAGCCCGAGGCTCAATCAGCCGGGACATCGGCCAAGCCGATGCTCAAGCTCCCGCCGCTTCCATCGGCGAGCGACAAGCCCATTCTCGGGCTGGCTGACTCACCTGTGCCCGGTCTCAGCATCGGTGCCTATGGCGAAATCAAGTTCGGGAGCGCGCAAAACCCCGCCGCCAACGGCCAGTGGCAAAAGGGTTTCGATGCTCAACGCTTCGTCCTGCTGCCGACCTATGCGATCACGCCGAACATCATCTTCAACGCCGAGATCGAGTTCGAGCACGCAGGCTCCGGATTCGACAACGACGACAAACTGCACGGCACCGCCGAGATCGAACAGGTCTGGATCGACTTCAAGCTCATCGATCAGTTCAACTGGCGTTCGCCGGGTATCGATCTGGTGCCGATCGGCTACATCAACCAGCATCACGAGCCGACGCAGTTCTACAGCGTGAACCGGCCGGAGCTGTATCTTGGCCTGATTCCGTCGACGTGGAAGGTGCCGTCCTCCAGCGTCTACGGAACCATCACCGAGGACGTGAAATATCAGGTGATGATTGCCACCAGCAACGAGGACTTCGGCGATACCTTTGACAACCGCACCGCGGCCAAGACCGTGCCGCTTCCCGGCACGCCTTACGCCGCCGGCATCGACGGCCTGAACGGGCTCGCGTTCTCGCGGCCTCCGCTCGGTGACTTCCAGCAGCTCAACAATGCGGTCGCGGTCGCCGGACGGCTCGACTTCACGCCGACACTCCTGCCCGGCTTCGCCGGCAGCATCAGCGCCTACTTCTCGCCGAACACGACGCCACGCGGGGCGCACGACGATCTCGGCAATTTCCTCGGCCGCTCGAGCCTGACGATGTTCGACGCCGAATTCCGCTATCGCGTGCCCCAGACCGGCCTCGAGCTTCGCGGCGAGTATGTCCGGGCGGATTTCAGTCATCCGGAGAACCTGCGCGCGAACAACGATTCAGATCCCACCAACAATGTCGGCAAGTCGATGTACGGCTATTCCGGCGAGGTCGCCTATCACGTGCCGCTCGGCACCATCCTGAACAACGAGTGGGAGGCGGTGCCGTTCTATCGCTACACCTACCAGAACCTGCAAACCGGCGGCTTTGCCGGCACGGATGCCAACACGCCGACCGGCGCCGGCCAGCGACAGTATCACACCGCCGGCTTCACGCTGTTCCCGTCGCCGAAGGTCGCGCTGAAGGCGACCTATCAGCACGTCATCGACAAGAGCATCACCGGCGCGATGTCGGATTCGTTCCTCGGCGGCGTCGGGTTCTTCTTCTGAGATCGGTGCGGACGCGCAGAGCATGCGGGCGACGGCGTGAAACAACAGGAGCCAAGTGAGAGATGAGTTGGGTTCGATATACGCTGCCGGCTGCCGCGATCGTGTCGGCAGCTTCGCCGGCCTATGCGGTTCAGTATCTGTCGATCGAGGAGGCGCAGAAGCAGGCGTTTCCGTCGGCGACGCATTTCACCGAGGTCCAGGCCGGCCGGGTCTGGAAGGCTGAGGCCGGCGGCAAGGTCGCGGGCTTCTTCGTCTTCGACCGGGTGGTCGGCAAGCACCTGTTCATCGACTATGCGGTGGCGCTGACGCCGGGCGGCGCGGTGCACAAGGTCGAGATCCTGCAGTACCGGGAATCCTATGGCGGTGAGGTCAGGAGCCCGAGCTGGCTCGCGCAATTCGTCGGCAAGACCAGCGGCAGTGCGCTCAAGGTCAACGGCGACATCACAAATATCTCCGGCGCGACGCTGTCGTCGACGCATGTCACGGAAGGCGTGAAGAGGATTCTGGCCGCCTATGCCAATCGCCTCCGATAGGACCCGCCGCGCGCGACCGCTGCTCGGCACTTTCGTCGAGATCGAGGTCGCGGCCGCTGCCGGCCCCGAAACCGATGCGGCCATTGACGCGGCATTCGATGCCGTCGCGCAGGTTCATCGGCTGATGAGCTTTCACGAGCGCGGCAGCGACGTGAGCCGCATCAACAGGGAGGCCTGCGTCCGGCCGATCAAGGTTCATGCCTGGACGTTCCATGTCCTGGAGGCGGTGGTCGAGCTGCATCGACAGTCCCGGGGAGCTTTCGACGTCACCGTTGCACCGGCGTTGCAAGCCATGGGTCTGCTGCCTGGAGCCGATGGCGATCCGGCGATCGTGCCGGGGTCCTGCGTTGCCGATGCAATCGAGCTGCTGCCCGAACAGGCGGTGCGGCTGCGAGCTCCCGGCGTCGCGATCGATCTCGGCGGCATCGCCAAGGGCTTTGCGGTCGACCGTGCGATCGAGGTGCTGCGAGGCTTCGACATTCCGGCCGGGCTGGTGAATGCCGGCGGTGATCTTCGGGTGTTCGGAGCAGGGCCGCACACGATTCATCTGCGCGATCCCCGTGACCCGCTCCGCCTGCTCGCCCGTATCGAGATGACCGATGAGGCGCTGGCGTCGACCGCGCGTCGCTTTGATCTGGTGGACGGAGCACCTCCCGGCGTCTCGGCCATCATCAATCCCGTCACGGGTGAGCCGGCCGTTGCCGTTGCCGGCGCCACGGTGCGCGCGCCCTCGTGCATGATCGCCGATGCGCTGACGAAAGTCGTGACGGTTTCCGCGACCGATGCCGGCGACCTGCTTGAGCATTACGGGGCTAGCGCCCTGCTGATCTCGGCCGACGGGGAGATTCAGATCACGTCCGACTGGCCCCAGGCGGTGCATCTTGCGGCTTAAACGTTCGTTTCGCTATTCGATGTACGCCGCATTCGCGACGCTGGCGCTGACAGGCGCCGGTTGGCTGGTGGCGGATTGGCAAAAGAACATCGCCGGCGACGAGATCTGGCAGCAGGTCGCCGCCAATCTGTTGATGGTTCATGGCGGTGTCGCCATGCTGGCGCTGCTGTTGCTCGGCGCGCTCATCCCCGTGCATCTCTTGCGCGCGTGGCGGAGCCGGAAGAACCTCATCTCCGGATCGATCATGGCGACGTTCAATGCCACGCTGATCGTGACCGCCTTCGGGCTGTATTACCTTGGCTCGGAGCAGGTGCGGCCCTGGATCAGCTGGATCCACCTCAGCGTGGGATTTGCCCTGTCGCTGATGTTGCCGCTCCACATCTGGCTCGGCCGGCGGGAGCTGTGGTGAGAGACCTTACTGCACCGGTGGGTCGCCGCCGCCGGTGCGCTTCTTGGCGAGATCCATCTCGGTGATCGCAATCAGGATCTCGGCGCGGGTCTTCAGGTCGGGGGCTTCCAGCATCGCCTGCTTCTCCGCAGGGCCATAGGGCGACATCATCGCCAGCGCGTTCACCAGCGCCTCGTTGGGGGCCGCCTCGATGCCTTCCCAATCGACCTTGAGATTGTTGGCCTTCAGGAAATCGGTGAGCACGTCGAGCAGGCCCTTGCGGTCGACCGCCTGCTCGCCCTTGCGTGCGGTGAAATCGTCGATGAAGGAGAAGAAGTCGACCTTGCACTGGCGGTAGGGCGTCAGCACGGTCAGCTCCTCGACCACCTTGAAGCGCGCGACGCCGGTGAGCTCGAGGATGTAGCGGCCGTCGCCGGACTCGGCGAGCTGGGTGATGCGGCCGACGCAGCCGATCCGGAACAGCACCGGCTTGGCCTCGTTCGACGAATGCGTCACGTCGGGCTGGATCATCCCGATCAGGCGATGGCCGTCGCGCAGGGCGTCGTCGATCATCGCGAGATAGCGCGGCTCGAAGATGTTGAGCGGCATCTGGCCGCGCGGCAGCAGCAGCGCGCCGGGCAGCGGAAACACCGGGATCACTTCGGGAAGCTCGCCGGGTCCGCGATATTCGGCATTGATCGGCATCTGCAGTCCCGCTGCTGTTACGGGTGCGACCTGAGCACGATCCGGAAAAGCGGGCAGCGGTTTTCCGACAAGATCATGCTCGGACAAGAAGCTGAAGCGCGATCTCCTCGCGCCTCACGAGAACAGGATGGTCGACAACCGCTTGCGACCCTCGACGGTTGCCTCGTCGGTGCCGCCCCACGCCTCGAAGAGCTGCACGAGCTGCCTGCGTGCGCCGTCGTCGTTCCATTTGCGGTCGCGTTTGACGATGGCGAGTAGCTGTTCGGTCGCCTCGCTGCGCTTGCCCATCGCATTCAGCGCGGTGGCGAGATCGAACCGTGCCTGATGATCGAGCGGGTTTGCGGCAACCTTCTGTTCCAGTTCGGTGACCGGGCCGACCGACTGCGCCTGCTCGGCAAGATCGATCGCGGCCTGCACGGCCTTCACCGCGGCATCGTTGCGCTTGGATTCCGGAACCATCGCGAGCGTCTGCTTGGCCTGCTCGGCCGCGCCCGTGGTGAGGTAGCATTTTGCGAGGCCCGCCAGTGCGGCGATGTTGGTCGCGTCATGCGCCAGCACCTCGGCATAGATCTGGGCTGCCGAAGCGGCATCGCCTTCGGCCAGCACGGCCTCCGCTTCGCTGAGGATCGCCGCAAGGTCTGGCTCGCCGGCGGCCGGCACGCCCTTGGTGATCTTCTCGATGAAGGCGTTGACCTGGCTCTCCGGCACCGCGCCCATGAAGCCGTCGGCGGGCTGGCCGTTGACGAAGGCGATCACGGCCGGGATCGACTGGATGCCCATCTGGCCCGGGATCTGCGGATGCTCGTCGATGTTCATCTTGACCAGCTTGACCCGGCCCTTGGCGTTGCGCACCGCCTTTTCCAGGATCGGGGTGAGCTGACGGCAGGGGCCACACCATGGCGCCCAGAAGTCGATCATGACCGGCTGGCGGCGCGACTCCTCGATGACGTCCTTCACGAAGGTCTGGGTCGTCGTCTCCTTGATCAGATCGGGCGCTGGCTGCGGCGTGGCGCCGCCCTGCTCAACTATCGTCACGTTATCCTCGCCTGGTGGTCGCGAATGGGGGGCGGAAAATCCGGATGCGTTCTAGCACGGCCGGAACGCCGGGTTCAGCGGTTCTGTCGAGCTAAATGGCGGTCGGACAGGAAATTTCAATCGCTTGCAGCCGTTCCCGTTCCATCTGATATCGGGTGGGTCGGCCGCCCGGCGCGCCCCATGATGCGCTCCAAGCCCATCGGGAGGAAAGCGCACCATGGCCAAAGCCTATTACAGCACCGTGTTCGAGCAGCCGGCCGGCAATGTGTGGAGAATCATCCGCGATTTCAACAATTATCCGGTCTGGGTCCAGGGCGAGGGGTGGAGCGAGATCGAGGACGGCAAGTCCGGCGACACCATTGGGGCCGTGCGCAATGTTCTGTACCGGGAGCGGCGGATCCGGCAGCGGCTGGTGGCGCAATCCGACGTCGATTGCTTCCAGAGCTACGAATTCGCCGGTCCGCCGACGCTGCCGGTGACGGATTTCCGCGCCACGTTGCGCGTGACCCCCGTGGTCGATGGTAACCGGGCCTTCGTCGAGTGGTGGGCGACCTTCGATTGCGAGGCGGCGCAGCGCACCGAGCTGACGCGGACGCTGGCCGGCTGGTTCGAGACCTGGCTCGAATCGCTCCGCGATACGATGGCGGCATAAGGCGGTTCCACGCCAGGCGGCGAAGAAAATGTGACCGCGCCCCGTTTCGGACCGATTCGAGCTCATTTTTTAAGGAATTGGGACGATTTAGCTCGATGCAGGGCGTGCTCTTGTGTTGCATTCACCGGCGGCATTTGGCATAGGTTCGCCGTTGCCGGCGAGCGATCGCCGCCATCTCGGATGCGGGTGTAGCTCAGTGGTAGAGCACGACCTTGCCAAGGTCGGGGTCGAGGGTTCGAGCCCCTTCGCCCGCTCCAGATTTCCCCAGCCGAAGCAAGCTGCCAAAAGAGCACCCGTTCGGGTGCTTTTTGCTTTTTTGCCGCGGCCATGGCCGCCGATCTCAGCCGCTCGCGATCCCCTTGAGGTAGGCGCAGAACATGTCGGACATTGCGTCGGCGTAGGCCTCGATCTCTGCGGGCCTGCGCGGACTCTCCGAGAAATCCTTCCCCGCCGCGCTGAGCGTCGTTGCGATGAGCTCGCCAGCCAAGGCGCGCACAGCGTCCGACGCCTGCGGCAGCATTTCGCGCATGAAGCTCGCGATGATGCGGTCTCCCGACGCCTGCGTCTCCCGCGCCTCGGGAGCATCGCGATAGAGCGGGGCGGCGTCATTGAGCGCAACGCGCATTGCGGCCTCATCGCATTCCGAACGGATGAAGGCGTGGACCAGGATGCGCAGCCGTTCGAGCGGCGGTGTTCGCGCATCCTCGAGGATGCCGCGCAGCAACTCGGTCGTCTGCCGCCACTCGTCGCTCTGCAGCCGGAACAGGATCGCCGCCTTGTTCGGGAAGTACTGGTACAGCGAGCCGACGCTGACGCCGGCCTTTTCGGCCACCCGCGCCGTCGTGAAGCGCTGCGCACCTTCTTTCGCCAAAACCTGAGTGGCGGCCTCCAAAATCGCCGCGACGAGCTCCGTTGAGCGGGCCTGTTTGGGGAGTTTTCGCGAGGAAACAGAAAGGCTTGGGCGGTCAGTCATCGGCGGGGCCTGGCAATGCGAATGGGAAATGCGACGAATTAGTCGTATTTCTGGTCCGGCGCAAGGACGCGCTCACCCAGACCGGAGACCCTCATGACTACCCTGACCACCAGCCCGCTGGCGCCGCTGCTGGATCGCCTGTTCGACGAAGCTGCTGCGTCGTCGCCGCGGGCGAGCCCAGCGGTGGCCAGCCTTTCGCCGGCGGAGCGCACCCGCCTGATGCGCAGCAAGACCGACTACATCGACTTATACGGACGGCTGAAGGATTTTCCGCTCGCCGCCTCGCGCGAAACCGGCACGCTGCTCTACATGCTGGCGCGCAACGCGCGCGCACGGACGATCGTTGAGTTCGGGACCTCGTTCGGCATCTCGACGCTGCATCTGGCCGCGGCGTTGCGAGACAATGGCGGCGGCCACCTGATCACCAGCGAGTTCGAGCCGTCCAAGGTGGCGCGGGCCCGCGCGCATCTGACCGCCGGCGGCCTCATCGACCTCGTCGAGATCCGCGAGGGCGATGCGCTGCGGACGCTGCGTGCCGATCTCCCCGACACGATCGATCTGCTGCTGCTCGACGGCGCCAAGGCGCTCTATCCTGAAATCCTGGATCTGGTGGAAAGCCGCCTCCGGCCGGGCGCGTTCATCGTCGCCGACAACGCGGACGACAGCCCCGACTACCTGGCGCGCGTCCGTTCGCCGCGGGCGGGCTACTTGTCGACGCCGTTTGCCGAAGACGTCGAGCTGTCGATGCGGATCGGCTGACACCGCTTCCGTCGGCGCGCAGGCGCCGAAACAGATCGCCACACCTCGCAGCATCGCGCCGAGCCGAACCTGCTCGTGCGCCAGTCCCGGAGTCACTGCAAATGCACGTATTCGTCACCGGCGCCACCGGGTGGATGGGCTCCGCCGTGGTCGCGAAGCACCGGGTCAATCTGGCATGAATTTTCGCAGCGTAACGCCGAGCCAATCGGTTGGAGGGCGCTCAAGTCGCACAGCAATTCGCTCGCCGACTGTTTACTGCTGCCGCCTGTCGCGGCGACTTGCGTTCCCGACGCAAGCCTTGGTGCGATCCGTGTTAGGCCCCCTGCGGATAGCTCGCGTCACGAGAAGCGGAATTTCGTTGTAAATTGAGTTGCCCGGGCCTTACAATTTATGCGGCAGGGAGAAAGTGAGTTCGGCGCTGCTAGCATTCTAAGATCAAGGTAAGTCGAAATATGCCGTTCACCGCGAACGTAATCCGCGTTCTGATCGCATCACCATCCGATCTCGTCGACGAACGCAGGGTCGCAATCAATACAGTCTACGAGTGGAACGCTCAACACGCCGAAGCCGAGTCGGTGGTTTTACTGCCCGTTGCTTGGGAAACGCATGCGACGCCCCGCACGGGTGTTCGGCCTCAACAAGCAATCAACGAGCAGATCGTAGATAAGTCCGACATACTTGTTGGTATGTTTTGGACGAAGTTGGGCACGTCAACTGGAGTGGCTCCCTCAGGCACAGTCGAAGAGATCGAACGATTTGTTGCCGCGGGCAAGCCCACCTTACTATACTTCTCGAAGCGACCTGTTGATCCGGATACGGTAGACCCGAAACAAAACAGACGGTTTAGAGATTTCAAGGAATCGACTTACGATAACGTGCTGGTGGGCACTTTCGAAAGTCCTAAATATCTTAAGTAAAACATATCGCGTCATCTTCAAGCAGAACGTCGTTGTAGGAAGCCACACAACACATAAAGCATCACAACGTTCACGCAGG
>JACXTT010014448.1_pt1 | contig 10320 bp, 10 predicted proteins | sample 9270951 | NCBI WGS metagenome assembly JACXTT01 (sample SAMN15532306, study PRJNA645909) | rock metagenome | isolation source: weathered quartz diorite | place: Puerto Rico | collected 2017-06-21
AGCACATCGCCAGCCGAGGTGCCCGGCTGGATTTCGATGTCGCGGATTTGGCCGGTGCCGGCCACAACTACGGATAGTCTTTTCATAATTCTGGCTCCTTGTTTGAATTGAGAATCTAAGAGATTCGTGCCTTCCCTTTACGCCAATACACGCGAGGCTCGAGGTCGGGCCACGCAAAAAAGAGACCAAGAAACGAATTCTTGGTCTCAAGTGAGAGCGCCGTCATAAATCGGGCGCGGGTACAACTTCGGTGAGCCGGCCTGGCTCAAAGGCCAGGTCGCGTTCGACCGAAGCGCCGAGCGGACTGCGAACGGCTTCGAGCTCAGAGAGCAGGAAATAGCCGAACTCGCTCTCTAGCCCCACCACGAAGCCGAAGAACCGGAAGCTCGAGTCCTCAAGCCCGCCTTCCAGCACGTACCAGGTCCAGCCAGTGCCGGGCAGGAAGAACTTTGCGTACACCATGGGCTCCGGGTCAGCTTCTTGTGAATAGAGTGGCGGCAATTTTGCTCGTAGCTCGTCGGTTAACAGCTTCATGGCACTAACTCGTTTCGAAGATTTTTCTGGCTTCTTCGAACTTCTGAAGCTGCCGCTTTTTGGCTCTTATCTGTTCTTCGGCCTCGGCGATCTCGGCTTTCAACTTGTCGGCTTGCTCCAATACGACTTCGACGGGAGTCTTCTTCTTCCACGGTTTGCGTTCCGGCTTGGCTTCCCTTGTCTGCGGATGGGCCGGGGTTGCTTTCGGATCTGGTTTCTGAATTGGCATATTGTGCCTCCTTGATTTCTTTGAGTTGCTGATCAACCCAACGCTCGAGTTTCCGTATGGCTTCGCGCTTGGCGGGAAACTCAATGTGGGTATAAGTGGCGTGAATCTTCGAGCCAGTGGAATGTCCCATGAGCGCCATGCGAATTTCTTGCAGGACGCCGGCTTCCATCAGGCGCGTATTAAAGGTATGGCGGAGATCGTGAAAGCGAACGTGGCGAAGCCCGGCGTTTTTGAGTGCGGTCTTCCAGGTACGCTTCACGATGCGGAGCGGCTGGCCCCGATAGTGAAAGATCAACCCTGCGGATTGACGATGCTGAAGCAAGTATTCCAGCAATCGTTCGGTCAACGGGATCTCTCTCGATTCCCCTTCTGGAGTTTTCGAGCGAGTTACAAACAGTAGCTTGCGTGAGAAATCCACATCTTCCCAGCGCTGTCCCGTGATCTCGCCACGCCGCATGCCGGTGTCAAGCGCGGCGATGATCATGCCCCGCAGGTGATCGCTTGCGGCCGGCACAAGCAATTGCTCTTCAGCAACACTCAGAACCTGCCTGCGGGTTCTCTGCTCGCGGGCCAATTTGAGACGAGCTAGCGGATTGACTACAATGAGTTGCTCGTCCAAAGCCCAGTAAAGAATGTGGCGGAGTACGCTTAAGTCCCGGTTGATGGTCGCATCTTTGACGGCGCGGTTGGGATTCCAAACCTGCCGTCTCCGCCGGAATTCCTCAGCCAAAGACTTGGTGATTCTCAAGACCGGAACTTCGGAGAAGAACGGAAGCAGGAACTTGAGGTGATATATATGATGCGGTCGAACGAGGCCGCTTGCCAGGAACTGAGCGGCCAGCTCCCCAAATTTGAGATTTGGATCGGCTTTGACGAGTTGAAAGCGTTGATTGTTAACTTCTTCCTTGCGCTTGGCTTCGATGGATTCGGCCTGCCTGCGGTTGGAAGTTCCGGTGGAATACTGATGACGGATGCCGTCTTGATAAAAGTACGACCACCAAACGTTGCCGCGCTTGAACAGGCTCATTGAGCTTTTTGTCCTCCTTGCTGTTGGTTTTCGATCCAGCGAATGACCTGATCCCGGTAGAAGATCAATCTGCCGCTGGCCGTGGACCGGAAGTGCGGGAGCCCTCTGGGAATGAGGGTCTGCCTTACGGTCCACGGTGAACAGCCGATGAGTTTGGCCACTTCCCGAATGTCGAGCGGCGGCCCGAGCCCCCGATGAACGCGCGCGGAGGCGACGGCGAGTGGGGGCATGAATGCGCCAGGTTGCGCAAAATCGGAGCCGGGATGGGGCGGGCAAGCCTCCGGGCAGCGCTGCCCTAGGGGAAAGGGCGGAAGTTCCCGTAAACTCGCGGAGTTACGCGAGCGGGCTGCCGGGCGAGTGGCAGCGAGTTTCAGCGTTGACGACGGTTGCTTCTGGATCGGTGCCATATCGTTCTGAATAGGTTTCTGACAAATACCGGAAGGTGGATATAAGCGAACCAAGCGAGAGCGAGAATCAGGAGTAATGCAATCAGTTGAAACTGGACTTGTTGGTTCGTAAGAAAGGCATTGAAGATGCCGACGAGGACCATGATCAGCAGCAACGCGAGAATCACGCCGGGAAATAACGAGAGCAGAAACAGCGCTGGCGCGAGCCAGAATGGAGCGCGCGGCGCAGGCGTGCTCAAGTCGCGCGAGCCACACTCGGCGCACACTTCGGCAGTGCGCGGGTTGATGTGACGAGCCGGGCAAAGTTTGACGTTGTAGCTTGAGCCGCAGAAGTTGCAGAACAGGGGTTCGCCAACTGTTAATCGACGACATTGGTTGCAGTAGCGCATGGATTTCCTAAAGAAGCGGCTGGCGCTGATCCCCGATCGGCCGTAGCCAGATCGATGACCAGAAACCATCGCGATGAATGGCTTCAAAGGATGTAAACCAGAAGATTTTGTCGGTCAGCTTCGCTGTGGTTTTACGAATGTTTGCCACACGTCGCTCCGTGGACGTGATGATCAACACACGAAACTGCGGGGCTCGAAACATCTGAGTGAACTGACCGCTGAGTGCGAGCTGCAGATATCGCTGGATCTTGTTCAGCCAAACCGAGCTGTCTTCCTGGCCGAGATCGACCTCGATAAACATCGGCCGGATGTTACCGGCGAGTTCGAGCTCGCAGTAGCCATCCGGGATCAACTGGACTGATTGGGCGACCGGGTGATGAAAGGAAATCCAGCGGCGAAATCGTACGCCTTCTACCGGGATTGGTTGGTGTTTTAAAGTGAGAAAGATTTCGTTGATTTTCAGTTGGTGGAGAAGGAACGGACTGCTCACAAGATTGCGGCTTGGACGGAAAGGAAGACCCGGCACGCGCGCCTCGACCAGCGCAGCACCCTTCGGTGATAGCGTGTATAGCGACTTTTGTCCCGAGCCGACCGACCCGATGAAAGTGCGCCTGAGGACGCCGGCGCGAGTCAAGCTAAGCAATCGCGTGTTCGCCCTCGTTGTCGACCGGAAACCGGCTACTCTCTTGGCCTGTTCACGGTCGATTACGCGCATCGTGTCCAGCTCTTTCAACAGCTGGAGGTCGCGCCGCTGCAGCACGATTCCCCGATGCTTATTCCCAGGCATCGAGCACCTCGTCGTTTCGCAGCTGGAAGCGTTGCTGACGCTGATTGATTTCCGCTTCGATATCAGTGCGCCGTCTTGCCCAGCGGTTTCGGCAGCGGTTATAAAGATCGGTGTAATCCGCCTGGGGGTCCTCCACCGTCGGCACGAGCAGTTCTCGGGGCCGGTCGGAGCCGGTCTTAACTACGAAACGCCGCTTGGGAAGATTTTTCAGGAGCTCAGCAAGACGCTTGCCGCCATCGAGTGTGGCGGCAATCTTGTCGCCATCCGGGCTCGATAGTTGAAAAAAGACATGGGTCCCGACCGCCATAATGGCGGCTCGCATCTGCGCCGGATATTGCTCCAAGAATTGGTTGGCGGAAACGACCGAGATCCCGAACTTGCGAGCTTCGGACAGTAACGTGTCAAGCCCGGAGTCGAAGGCGACCAAATTCTGGATTTCGTCGCAATAAAGAGTGAACAGTTGGCGGCGGCTTCGAGCAAAAAGTGCGTTCTTGATTTTGGTAAGGAGGAGGCTGCCGAGAGTTGAAGCTTGCTCTCCCAAACGTCCTTTGTCGAGATTCAAGATCACCCAGCGCCCTCGTTCCATGGCATCGAGCAAAGAAAACGTGGAGCGTGCCTGGCCGAGAATGTGCCTGAATCGCCGGTCTGTTGTGAATCCTGAGACCTTATTAAGAATGGCCTCTCGATAAACGCTCTGCATTGCTTCGCTGCGTACGTCAAAGCGCGTTCGAAAATAATTTGTGATTTCCGCGTTTCGAACTCGCTGCAGGCACACGGCGCGAAAGGCTGCATTGGTTAGTAATAAGGACAGCTCCAGTAGGGTCAAGCCGTTATCAGCAAGTACATGGAGGGAGCAGCGTAAGAGTTCCTCCGTTCTTGCCCCGAACGAATCCAAGTTCCAGCGCGCCTTGAGGACTTGGGCGAATTCGGCAAGCTGCACATAGCTCTGCGCTCCAGCTTGAGACTCGATGACATTTAATCCGATGGAAAACTCCGGATCACCCGGTTCAATGACGATCAGCCGATCACTAAGATCAGTTCCTCGACGGCGTTCCTCGGCGGCGACCAATTGCAGTAAGAAAGGCATCGTGTCGCCGTGCAGATCAAAGAACACGAAACCGTATCGATCCCGGATATCCTGACGGCTTAGATAACGTAAGAAGAAAGACTTGCCTTGACCGGTTTTCCCCAGGATGGCGATGTGCTCGCATCGCTTCGGATTCGGGAGGTGGAGACGCTTTCGGCTGACTTCGCCGTTAATAACCAGGCAGCCAAGATCGAGCCTGGGGCCAAGATTTTCGGTCCCCCGACTTGGTGTGGAAAGGCCGTTCCAAATCCGCGCGATAAGTTGTTCAAAAACGTAACTCATTGATGTTCCGGAGGGTGATTTGATTTAGCTTGTTTGACATGGGGTTCTGCAGTTTGAACTGCAAAGATCACCAGGCTGCCAGCGCCTCCTTGAACGCCGCGCCGCAAATATCGCAATGTGCGGCGAACCGCGTCGCACAGCGCACGTTCGTACAGGCACAGCGCCACTTGCGCATTTTGCTATTCCCACGCGGGCGAACTTTCTGGCGCTCGCCTGGCATCGAAAGTTTGAAAGTGTCGATACCGTGCTGCGAGAGGAGTTCGGTCAGGCGGCCGCGTTCTATGCCTAACGTATAGCCGCGCTCATCGATGACGAGTCCATAGACTCCGGCCTTATTCCGAAAAGCAATGTTGTGATAATTGTTCTTGCCAGGGCGTCCATATAGACTTTGCCAACAATGGATTTGTTCGTGAAGCAGCGTGCTCAAGACTTCGGCGAATGGTCCGTCGGTATATCGGACATTGATAGCGGTCTCATGCTTCAGGCCGAAACCGTTGCGGCCCGGTTGATACTGGCCGTACCTGCAGCGGGTGATTTGATCCAACCTGATCGCCGGAGTCGGAAGGTCGAGTTTAAACTCTTCATTGAACCGGATCGCCCATTCATGGAGAAGTGTGGCAGCTTCTTTGAAATTCCAATCCTGGGTTTTGATGGAGTGCTCTTTCAGAGCTTCGTTAACGGGCTCTCCATTAAAATCAACGCGACCTTGCTTCCTGTTGCTAACATCATTTCCCACGGTCTTGCCCTACCGTCCTGTTTCTCGGATTTGATCCAAAATTGTCATGCCTCCCTTTTCTAAAGCGGGTGGCTTTGAGTTGACAACGTTTCGCGGAAGGCGTAACGTTCAGCTCACGGTTGCTGGATTTCGCTCCTACGGCTTAAGCTAAGGCCGTGGGGCAACGTATTCGGCGCGGGCACAACCTCGTATCCGCAGAATTAAGCCCAGTTGACGAAGCTGAGATCGTATCGCCCCAGGAGATCCGCGCTGAGTTTGAACGGATCGTAGTGAGCCGGCAATTCCGGCACTCTCCGCGCCAGTGCCAGATACTCCGCTTCTTGATGGAGCGCCATCTGGCGGATACGGCTGAGCGGGTAAGTGAAAGCGACATCGCCGTCGCCGTCTTCAAGAGACAGCTCCGAGCGAGCGAGGATCGCACCGTAGGTGTGTCGGGATGGCGGTTACGTCGTGCTCTAAGTGCCTACTATCGCACGGAGGGACGCGACGACCCCATTCGCCTGCATCTGCCCGAGCGAGGCTATGGACTAAGAGCTGAGAGGGCACGCCAGCCGATGCCGATCGAGCCTGCGCAGGCTCCCGCGCCGGGCCCGCCGACTTGGTACCGTATCGAGGTCAGCACATTGGTTGCTCTCGATGCACAGGGCCGTGAATGCTTCCGGCACCAGTTCGAGAGGCCGCTCGACCCGGACGCATACCCGGGCCGTTATCGAAACCGTCGTGCCGTGTTTTCGGACATCGACGATGACGGTAGAACGGAAACGCTGTTTACCGAGTGGCCGATTAATATCGGTGAGGTCGGTGCCCGCGTGTTCTGCTTTTCTGACACTGGCAAACTCAAGTGGCCACCGTTCATCCCTGGTCGAAGAGTTGCCACTGACAAAAAAGACTATCCACCACTTTTTTTCATCAGTAACGTCCAAGCGATTCCGACTGGTCCGGAGCGCCAGATGCGAATCCTGGTCTCTAGCAATCACCATCTGCATAATCCGAATCAGATCGCCATGCTTGATCCCAAGAATGGTTCGCTTATTAGCGAATACTGGCACGCAGGCCACCTGCTTGCAATTGTCCATGCCGACATCGACGGTGATGGCGGCGAGGAAGTAGTCGCCGCTGGGGTGAATAACGGCTTTGGGCTCGCCACACTGATCGTTTTCGATGCGGAGAACATCCAAGGCGCTTCCTCGCAGAGCGGTCGGCGTTGGCTTGCGCTGCCATGGGGCAGCGAGCGGGCTGTCGTTCTATTTCCGAAGACCTGTTTGGCCGCACACCAGCAGTACAATCGCGTGAGTGATCTGCGTCTCATTCCGCCCCGCCGGATCTTGGTCGTAGTGTCGGAAAGCATCAAAGATGAGGGTGACCAAGGCCTGATCTTGTATGAGCTCGACTACGATCTCAAGGTGCTATCTGCAGCTCCTGACAGCGTATTTCTCAATCTCCATCGTGAGAGGGAACTGGAAGGCGGCCACGCCTGGTCACAAGCGGAAGCCGAACAACTTATCAAGCAGGTGAAGATTTACTGGCCCTCCAAGACCCGTCCCTTCCGATAATCTCAACTGCATATTCAACCCGTTCACTTCAGCTCTTGCCCTCCGCCTCAGTCCGCCCTCAAAACCGGCGGACTGACTGTGAGGACAAATGCCAAGATCGAAAACTCAAAGGAAGAATTCTGCCTTCGACCCGAGCGCCCGTTGGCTCTCGCTCTATCCGTACTGGCAAACGGTCGAGCGCGTGGCCTTGCCGGCTGCCAAGCGTTTTCTGCGCAAGTCGTTTCCCAAGAACCAGCACTACGTTTTTCGTGAACGACTGCATAGCAAGCTCTCTAGCCTCGACCCACTTCACCTTATCCCTTACATGCCACTGGCATACCACGGCTTCGTGTTGGCCTGCTATCACCGGCTGCGCTTCGCTGACGTAATGGCGGCAAAACTGCCGAATGAACGAAACCGACGGCGTCGGGCTCTCGAACAGCGAGCGTATGAACTCATTTTCGAGGCATATCGGCCGCTCGCGCGTAACTACCGGCGGTTCTTGGAATACCACGGAATTACAACGTTGAAGCGTTAGGCCCCGGCTCGGAGCTTTCCGAGCCGTTTTCTTTTGGCTCGAAGTTCGTAATCAACACCTCGCTGTGTCGGTTTGACGTGTCACGCTTGGCAGTGTAGGCAATGTCGCACCTCGTAATGCGAAACCCGGGGAACGTCTCGCGAACCTCGGGCCGGTCATTGAGCGAAAGAATGAACTTGCCTTTCAGGCTGCGGAGACGCCTCGCAAGTAATTTAAAGTCATTCGCAGAGAAATTGAAGCGATACAATTTGCGCCCCCAGTAGGGCGGATCGAGGTAAAAGACCGTGGTTGGACGGTCGAATCGTTGGAGAATGTCCTGGTAGGGCAGGGATTCGATTTGCACCCGCTGGAGCCGCTTGTGTGCCTGCTGGATGATTTGCGGGATCCGTTCCGGATTGTAATTGGACGGCTGGGTTACGCCGTAATGAAACTTCTGCTTTAGAATGAGGCCGCCGAATGAGTTCTTTTGAAGATAGAAGAACCGGCCAGCCCGTTGAATGTCAGTGAGCGTCGCTGGATCGCTCTTCACGTGAAGCTCGTGCAGCTTGCGGCTGGCAAGACAGTATTGAAGATAGCGGATCAGCTCTTGGTAATGCCACTGGCAGACGCGAAAGAAATTCACTACGTCGAAATCGAGATCATTCAAAACCTCCACATTCGACGGCGGCTTATGAAAGAGCACTTGCGCGCCTCCGGCGAACGGTTCAACGTACGTGATGTGGTCGGGCAACAATTGAATGATCTTTGTGGCAAGTCGATTCTTGCCGCCAATATAGGCCAGGGGTCCAATCATGGAGATAGCTGATTAATTTTGTTAAAAAGGCGTTCGGTCTGAACGTAGAGCCCGAGCGCAGCCGCGTCATGGATCCACGGAGCGCCGGGTTCTCCATCTAATGCAGGGTAGATCGCTGACATAACTTTTTGCAGATCCCCGCGAAAACGCAGCGGCGGATATGCGAAGGCCGAAAACAGGTCGGTTTTAGATACTTCGAGGATACCGATTGTCCGCGAACTGAGCGCACGGATGGCGGCCTGCTGGAACAGAGTACGATGCTTTTCGTGGCCGTTCGGAATGATCTCCAGAACCACAGAGCCGAACCGGAACTTGTCCATGATTTGCCTGGTAACAAAACGAATAGTGCCCTCAAGGGCCTTGTCCGGCGAGGACGAAAGCTGCCGGGCATCAGTAAAATGCAAGTGGTCTGCGTTCAGGATGGCAGCCGCAATCGCACGACGGTCAATTCGTATAGCGGCGAGACGGCCTCTGGTTTCGCTGCCGCCATTGTTGCCGTTCAGCTTCAAAAGCTCCAGATGAAAGCGGCGAGCATTGTCGGCATGGCACTTCACAGCACGACTGTAGGCTTCGAGCAGTTGAACCCGAGAATACTGGTCAGCGGGATCCGCGTAGTGGCAGGCGGCACCGGTATCGCCTAGGCGTGCTGCCAGACGCAAGGCAAAATACTCCTGCGTGGTCGTTGGACGAAAAGTCGGCGTTCGCGAAATGCTGCGAGCCACCTGATCGAGGATGCTCATACGGCAGTACGATTCATTAATGGTTAGAAGAGAGTCTGTTGAGTGGGCTGCGCCCGGCGTTCTTCCTCGGTTCGGATTTCCTTCAAGAGTTCCGTGTGAAGCGGATGAAACAGAAACTCGACTGGTGTCCTGAGAATGATCGCAAGACGCAAGGCATTGATCAGGTTGGGCAGGTGCTTGCCACATTCATAATCCGACCATGCCGAGGTATCCCGATGGCCAAGCAGGTAGGCAACATATTCCGGAGTGAATCTCCTCTTTCTACGATACAGTCAAGGTCATTTGGTTTGTATTTTTGGTCTTCATTCATCTGACCTCCAACGTTTTTACTTATGAAGTCACCCTAGCAGATTGGCAGAAAATGGAAAGTAGGGAAAATTTGGCAAAAGTGCCATTCAGTCCCTCGCCGTTGTGCATATCCGGTTGATAAGGCGCAGTCGCGTCCTTTGATGGATATGCCGCCGAACTTGCGCCATTCCGCGCAGTCGCCGTCGTATTCGGACATGCCGAACACGCTCGGACACTTCGGACGCTACGAGTGACCGGGCTACCTCGATTGCCAGTTCAAAGATGTTCTGCAGGATTTGCATCCTGGGATTGTGGCGCTGGCGGCCCGGCTTGTAAAGTAGGGAAAACACTCTTCGACTGTGGATCGATCTGGCAAGATTGCCAAATTTTCCCTACTTTGCAAATCCTGGGAATCTGCTAGGGTGACCATGCTATGATTTTCTCCCAAGCTGCCAATTTGTTCTTCGTTTATGGACGCGTGGAGCGCACCTATGCCCACGAGACGCAATTGAAGATCCTCGAATGCGTTCATTCGTGGCTGTTGCGGGTGTTCGGCGAGCGGGAAGTGGAAAGCCTGAGCGTACTCGATGTGCTCGAACTGCGCCGCCTTATGACCGAACGTGAGCTCAGTGCGGCGCGGCAGTATAATCTCCTGACAGTACTCAAGGTTTTCCTAAATTTCTGCGGCACAGTCTTGAAGCTTACGTGTCTCGATCCCGCTGAGATTCGGCTGCCACGCCGTGCTTACCGCAAGGTTGAATTTCTGACTGACGACGAAATCAAGCGGCTGCTCCTCATCATCCCTACGCATACCTGTACCGGCGCTCGGGTTCGAACGCTGATCGAGGTTCTGCTCTCGACGGGAATGCGCGTTTCAGAGGGTTTGTCGCTGAATCGGGATGTGCTTCAAAGTCCGAATGGCGAAGTCCAAATTCTTGGCAAGGGCGGGAA
>JACXTT010014449.1_pt1 | contig 10320 bp, 9 predicted proteins | sample 9270951 | NCBI WGS metagenome assembly JACXTT01 (sample SAMN15532306, study PRJNA645909) | rock metagenome | isolation source: weathered quartz diorite | place: Puerto Rico | collected 2017-06-21
GCCCGGGTCGACGATCGCCATCGCGGCCGCGCCGGCCGGGCGGTCGAGGGCCGGCCCGCTCGACGCGAGGGCCTCGTCGCGGATCTCGGCGCGAAGGAGGATTCGTCCGGGACGACGCGGGTCGCGGACCTCCACGGTGTACGCCTCCGGCCCGAACACGGCCACGTCGCCGCCGGCATTCACCAGGCCGCGGGGCACGCCGCGCGCGCGAAGAGTCGCGACGGCGCGATCGACGGCAAAGCCCTTGGCGATGCCGCCCAGGTCGATCCTCACGTCGCGGCGCGTGAATCGCACGCGGTCGCCGGGGAGCAATGCGACGGGCGGCTCTCGTTCGACGCGCGGCTCTGGTGATCGGGCGCCGGCGGCCGCCCGCCGGTCGGCGTCGAATCGCGGAAGGAGACCGAGGCGCTGCAGGGCATCGGCGATCGCGATGTCGAACAGGCCCCCCGACGCCTCGTAGAGCTCGGACGCCAGGCGTAAGACCTCGCAGGTCCACGGGTGCACGCGCACCGGCCGCGTCGCGGCCTCGCGGTTGAGCCGGCTCACGTCGCTGTCACCCGCGTGAAAGCTCATGAGACGGTGCACGTCCGCCACGGCCGCGAACGCCCGGCCGATGGCCGTGTGAAGGGCGTCGCGCGGGGCGCCGCTCGCCGCGATCTCGACGAACGTTCCCAGCAGCGGCTGCGCGCGGCGCACGCTACTTGAGACAGGTCTCATACAGCGCGAGAAGACGTTTGACGCCTTCCGTCACGTGCCGCGACGAGAGGGTGGCGCCCGAAATGTTGCGAATGTCCTGGTCGAGCTCGAGGGGATCCCGGCTCGTCTTGCCGACGAACTGGGCGAGCCAGCTCCGATTGCCGATCTCGCCGCCGTACGATTCGCGGTATTCCAGGATCTCCACCTGACGAACCTGGCCGCCCGGATCGAGCGCGACCGCGTAGTCGATCACCAGATGCTTGCCGATCACGTAGTCGACGATGAAGAAGCCGACCAGGCGATCGTCGGCCAGCGCCCGCCACACCTGCTGGCCGCGGGCGCGCACCTTCTGGCCGGAGCGGCGCTCGATCGCGGCCACGTCCGCCGCGGTGAAGATCACGTGGGCCTCGACGAAGCGCGTGGCGTCGGGAAACGCGAGCTTCTGCGCCTGCTCGACGCCCAGGTACTTGATCGCGTAGGCCGGCGCCGCCAGCGAGACCACGATCGCCGGCGGCGCCACCCATCTCACCCAGCTCATGCTCGGTCGGCGCTCCTAGAAGTGGAACCCGAGGCCGCCGAGGACAGAATCGGATCTGGCGCCGCCCCGCTCGTGATCGAGCACCTTCTCGTAGGTCAATTTGAGCACGAGCTGCGGCGTCGGGTACACGGCGACGCCCAGGGTGTGGAACTGCAGCTTGCCGGCGCCGGTCGGCGCGTTCACGTCGGATCCCTTGAAGCCCGAGGTCTGCAGATCCTCGTACGTGTAGCGATAGAACGGGACCGCCTGCCAGGCGCTGCCGAGATACGTCCCGATCGGGACGTGATAGGCCACCTCGCCGGACAGTCCGTACATCGTGCGCCCGACGTTGTTCGTGGGGTCCGAGTCGTTGTTCGCTCTCAGGTCGCGGGGGCTGCCGAAGAATACCTGAACGTATTCGCCGCGCGCCTCGAACCCGGTGCCCGGCAGGCGATAGCGGAACTCGCTGTCGAGCAGGGTGAGGCTCGAATGGTGGAGCGGAAGGCCGGTGTCAGAGTAGGCGTCGCGCGGCGTCGTGTTCGGGGTGAAGTACACGCTGGTGCTGCCGGCCAGCCCCGGAATGAACGAGGGCGTGTAGCCCAGCCGAAACGCGTAGCCCAGATCGTTGCTGAGCTGGGCGAAGTCGCCGCGCGGCGGGCGCGCAAAGCTGAGGCCGTCCGTGCCGCTGATGCCCGGCGCGTAGCCGGTCGGGAACGGCGGCGGGCTGTTGCCCTCGGTGCGCGAGTCGAATCCGCTGCCGAAGTCCTCGAGGCTGCTGCTGACCTGGAACTGATAGCTCAGGTCGTCGACGATCTTGCCGTAGACGCCGGCCGCCGGCACGGCCCAGGTGGTCGGGACCAGGCGATTGGCCAGCTCGGGGCGGTTGACGCTGTAGAACAGGGTCGGCTCGTGATGCTGGTTGATGTAGCCCACCGGCACCAGGTCGATGCCCGGCGAGCGGATGTTGAGGTAGGGATTGATCTTGAAGTCGACGTAGAGCTGCTCGACCTCGGCGGTGCCGTGAAGCTTGTCATCGTTGTCGAAGCCGGAGCCGGCGTGCTCGAACTCGATCTCGGAGTTGAAGACGATGCTATCGGTGAACTGGAACGTCGGCAGGAGCACGAACCGCGCCATGTCGAAGCCGGTCTGCCACTGACCGTTGTGCTCGGGGTTCTGCTGGCTGCCGAACTTCACTTCGCCGTACGCGCCGAGCTTCAGACCGGGTATTGGCGAAGGCAGAATCCCGAAGATGTCCTTGTTCGGCGCCGGCGCCGAAGCCGGCGGGCTCGTCTGTACCATGGGCTGCGTCCCGGGCGGCGGCGCCGGGGTCGCCGCCGGCGCCGTGTTCTTCTGCTCGAGCTGTCGCTCGAGGGTCTGGATCCGCTCCTCCATCGCCTTCATCTTGTCCAGGAGCTCCTGGTTCGACGGCGCGTTCTGAGCCTGCGCCCGGCGAGGGCCTCCAACCACGAGCAGCGCGACCACCACGACCGGAATCCAGATCGTGCGCACGGCGAGCATGGCCAACCTTTCTTGCTGATCCGCGTCGCGGATCGGGTGGCTGGCTGGCTTCCTGGCGCCGAAAATCGGGCAGGTGGCTGGCTAGTTGTGGGCGGGGTAACGCGGCCCTCGAACTCGTCGCAGACGGACCTCCGTTCCTCACCGCGCCCGACCCGAATATTACCTCATGTTAGGTGCCTCTCAGACGCGGAATTCGGTATACCTAACGAACGGAATGAGTGTCAATGGGGGGCTTCGGTGGCGTGTTTTCTTGTGTGCTACCTTGCCGGGGATGCGGACACGGAACGGGATCGTGGGGACCGGCTCGGCGGCGCTCGACGCGGCCCGTTGAGACAGGAGCGTTCTCGATGATCGTCGACATGCACGCGCACATCATCCCCGAGAACTTCCCGCCGGCGGGCTCGCGGCCGAGCGCCTGGTCGTGGCCGACGATGGATCACTTCGAGCCCGGGCGTGCGCGCGTGATGATCGGCGGCGAAAACTACCGCACGGTGCACGACGGCAACTGGAGCGTCGAGCGCCGGCTGCGGGACATGAAGAGCCAGAGCGTCGACGTCGAGGTGATCTCGCCGATGCCGGAGCTGTGCGCCTACTGGTTCACGCCGGCCGACGCGCGCGACTTCTGCCGCTACACCAACGACGTGATCGTCCGCATGTGCGCGGCGGCGCCGGGCCGCTTCATCGGCCTCGGAATCGTGCCTCTACAAGATCCGGACCTGGCGGCGAAGGAGTTCGCCCACGTCAAGAGCCTCGGCTTTGCCGGCGTCGAGCTCGGCTCGAACGTGAACGGTAGGTCCCTGGGCATGCCCGAGTTCCAGGGCTTCTTCCGGGAGGCCGAGCGGCTCGACGTCGCGGTCTTCGTGCACGCCCTCAGGCCGACCATGATGGAGCGCTTCCCCACGAAGGCCCTGTTCAATCCGATCGGCTACCCGACCGACACGAGCCTGACGATCGCCTCGATGATCGACGGCGGCACCGCGGAGAAGTGTCCACGCTTGAGAATCGCGTTCAGCCACGGCGGCGGCGCGTTCCCGTTCCTCTTGCCCCGCTACAACCATCACTGGAGCGGAACGTGGAACGAGGAGGCGCCGGGGCCGGGCCGCGGCGCGACCGCGTCCGGCGCGCTCCCGCGCTCACCCGGTGAATACGCGCGCCGCTTCTACTACGACACCCTGCTCTTCGACCGCCGCGCGCTGCGATACCTGATCGACACGGTCGGCGCCCGACAGATCCTCGTCGGAACCGACTATCCCTACATGGCGCCCGAGATCCCGGTGGACAAGACCTTGCGCTCCCTGGGTCTGCCGCCGGAGGTCCACGCGGACATCACCTGGGGCAACTGCTTCCGCTTCCTCGGGATGAAGCCGCCGAGCCTCTCGTAGAGATGGCCGGTGTTGTGGCCGCGCCGACGCCTGCGCCGAAATCGCCCAGGAGGAATCGATGCTGAAGGTCACCCGGAATCTGATGCTGCCGACCGCCATCACCGGCTCGTATCCGCGGCCTCTCTGGTTCACCGAAAGCCTGCACGGGCGGTCGTTCAAGTCGGCGCTCGGCGACTCGATCTTCCGTGAGCAGTACCTGGACGCGGTCGCGTGCGTCGTCAACGCGCAGGAAGCCGCCGGGCTCGACATCGTCACCGACGGCGACACGCGGTTCGATCTGGCCGTCGGCGGCAAGTCCTGGTTCTTCTACCCGATCGAGCGGCTCGGCGGCATCGAGGGCCACCGCGACACCTCGCGCGGCTGGATGTCGCGCCACGGGCTCAGGCCCGGCCGCATCCTCTGGGAGGTGCAGGAGGCGTATCAGCCGGGCGTGGTGCGCGAAAAGCTGACGCGAGGACCGCTGGAGTACACCGCGCTCTGGAAGGCGGCGCAGCGGCTGACCGACAAGCCGATGAAGTTCGGCGCGATCTGCGCGCCGGCCCTCTCGAGCATGCTCTGGGACGAGCACTACCGCGACGACCGCGCCCTGATCAACGACCTCTGCGACATCATGAACGCCGAGTTCCGGGAGCTGGCCGCCGCCGGCTGTCCGCTGATCCAGGTCGAGGAGCCGCCGCATCATGGCCGCACGACGCGCCCGGACTGTACCGACGCCGACCTCGAGTTTCTGACCCAGGCCTTCAACCGCCAGCTCAAGGGCGTCGACACCGAGATCTGGGTGCACACCTGCTGGGGCAATCCGAACCAGCAGCGCGTGTACTGGGAGCCGCCGAGCTACGAGCGGGCGCTGCCCTATCTGCTCCAGCTCGACGGCGACGTGATCACGTTCGAGTGCGCCAGCTCGGACGGCCGGGATCTGCACCTGTTCGGGAAGTACCGGACCGACAAGAAGATCGGCATCGGCGTGGTGAACCACTGCAACACGGTCGTCGAGCCGCCGGAGCACGTGGCGCGCTTGATCCGCAAGGCGCTCGAGTACATCCCGCCCGAGCGGCTGGTCATCACGACCGATTGCGGCTTCGGTCGCGAAGGGCTGAGCCGGCGCATCGCGTACTACAAGTGCGTCGCGCTGGTGGAGGGCACCAACATCGTGCGGCGCGAGCTCGGGCTGCCCGAGGCGCGCGTGCGCGCCGCCGACCCGCGGCTCTGGTTCGCGAGCGGCCCCGAGTAGCCCGCGCCGGCATCGCGTATATAGATGATGAAGTGGCGCCGGGCACGCGGTGACGCGCGCCCGGCGCCCCCGGGGGGTTACTTGCCCTCGAGCGCGGCGAGCGGCGCGTAGTCGCCGACCGCGCCGTGGCCTCCGGCGAACTTCGCCGGCGCGATGCCGGCCTTCTTCACGCCGGCGACGAGCGACGCGAGCGGCGGCGTGAGCTTGTCGGGCAGCGGCGCCGCCCCCGGGCTCCAGATGTCGGTCGCGTAGGCGATGCGCGCATCGGCGACGTAGCCGATCATCAGGCCACTCGAGTGCGGATTGTCGATCACGTAGGCGCCGACCTCGCGCGCGCCGTCGCTCCACACCTGCCGCTCGGACACCTCGACGATCGTCGTGCCGGTCAGATCGCGCGACGAAAGATCCGGGTTACGGGTGAACGGCGCCGCCAGCACGCGCCGGAAGTGCTCCGCGGTCCCCTTGCCGGTGACGATCGTCGCGCCCTGCGCCGCGAACGCGCGAAGGCCGCCGGCGTGATCAATGTGATGGTGCGTGAGCACGAGATACTTCACCGGCTTGCCGGGGTACTTCGCCTTCGCGGCGTTCATGATCCAGGTCGCCGTGGCGTCGCCGACCGGCGCGTCGAAGACGACCAGATACTCGCGCATCTCGACGATCAAGCTGTTGTGCGAGCCGCCGACGACGTGCTGGACGCCGGGCGCCAGCTCGACGAGCCTGAGGCCTTGTGAGGCCTTGGGGTCGTAGCTCACCGCGTCGGAATCGAGATAGGTGCCGATGAACTGGCGCCGGATCACCCACTGATAGGGCACGCTCCCGGTCGCCGGCTTCACCGATGCCGCCTTGAACGGAGCCGGGATCATCAGCTGCTCGGCGGTGATCGGCGGGTTGATCCGCGCGTTCGTGATCTTCACTTCCATGATCGGGCGACCGTTGAGCTCGTACGTCCGGCTCTGCGCCATGCTGAGGCCGTCCCGCGTCTGCCAGTCGGCGAGCGCCATGTCGTACGTCACGTCGCCCCAGATGTTGTCGTAGTCCAGGGTGCGGATGCGCGCCGGCAGCCCCGTCCCGCGGTCGAACATGACGGTGAAGGTCTGATCGCCGGCGCGATACGCGACGGCCGGATACGTGACGCTGCCCACCGTCATGTCGGGCACGGCCGAGACGCGCTCGGGGTTGTTCAGCATCTCGAGCAGCAAGAGGGTCGAGCCGCGTCGGAGCTCGCGCTGCGAGGCCGCCAGGCGCAGGCCGGACATCGAGTGAGCCGGCGGGTTCGAGTCGAGGCTCTGCCGGGTGCGGCCGTTGCTGTCGATCCCGGCGACGTAGCCCGCGTCGGGTGTCACGATCTCGCTGAACGTGAACGTGCGCGGCGCCGGGTACTGGAAGTTGCGTACCCAGTCGATCCGAGTCGCCCCGCTGGCAACGTCACTCAGGAAGACGAACGTCGACGCGTTGGCGAACCGCATCTCGCCGCCGGCCGCCATCGACTGCTCGGGCTCCCACTGGCGCACGGTGCCTTCCACCGCGAGCGTCTTGACCCCGGCCAGCACGCTGGCGCCGCCGACGGCCTGCACGGCTTGCTTCACGAGATCCTGGCCCTGGGGCGGCGATGTCGTCGCGCAGGACGCCGTGACGAGGACCAAAGCAAGTACTAGCCCGACTCGCGTCATGCCTTCCTCCTATCGGACGATTCGCTTGGGGGAATACGGCCTTACTCGACGTACAACTGGCCCGCAACCACCCGGGTTCCATCGGGCGCGCGTCTCAGGACCACGAGCTCGCCCATCTTGATGCTGAGCCCGGTCAGATCCGTCACCACGCTGCCGTGGGTGACCAGAACGAGCGGCGGGCCGGCTTGGTGAGCGTCGACGGCCTTCCTGGCTTCGGCCAGACGGCTCCGGCGAAGCTCGGCGTCGTTGAGCGCGCCCTGCAGCACGTCCCAGGGCTCGACCCGACCGAAGACCAGACGCGCGGTGTCCAGGCAGCGGCAGCGCGGGCTCGACAGCACCTGGCCGACCGTGACCCCATTCCTTCGAAAGGCCTCGCCGATCCGGCGAGCCTGCGCCCGGCCGTTGTCGTCGAGCAGTCCTCGATCTTCGCGTCGGGCGGATCGAACCCACCGGGCGCATAGCTGTGCCGCAGCACCACGACGGCGCCCGGCGCCCGCATCGCGTCCCAGACCGACTCGGCCTGAGCCGCCGACGCCCAGCCGGCGCCGAGGGCCAGCGCCAGCCACCACCGATTCAGGCTCATCGTGTGCCTCCATGACTGCGACTGTCTGACGTTCTGGCAAGCCGACATAGCTCTGGCGGCGTCTCGGGAGGGCCGGGCGCCCCGTCCATGCCGCCAATTGCCGGATATTGCACCATATCTCGCACGCGGTGGCTCCGGGCATTGGATGTGCAAACTTGCCTCAACGCCGCGGCCCGCGACCGAATCGCGGCCCCATCAGGGCCCGCGGAAGGGAGGAACTCTAGTGAAGCGCTTCTCACAGACCGCTCTCGTCCTGATGCTGGCGACCGCGCCCGTTCTCGCCGGGTGCGCGATGACGCCCAACGCTACGTCCGACTCCGCGTCGGCACCCGCACCCGGTGGGTCGATGAGTGGATCGGCCGCCGGGGGTGGCGCGGCCGGATCCGCGGCCGGCGGCTCGGGCCTGCAAGGCGCCGCGAGGCCGAACCCGAAGGAATTCACCGCGAAGACGGACCTTCGGGATATCCGCTTCGAGTTCGACTCCTACGAGATCCGCTCGGAAGACGCTCAGGTGCTCGACCAGAACGCGGATCTGATGAAGGCCAACCCTGGATGGCTCGTGCTCATCGAGGGGCATGCCGACCAGCGCGGGACGCCAGACTACAACCTCGCGCTCAGCGAGCGCCGGGCGCGCGCGTCGATGAACTATCTCGTCTCGCGCGGTGTCCGGGCGAACCGGATCTCGGTGATCAGCTACGGCAAGGAACGGCCGATGTGCAGCGACGCGACCGAGGATTGCTGGAGCCAGAATCGCCGAGCCCATTTCGCGGTGAAGGCCAAGTAACCTCCCCCCGTTCAAGAAGGAGGCGGCCCCCCGCCGCCTCCTTCCGCTTCACCCTCCGCCCTCGACCGGAAGCGATCGACGCGGTACCCGCCTGGATCCGGCACGCACCAGACGAGCTCGTCCGTGACGTTGGAGATGGTGCGTACGTCGGTGAACGGAAGGAACGGGAGGGTCTAGCGGCCCTGCAGGGCCGCCGTGGCGAAGCGGCGCGGCGCGACGTTGGTGTACGTCACGCTGCCATCGCGGCCGACGAACTGCTGGATGCCGCTGCCCTGAAGCTCCCACGTGAGCGGCGCTCCGTAGAGGCGCAGCACGCGCGCGACGTAGTCACGCGTCTCCGGGTAGGGCGGAATCCCGCGGAACGTCGCCACCGGCCGCTCCCCCGCGTTGTACGCGGCGATGGCCATGGGCAGATCGTAGTGGAAGCGGTCCATCATGCCGCGCAGATGGCGGGCGCCGCCGTGGATGTTCTCACGCGGATTGAAGACGTCGCGGACGCCGAGCAGCGCGGCGGTCTCCGGCATCAGCTGCATGAGCCCGCGCGCCCCTTTCGGCGACACGGCCCGCGGATCGAATCCCGACTCGACGCGGATCACGGCCCAGATCAGGCGCTCCGGCACCGCGTACCGGGCGGAGGCTTCAGCGATCTCGCGGGAGTAGAGGCCGTAGTCGGCCGACGCCGAGCGCTGCGGCTCGCGCGCCGGGGGCGCCGTGTACGCCGCGCGCTGATACGTCGGATTCGGCTGGATGTTCGTGAAGTAGGTGCTCCCGTCCGCGGCGGTTCGCTTGTAGACCTGAGCGGCCGCCGGCGCCGCGGTGGCCATCGTGGCCGCCACCGCCAGGACTCCCAGGGAGCGGGCTCCCAAGCCGTTCATGCCAGGGTATTAGGGCAAATTCGATACCGAGTAGAAATGGCCAATTTTTCATACAGTTACATCCTCTGGGTCGGAAACGGCCCTGGTGCGTTTCTAGCCGGACGGATCATTCCGGACACCCGGACCGAGACCGATCAGTACGCCTCCGGAAACTGATCAGTACTCGTCGAAGATGCGCTGGAGCTCGGAGGGGTTGTCGGTCCTGGTCAGGCCGAGCATCGCAAGCACGCGCGCTTTCTGAGGCGTCAGGTTGTCCGCGACGACGAAGCCTTGCCGGCGCAGGAGCGCGCGGGGCAGGACCCGACCGCTCCCGGCCCGGCTCGACAGCACGATCGCGACTCCATGTTTGCGCGCCTCGAGAAGCGCTTCGGTCTCGGCGGGTGTCGTGACGCCGGGTGGGAGCGACGCCGAGACGATCGCGCGCGCGCCCGCGGCGACGAAGGCGCGGATCGCCGAGCCGTCGGCGCCGGCATACGAGGCCGCGATGTCCACGCGCGGCAGCTCGGCCCGGCCGCGCACGTCGAACTCGGTGTCCGGAGCGTGGCGACGCGAAGGCCGGCGGTAGATCGCGACCCGACCGTCCGGGTCGGCGTAGCCGAGCATGCCCAGGTCTGGGCTTCGGAACGTCTCGAGCCGAAGCGTCGACGTCTTCGTCACGTCGCGCGCCGTCTGGATCTCGTCGTTCAGCAGCACCAGAACGCCGAGGCCGCGAGCCTCGGGCGCCGCGGCCACCCGCACCGCGTTCAGGAGATTGAGCCCGGCGTCAGAGCTCAGGCCCGTGGCCGGGCGCTGCGCCCCCGCCACCACGACGGTCGCGGCGACCTTCAGGCTCAGGTGCAGGAAGTACGCGGTCTCTTCGAGCGTGGCGGTGCCGTGGGTGATCACCATGCCGTCGAGCGGAGCCTCTCGGCCGATCGCATCGTGGACCGCCTGGTCGAGGGCGAGCCACTCGAGCGGGCCGATCGCCGGGCTTCCGACGGCGCGGAACTTGACCGGGACGATCTCGGCGGCCGCGGCGACCTCGGGAAACCGCTGGAGGAGCTCGTCGGGCTCCGCCTTGCGGC
>JACXTT010014450.1_pt1 | contig 10320 bp, 10 predicted proteins | sample 9270951 | NCBI WGS metagenome assembly JACXTT01 (sample SAMN15532306, study PRJNA645909) | rock metagenome | isolation source: weathered quartz diorite | place: Puerto Rico | collected 2017-06-21
GAGCTTCTGCCCGAGGATGCGCGCCATCAGGTCCGAGCTTCCGCCGGGCGGGTAGGTGACGATGAGCGTCACCGGCTTGGAGGGATACGGCTGGGCGGCTGCGGCCAGGGCAAGCAGCAGTCCGGCGAGAAGGGTCAGAAGGCGGCTCGCTCGCATGGGTACCTCATGTTGAAGGTCTACGCGGTCGACAGGGGCTCACGTGGTGAGCCTTTCCGCAGCTATGTTGGAGCGATGATCGTTACGTATCAGTATCGCATCCTGCCATCTAAAGCGCAGCATCGGGCATTGGAAACGCTGCTCGAATCTCAGCGCGAACTATACAACGCCGCATTGGAGGAGCGTATTGGTGCATACACGCAAGGTATCATTCGAACGTACAACGATCAGAGCAAGTCGCTTACAGAGTGGCGCCAGTCGGACCCTGAAGCCGCAGCTTTCCCACTGAACGTTCAACGTGCAACGCTGCGGCGGCTGGACGAGGCTTACAAAGGTTTTTTTCGGCGCAAGAGGCAAAAGGGCACAACGGCGGGGTTTCCGCGCTTTCGGGGGAAAGGCTGGTGGGATAGCTTCGGTTTTCGCGAATTCATTGGCATCTCTCTTGATGGTGCCCAACTGCGCTTCAGGGGTATGCCTGGAATCCTCAGAGTTCACTTGCATCGCCCGTTACCCGACGAGCATCGGATACGGGCCTGTACGTTTCGACGCGACACTAAGGGCTGGAAGGTTGGTTTCGCGGTGGAAATACAGGCGGGGACGTCCAAAGGAAACCATCGAAGCGTCGGGGTTGATCTCGGCATCACAACCTTCGCTGCTCTCTCGGATGGCGGGTTCATTCCGAGTTTACGAGCTGCTAGGCGAGCACAACGCAGATTGCGTCTTGCCCAACGAGCCCTTTCCCGAAAGAAGCGCGGTTCCAACAGCCGTCGTAAGGCACGTCGGAATGTTGCTCGCTGCCATGCCGAAATTGCCCGGGCGCGTTCAAATCACTTGCACCGGGCCTCCGCTCGGCTCGTGCGAGACTATGATGTCATCGCAATAGAAGGACTGAACGTACAAGGACTCGCCCGAGGCGTGCTGGCACGCGATGTAAACGACGCGTCTTGGGCGAAATTCATCTCGATGTTGCACTACAAGGCTGAGAGGGCTGGTGCGCGCATCGTTGAGGTGGACGCGAGAAACAGCAGCCGAGATTGCTCGAGCTGCGGCACGACTGTCTTGAAGGGTCTGCATGACCGGGTTCACAATTGTGCGCGGTGCGGTTTGGTAATCGACCGCGACCTCAACGCCGCACGAAATGTTCTCAACCGGGCCGGAGTGGGTCCGGGCCTGCATAACGTAGCCGATTGCGGCAAGCGTGCAGGCGGAAACCTCGAAACCGAGACACTTCCCATCATCCTTCCATGATCTCCACGCTCGCAGGACCCGGCGCGCGCGCCGACCAGGCGCTTTCCCTCAACATGCGGCTCCTCGCCCACCACGAGCTGCAGGGCTTCGGCGGCATCGGCGAGGGAATGGCGATGCAGCAGGCGAAGGACGGCCGGCGGATCCTCTGGATGGCGCACGAGGCGGCGCCGAAGAACTTCACCGCGGTCGACGTCACCGATCCGCGCGCGCCGAAGGTCGTGATCCAGACCGATCTGCCGCACGCCAAGGTGCGCTCCAACTCGCTCGACATCGTCGGCGACACGATGATCGTGGCATATCAAACCAAGAACATCGGCATGAAGCCGGCGGGCTTCGACATCTTCGACATCTCGACGCCGGAGAATCCGAAGCTCGTCACGCACTTCGATCGCTCCGGTCCGCACTCGCGCGGCGTGCATGCGGTGTGGTTCGTCGACGGCGAATACGTGCATATGGCGTCGGGAGCGCCCGACCACGAGCCGACGCATCCCAACGACGACCAGTTCTACCAGATCGTCGATGTGCGCGACCGTTCGAAGCCGGTGGAGGTGGGCCGCTGGTGGCTGCCGGGAACGAAGAAAGGTGACAGCGCACCGCCGCCCCGGCGCCTCGATCCCAGGTTCGACATCGGCTTCCGCGCGCACAACACGAACGTGTTCCCGCAGCGCCCGGATCGCGCCTACATCGGCTACATCGACGGCGGCGCGGTGATCCTAGACATCTCCGACAAGGCGCATCCGAAGCTGGTGGCGAACTGGCGCTACTCGCCGCCGTTCAACGGCTTCTGCCACACGGTGCTGCCGCTGTTCTCGAAGAACCTGCTCATCGTGGGCGACGAATGCGTCAAGGACGACGGCTTCGACTGGCCGAAGATGGTCTGGGTGGTAGATGTACGCGAGGAAACCAACCTCGTGCCGATCGCGACCTGTCCCACGCCACCACACGCGAGCTTCGCGCATCGCGGCGGGCGTTTCGGTGCGCACAACCTGCACGAGAACCTGCCGGTGCCGGCGTCGTGGCGCTCGGAAGAGATCGTCATCGGCACGTGGTTCAACGCGGGCGTGCGCGCGTACGACGTGTCGAATCCGTACCAGCCGCAGGAGGTCGCGTACTACGTCCCCGCGGCTCCCGCGATGGCGCCCACGGGTGCGGTGCAATTGAACGACGTGTACGTCGACGACCGGCGCATCGTCTATACGGTCGACCGTCACATCGGCGGTCTCTACATCCTCGAAATGACGTTGTGAGCTCCGCGGTCGACCCGCTCGCGAGCCGCCTTCCCGTGACGCTCATCACGGGATTCCTCGGCAGCGGGAAGACGACGCTCCTCGGGCGGCTGCTGCGCCATCCAGGCATGAACCGTGCCGCCGTCGTCATCAACGAATACGGCGAGGTGCCCCTCGACCACGAGCTCGTCGCATCGTCCTCCGAGCAGATGACGCTCCTGTCCAACGGGTGCCTGTGCTGCACACTGCGCACCGACCTGCAGGAGACCTTGCGCGAGCTTTTCGTCAGGCGCCGCGCCGGCGAGGTGATCGATTTCGACCGGGTCTTCGTCGAGACCACGGGACTTGCCGACCCGATTCCGGTGTTACATACCTTGCAGACCGACGGGCTTCTCGGCGCGCAGTACCGGCTGAACGGGGTGGTCACGGTCGTGGACGCGGTGAACGGCATGGAGCAGCTCGACACGCAGCCCGAGGCGGTGAAGCAGGCCGCCGTGGCCGACCGCGTCGTCGTGAGCAAGACCGACATCGCAAGCGAGGATGCGGCGCGCAAGCTCATCGATCGCGTGCGGGCGATGAATTCCTATGCCGAGGTCAAGACGGCGGTGGCCGGCGACGTGGATCCCGCCTGGCTTGCCGCGATCGCGCCGTCGCGTGCGACCGCCTCCGAGGAAGAGCTCGATCGCTGGCTCCCGCGCGTGATCGACGCATTACGCGTCACCCCGGCGAAGGCCGGGGCCCAATCACGCCACGCGGGGATCGAATCCTTCTGTCTCTGGTTCGAGAAGCCCTTCACCTGGCCGCACCTCAACGCCGCCCTGCAAACGCTCACGGCGCTTCGCGGGCCGGATCTGCTCCGCGTGAAGGGCATCGTGCATGTCGAGGGCGAGCCGGGCCCCATCGTCATCCAGGGCGCGCAGCACGTGTTCCATCCGCCGGTCCCGCTTGCGCCCGGGGGCGCCACCGATCCGCGCTCGCGCATCGTCTTCATCGTGCGTAACATTCCACGCACGTCCATCGAATCGCTGTTCAACGCCGTGGGTGCACTGTGATGAACGAAAAGAGGCGTCAGGCGGACCCGACGCGCGAGCGTCACCCCGGTGACGAGCGTCAGCCCCGCGAAGGCGGGGGCCCAATCTCCGTCGGCGTCGTCGGGCTGGGCATCATGGGCTCGTCGATCTCGGCCAACCTCGCACACTCGGGCATGGCGACGGGCGGCTTCGATATCGTCGAGACGCGCCGCACCGACGCCTCGCGCCACGGCGTCAAGGCCGCGGCGAGCGTGGCCGAGCTGGCGGGGCGCGCGCCGATCCTCCTGACATCCCTGCCTTCGCCGGACGCGCTCATGGACGTCGCCAACCGGCTCGCGCACGACAAGGGCCGCGTGGAAATCGTCATAGAGACGAGCACGCTCGCCATCGTGGCGAAGGAGCGCGCGAACGAGATCCTCGAGCGCGTGGGAATCACGCTCCTCGACTGCCCGCTGAGCGGAACCGGCGCGCAGGCGCGAACGAAGGACCTCGCCGTCTACGCGAGCGGACCGAAGGAGGCATACACGCGCTGCATCCCGGTGTTCGAAGGCTTCGCCCGGGCGCACACCTATCTCGGTGCCTTCGGCGACGGCTCGAAGATGAAATTCCTCGCGAACCTGCTGGTGGCGATCCACAACGTCGCCGCCGCCGAGGCGATCGTGCTCGCGAAGAAGGCCGGCATCGACCCGATGCTCGCGGTGAAAGTGCTGGGCGACGGCGCCGGGTCTTCGCGCATGCTGCAGGTGCGCGGCCCGATGATGGCGAAGGACGATTACTCCGACGCCACGATGAAGGTCTCGATCTGGCAGAAGGACAGGAAGATCATCGGCGACTTCGCGCGCGCGCTCGGCGCGCCGACGCCGCTCTTCTCGGCGACCTCGTCGATCTACGACGCGGCGATGGAGCAGGGCTTCGCCGAGATGGACACCGCGTCGGTGTGCGCCGTCCTCGAACGGCTCGCCTCCGACTGGGAATGACCGGAAAGGAGATCCAGATGGCGGAAGACTACAAGGTGAAGCACCGGGCGATCATCGCGCAGAGCTCCGACATGCGCGTCATCGACATCACGCTCGCGCCGGGCGAGTGCATCCCGTGGCACCTGCATCCCGACAACGAGGACCTGGTGATCATGCTGAGCGGATCCATGGAGATCCGCGAATACCATCCCGACAAGACCGTGACGCTCGGACCGCTCGACCGCTACACCGTGCCGCGGAGAACTCCGCACACGAACGTGAACGTGTCGAAGAAGGACTGCCAGTTCCTCGTGCTGCAGGGGCCGGGCAAGATCGAGTTCCAGCGCCTGCCGAAGCTCGACGAGCGCGCGACGGCGGTCAAGTGAAACGACGCGAATTCGTCGCGGGTGCGGGCGCACTGGCGTTCGCCGGATGCGCGTCGATGAAACGAGGGCCGGAGATGCGCTATCGCCTTGGCTTGAGCCAGCCCGCGGACAGTCCCAACGGCATCCGGCTGCGTGAGATGGCCGATCACGTGCGTGCGGACACCGTCGGCGCGATGCAGATCGAGGTGATCCCCGAAAGCAAGCTCGGCAACGACAGCGCCATGATCGCGATGGCGCAGAAGGGCGAGCTCGAGCTCTACCTCGGCGGCAACGTCTTCGGCCCGCTCGTGCCCGTGACGGAGATGCCGGGGCTGCCCTTCACCTTCCGCAGCTCGAACGAAGTCTTCGCGGCGCTCGACGGCGACCTGGGCGACCACATCCGTGGAGAGCTCGCCGCCAAGGGCCTGCGCGCCTTCCGCTACGGCATGGACAATGGCTTCCACCACCTCACGACGAGCATGAAGCCGATCCGCAGCGTCGACGACATTCAAGGCATGAAGATCCGCACGCCGGTGCAGAAGATGACGGTGGAATTCTTCGAGGCGCTCGGCGCGAAGCCGATGACGTTCACGCTGAACCGCTTGTACGAAGTCTGTCGCGACAAGGTGGTCGACGGCCAGACCGACCCGCTCGCGATCGTGGTGCTGCTGAAGCTCTACGAAGTACAGACATACCTGAGCCTCACCAATCACTGGTGGTCGGGATTCACGCTGGTGGCGAACCAGGGCGCGTGGGATCGGCTGCCGATCGATTACCGCGATTGCCTCGATCGCCACGCGCGCACCGCCGCGCTCGCGCAGCGCGGCGACATCGAGAGAATCAACGCGAGCGCGATCGACGTGCTGCGCGCGAAGGGCATGGTCGTGAACGAAGCGGACACGGGCGGCTTCCGCAAGCCGCTCGCCGCTTTCTACGCGCGCTGGAAGGGAATCTACGGCGCGCGCGCCTGGGCGCTGCTGGAGAGCCGGGTTGGCCGGCTCGCCTGATGTTCTCCCTCTAGCGCGGCCAGAGCATCCCGAACGCGATCGCGGTCACCAGGCCGTAGAGGAACGCGTCGAGCAGCTCCTTCGCCGCAGCCGACTTGGGCTTGCCCATCCAGATGGCGTGCGAGACGCTGCCGCCCGCGTAGGCGAGGAACGTCACGAGGCTCACTTCGCGCGCGACCGCGAGGAAGCCCAGCCCCGGTTGCAGCGTCTTGCAAGCGAGATAGCCGACGACGATCGCGATCACCAGGTTGAGGGCGAACCATTGCCCGAGCATCGGCCCCATGTTGGGCTTACAGGGCTTCATCACGTTGACCATGGCGACCGGGCCGTCGATGAACTTCTGCTGCACCTCCGGCTTCATCATGTCCTTGTGGTCGGGACAATACGGCAGGATGTACTGGCCGGGAGCGGGGTTCCCCGCGCGCACGACCCTGCGCACTTCTTCTTCATTGCTGAAGCCGTGGTACTCGCTGTTGTGCCACTTGAAGACCATGTGGATGAGGCTGCTCATCACGAACACGCCGACGGCGGACAGCACGATCGGGATGATCACCTGCTCGAGCGAAATCATGATTCCTCCTCCTGTTGGGCTTGTTGTGGGCGCTACTGTACTGCGTCGTAGACGGTCTTGCCACCGACCAGCGTCAGGACCGGCTTGATCGCGGCGATCTCGTCCACGGGCACCGTGAAGTAATCGCGGTCGAGGACGACGAGGTCGGCGTACTTGCCGGGCGAGAGCGAGCCGAGGTTGGCTTCCTGGAACATGAAGTAGGCGTTGGATCGCGTGTGTGCGATGAGCGCCTGCTCGCGCGTGATGGTCTCGCGGTTGACGACGCCGTCGCCCAGCATCTTGCCGCTGACCGCGAACCACAGCGTATAGAAGGGATTCGTCGGCGTCACGGCGGTCGCGTCCGACCCGAGGCCCCACGGAATGCCGCTTTCCTGCAGCATGCGCATGGGCGGCATCGTGAAGGTGCGCTCGCCGTGGATCTTCATCATGATCCCGCCCTGGATCGTCGGGCGGCTGTGGATCTGCACCGCCATGCCGAGGCGGCGCAGGCGATCGAGGTCTTTCGCCTCGAGCTGGTCGGCGTGCGCGAAGGACCAGCGCAGTCCCTTGATGGGCCGTACCTTGTTGATCGCTTCGATCTCGGTGAGGAACGCCTCGATCGACGCGCGCAGCTGCGCATGCACGTGCAGCGCCATGCCCTGATCGGCCACCGCCTGCGCGATGCGGCGCCATTGCACCATCCCTTCGGGCGTCGGATTCGCCTTCGCGGCGAGCAGGTTGTCGTGCAGCGGGAAGAACACGGTCTCGCCGTAGCCCACCTGGTCGAACCAGTCGTCGCCCTGGAAAGGCTTCATCTGCCGGATCTTCGCGATGGCGGCATCGGCTTGCTCGGGCGTCTCCGGCTCGTACCACGTGTAATAGAAGACGCGGGTGGTGAGGGCATTCGCGCGGTGCAGCGCTTCGAACGGCTCGAAGTATTTCTCGCGGAAGCCGCGCCCACCCATGTCGACGAAGGTCGTGACGCCCATGCGATTGAGATCCGCCGTCAGCGTTTTCGCGTTGCCGATCATGCGCTCCATCGCGACGTCGCCCAGCTTCGACAGCGTCCGGCGCACGGCGGGCGCACCGTTGAGCACGCCGGTGGGCTCGTCGGCGCCGAGCGCCTTCAGTCCCGCGCTATTCGTGTAGATGCGGAAGTAGATGAGCTGCAGCGCGACGGGATTGTCCGGCGCGACGCGGTCGAGCTCCTCACGGGTGAAGGCGGCCTGGCTGTCCGTGAACTGCTCGAGCGACCAGCCACCGAGCGCGAGCACCCATTCGCCGGGCGCGGAGGCCTTCGCCTTGGCTGCGATCATCTCGAGCGCCTGCTTGCGGGAGGGGACGCCGTCGAGCCGCACCTCGCGATGCCAGTATTCGGCGGCGCGCATGTAGTGCGCGTGATTGTCGATGAGGCCCGGAATCACGGTGCGGCCCTTGAGGTCGATGACGCGCGTCTCCGCGGTCGCGAGCTTTCCGATCTCCGCATCGGTCCCGGTCACGAGCACGCGCTCGCCGCGGATCGCGATCGCCTGCGCGACACCGAAGCGATCGTCGACGGTATAGATCCGGCCGTTGCGCAGGGTGATATCCACCGGCCCGGCGAGGGCGGCGCTCGCGAGACAGGCGGCGGCGAAGGCGAAGGCGATTCGCATGATTCGCTATCGACCCAGCAGGATCAGGACGCCGGCGGCAATCGCGAGGATCGCCATGAGCAAGGGCAGGCCCTGGAAGGTGAGGCCGAGCAGTGCGATCAACCCGCTCAGGATGAGCCAAATGCCCAGCAGGAGCATCCCGATGTTTCTCGTCAGTTTCATGGTGTCACCTCCTCTTGATCAATCTACCTCAGAGCCCGGCGCGATTCTTCCCGCGCACGGCTTTGTTGACGACGTTGACTGGCCACTCGCCCGACAGCACGCGCTTCACCTCGCCGGGCGCGCCCGCCTGCAGTCCGACCAGCGCCTGCTCGCTGTACCACGCGACGTGCGGCGTGACGATCACGTTGTCGCGGCCCCGCAACGGATGCGGATCGGGAAGCGGCTCGGGATCGACGGTGTCGAGCGCGCACCCGGCGATGAGCCCCTTGTCGAGCGCGCGCACGAGCGCGCCGGTGTCGACCACCGGGCCGCGCGAGCAATTGACGAGGAATGCGGTCTTCATCATCTTCGCGAGCGCCGCGTCGCCGATCATGCCGCGCGTCTCGGGAGTGAGCGGCGGATGCACCGAGACGAAGTCCGATTCGGCGAGGAGCTCGTCGAGCTCGACCTTGCGGGCGTGCGCGCCCGAGTGGGCTTCGGGGACGAAGGGATCGGCGAAGAGCACGCGCATGCCGAACGCGGCGGCGCGCGCGGCGACCAGGCGCGCGATGTTGCCGAAGCCGACGAGGCCGAGCGTGCGCCCCGAGAGGCGGAACATCGGCTTCCCCGGCGGCACCTCCCAGCGCGCCGAGCGCACGAGCCGGTCGTAAAGCGGCACCTTGCGCGCGCACGCGAGGACGAGCGCCATCGTGTGCTCGGCGACTTCCTCGATGCAGTACGTCGGATTGTTGGTGACGATGATGCCGGCGCGGGTGGCCGCGTCGAGGTCGATCGTGTCCACGCCGATGCCGTAGCGCGCGATGATCCGGCACCGGGGCATCTTCGCCATCACGTCGGCCGTGATCGGGCCCGCGTACGTGTTGAGGAGGGCGTCGCAGTCGCCGGCCTCGCCGATGAACTCGTCGGGCTTCTTTGTCTTGAGCGCGACGATCCGCGCGAGGCCCTTTAGCGTCCTCTCCTCGACGTCGAGCGATTCCCAGACGTAATCGGTGATGACGACCTTATGCATAGATCTCGGGATTGACGCAGTTGGGCGGCCGCTTTCCGGCGAGCACCGCCTCGATGTTGTCGACGACGACGTGGGCCATGGCCTCGCGCAGCTCCACGACGGCGCTGCCGAGATGCGGCGTGAGGACGACGTTGCGCATGGCCGTGAGCCGCGGCTCGACGCGCGGCTCGTTCTCGTAGACGTCGAGGCCGGCGCCGGCGATGCGGCCCTCCTCGAGCGCGTCGGCGAGCGCCTTCTCGTCGACGATCGGGCCGCGCGCGGTGTTGACGAGGAAGGCCGAGCGCTTCATGAGCGCGATCTCGCGCGCGCCGATGAGGTGGCGCGTCTGCGCGTTGAGCGGCGCGTGGATCGAGACGAAGTCGGACCGCGCCAGAAGGTCGTCGAGCGGCATGTACTCCAGGCCCCATTTGCGCTCGTCGGCCTCGCTCTTGCGCCGCGGCGTCCAGTACACCACGCGCATGGAGAACCCGTGCGCGCGCTTCGCCACCGCGCGGCCGATCCGCCCGCCGCCGCCGATGAGGCCGATCATCTTGTCGAAGACGCCGGCGCCTTCGAACCGCGACGACTGTCCGCCGGGAAAGATTCCGGATCGCACCGCCCGGTCGCCTTCGAGCATGCGCCGCGCGACCGCGATCAGCAGCCCCATGTGCAGGTCGGCTGTCGCCTCGGTGACGATCGGCGGGATCACCGTGACCGGAATCTTGAGCCTGGTCGCGGCGGCGATGTCGATGCCTGCCGGCTCGATCTTCATCGAGGCCACCGCGCGCAGCGTCGCGTTGGCGGCGATCACCGGCTGGTCGATCGTGTCGTGCAACAGGCAGAAGAGCACGTCGCTCTCGCGCGCGGCGCCGACGAGCTCCTCGCGCGTGGCGATGTGCACCGGATCGGGATTGAAGCGCACCTCGGCGAAGTCGCGTAGCCGCCCGAGGGCGCTCGCGGCGATGGGCTGCGTGATGAA
>JACXTT010014451.1_pt1 | contig 10319 bp, 7 predicted proteins | sample 9270951 | NCBI WGS metagenome assembly JACXTT01 (sample SAMN15532306, study PRJNA645909) | rock metagenome | isolation source: weathered quartz diorite | place: Puerto Rico | collected 2017-06-21
ACCCGCGGCCCGACGCCGCGCGCCGCGGCGCGGCGTCGTGTGGCTCGGCAATCCTGGCCTCGACGTGTCGTCGACGCTGGTGCGCGCGCGGGCGCGCTCCGGACGCTCGGTGCGCTACCTGGTGCCGGACGGAGTGGCCGGCTACATCGCCCGTCACCGGCTCTATCGCGGCCCGCGGGCGGCAAGGCCGTGACCTATCAGCCGCGAGAGTTCTGGGATCGCCGGCTCGCCGAGCACTTCGACCTGCGCGGCACCGGGCAGCCCGGTCTGTCGGAGGCCTACAACCGCGCTTGCTACGAGCTGCGCCGCGAGGTGCTGGAGCGCGCGTTGCGCGAGCAGTCGTTCGAGCCGCGCGGCCGGCGCGTGCTCGACGTCGGCTGCGGTACCGGATTCTTCACCGCGTACTACCTGTCGCGCGGGGCCTCGGTCACGGGCCTCGACATCGCACCGACTTCGATCGAGCGGCTGCGCGCGCGCTTCCCGAACGCGACCTTTCGCCTCGCCGACGTCGGCGAGGCCACGATCGACGAACGCTTCGATCTCGTGAACGCCTTCGACGTCCTCTACCACGTCACCGACGACGCGCGCTGGGAGCAGGCGGCGCGCACCCTGGCCGGTGCGGTGCTCCCAGGCGGGCTGTTGCTGCTCACCGATACGTTTCCCACCGCGGAGCGCGCGGCGGGCGAGGCCGAGCACAATCGCATGCGCTCGCTCGCGCGCTATCGCGCGCTGCTCGAACCGGCCGGGCTCGAGGTGCGCGCGCTCCTGCCGACCCACGTGCTCCTCAATCGCGAGCTCGGCCTATGGCGTTTCCTGAATCGCCTGCCCAGCCTGCTGCGGGTCGCCGACCGCGCGTTGCTCGGCCTCGGCTGGGGGCGCGACGACCCCGCGGTCAGCAAGCTGCTGGTCGCGCACCGGGCCGCGTAGGGGAGGGGGCGCTTCCCCCTTATAGTGCCGGCATGGCCCGCCTGATCGTGCTCGACGCCATGAACCTGACCTACCGCGCGTACCATGCCCTGCTCACGCGCGATCGGCAGGACCCGACCCGCTGGGTTCCGCTGCGCAACTCGCGCGGCGAAGCCACCAACGCGATCCTCGGCTTCGCCAACACCGTGCTCAAGATCCGGCGCGAGGAGAAGCCCGACTACTGGGCGTTGGCCTGGGACGGCCCGGGCCCGACCTTCCGCCACGAGCGCTTCGCCGCATACAAGGCGACGCGCAAGCCCATGCCGGACGACCTGACGTCCCAGATCGAGCCGGTCGAGCGCATGGCGCACGCCCTCGGGCTGCCGGTGATCCAGCTCCCGGGGATGGAGGCCGACGACGTGATGGCCACGCTGGCTCGTCGCGGCGAGCACGAGGGCTTCGAGGTCGTGCTGGTGACCGGCGACAAGGATCTCGTGCAGCTGGTGAGCGAGCGCGTGAAGATCCTGGCCCCGCTCCGGCGCGGCGAGGAGTACGCGTGGATCGACCGCGACGCCGTGATCCAGCGCTGGGGCGTGCCGCCCGAGCACGTGGTCGACGTGCTGGCCTTGCTCGGCGACACGATCGACAACGTGCCGGGTGTGCCCGGGATCGGCGAGAAGACCGCGGACGAGCTGCTGCGCGCCCATGGGTCGCTGGAGGGTATCTACGCCCACCTCGATCAAGTGAAGAAGCCCGCGCTGCGATCGCGACTCGAGTCGCATCGCGAGCAGGCGTTCTTGTCGCGCGAGCTGGTGACCGTGCGGACCGACTGCGCGGTGGACGTCGCGTGGGAGGACCTGCGCGTCCAGCCGATCCGGCGCGATGCCTTCGCCGACCTGGTGGCGCGCTACGAGCTGCGCGCGCTCGACCGCCGTCTGGCCGAGCTGGCCGCCAGCGATCACGCCGCGCTCACCGCCGCGGGGCCGCCCGCCGCGGCTCGGGACGAATTCGGCGCGACTCCGGCGCCGCCCGCGGCCGCGCCCACCTCGCAAGGATCGCTCGATCTCTGGGTCGAGGTTGCGTCACCGCCCGTGGCCATGGATCAGCTCGAGTCCACGGCGCGCACGGTGGTGGCCGGCGCGGCCCAAGGGCTGGCCGTGATGGTGCTGGCCGAGGGCGAGCATCCGCGGCGGTCACGCGTCGTGGGTCTGGCGCTCGCCAGCTCGAGTGGCGCGTGCTATCTGCCGCTCGGTCACGAGCGCGGGCCCAACCTCGACGCCGCGCGCGCCCGCGAATGGGTCGGCGGCGCGCTGAGCGATCCCGCGATGCCCAAGCTCGGCATGGATCTCAAGGGCGACGCGCAGCGACTCCAAGGCCTCGGCTTCGAGCTGCCGCTCGCACCTCCGGCGCCGATCCTCGATCTGCGCGTGCTTTCCTTCTTGTGCGATCCGGAGCGCGACCACTCCCTCGAGGCTCTGACGCGGGACTTCCTGGGCGTGGCGCTGCCGGCGTTGAGCGAGGCGCCCGGCGGACGGCGCGTGAAGCCGAGTCAACTGCCGGTCGAAGCAGGTGCGACGGTGGCGCGATACGCCGCGACCTCGATCGCGCTCGCCGCCGCGCTGCGCGCGCAGCTCGAAGCGCGCGACCAGTGGCGGCTCTACGAGACCCTGGAGCGGCCGCTGACGCCGGTGTTGCTCGAGATGGAGGAGAGTGGAGTCCAGGTCGACGCGACGGCGTTGCGCGAGATGTCGCGCGCGGCGGGAGACGAGATCGAGCGTCTGCGCGCCGCGCTGCTGGAGCTCGCGGGCGAGCCGATCAATCTCGAGAGCGGTCCCCAGGTGGCGAAGGTGATGTTCGAGACGCTCGGGCTCAAGCCCAAAGGCCGCACCCCGGGCGGCGCCTACTCGACCCGGCAGGACGTGCTCGAGGAACTGGCCGAGGCCAACCCGTTTCCGGCCCGGCTGCTCGAGTATCGGGCGCTGACCAAACTGCGCTCGACCTACTACGACGCACTGCCCGGCGAGGTCGATCCGCGCGACGGCCGAGTCCATACGGTCTTCGACCAGGCCGGGGCCGCGACCGGGCGCCTGTCCTCGAGCCATCCCAATCTGCAGAACATCCCGATGCGCACTCCACGGGGCCGCTCGATCCGCAAGGCCTTCGTGGCCGGGCACGGCGCGGTGCTGGTGGGCGTCGACTACTCGCAGATCGAGCTGCGCGTGATGGCTCATCTCTCCGGCGACCCGGCCCTGGTGGCGGCGTTCGCGAGCGGCGAGGACGTGCACGATCGTACGGCGCGCTCGATCTTCCGCGTCAGCGGCCCGCTCGATCCCGGACTGCGCGCGCGCGCCAAGATCGTGAACTTCGGGATCATGTACGGCATGGGCGCCCGCAGCCTGGCGCAGCAGATGGGCATCCCGCTCGCCGAGGCGCAGGCTTTCATCGCCGATTACTTCCGTGTCTTCGGCGGCGTGCGCGCGTTCCTGGATCGCACCATCGAGGAGGCGCGGCGGCAGGGCTGGGTGGCGACGCTGCTGGGCCGGCGCCGCTACCTCCCCGGCCTCGAGAGCCCCCATGGCGGCGAGCGCTCGGCCACCGAGCGCGCGGCCATCAACACACCGCTCCAGGGCTCGGCCGCCGACCTCATGCGACTGGCCATGATCCGCGTGGCCGATGCCTTGAAGGCTCGGGTGCCCTCGGCTAGATTGCTGCTCCAGGTGCACGACGAACTGCTGCTGGAATGCGCGCTCGCCGATGCAGACGAGGTCTCGGACCTGGTGCGGAGTGAGATGGAAGGCTGCTTCCCGCTGCGCGTCCCACTGGTCGTGACGGTGGGGCGAGGTCCGACCTGGTTCGATGTCCATTGAGCCGCGGCCGCGACGCCGCGCGGCCGCCGACGATCTCACAGTGATCGGCCTGGTGGGTCGCGCCGGGAGCGGCAAGAGCACCGTGGCGCGCGCGCTCGCCGAAGACGGCGCCCAGGTGATCGAGGCCGATCGGCTGGGGCACGAGGTCACCGATCGCGATCCCGCCGTGCGGGCGGCGCTCCAAGCCGAATACGGCGCCGACGTCTATCGATCCGATGGCACGCTGGATCGCGCCCGTGTCGCGGAGCGCGTGTTCCACGACCGCGCGGCACGGGCGCGACTCGACGCGCTGGTCCATCCGCGGATCTTGGATCGGATTCACGCCGCGGTCGACCGCCTGCGCGCCGACGGCTATCGCGGTGTCGTGGTGATCGACGCGGCCTTGATGCTGGAATGGGAGCTTGAGCGGGAGTGTGACGCGGTGATCGCCGTGACCGCCGCGGAGAGCGTGCAGCTCGAACGACTGGAGCGGGCGCGCGGCTGGAGTGAGGCCGAAGCCCGGGCGCGGCTCGACGCGCAACGGACCAACCAGGCGTTCGCGGCCGCCGCCGACGTCGTGCTGCTCAACGAAGGCTCGGCCGACGACCTGCGCCGCGCGGCGCGCGCCGCGGTCGCCCGGCTCGCTACGCGGTCCACGAAAGGAACGGGATGCTGACCACCAGCGAGCTGCGTAAGCGCATCGATCAGGCCCGCCACACCCTGGACGAGCTGCGGAGGTACCTTTGACGTCGACCGCGGCCGCGCGCGCATCGGCGAGCTCGAGACGCGCATGGCGGAACCCGGCTTCTGGGATCGGCCCGAGGACGCGCAGCGCACCGTCGCGGAGATGAAACGCGAGAAGCGCACCGTCGAGGAGTGGAGCGCGCAGGAGACCGCGCTCGCCAACCTGAGCGAGATGCTCGACCTGGCCGAGGCGGAAGGCGACGAAGGGCTGCTGGGTGATCTGGCGCGCGAGCTCGAAGGGCTCGAAGGCCAGATCGCCGGACTCGAGCTCAAGAGCCTGCTGTCGGGAGAGTACGATCGACTCGGCGCGCTGGTCGCGATTCATCCCGGCGCGGGCGGGACCGAGTCGCAGGACTGGGCCCAGATGCTGTTCCGCATGTACATGCGCTGGGCGGAGCGCCATGGCTACGCGGCCAACGTCCTCGACCTTCAACCCGGCGAAGAGGCCGGCATCAAGGACGCGACCGTCGAGATCACCGGCGACTACGCCTACGGTTACCTGAAGGCCGAGAGTGGCGTGCACCGCCTGGTGCGCATCTCGCCGTACGACGCGGCGCAGCGGCGCCACACCTCGTTCGCCTCAGTGTTCGTCTTTCCGATGGTCGACGACACCATCACCGTCGACATCGCTCCCGCCGACCTGCGCGTCGACACCTTTCGCGCCAGTGGCGCCGGCGGGCAGCACGTCAACAAGACCGAATCGGCGGTGCGCATCACCCACCTTCCGACCGGGCTGGTGGTGCAGTCGCAAGCGGAGCGCAGCCAGCACCGCAACCGCGACAACGCGATGCGCATCCTGCGGTCGCGCCTGTTCCTGCACTATCAGGAAAGGGAGCGGGCCAAGAGCCAGGCCATCGCCGGAGCCAAGAAGGAGATCGACTTCGGGAGCCAGATCCGCTCCTACGTCCTGCAGCCTTACACGCTGGTGAACGACCACCGCACCGAGCTCAAGGTGGGCGACGTCCAGCGGGTGCTCGACGGCGACCTCGACGAATTCATCAACGCCTATCTCAAACGCAAGGAGGCCTGATGGTCCCGGCCCACATCTTTCGCGAGTACGACATCCGCGGCCTGCACCAGACCGAGCTGACCGACGAGGTGGCGCAATCGGTCGGCCGCGCCTTCGGCACCCTGATCGCACGCGCGGGCGGCCGCGCGGCGGCGCTGGGCACGGACGTTCGTCCCAGCAGCTCGCGCCTGGCCGCGGCCATCGAGCGCGGGCTCTTGCGCTGCGGGCTCGAGGTGCAGCGCGTGGGCGTCGTCCCGACCCCAGCGCTCTACTACGCCGTATCGCAGACCGGCGTCGACGCCGGCCTCCAGGTCACCGGCAGCCACAATCCGCCCGAGTTCAACGGCTTCAAGATGACATACGGCGTTCAGCCGGTGTTCGGCGCCCAGATTCAAGAGATGCGCGAGATGATCGAGCGGCGGAGCTTCGTCCCCGAGACCCAGGGCACGACGGTCGAGCGGCCCGTGTTGCCGGGCTACGCCCGCATGCTCGAAGAGCGCTGCTCGAGCCCACGCGGGCTCGCGGTGGTGATGGACTGCGGGAACGGCTGCGGCGGCACCGTCGTGCCCGCCTCCTTTCGGGCCATGGGACATCGCGTCACGCCGCTGTTCGCCGAGCTCGACGGCACGTTCCCCAACCACCTCCCGGATCCGACCGTGCCCGCGCTGCTGGTCGACCTCATCGCCGAGGTGAAGCGGACCGGCGCCGAACTGGGGATCGGCTTCGACGGTGATGCCGATCGTATCGGCGCCGTCGATGGGCGCGGCCGAATCGTGTTCGGCGATCAGCTGCTGGCTTTGTTCGCGCGCGACGTGCTGACCCGCGTGCCGGGCGCCGAGATCATCTTCGACGTCAAATGCTCGCAGGGATTGATCGAGGACATCCAGGCCCACGGCGGCAGGCCCTCGATGTGGAAGACCGGGCACTCGGTGCTCAAGAGCCGAATGTGGGAGACCGGCGCGCCGCTGGCCGGGGAGATGTCGGGGCACATGTTCTTCCGCGAAGGATTCTTCGGATTCGACGACGCCCTGTTCGCGGCGGGGCGGCTGCTGCGCTACGTGGCCTCGACCGGGAAGACCCTGGCCGAGCTGGTCGACACGATTCCGAAATATCACTCGACGCCCGAGATTCGTCTGCCCTGTCCGGACGAGAAGAAGTTCCAGGTCGTGGAGACGCTCAAGCAGGAGTTCTCCGGACGCTACCGCATCATCGACATCGACGGCGTGCGGGTCGAATTCGGCGATGGCTGGGGGCTGGCACGCGCGTCCAACACCCAGCCCGTGGTCGTCGTGCGCTTCGAGGCCCGGAGCGAGGCGCGCCTTGAAGAGATCCGCTCCACCTTCATGGAGCCGCTCAAAGCCCTCGGGGTGGGAGACGTGGCGGTCGGGCATTGAGGGGGGTGGCCGCCGCGGCGGCTCGAGTCGGATCATCCGGGAGCGTGCGAGCGGCCGGCCGGCCGCTGCCGCGCGCGTTCTACGATCGCCCAGTCACCGTCGTGGCGCGCGGGCTCCTCGGCCGACTGCTGGTCCACGATGCTTCGGAGGGGCGCCTGGCCGGGATCATCGTCGAGGTCGAGGCCTATCGCGGCCGGGACGACGAGGCGAGTCACGCCTTCCGCGGCAAGACCGAGCGCAACGCGGTCATGTTCGGCCCGCCCGGGTTCGCCTACGTCTACTTCACCTATGGCATGCATTATTGCCTGAACGTGGTGACGGGTGCGGAAGGCGTGGCCAGCGCGGTCCTGGTGCGCGCGCTCGAGCCCAAGCTCGGCTTGGACGCCATGAGCGCCCGGCGCGGTGTGGCCCAGCTCGAGCGGCTGGCCCGCGGTCCAGGGTGCGTGACCCAGGCGCTCGGGCTCGATCGGCGGCTCAACGGCTCCGATCTCACCCGGGGGCCGCTCTGGATCTCCGACCGCTCCCCCGACCGCCGAGGGCACCGCGTCGCGGCTGGCCCACGCATCGGGATTCGAGTCGCCACCGAGCGGCCGTGGCGCTTCTTCCTGGCAGGAAATCCGTGCGTGTCCGGTTCCCGGCGCGGGGGACTTAGCCGTTGACACCCCTTTTCCCGGTTCTTAGTATCCCGCGTTCGTGTCTCGCGCAGAACGTTGACCGCGCGTCACTTCCGCTTAGCGCGGAGGGTGTCGTTCCTCCCGACGCGGGCCGGCTCGATCGGGTGATTTGAAAGGAGAATGCATGAGGGCTACGCGCGTCCTGATGCTGTGCGCGCTTTGCGGTGGAGTGTTGGCGGGTTGGCCCGCCGCCGTGAACGCCCAGATCTACGAGGCCGCGCGTCAGGCGCTCGACTTCGCACCCGATCCGATCGCGCGCAGCCCCCGTCTGCTGGGCATGGGACGACTCGAGTTGGCCGACGACATCCACAACGGCGTCGACCTGTGGAACTTCGCGGGCAATCCGATCGGGATCTTCGAGGCCGACACCACGTCGTCCTTCGACCTGCGGCCCGAGACCTGGTCGGCCGATGGCCGCCACACTCCGGTCGGCACGACGCGCGAGCGCGAGAATCTCGCCGGGCGCGAAATGCGGGTCGGTTACGAAGCCTGGAAGCGAAGCGACAACTCGATCTACGGCTTCTACGGAGACGTCGCCGACCTTCGAGCCGATCGGCCCTTCAGCGACACGCGTGTGCTGCGCGACCACTCCGCGATGCCGCGCATCGTGGGGGTGCTCAACGGACGCATGCCTTACTTCGAGTCCGAGCGGATGCTCTACGAGCTCCATGCCTTGTATTCGTCCGAGAAGAACGTCGAGCAGTACCGAACCTACTTCTCGAACGCCGAGGGCGACTACCTGGGGCGGGAGAGCATCATCGAGGGCCCTCCGAATTTCTTCGACCCCGACCAGTATCGGGTCTCGACCCTGGGTGAGGGTGCGGGGATCTCGTACCGTTTCGCGCCTTGGTTGACCGCCGCGCTCGGGGGCGACGCCATGTCGAATCACATCGAGGGTGACAACTCGAACCCCATCCACGACACCGGCACGGGGGAGAACCGCCGCTATTACACCGGCCGCCTCGGGCTCGAGGGGCAGGTCGGGAAAGACTTCAAGTACGCGCTCGACGGCAAGACCTGGTCCAGCTCGGCGGAGGAGCGCTTCGTGTTCACATTGAAAGCCGGGCAGAACCAGGACCCCTTCGCCGGCCGCGGCAAGATGCTCGATCGCACCGAGCACGGCGGCGAAGGTCACGCGCGCGCGCGCTGGACGTTGGGCAAGCTCGAGCTCGACGCCGGCGCCAACTCGTGGCATCGCAAGCTGGACATCCAACCCACCGTCCCGGGAGATCCAGGCTCGTACAATTACTTCCTCGACGTGGCAGCCAATCGCCTGGGCGCCGATTCGCTCGCCCTGCCCGACAGCATTCAGCGCAGCCACTCGGACGACAAGGGCTGGGACGTGAGCTACGGAGCCACGCTCAAGCTGGGCCGGAGCCTGGTGGGAGCCGAGTACCACTTCGCGCGCACCACGCTCGAGCAGCAGATCTTCCAGAACCCGGTGGCGACCGGAGGGGCCGACCCTGTGGCCTTCCTGGGTCAGGGGCCCGATCGCCGCATCAGCGACGTCCGCGCCGGCCTGGAATACGTCTGCACGAAGGCCCTGATTGGACGGGCGGGGTACATCCGTCGCTCGGACGACCACGACGAGCTCAGCCAGCGGAACGAGTTCAAGAGCAACACGTTCACGACCGGCTTCGGCCTTCACCCGGAGGGCGCGACCTGGCTCATGGATCTCGGCTGGGCCATCGAGTGGATCGCCCCGGACTACGACGACGCCACCGACCCCAAAGAGAGTCGACAACAGCTCGCGATCCAGATCCATTGGGCGTTCTAGGCGAAAGGGCCGAAAAAGGCTTGACGATTCTCGATGTCGACTTCATAGTCCGGACTGGCTCGGGCGTAGGCGCCAAAGTGAATTCCCCTGGCGCCGGGTTTCGTGACCCCCGTTGACCCCTCGAACTTCTCTCCAATCGGCTGGCTCCCCCCAGGGCAGATGGTTTTTCTGGCCGAGTGTGTGGCGGGCAACTTACAGCGCTGTTTACGATTGACACGGTTCGAGACGATTGGCATGGTGGCGCGGTTCGATGGCCGCCTCCGGCTCCAGGTCCCGGGCACTGAGACCTGACGAATGAAGGTGGACAACATGCGTTTCCGAGTGTGGTGTGGAATGGTGGTCCTCGGCTGCGCGCTGGCCCACCCCTCCCTCGCGCAAGCGCCACGGCCGGCCGGGCCGACGGGTCGCATTACCGGGAAAGTCTACGAGAAGGGGAAGGATCCCGCGGCCTCCGCCAACGTGATCGTTCTCGGCACCAAGCAGGGAGCCCAGACCGATGAGAATGGCGCGTTCACGATCGTTGGCGTTCCGGTCGGCACGGTCCAGCTCAAGGTGATGCAGGTCGGCTTCGACAACCAGACGAAGGACGTCCAGGTCAATGCCGGCCAGACGGCAACCGTCGAGTTCACCCTCGGCACCTCGAAAGTGGTCAAGCAGATCGAGGAAATCGAAGTCAGCGCCAAGAAGAACATCGACACCAAGTCCTCGACCAGCAAGCAGACCATTACTGCGCAGGCCATCAAGGATCTCCCCGTCGACAACCTGAGCCAGGCCGTCGCCGTCAAGGCCGGTGTCGTCGCCATGGGCGGCGAGCTCCACTTCCGCGGCGGACGCGGCGGCGAGGTCAAGTTCCAGGTCGACGGCGTCGAGGTTTCCGATCCGCTGTTCGGCGGCGGCGCGAACATCGCCAACCTGGCGGTCGCCGGCGCCGACGTGCTCTCGGGTGGAATGGACGCCGAGTACGGCAAC
>JACXTT010014452.1_pt1 | contig 10318 bp, 8 predicted proteins | sample 9270951 | NCBI WGS metagenome assembly JACXTT01 (sample SAMN15532306, study PRJNA645909) | rock metagenome | isolation source: weathered quartz diorite | place: Puerto Rico | collected 2017-06-21
TCCGCGCTGGTCGTACAACACGATCCTGAAGAAGTCCGGGTCGAAGAAACGGCGATGCTCTGGCGAGCAACCGCCGCCCGGTCCGCCATGCAGAAAGACGATTGGAATGCCCCGGGGGTTTCCGCTGACCTCCCAGTACATCGTGTGGATTTCGTCCAGCGCGAGCATGCCGCTGTCGTACGGCTCGATCGCGGTGTACAGGTCGGCGCGGGCATCCATATCTAAACGAGTATCGCTCAGCGGGCGGCGCGACTCAGTCCGGGCGCGCCTCGAGAATCCAACTCCCCGAAGACACGATTATGCCGGCTTGGCGCTTCGCCCACGCGGGCAAATCGCGGCCTTGAGGAGCTGCTTTCCGCGGAGGGCTGACTTTGCAGTGCAGCAGCAAGAGGAACAGCAACTTGCGGCTATAAGTTGCGAGGACTCCATCGGTGCCCATGGTCTCGGGTTGCGCGAAACCGCGCGCGACGCGACTGAAACACGGGGCGCCTGGCGGTTCACGCGACGCTCAGGTTGGTCTAGGATCGGCTCAACGGCCGTTTCAAGGTCTGTCGCAGGGAGCAATGCCATGAGAGTCAGCGACATACTGAGAGTCAAGGGCAACGCGCTGTACACGCTGGGCCGGATCAAACGCTCTGGGCCGCAGTGCAAACGATGGCCGAGCGCGACATCGGTTCGGTGGTCGTGATGGAGCAAGGGCGGCTGGTCGGAATTCTGACGTTTCGCGAAATCATCAATACGCTTCACAAGAACGGTGGGCAGATCGGCGGCGGAACGATCCGGTCGGCGATGGATCGCAGTCCGCAGACCGTCACACCCGAGACGGACGTGAACGAGGTCAGGCGGCTGATGCTCGACAGCCACGTGCGCTACATGCCGGTCCTGGACGGCGTGACCCTGGCCGGCGTGATCTCGTTCTACGATGTGGCCAAGGCCGTTCTCGAGGAGCAGGGCCTCGAAAATCAGATGCTGAAGGCCTACATTCGGGATTGGCCGGAGCAGGAGAGCGTTAGCGGTTGATGTCGGAATCGACGCAGACCGGCGGCCACGCAGCGCGCGTTGCAGTCGTCGGAGCGGGCGTGGCGGGTTTGGCCTGCGCCCGCGCGTTGAGCGAGCGCGGATTTAGCGTCCGGGTCTTCGAACGCGAGGTCTGTCCGGGCGGGCGTCTGGCGTCTCGACGACTCGAAGCGCTGTCCTTCGACCACGGAGTCCAATACTTCACGACGCAGGATGCCCGCTTCGAGCCGGTCGTGCGGGCGTGGGAGGCGGCCGGTATCGTCGCGCGATGGTCCGCCCGGACCATCGTGCTGATCGGACGCGGTCAGGGCGAGGAAGTCCAGTCCGTCCCGCGCTATGTCGGCGTGCCGAACATGGAGGCCGTAGCGGTCCACATGACGCGCGGCCTGGACGTACGCCTGGGACTGGAGGTCGCCCGACTCGAGCGGCGTGCCGATGGCTGGGTATTGCTCGACCAGCAAGGCGCGGACCTGGATCAAGCCGGCTTCGACACGGTCGTGCTGGCGGTGCCGTCGGCGGTCGCGGCGCAATTGTTGGGACAGGACTCGGACCTCGCGCAGCGTGCGGCGAGCGTGTCTTGGGACTCGTGTTGGGCCGTGATGCTCGCGCTTGCGCGCCCCAGCGCCATCGATTTCGACGCGGCCTTCGTCAACGACGATCCAATCCTGGGATGGGTTGCACGCGAAAGCAGCAAACCGGCGCGGGCGCCACTGCGGGGGGCTGTCGAGAGCTGGATATTGCACGCCCACCCGAGCTGGTCGCGAGCGTATCTGGAGCTTGAGCGGACCGATGCGGCACGCTGGCTTCAGCGGGCGTTCGCGGCCCGCGTTGGCCGGCCCCTGATCCAGGCCGCGGTGAGCGCGCACCGCTGGCGCTTGGCTTTGCCGGTGAATCCGCTGCCGGAGCCGTTCCTGTACGATCGCCAGCAGGGCATCGGGCTCGCCGGCGACTGGTGCGGCGGACCTCGCGTCGAAGGCGCCTACCTGTCAGGAACCGCACTGGCACACGCGATCGAATCGTGACGACGGAGACCGTGCCGGATCGGCGTCAACTGGGCCGTCCAGGCGACCTGGCACCGGCGCGATGATCGAGCGCAGCCAGCTCGTCCTTCTGCAGCAGCGGCGCTTCGGGCCGTTTTTCTGGACGCAGTTCCTGGGCGCCTCTAACGACAGCGTATTCAAGTTCGCGGTCACCCTGCTGGTGACCTACCGAGGCCCGGCCTACACGTCGATCTCGACTGCAACTGCGATCAACCTGATCGCGGCCGTGTTCATCCTGCCGTTTCTGCTGCTGTCGGCCACCAGCGGCCAGCTGTCGGACCGGTTTGACAAGGCTCGCCTGATGCGGGCGGTCAAATGGCTTGAGCTCGGAATCATGCTGATCGGGGCGTGGGGTTTCGCGGCCAAGAGCTTCGGCGTGCTGCTGTTGTGCGTTTTTCTGATGGGCACGCACTCGACGCTGTTCGGCCCGGCGAAATACGCCTATCTGCCGCAGCACCTTGGCCCATCGGAAATCGTCGGAGGTAATGGCCTGGTCGAAATGGGCACGTTCGTTGCGATTCTGCTGGGGACGCTGCTGGGCGGTGCGTTAATCGACAGCGGCGAGCAGGGCAACTTATACAGTGGGGCCACCTGCATTGCGCTCGCCGGCCTCGGCGTCCTGACCAGCCGCCGGATTCCCTCGACGCCGCCAACCGATCCGGGGCTCACGATCGATTGGAACCCTCTGCGCGTGACCTGGCGCAGCGTCCAGATCGCCCGCGAAAGCCGAGGCGTATTCCTGTCCTTGCTCGGGATTTCCTGGTTGTGGTTCTACGGCGTGCTGCTGCTGACGCATTTCGCGCCGCTTGCGAAGGTCTCGCTGGGGGGCGACCCGGCGGTGGCCAACGTGCTGGCGGGCGCCTTTACCCTGGGCATCGCCGTTGGTTCGCTCGCGTGTGCGCGCCTGTCCCGGCGGATGGTCGAGATCGGTCTGGTTCCCTTCGGCTCTATCGGAATGACCGCATTTGGCGTCGACCTGTATTTGGCCTGTGACGGCCTGCCGTACGCACAGATGCAGACGGTCGCGCAGTTTTTCGGTCACGCCCGACATTGGCGGATTCTGATCGACCTGTTTTTGCTGTCGGCCTGCGCGGGCCTGTACAGCGTGCCTTTGTACGCGCTGATCCAGACCCGCTGCGCACCCTCGCACCGGGCCCGCATCATTGCCGCCAACAACATCATTAACGCGCTCTTCATGGTCGTAGCGTCCGGTTATGCGATCGCCATGCTCGGCCCGGCCGGACTCACCGTGCCGCAGCTTCTGCTCTCGGCGGCACTGCTGAATGCGGCAGTGGCCGTCTACATCTACGGACTGATGCCGGAATTCCTGCTGCGCTTCCTGTCGTGGCTACTGGTGCACTCGATCTACCGGATCCGCACCAACGGGACCTCGCATATTCCCGAGCGGGGCGCCGCGCTGATCGTGAGCAACCACGTGTCATACGTCGATGCGCTGCTGCTGATGGCCGTCAGCCCCCGGCCGATTCGGTTCGTGATGGATGTGACGATATTTCGCACACCGGTGATGTCGTGGCTGTTCCGGCAAGTGCGCGCCATTCCGATTGCCCCAGCCAAGGTCGACGCGGCGGTGATGGAGCGCGCGTTCGAGCAGGTGTCGGAGGCGCTGCGCGACGGGCAGCTCGTGTGCATCTTTCCGGAAGGGCGGATCACCGACACCGGTGAGCTGTACCCGTTTCGTCCCGGCTTGACTCGGGTGCTGCAGCGCGACCCGGTGCCGGTGGTTCCGGTGGCGCTGCAGGGCCTGTGGGGCTCGGTGTTCAGCCGGGCGCCCGGCGCGCCATGGCCGATCCGGGTCCTGCACAGGATCTTCTCGCCGCTCGGCATCGAGGTCGGTGCGGCGCTCGATCCCGTGCTGGCCACGCCAGCGCTACTGCAGCAGCAGGTCGCGGCGCTACGCGGCGGCTGGCGTTAAGCAGGGCCGCCCGCCTGCCGCGAGGGCGGACCCGGCGGCAGGCAATCGTCTGCGAGCCTGGCCGGCGGACGGTAAGCTTGCGATATGTCCGGTTCGACGTTCGGCCAACTGTTGTGCGTGACCAATTTCGGCGAGTCGCACGGGCCGGCGATCGGCTGTGTCGTCGACGGTTGCCCGCCCGGACTGCCGCTCTCGGAAGCGGACTTGCAGCCGGATCTGGACCGGCGCAAGCCCGGCACCTCGCGCCACGTTACGCAGCGGCGTGAATCCGACCAGGTCGAGATCCTGTCCGGGGTCTATCAGGGGATGACCACCGGCACGCCGATCTCGCTGCTGATCCGCAACGAAGATGCCCGCAGCAGCGACTACGCGGAGATGGCGCAAACGTTTCGCCCGGCCCATGCGGACTACACCTACTGGCGCAAGTACGGAATTCGCGACCCGCGCGGCGGCGGCCGCTCTTCGGCCCGGCTGACTGCGCCGATGGTCGCGGCCGGAGCGATCGCGCGCAAATGGCTCGGTCAGGTGTTCGGCACGAAGATCCGCGGCCACCTGCAACAGTTGGGCGATCTGGCAGTGCCGTTCGAAGCCTGGGAGATGGTGAACGCCAATCCGTTCTTCGCGGCCAGCCTGGATTGTGTACCGCAACTGGAGGCGAAGATGGACGCACTGCGTCGCAGCGGCGACTCGTGCGGCGCCGTGGTGAGGGTGGTCGCGACCAATGTGCCGGTCGGGCTCGGCAGCCCGCTGTACGACAAGCTCGACGCGCGCATCGCTTACGCGATGATGGGAATCAACGCGGTCAAAGGCGTGGAGATCGGCGCCGGATTCGCAGCCGCGAGCCAGCTCGGCAGCACGCACGGCGACGAGCTGACTCCGGATGGGTTCGCCTCCAATCACGCCGGCGGTGTGCTGGGGGGAATCTCGACCGGACAGGACATCGAGATACGGATCGCGCTGAAGCCGACCTCGAGCATCCGTCTGCCGCGCCGTTCGGTCGACCTGAGCTACCGCGCGGTGACCGTGGGCACGCAAGGGCGGCACGATCCCTGTGTCGGAATCCGAGCGACGCCCATCGCCGAGGCGATGCTGGCCTTGGTTCTGATGGACCAGGCGTTGCTGCACCGTGCCCAGAACGCGGATGTCCGGCACGAGCTGGCACCCCTGCCGGGCGCCGTGCCCGATTGAGGCCCGCCTTCGCCCGCGTTCGCGCTGCGCGCTTCGGCGGACCGTGCGATGGTGCATGGCATAATAGCGCGCTTCACTCGGGATCCGTAAGTGCATGGCCGGGCCGCGCACGCTTTATGACAAGCTGTGGGATGAGCACGTTGTTCACGTCGAACCCGACGGCACAACCCTGCTCTATATCGACCGGCACCTGATCCACGAGGTGACCAGCCCTCAGGCGTACGAAGGATTGCGCGTGGCGGGACGGCAGCCCTGGCGTGCCTCGTCGGTCGTTGCCACCGCCGATCACAACACGCCGACGCGAGGCTGGGAGAACGGGCTCGACGGCATCGCCGACCCGGTTTCGCGCGAGCAAATCGTTACGCTCGATGCCAATATCCGGCACTTCGGCGCCGCCGCCTATTTTCCGTTCAGGGACGCTCGCCAGGGCATCGTGCATGTCATCGGCCCCGAGCTGGGGGCCACGTTGCCCGGCATGACGGTCGTGTGCGGAGATTCGCATACCGACACGCATGGAGCACTCGGCGCGCTGGCCTTCGGCATCGGAACCTCCGAGGTCGAGCACGTACTGGCCACGCAGACTGTACTGGCCAAGAAGGCGCGCAACCTGCTGGTGCAGGTCGACGGCACACTCAGCCCAGGAGTCGGCGCCAAGGACGTTGTGCTCGCCCTGATCGGCCGCATCGGTACCGCGGGCGCGACCGGTTACGCAATCGAGTTTGGCGGCAGCACAGTGCGGAGTCTGTCGCTCGAGGCTCGGATGACCCTGTGCAACATGTCGATCGAAGCGGGCGCGCGCACCGGCATGGTCGCGGTCGATCCCGTCACGATCGAGTACGTGCGCGGGCGGCCGTTTGCGCCAACCGGGCTGCAATGGGACGCGGCCGTCGCTCATTGGCGCACGCTGCATTCCGATCCGGACGCCCGCTACGACCGTGTGGTTCAGATCGATGCAAGCCGCGTCGAACCCCAGGTGACGTGGGGCACTTCGCCCGAGATGGTGTGCTCGATCGAGGCAACGGTTCCGGATCCGGCGCGCGAGGCCGATCCGGTGCGGCGCGCGGGAATCGAGCGGGCGCTGCAATACATGGGGCTTGCGCCAGGGCTGCCGATCACCGACATCCGTATCGACAAGGTCTTCATCGGCTCGTGCACGAATTCGCGCATCGAGGATCTGCGCGAGGCGGCGCGCGTGGTGCGCGGCCGGCACGTGGCGCCGTCGATCAAACAGGCGCTCGTCGTGCCGGGCTCGGGACGGGTCAAGGCCCAGGCGCAGGCCGAGGGACTGGATCGAGTGTTCATGCAAGCCGGATTCGAATGGCGCGAGCCGGGCTGCTCGATGTGCCTGGGGATGAACGAGGACCGGCTGGCGGCGGGCGAGCGCTGTGCATCGACCTCCAACCGCAACTTCGAGGGTCGCCAAGGCGCCGGAGGCCGCACCCACCTGGTCAGTCCCGCGATGGCAGCAGCTGCGGCGTTGGCGGGCCGCTTTGTCGACGTACGGCGGGTCGGGTGATGCAGAGTTTCACACACCACACCGGACTGGTGGCTCCGCTGGACCGTGCCAACGTCGACACCGACCAGATCATTCCGAAGCAGTTCTTGAAGTCGATCCGGCGCAGCGGCTTCGGTGCCAACCTGTTCGACGAGTGGCGCTACCTGGACCTCGGCGTGCCGGGACAGGATCCGGCGGCGCGCCGTCCCAATCCGAATTTCGTGCTGAATCTTCCGCGCTACCAGGGAGCCTCGATCCTGCTCGCCCGGCGCAACTTTGGATGCGGGTCAAGCCGCGAGCACGCGCCCTGGGCGCTGCAGGAGTTCGGCTTCCGGGCGCTGATTGCTCCTGGTTTCGCGGATATCTTCTACGACAACTGCCTGAAAAATGGGCTCCTGCCGGTGGTGCTGCCCGAGGCGGTCGTCGATCGCCTGTTCGTGGAGGAGCAAGCTCAATCCGGGTACCGCCTCGCGGTCGATCTGGGCGAACAAATCGTCGCAACGCCCTCCGGCGCTAGCTTTCGCTTCGAACTCGACGCGTTTCGCCGCCAGTGCCTCCTGAACGGGTGGGACGACATCTCGCTGACGCTACGTCAAGCCGACAAGATCCGCGCGTTCGAAAGCGAGCGGCTGGCGCGCATGCCCTGGTTGGCGGCCATTCACGCGGCCGATCCGGGCGAACGATGACGGCGGCGCGCATCGCGGTTCTGGCCGGCGACGGCATCGGCCCCGAAGTCGTGGCTCAGGCCGTGCGGGTGCTGAAAGCCGGATCGTTCGATGGGCTCCAATTCGAATTTGCTCAAGCCCCGATCGGAGGGGCGGCGCTCGATGCGCACGACGATCCGTTGCCTGCGCAGTCGCTGGCAACTGCGCGATCGGCCGACGCGATCCTGTTCGGCGCGGTCGGTGACCCTCGGTTCGATGCGGCACCGCGCGCCAAGCGCCCGGAACAGGGATTGCTGCGCCTGCGCAAGGAATTGGGCCTGTTCGCGAACCTGCGCCCCGCGACCGTGTTTGCCGGCCTGGAAGAGGCCTCGACCTTGAAGGCGGAGGTCGTCGAGGGTTTGGACATTCTGATCGTTCGCGAGCTTACTGGGGACATCTACTTCGGGCAGCCGCGCGGCATTCGCGAACTGGCCGGCGGCGAGCGCGAAGGGTTCGATACGATGCGCTACACGGAAGGCGAAATCCGGCGCATCGCCCGCGTGGCATTCGAGGCGGCGCGCAAACGGTCCTCTCGCGTCTGCTCGGTCGACAAGGCAAACGTGCTGGAGACGACCCAGCTGTGGCGCGAGGTCGTGACCGAGGTTGCCCGCAGCTACCCGGATGTGCAGCTCAGCCACATGTATGTGGACAACGCGGCAATGCAGCTGGTCAGAGCCCCGCGCCAGTTCGACGTGATGCTGACGGGCAATATGTTCGGCGATATCCTGTCCGACGAGGCTTCGATGCTGACCGGCTCGATCGGAATGCTGCCTTCGGCGTCGCTCGACGCCGCAGGCAAGGGGTTGTACGAGCCGATCCACGGATCGGCGCCGGACATCGCCGGCAGGGGGATTGCCAATCCGCTGGCAACGATCCTGTCGGCTGCGATGATGCTTCGCTATTCGTTCCAATGCGAAGCGGGTGCCGTCCGGATCGAAAAGGCCGTTGCGCGCGTGCTGCGGTCGGGTGCTCGCACGGCGGACCTGGCCCGAGGGGGGCAGCCGGCTGTGGGCACGCTCGCGATGGGCGATCTGGTGATCGCGGCACTCCGAGAGGAGCGAGGACGAGAGGAGCTTTTGTGAGAAGGATGTGCCCGGAATGAAGGTCGGCTTTATCGGGTGGCGTGGCATGGTTGGCTCGGTCCTGATGGAGCGCATGGCCAGCGAACGCGATTTCGAATTGATCAAGTCGCGCTTCTTCAGCACCTCCAGCCATGGGGCAGCCGCCCCGGCCGTGACGGGCGGCGAGAGCCGACTGCGCGATGCGCACGATGTGTCGGCGCTGGCCCAGTGCGATGCGATCGTTACGTGCCAGGGGGGCGACTACACCGCGGCAATCCATCCCAAGTTGCGCGCCGCCGGCTGGGAGGGCTATTGGATCGATTCGGCCTCCACGCTGCGGATGAAGGACGATGCGATCATCATTCTGGACCCGGTCAATCTGGGCGTGATTCGCTCGGGCCTGGCGCGCGGCGTGCGTGACTACATCGGCGGCAATTGCACGGTGAGCCTGATGCTGATGGCGATCGACGGACTCGTAAAGGCCGGGCTTGTCGAGTGGATCAGCGCGATGACGTACCAGGCGGCTTCGGGAGCGGGTGCGCAGAACATGCGCGAGCTGCTGCAGCAGATGGGGACCCTGTTTGAGGCGGTGCGGGACCCGTTGGCCGATCCCGGGTCCGCCATCCTCGAGATTGATCGGGCCGTCAGCCAGGCGATTCGCTCCGAGCGGCTGCCGCGCGAGCACATCGGAGCAGCGCTCGCCGGCAACCTGATCCCGTGGATCGACCGCGACCTGGGCCACGGGGTCAGCCGCGAAGAGGGGAAGGGCGGGGCCGAAACCAACAAGATCCTGGGCCGTCCCGCGATGGGTGAACCGGGCTCGTTGATCGTCGAAAGCATCTGCGTTCGAGTCGGAGCCATGCGGTGCCACAGTCAGGCGTTGACGATCAAGCTGTCGCGAGACCTGCCATTGCCGGAGATAGAAGCCTTGCTCGCCGGTGCCAATCGCTGGGTCGAGGTGGTGCCTAACCGGCGCGACGAGACGATCGGCTCGCTGGCGCCTGCGCATGTCAGCGGGCGGCTGCAGATTCCGATCGGCCGCATTCGCAAGCTGGCGATGGGGGGCGAGTATCTTTCGGCATTCACGGTGGGCGATCAATTGCTCTGGGGCGCGGCCGAGCCGTTGCGTCGTATGCTTAGGATCCTGCTTGATCCTCAGGATTGACGGACCCTGGGCGCTCTGATCGGCCGACCGGACGATGGGGACAATCTCATACTTTGAACCACATGTTGCGGGTAGTTCTAAACTTGCGCGCGTAAGTCTCTGATGTTATTTTCGAAAATCCTGTACTCCGATGTTGAGGGGGCACCCGTGCCGTCGGACAAAATTCTTCGGGCAGCGCGTTATCGCATCGCGCGTGCCGACTGTCTTGTCGCAGTCATCCTGGGCCTCGCAATAACGGCAACCGCGCACGCTGCGGGGCTGGGTCGACTGAATGTGCAATCGGCACTTGGCCAGCCGCTGCGCGCGGAAGTCGACGTGCCGGCGGTAAGCCAGGATGAAGCGCCCACGCTTCAAGTGCGGCTTGCGCCGCAGTCGGCGTTCCGCCAAGCAAATCTCGAATTCAACCCGGCTCTGACCCAGTTGCGTTTTGATCTGGAGCCACGCGGCGACGGCAGCTATGTCGTTCATGTCAGCTCGGCGCAGCCGGTCAACGAGCCCTTCCTGGATCTGCTGCTCGAACTGTCGTGGTCGACTGGGCGAGTGCTGCGTGAGTACACGGTACTGCTCGATCCTCCGGCCTTGAAGATCGCACCCGAGGTCGTGTCGCCCGTGGCCGCCGCTCAGCCCGAACCGGTGACGCCGCCCGCAGCCGCCGCGACCGCTCAGGCGGCGCCGCCTCCTGTTGCGGTGGCCCCAGCGCCGGCGCCTGCCGTGG
>JACXTT010014453.1_pt1 | contig 10318 bp, 6 predicted proteins | sample 9270951 | NCBI WGS metagenome assembly JACXTT01 (sample SAMN15532306, study PRJNA645909) | rock metagenome | isolation source: weathered quartz diorite | place: Puerto Rico | collected 2017-06-21
ATCAGACCGGCCCCAGGATCGCCTCACCGAGGGCGATGAGGCCCATGAGGGAGCACGTGGCCACAGCAATCATGCGGAGGGCGCGCTCTGGCACCCACGTCCGCACTTTGGTGCCGACTATCATCGCCGCGGCGCCTTTCGTCATCAGGGCGAGGACGCCGCCGACCCACACGGCTAGCGGCAGCTGGGTCTGCGCCGCGATGGCCGCGGCGGCAATCTGGCCTGGATCGCCCCACTCGGTGAGGAACAGCGTGCCGAACGAGACGGCGGCCGCCTGGGGCCAAGTCCGTGCCGCCTCGCGCTCGCTCCCGCCGTCATGCCGAAACCAGATGACGGCGGCGGTCGCGAAGAAAACCGTGGCACTCAACAGCGCGGTCCAGAGAGGAGGGATCTTCGCGAGCGCCGAGCCCGCCAGGACAGCCACGCCCATCTTTCCGCTGAATGCCAGTGCCATGGCGGCCAGCACCAGGGCAGCGCGAAAGCGGGCGGCAAGGCTGGCCGTCGTATACAGAAGCTTGTCGCCCACCAGCTCGGCGACGAGCACGGTCGCGTAGGCGGCCAGGAGAACGGCACCGAATCGCACGGTTCGCCGACTATACGACGTCTCGCCCTAGGCTGGCCAGAAGGCTCCGGCTGTCGTAAAGTGCCCTTCGCGTGTCGATTGCGCGGAGGTGTATCGATGACCGTCGATCCGAAAGTCTTCAGCTCGCTGCGATGGCGCCTGGTCGGTCCTCACCGCGGCGGCCGCGTGGTGGCAGTGGCGGGCGATCCCGTCGATCCCATGACCTTCTTCTTCGGCGCCTGCGCGGGCGGGGTGTGGAAAACCACCGACGGGGGGACGACGTGGGAGAACGTCTCCGACGGCTTCTTCCGGACCTCGGCCGTCGGCGCCATCGCCGTCGCCCCGTCCGATCCCAACGTGATCTACGTCGGCACCGGCGAGGGCTGCATTCGCGGCAACGTTTCCCACGGCGACGGTGTCTATCGCTCGACCGACGGCGGCCGCACGTGGACGAACCTGGGCCTCGGCGACACGCGGCACATCACGCGCGTGCGCGTCGATCTCAAAGACCCGGAGCTCGTCTATGTAGCCGCCCTCGGGCACGCCTTCGGCCCCAACCGCGAGCGCGGCGTGTTCCGCTCGAAGAACGGTGGTCGGACGTGGGAGCACGTCCTCGCCCGCAGCGAGCGCGCCGGCGCCGCCGATCTCGCCATGGATGCGCGCAACCCGCGCGTGCTCTTCGCCACCATCTGGCAGGCCCAGCGCTCGCCGTGGCGGATGGCTAGCGGCGGCCCGGAGTCGTCGCTATGGCGCTCGACGGACGGCGGCGACACGTGGAGCGACATCACACGCAACCCCGGCCTGCCGCGCGGCGTGCTCGGTCGCATCGGCGTCACGGTGTCGCCGGTCGATAGCCAGCGTGTCTACGCGATCGTCGAGGCCGAGGACGGGGCGCTCTTCCACTCCGACGATGGCGGTGCCACCTGGAAGCGGTACAGCGAGGAGGCGGGCCTGCGCGGCCGGCCCTGGTACTACATGCACGTCTTCGCCGATCCTGCCGACGTCGACACGCTCTGGGTCCTCGACTACGCGGCGTGGAAGTCCGTCGACGGCGGCAAGACGTTCTTCGAGGTCGCCACGCCGCACGGCGACAACCACGACCTCTGGATCGATCCCGCCAACCCGCGGCGGATGATCGAAGGCAACGACGGCGGTGCGTGCGTGTCGTTCAACGGCGGGATGTCGTGGTCGACGATCTACAACCAGCCCACTGCGCAGTTCTACCACGTCTGCGCCGACCAACAGGAGCCGTACCGGATCTACGGGTCGCAACAGGACAACTGGGCGATCAGCCTGCCGAGCCAGTCGACCCGTGGCGTCATCACCCAGGCCGACTGGGTCCAGCCCGGTGGCGGTGAGAGCGGCTACATCACGATCAAGCCGACCGATCACGCCATCGTGGTCGGCGGTGCCATCGGTACCGGGCCCGGCACGGGACGACTGATTCACTACGACCACCGTTCGGGGCAGGAGCGGATGATCGCGGTGTGGCCCGAGCAGTACGGCATGGGCGTGGCCGCCGCCGAGCACCGCTACCGCTTCCAGTGGACATTCCCCGTCTTCTACTCGCGCTGGGAGCCGAACGAACTCTGGATCGCGGGCAACCACATCTTCCGCTCCACCGACGACGGGCACTCCTGGGAGGTGGTGAGCGGTGACCTCACCCGCAACGACCCGGACAAGCTGCAACGGTCGGGCGGGCCGGTCACCAGCGACAACACCGGCGCCGAGGTCTACTGCACGATCTTCGCGCTCGTCGAGTCTCCTCACGAGCGCGACGTGCTGTGGGCGGGCACGGACGACGGCCTCGTGCACATCTCCCACGACCGCGGCAAGACCTGGCGGACGGTTACCCCGCCCGGACTCCCGGAGTGGGCTCTCATCAGCGTGATCGAGCCCTCGCCCCACGACGCCCGCACCTGCTACGTCGCGGCGACCCGCTACAAGCTCGACGACACGCGGCCGTACCTCTTCCGCACGACGGACTACGGGGCGACGTGGACCCGCATCACCGACGGCATCGACGACGGCGAGTTCACACGGGTGATCCGCGAGGATCCGAACCGGCGTGGGCTGCTCTACGTGGGCACGGAGACGGGGCTCTGGATCTCGTCCGACGCCGGCGCCCGCTGGCAGCGCTTCGCCACGAACCTGCCGGTCACGCCGATTCACGACGTGATCGTCAAGGGCACCGACCTCGTGGTCGCCACGCACGGCCGCTCGTTCTGGGTCCTCGACGATCTGTCGCCGCTCCATCAGCCCGCGCCCGATGGTGAAGCGCCGGCGCACCTGTTTGCACCGCGCCGCACGGTCCGCTGGCGCGCCTATCGCGGCAGCGGGATGAAGCCGGCGCCCGGGGGCCTCGGCTACCGGCTGGCCGGGGCCGTCGGGTACTCGTATCGGCAGGTCGAGACGCCCACCGGCGAGAAGAGGGAGGCGCTGCTCGATGCCGGCGAGAATCCACCCGACGGCGTCATCGTGCACTACTGGCTCCGGGACAAGCCGGCAGGCGACATCGGCCTCACCTTCCTCGACGCGAGCGGGCGCGAGCTCCGGACGTTCTCGAGCCGCCGACCGGACAAGCCCGCCGACACCGACGCCTCTGTGCCCGTCGCCAAGACGTCGGCCGCGACCACGGACGAGGAGCCGCGGCTCACGACGGACGCCGGCAGCAACCGCTTCGTGTGGAATCTGAGGCTGCCCGACGCACCCAAGCTCCTGGAAAACAAGGGACGGGGAGGGACTGCGGAGATGCTCGCCGGGCCCAGGGTCCCGCCGGGCGCGTACCAGGTCCGGCTCACCGTGGACGGACGCTCGTGGACGCAGCGGTTTGAGATCGCGATTGATCCGCGGGTGCGCACCAGCGTCGGGGACCTTGGCCGGCAGTTCGAGTGGGTCGCGACCGTGCACGCCAAGCTCTGCGAAACCCATCAGGCCGTGCTCACGCTACGCGACGTGCGGGGGCAGGTGGAGGGCTGGGCGCGGCGGGTAGAGGTGCCGGCGGTCAAGGACGCCGCCCGGAGCCTCACCGAGCGCTTGACCGCGATCGAGAGCGCGCTGGTGCAGGTCAAGTCCGAAGACCCGCGCATGTTCCCATCGAAGCTCAACTCGCGGCTGGCGACGCTCCTGCCGCTCGCCGAATACTCGGATGCCCCGCCCACGGCGGCGCTTGTCGCGACCTACGAGTCGCTCGCCGCGCGCATCGACTCTGAGCTCGCACAACTCGAACTCTGCCTCGCCCAGGACGTGCCGGCATTCAACGCCCTCTGTCGCACCTCGAACGTGGAGGCGATCCCGGTACCTGACCGCAGGCGTCCGACGCGCTGACTCCGATCCGGCGACGCGCATGACGCGTCGTCGAGGAGACAGTGCTGGACTCGTTACTGAATCTAGGCGCACAATCCGCCTCGATTCACGGCTGAAGAACGGCGGAGACTAGTCGGTGCTCCGACACGCGGGAGTGAAACGATGACAGACCGAGCAGTCGCTAACGCCACCGGGGCAAGTGTCAAGGAAGCCGCCGTTGAAAAGTTTAGAGGTGGTTTACGAGGTCAACTGGTGGGTCCCGGCGACTGTGTGTACGACGAGGCCCGTAAGCTATGGAACGGGATGTTCGACCGACGCCCCGCCCTGATCGCCCGCTGTGCCGGGACGGCCGATGTCATAGCCGCCGTCAACTTCGCTCGCGAGAACAGACTGCAAGTGGCCGTGCGTGGGGGAGCCCACAGCTTCCCGGGCCACTCGGTCTGTGACGGAGGTTTCGTCATTGACCTCTCTCCCATGAAGGGCATACGTGTCGATCCCGTTGCCCGCACAGTCCGGGCTCAAGCGGGGGTGAAGTGGATCGATTTCGATCACGAGACTCAAGCCTTTGGACTCGCGACGACCGGCGGCACCGCCTCGGATACGGGTATCGCGGGACTCACCCTCGGCGGAGGCCTTGGTTGGCTTTCGAGCAAGTACGGTCTTACCGTCGACAATCTCATTTCGGCTGACGTAGTCCTCGCCGACGGCCGCTTCCTGACGGCGAGTTCAACACAAAACCAGGACCTCTTTTGGGGCTTGCGCGGCGGCAGCGGCAATTTCGGCGTCGTCACGTCATTCGAATATCAGCTCCACGCCGTCGGCCCGACGATTCTGGGAGGCATGGTGCTCTATCCTTTGGCCAAGGCCAAGGAGGTGCTCCGGTTCTACCGGGATTTCACGCAAAAAGTCCCCCCCGATGACTTGACAACCTACGCGGCGTTCCTCAATCCTCCTGGTGGCGACACCGTGGCCGCTTTGATCTGCTGCTATTGCGGGTCGCTCGACAAGGGCGAGGAAGTGGTCCGTCCGCTCAGGTCCTTCGGCCCGCCACTTCAAGACTTTCTCGGCCCGATACCTTACACGGCCCAGCAATGTCTCACTGATGCCGCGCTCCCTGCCGGCTCCCACTACTACACCAAGGGTGGCTTCTTGGCTGATCTCACCGATCAGGCGGTTGACGTCTTTGCAGAGTACGTGGCGACCAAGCCGTCAGCCCTGTCGGCGGTCCTCATTCAGACGGTCTGTGGTGCTGCCAGCCGAGTTGATCCGCAGGCGACGGCCTTTGCCAATCGCAGATTCCCCTATGCTCCTGTTATCGTCTCCCAGTGGCTTGACCCAACTGAGTCCGAAGTCAACGTCCGTTGGGCCCGCGACTTCTGGAAGGCGCTGCAGCCGGTCTCTGGTGGTGCCGTCTACGTGAACGATCTCAGCCACGATGACGAAGACCGGATTCGCAGCGGCTATGGCGCGAGTTATGGGCGGTTGGCAGCACTCAAAAAGAAGTACGACCCCGACAACTTCTTCCGCCTGAACCCAAACATCACCCCGGCACCGTGATCGACTGGGGGCCACCGGTCTCGGCTTGCTTCCGGGCTGCATATAGCCCCCACATACCGGGAAGCCCCTTCAGTTCGTGCGAGCCTCGCTCGACGAACGTCAGATCCGATCCGACCATGAGGTCCCGCACGGTCTGAGACACGAGAACTTCCGATGGAGCCGCTCGCGCGGCGACGCGCGCGCCGATGCTAACGGCGAGCCCGCCGATCTTCTCCCCGACCCTCTCCACTTCTCCGGTGTGCAGTCCCGCGCGCACCTCGATTCCTAGAGCGCGAACCGCATCGCTGATCGCCATGGCACAGCGGACGGCGCGTGCCGGCCCGTCGAACGAGGCGAAGAAGCCGTCACCGGCGGTGTCGATCTCGATCCCTCGGTAACGCGCGAGGAGCGTTCGTACCGTCGCGTGGTGCCGAAGCGCCACCTCACGCCAGCGGCGGTCCCCGAGCTCGGCAGCGCGCTTCGTCGAGTCGACGATGTCCGTGAAGAGAACCGTCGCGAGGATTCGATCGAACGACGCCTCCTCCTCGCCGATCTCCGCCAGGAAACGACGGACCTCGCCGACGATCGCGTCCCCCCGCGCATACCAGTGGAAGTGTGGCCCTCCCCGGCTCGAGTGCTCGACGACGCGGGCGCCCGGGATCCTGCTGGCTACGAAGTGGCCGGTCTCGGGGAGTACCTCGTAGAAACGATCGCTGTCGACGAGAACGAGCGTGGGGACCTGAATCGTGGGTAGTACGGCGCGGATGTCCGTGTGGAGGTAGCTGGCAAGTTCTGCGGCGATGGCGCCGGGGGTCACGCAAGCGCGGGCGTAGCGGGTGAACCACTCGCGTTCGGCGCCGTCGGGGGCGTCCCACCACTCCGACGTGCCCCAAGTGTCACGAATGGCCTGAATCTGCTGCTGCCAGCGGGCGAGCGAGGGCATCCAGGGCGTGTCCTCGGTCGGCAAGTATGTGACCTGAGGATCGACGAGGATGAGCGATTTTGTCCGCTCGGGGTACGTGGCAGCGAAGAGTGATGCCCCGATGGCCGATTCGTAGGTCCCCAGGATGGAAGCGCGCTCGGACCTCGCCGCTTTCAGAACTGCGAGGACGTCGTCAGTGAGGCTGTCGACGTCTGGAATATGGCCCGGCGTAAAGCGCTCGGAGCAGCCCCAGCCGCGGCGGTCGGTCACGATCAGGCGGGCGTACCCGGCGAGTCCACGTAAAAATCGGGAAAGATAGGGACTCTCCCAGTTCATATCGACGTTCGAGCAATAGCCCTGAAGGTAGACGAGATCGGTCGGGCCGTTTCCGCAGACTTGGTAGGCGAGCGAGACGTCTCCATTCCAGGCGAACCGTGTTTCAGGCCGGTCCATGCACCTCGCAACCTTTGAGGATCGGGACCTGGTTGTCAAGGCCAGTTCGCTGTCGGGTAGGCTCGACCCAGAAATTACGCAGGAAGTTGCTCCCAAAGAGGGCCGAAGAGGGCCAGGGTCGGTCGCGCAGGAAACCCTAATTTTCATCTTCAAAGTCTGGGTTTGCGCCAGCTCAGAACATCGTCTATGCTAACCCGCCTTGATCGGCGGATGAGCACGCGGCTCTCCCCGAGCGGTCCGCTGCCATGAGCCGACTGAACTGAGACATCGGGCCTGCACGATTCCGAGGTTTTTCAACGGAGGAGTCCCATGACGGGCGTGAATCAACTCGGCTACCTCATTTTCGGCGTCAGCGACCTCGCAGCCTGGCGTGGACTCGCTTCCAGCGTGCTCGGCATGGAGCTCGTGCCAGGTGACACCCGCTCAACATCGTACCTGCGAATGGACGAGCACTCCCACCGCATAGAGCTTCGTAGCGACGGGGTCGATGATCTCGAGGTCATCGGCTGGGAGGTACCCGACGCTGCAGCGCTGCATGCGGTCGCGCAGCGCCTGGAAAGCGCCGGCGTCCGGGTGGAGAGCGGCACCCGCGACGAGGCGGATCAGCGCCGCGTCGTCGAGCTGATCCAGTTCGACGATCCCGCAGGGATCCGGACCGAGGTGTACTACGGACCGCCGCTTAACCAGCGACCGTTTCACCCTCCGCGGGCGATCACGGGATTCAAAACGGGGACGATGGGCCTGGGGCACCTCGTGGTCTACCAGCCCGACCTCGACGCGAGCGCGAAATTCTACACCGAGCTGCTTGGCTTTCGCGTTTCTGACGTTGCCGGCCCCTTGGGCCGCCCTATGGCCGTGTTCCTGCACTGCAACCCGCGGCATCACTCAATCGCCCTGTTCGGCGGCAGCGGACCGAAGCGAATCAATCACTTCATGCTCGAGTGCAACTCGCTCGACGACGTGGGTTCTGCCCGCGACATCGCCCGGCAAGTGGGGACGCCGATCGTCATCGATCTCGGCAGGCACATGAACGATCACATGGTGTCGTTCTACGTGGCCAACCCCTCGCAGTTCGCGATCGAGTACGGGTGGGGCGGGAGGATGATCGACGACTCGTGCTGGCAGGTCGGCCGTTACGAATCCGTCGAGTCGATCTGGGGTCACCCGGAACTGTCGGAGCTCGTGGCGCAGATGGGGCAGACGGTCGCCGCCGCACGCGGATAAAGCCGCGCCGGGCGTGGGGGTCGACTCCAGTAGTGCGCCGGTAGCCCTGCGATAAGAGGGAGTCCGACCGTAGCCGCTATGAGCCGTTGGCCCGCGGCAATTCAGGTCGCAGGCTGCGGGCCCGCATAGCGCTGACGGATCGGCACCTTCGCCGCGAACCCTTCTTCCAGCTTCGCGTCGACCGTGACGTCGTTGGCGACGGCGGTCTGCGCGACTGTGGCCGTTGTACGCCCTGGCCGCCGCGGCGAGTGAGGAGATCGTCGATGCTGGTCCGTGGGAGCCGCGTTGGAATCATTGGGGGCAGCATCGCCGGGTGTGCGACCGCGATCTCGTTAGACCGACTGGGATGCGATGTTCAGGTGTTCGAGCGGTCGAGCGGCGTGCTGCGCGATCGGGGCTCCGGGATTGCTATACCGCTCGCGTTGCGGGACGACCTCATCGACTCCGGGTATCTCCCTGCTGACTACGCGCACTGCCTGGCGACCCACCGCTGGTGGATCCTGGCCGACGGCACCCCGTCCGGTCGGGTACTCTGGACCCAGCTAGGGCTTGCCGCGCACAACAACTGGGGCGTGCTGTGGCGCGCGCTGCGCGCCGGCGTGGCCGACGCGCGCTACCACGACGGCGTGACGCTGGATAGATTCAGCCAGGACGTCGATGGAGTGACCGCGGTTTTCGATAACGGCGTCTCGCAGCGCTTCGACCTGCTGGTTGGCGCCGACGGATATCGGTCGGTCATCCGACACCAGGTCATGCCCGACGCCAGACCGCAGTACGCGGGGTACATCCTCTGGAGGGGCAACTACCCCGAGTCCCGACTTCGGCATCGGGCCGCTATCAACCGGGGCACCGAGGCCGGCGCCTGGCACTATATCTGCCTCGACGGCGGTCACGGCATCGTCTACATGATCCCCAATTTCGACGACCACGCTGCCCCGGGACACCGCCGCGTGAATTGGGGGATCTACGCCCCCCAGCCCCCAGGGCTGGACTTCTCCGAGCCGACCTCGATCTCGCCCGGTGAGGTGACGCCTGAGCTCTACACACACCTCGATCGATTGCTCGCCTCTTCGTTCCCCCCTGACTACGAGGCGGTGATCCGCGAGAGCCCGCTTGACGAGGTGTCGATCCAGCCGATCTACGACGACCTCGTGGAGTCCTACGTCCACGGCCGGGTGGTGCTGATCGGTGACGCCGGCACCGTTACGCGGCCGCATACGGGTAGTGGCGCCACCAAGGCGCTCCAGGACGCGCTATGCCTGGCTCGGCTCGGGCAGGAGCACGATGAGTGGCCCGATCTGCTCGCCGCCTATGACGCCGAGCGCACGGCGGCTGGAGTGTCGCTGGTCCAGCTGGGGCGACGCCTCGGGCGCGACCTCGTCGAGCACACGCCGGCCTGGAGCACCATGACATCCGACGATTTCGATGCCTGGACCAAGCGGACGCTTTCAGGCGAGCGGCTCTACTTCTACGGCAACGCGTCCGCCGAAGATCGATGACCAAGACCTTACTCGTTGTGCAGGGAAGCACGCGATAGTGCTCTGGCAACGTCTGTCGCACTGAGTCGCGTGGTGGGAGGGAGTCATGCAACAAGTCCTGATCACCGGCCACGGCGGTCCGAACAAGCTAGAGTTGCGGGACGCGCCCGATCCGCAACCCGACAATCAAGGGGTACGCATCCGCGTCCGCGCCAGTGGCATCAACTTCGCTGACATTCTCGCGCGTCAGGGCCTGTATCCTGACGCACCAAAACCGCCGTGTGTCGTCGGCTACGAAGTGTCCGGCCGCGTCGACGCGGTCGGGGCCGGTGTGCGGCAGGATTGGATCGGTAAGGAAGTGTTTGGGCTCACGCGCTTCGGCGGGTACGCCGATACCGTCGTCGTCCCCGAGAACCAGGTGTTCGAAAAGCCGGCCGCGCTGAGCCACGAGGAGTGCGCGGCGATCCCGGTGAACTACCTGACCGCCTGGCAACTCGTGGTGGTGATGGGCGCGCTCGCCGCGGACGAAACGGTGCTGGTCCACAACGCCGGCGGCGGGGTGGGGCTCGCCGCGATCGACATCGCGCGCCATGTTGGGGCGACGATCTACGGCACCGCCAGCCCTGGCAAGCACGCGTTTCTAAGAACCCGCGGCCTGCACGCGGCAATCGACTACGTGAATCAGGACTGGACCCGGGAGCTCGCCCGCCTCACCGAGGGACGGGGCGTGGAACTGATTCTCGACCCTCTCGGTGGCAGCCATTGGAAGCAGAGCTTCAAGGCGCTGCGTCATACCGGCCGGCTCGGGATGTTCGGTGTCTCCACGGCCACGCAGTC
>JACXTT010014454.1_pt1 | contig 10318 bp, 8 predicted proteins | sample 9270951 | NCBI WGS metagenome assembly JACXTT01 (sample SAMN15532306, study PRJNA645909) | rock metagenome | isolation source: weathered quartz diorite | place: Puerto Rico | collected 2017-06-21
AGGGTCATGAGGGATGCTCTCGATCACAATTTGCAGAATAACTGTCGTCGCTAGGTAGTCGACTGAAATGGCCTGTAGATGAACCTCTTGCTTCGTGTGAGAACCCAGAAAGGGTGCAGGAGGATAGCCCCGCGTGAAGCGTAGCGGAACCTGGGGTGGACAAACCGAGGCAGTTGAACCCTCGAAGAGGGTGACGGAACTCCAACCCTCGTCCGTCGCCCCGCTGCGGGGGCTCATCGCGTCTGGACCAATCTTTCCCCGGGTTCCCCTGTGCTTCACCCGGGGCTGCGTTCCGCCCTCCCTTCGGGACTTAGACTATTTCGTCGTCACACAGCAGGGATGCTCAACAAAAGCAACGTGTCATTTATGAACGGACTCAGATCTTTTGGTAGGACGCTTCACTCGGTCGCTGTGGAGATTTCCCTAATCCAGATATTACGGAAACGCACCGGTTGATCGTGATCCTGCAACATGAGGGGAAGCTTGTCCGGATGCGCACGGTATGGAGGGCGTCTCATATAATCGGTCGGCCCCGTTAGCTCCACGTTGTCCTGCACAAGCACTCCATTGTGCAGCACGGTCATTCGCGCCGGACGAAGAAGCTTGCCCTCATCCGTTAGGCGGGGGCCGTGGAAAATAATCTCGTAGGTTTGCCACTGTCCCGGCGGACGGGAAGCGTTGACCAAAGGCGGGAACTGCCCGTAAACGGCAGCGGCCTGTCCGTCCGCGTAGGTCCTGTTTTGGTAGGAATCGAGAACCTGCAATTCGTATAATCCCATCAAGTAAACGCCACTGTTTCCCGGTTCCTGGTCTTCCCCGTGCCGGGGATTCGGAGTAGCCCATTCGACGTGAAGCTGGCAGTCACCGAAGCTCTGCCGAGTGTAGAGATCCCCGCCCTTGCTTCCCACCTGCAGGTAGCCATTCTCCACCTTCCACGAAGTAGGCTTGTCGTCCTTGCTGTGCCATTGAGACAGGTCGTTGCCGTTGAAGAGCACAACCGCATCGGAAGGCGGTCGCCCTGGTTGTTCCTGGGTGCTGGGTTCTGCTGGCGATACCACAGCCGGCAAAGGCCGACTCCTATCATGAACTTTCCAGTTTAGAATAGACTTGGAGTCAGAACTCAACCCCAGGACTGCCATCATCGTACCGGCTGCAAGAATGCAGCTCATCCATGAGGAATTCCTGATTAGGCAAGTGCGCATTGCTTCTCCTTTGAAAATCCCCCCTATCAAGGGGGGGCAGCAGCCCTTTGGGCTGCGTGGAGGGGTGTCCTGTCGAACGGTGCCGATCTTGGTGACAGACATCCCCCTGCGTCCCCTTCAAAGGGGGAATCCACATTTTGTCCAATGTCGCTCACCGGTATGGTCAAACCCTGTCTTCCGCCTGCTCTCAGCAGGAAATTGTCGAACCTGAGCACCCTTTGAAACCCCTCTGAGCCCCGAGCCTGTGAAAAAATTCGCCCGCAGCGGGCGCCGGCCTCCAACGCGTTCGCAACTCACGCAGGTCATTGGAGGCGGCGCGCCCTTGCACCGTGGTTCCAGAATTCCAATTTTTTCACAGTTCCCCCTCTCACAGCGATTCGAAATCGCTGTAGTCTTGCTTGACTTCGTAGCTTTTGTCCTTGAACTGGACTCTAAGCTCGACATGAGTCGGAAGCTGAATCTCCTTGCCGAACAGCCGGCCGCGAGAGAAATTCACCTGATATTCGTACGCCTTGCAGCCCTTCGGAAGCTTGGTCAATCGTGCGCTCAAACGAACCAGGCGATTGGTTTCCGCATCCACCCAGACAATTCCCCGCTGCCGCAGGGCTGTTTGATTGCCCATCACAGAAATGAGGCTGGTGGAGAGCTGAGGTACCGTTTCAAACCCGAACTTAAGACAATCCCGTCCTGATACTGCTTCTTTGGACATCTTTTTGAAATCGTTCGCCAATCGATTTTCAAACGAAAACGACTGGATAACAAATCCGGAGAAAGGGTTTTCCAGCGTTGGGAAGTTTATAACAGACAATAACTCGTCGTCCTTGCTCAAGTTTTGGGGTGTGCGAGTCTCAACAAAAGTTAACTGAGCGTTGACACGGGTCTCGGCCTTGCGCTTGACTTGATATGCATTCACGAATTCCCGTCTCGTCGATTGAGTGGATTTGCTATCGCGCTCGGTAACCGAGATGACTTCCTGACAGCGAAAGCTGCGAAGTGAGAGCTGATTTGTCATCACCTGTTCGCTCAGTCGAGTGAGGACGAGTAGGTCATCCTCAAATGCCTCTGTCTCGTCTTCCTCTTCCTTTGCCTTTTGAAAGAAGAACTCTTTCCAGCCTATTCTCTTAATCCCAGCGTTGTTCCTGATAGCTGAGACGCGTCCTTCGGAAACTCTGTCGCCTGCGAGATATGAGGCGAGAGTCGAAATCATTCCGCGGGGCGTGAATATTTGAAAGCAGCTCGCCAACAGTCCTGTAAAAAGCCAGCATCTGGAAATCATCGTCATCTATGCTAAATTAGGAGTGCGTGCCGGAGATGACCTTCGTCTGCAACGTCGCCAGCAATCCGCTGACTCGTTTCTTAACCCGTGAGAAAACATAGTGCAATCTGCCAACGTGGCCTAAGTATCCTTTGGCCAGCTCTTCTGCTGGCCGGGTCCCTGCAAGGGACCCACAATTCTCCGGGTGAGGTCATGCAGCAAATTCAGTATCTCATTCAGCAGGGCGATCTTACCACAGCCGGAAGTCAGTTGAGGCGCGCACTGCAAGAATTCCCCAATGAGCCTGGTTTGTATAATCTCATGGGAGTAGTCGCAGCTCAGCAGCGCGACTATGCCAAAGCGGAATCGCTCTTCAAGCAGGCTATTGAGAAAGCTCCCCAGTTTACCGGGGCATACCTTAATTTGGGACGGCTCTATCAGGAAAATGCTGGCAAAGACGCTGATGCCTTACAGAAGGCGCTGGAAACCTACCAGAACATCTTGAGCTACGAGCCGGGCCACATTGAGGCGAATTATCAGAGCGCCCAGCTCCTTCAGCGCCAGGGATTGTTCAAACGTTCTCTGGGGCATCTCGCTCGTTTGCCCTTGCCAGAACAACAGCGAACCCAAGCACTATCCGTTCGTTGCGCCGATCAGGTTGGACTGGGAGAAGAATCACAGGCGAGCGAGGTTGCGGACAAACTGCTCAGGAGTCCGGATCTGACCGAAGCTGACGTTGTTTCGATCTTGCCCGTGTTCTCTCTTCATCCGCAGGACGAGTTGGAAGAGAGGCTGCTGGTAGGTCTGGCCAATCGACAATTGGCCTCAGCCGGCGCTCTCCATCAGTTGGCTTCAGTTTATGAACGCAGGAAAAAATTCGGGCTGGCGCGAAGCACTCTGGAACAAGTCGCGCAAAGAGACTCTGTTTCGGCAAGCCTGCTGATGGAATTGGCCAGGATTGCCTACAAACAGGAGGACTATAAAGGAACGCTCGGTTATCTCGCTCACGCTCGTGACCTGGAACCCCAAAATCCAGCGATACACTTTTTCTTTGGCATGGTCTGTGTGACACTCGATTTGCCACAGGACGCATACGACTCCTTAAAAAAAGCCGTCAGCCTGAATTCAAGCAACCCGTATTACAACTACGCCCTTGGCGCAGTGACAGTCCAGCGCAAAGACCCCAGCGAAGCAGTCCCTTACTTTCAGAGATACACGCAACTAAAGCCTGACGACCCACGTGGACGCTTTGCGATGGGAGTTGCCTATTTCTACAGCGGCGATACCGCTTCTGCTCGCCGGGAGCTAGGGGCGATTACAGAATTCTCCGAGACGGCTGCTGGATCCCACTACTTCCTGGGACGATTGGCTAAGCAGGAGGACAAACTGGAGGAAGCCGTAACAGAGGTGGAAGAGGCCGTCAAGATTAATCCTCAGTACAGCGAAGCCCATGCTGAACTTGGTCTTCTCTACTTGAGACAACGAAAATATGAACTCTCAGAGAAGTCGCTTACGCGTGCCTTGGAGATCGACCCCGACAGCTATCCGGCCAATCTCAACCTTTTAAATCTGTTCCGGCGCACCAAGGACAGGCGAGCCGACTCTCAGGCTGAGCGTTTTGAAGAGGTCAAAAAGAAGCGCAGCGAAAAGGAACAGGCATTGCTGCGCACTCTTGACATTCGCCCGTATTGACACACCGCCTGTCGGACCACCATGGCTGGCGAAATGCAATCAATTTTCCCAGAGGGCGTGAAAAAATCGACATGCCCTCCTCACCCGGCCTCCGGCCACCCTCTCCCCCTAATGGGGGCGAGGGAGTTTGATCTAAGGTCTACTTCCCCCTCGCCCCAACGGGGAGAGGGGCCAGGGGTGAGGGGGCTCGTCCCGATCCCATCGCCAGTTACAAGGCATTTCTTTGCCTGCTGGACCGCCTTTCTGTGTTTCGTTCCGGTAACATTGGCCCAAGAAGGCTACATCGGCGCCCAAGCCTGCGGAAGTTGTCATGCCTCCGATTTTGAGATTCAGTCTCAATCCCATCACGCACGTGCTCTGCATTCGGCCTCGGATGCTCAATGGCTTGAACAAGTGCCAGCCGGAATAGGCAGTGAATCGGCTGATCCCAACGCTGCCCGATTCGAGTTCCGGAAGAGCAGATCAGACCTTCAAGTCACGGTAACCGTTGGAACGAATCGGCTAGCTTTGCCAGTCCAATGGATTTTCGGAGCCAATGATCAGGGGCTCACCTTTTTTTCTCGTCTTGATGACGGACGATTTGTCGAGCACCGTCTGACGTATTAGCGGCGGAAGAACGGGTTTGACATCACCCCAGGCCATCATCCCAGGTTGTCTCGGACTTTGGAGCAAGCTGTGGGGCAGTTCGTGTCGCCGGAGGACGCTTTCCGCTGCCTCCATTGCCATTCTACTTACGTGAAACAGGGCGGCGCTGGTCCTGAATTCGACTCGGTTGTTGCGGGTGTGACCTGTGAAGTCTGCCATGGACCTGGCGCAGCTCATCTCGCGGCCGTAAAGTCCGGCGCAACCGACTTTCACATCCGGAATCCCGGAAAATCTTCTGGTAAGGAGCTGGTTCGACTGTGCGGGGAATGCCATCGTAACGAACCCGAGCCGGAAGGCACGCCTCCCGACAAGCCCGTTGTAACGCGATTCCAGCCGGTGGGTCTCCAGTTCAGCGCTTGCTTTCAGAAGAGCAATGCGGCGATCACGTGCCTCACCTGTCACAACCCACATCAGGATGTGCGGCGCAACGATGATGGCTTTTACAATTCGCGCTGCTTAAGCTGTCACGGCAACCCATCCGGCAGATCTTGCAAGATCAACCCGTCAGCAGGATGTACTCACTGCCACATGCCCAAGGTCACACCCAGCCCACATTTAGCTTTTTCTGACCACTGGATCCGTGTACGTAAGTGAATCGCGGTCCCGGTTCGAAATCCCCCAGGACATTTTGGAGTGCGGCGACTTGTCGCGGCTTTATTCGTGGCGGGAACACCGTTTCCGCCACAAAACCCAGAAATATGCCAACTCGAGGAAAAGCGGCGACAAGTCGCCGCACTCCAAAAAATGCTTTTCGCAGCTGCAAGGCTGACAAGATTGCTGGGTAGCACTTAGTGTTTGAGGAGGTCCCACGGGATCGGCAGGTTGATCTGCTTGAGCTTGGCCTCGATCTCACTTCTTTCGCGGTTAGGTTTCAGACCTTCCGGACCGTAGGAGAGCAGGCCGGATTCAGCCGCCAGCCGCTTGGCTTCGTCGGTTTCGCCAGTCGTGAGAGCCTGAATAATCTGTATTTCCAGTCGTGACCATTTCGTTGAGTTGAGCCGGTAGTCCAAAAAGGCTTCCCAAGCCAGAGGGCACCACCTGCTGACAATCTCAGCGCCGATAAGCGTGGCATAGCTGCGGATTTCGAACTGTGCATGCTGGTCCATTCGTAATTCCAGAAAATGCAGCAGATTGTGCAAATTAATTTTCCAGTAAGCTTCTGTGTAGGTGGATAACGGCAGGTCCTTGCGGGCCTGCTCCCTTGCGACACCCGCCTGCAAACGCTCCTGATAAAGTTGACGGCTCAAACTGTGAAGCTCCCTTTCTTTCTTCGAAAGCTCTGAGCCCTTTGCAGCATCGAGGAAGCCCTGACTGCCCTGCCTGTTTCCTTGCGCCTGCTCTCGCCAATCTCCTTCCCCAGTGGTTTGTTCGGCGTCGATAGCCTCGGAATAGCGGGTGGAGTATTCATTAACGCTGGCGGTGCGGTGCCGGATCCACTGGCGCCAGCAGTCCATCGGCACCCGTACGTGTAGCTTAAGCTCGCACATTTCGAACGGCGTTGTGTGCCGGTGTCGCATCAGATAACGAATAAGCCCGCGATCCTCGTGTACCTTTTTTGTTCCTTTTCCGTAAGAAACGCGAGCAGCCTGCACGATGGATTCATCGGAACCCATGTAATCGATGACACGGACAAATCCATCATCCAAGACTTTGAAAGCAACCCCCAAGATGGCGTCCAGAGCCGGGACCTGCACTCTTTCGATTTTTTTTGTTTCGTCGGTCAAACCGTCTTCACCTTCTTCATCAATTGGATGATGTAAACACCTAAGGCCACGACCAGAAACACCAGAACACTCCAAAAGAACACTGGCCACCGTTCTGTCCAGGGCCGTCGGGAGGCTGTGGAAACGAACTCGCGATTGATGCTTTCGCCTGATAATGTTACTTCAGCCATTGTTTCGATGGTCAGATAATTTTTGATGCGGTCCATGTCGTAATGAGGAGCGAGCGCTAACTCGTTTCCGTAGTAAAGAAAATAGCGCCGGTTCAACTCCGCTTGAAAGATCACGTCCTTCGGAATCCCCTGAACTTCGACTTTGTTCAGATGCAGGGGTAAATCGTCATAGTTGTAAACGATGACCTTCAAATAACGGCTGCGCGCCTCCGGAAAGCGGAAAGTCTTCTTCTCAACGTCATACTTGGAGGTTTTGAATCGATAAAACTCTGATTGCAGGTGTCTCTGCCAATTCTTCTGATCGTTGCTGCCCTGAATCTCCACCAGTCTAGAAAAGTTCTCTTCTGGAGTTTCGAGCACAATAAGATCGCAGGGGACATTGCGATAGCCCAAATCAAACACGCAGAGGCTCGCCTTCAGTTTGGTTTCTTCCTCACGTGACACGGGACGACCCTTTAGGAGAATTCGTTGTGGCGTCTCGGTTTTGGTCAGGAAAACATCGACTCCATCCAGTTTCAAAGGCGGCTCTAAGCCATTCCAGATTTTAACCTGCAGATAACGATAATTGTTTTCAGGGTACTGGACCGAGGTGAGCTGGACCTTCTGGTCGCCGCTGAAATCGAAGATATATCCATTGCTTTTGAGGACAAACCACTTCTTCCCGTCTGGACTGCCTGCGATCTCAACCCGGCGCTTGAAATTTTCACTCTTTGTTTTGATCACCAACTTGTTATCGTAGGCTCCTTCTCCTAAATCCAGAGTCATTGTGGAGTACGCTTTGGGGAGCACGGCGCGGTTGAAGATCCTGGCATGTCGTGGCTCTTCAGTGGTGGTTTCTTTAGCCTCGAAGAGGGCGTAGGGAACCTCTCGGTGCTGATCGTCCAGAATCCTCAGGTCAGAAAGAGATAACCGGGAGCGGTCATAGACCTCTCCATCGAGGCAACAGCGCACGTGGCCGGTGGTAGTCGAACTTAGCTGGATGCCTTTGTAAAACTCCCAGTCAGACATTTTGAAATCGGCCAGGAGTGAAGGCGACCCGAAAAGGAAGAAGAGCCCAACAAGCACACATGAAATGGGCAGCCGCCGGATCATTTCAGGACAAAGTCATTGATCTGATTTCGATATTTCTGATAGATGAAAGACACAGCGAGCAAGATGACGCCGAGACCGATAAAGGAGACGATTCGGTAGATTCTTTCCAGGTCCGAAAGATCCAACAGGAACACCTTAAAAATCGTCAGGCCAAAGAGAACGATGGCGAGGAGCCGGATTGGTTGATACTTTTTAACAATACCGAGAATGGTCAGGATGATGGAATAAGTGGCCCATAGTGCTGAAATGGAAAGCTGCTCTTGATTGCTGATCTCCCGCCGGCCCTGGTAGTTTGCTGCGTGCGCCTGTTCGACGCTGAAATAACGCGTGATTTCGGTCGTAAGAAAAAAGATCAGAAGGAAATTGGCAGCGAGGACCAAACCGCTGATCCTGATGATCTCCTGGCCAACCAGCTTATCCCCATGCCGGTTGTAAAGGTACGCCATTGCGAGAATCGCCAGGATTCCGACAGTGAAGCTGAGCGCGCGCTTATTCAAAAGGAAAACAAGCTGATCAGGCCTGGTTGAAAGAATTCGCCCGCTGTCATAGAAGAGCAGGCGAATTGCAACCAGACATGCGACCCAGAATGCAACCAACCGAAGCTTGCTGTCGGACAAATGAAATCCGCCCCACGTCAAAATGACGGCTTCTGCAGCCCAACCAATAGTGATCCAATTCTGTTGCAGCTGGATAGGAATAGCCAGAGTCAAGGATGTCAGTGCCATCGCCAGGAGAACGAGAAATAGCAGACGATCCTGGCGCGAGCGCTGGTGAGCTATCGAACCCAGCAGCACGTAAATGACGGCCATCAAGACAGCGTAGAGCCCCAGATAGTCGAAGTAAGAATTCTCCAATAAAGCATACGTCCAGAGAAAATAAGTTGCTCCATTCAGAAAGATCAGTGCCAGATCCAGCAACTGTGTGGCCTTTTTATGAATAATGTTGTAAAGGAATGACATCACGGCGAAGATGAAAAAGAGGATGGTGAGAAAGAATTCGGTGCGCCACAGTTTGGCTGAGGTATAAAAACTAACCGACCAGGCCAGAAAGGTGAGTTGGGTGAGTACGAAGGCCAGCAAATTGAGAGCGCGCCATTCCTTGAAGTAAGCCAGCGCGAGAACTCCCAGATCCAGAAGGGCCACGTAAATGAAGAGCCCCACTTGGTTGTCTCTGCCAGTGCTCAGCATCACGGGTGTGAGGAAGCCTCCAAGAATGCCAATCCAGGCGATCACCTTAGCGTCGTAGCGCAGCGCCATGAGAACGGCACTGGTGGTGATCAAAACCATCAGAAACAGTGCCGGCAGCTGCGCGATAAGGCTGTAGAAGTTGAAGGCCGCGAAAATAGAAAAGTAAAGAATGGCAATTCCCCCCGAGGCGATGGTGATTCCGTAGGCGCGGTATTGCTTCCGTTGCAAGGCTTCGCCGCCAAGCACCAGGCCCAAGCCCGTCAGAATGCCCAAGGTGATCCGTCCCATCTCTCCGATCCAGCGATTTTCGATGGCATATTTGAGAAAGTAGGCCATTCCCAGGACAATCGCCACGATGCCGATCTTGTTGAGCCAATTCCCACCGATCACGGCTTCCAGACTGTCCTGTGTCCCCGCCACGGGCATTTCTGCAGGATGAGGCTGGGATGCAATCTGCCCGAATTCAGGCGCAGGCGGTGGAGGAGAGAGTTGGTGTTCGGGGATTTTTGGCGGAGCGATTTCGGTAGCCGCAACCGAGTGCAAGGCGGCGCGAGCCTCATCCTTGCCTGATTGTTGTTCGAGGACAAAGATCCTCTGAATCTGAGACTGCACCAGCCGTTCCAGGCGCTCCAGACGCTGGGCCAGTTCCTTCAGCTGCTCCTCAGTCGAGGGATCATTCTTCGTCATGGACGAGGGTTTGAGGTGAACTCTTCAAACAGGCAACACTATAGATGCCACACCTGAATGAAGTCAATATCGAGGGCCACACCGCCAAGGTTTTGCAGCAAAATGAAAAGGCTAGAGCTGCATGGTTGAACGCAGGCGCGGGAGGTGCAACCTCAGCGGCCGAATCAGTTCTGGGAAACAGGGATCAGCAGGCAATATCAGGCGACCACCCAACTGCGCAGCAACTCGTCAAGCTGACTGGTTGAGAGAGGACCGGTATCGGCCAATCTCTTGATCTCCTGAGTAATCTCACGAAGCTGGGTATCGCCAAAGTGCAAACCCAGCTCCCTGGCCCGGCTCTGGATGGCGTTCTTCCCTGTCAAGCGATGAGCAATCGAAATGGTCCGCTCGAGGCCGAAATCCTGAGGGTCGATGATTTCATAAGCTCCAGGATTTAGCATCACGGCTTTGGTATGCATGCCGGCTTTGTGGGTGAAGCTGGTTTCACCGGTGATGTAATTATTAAAGGGAATGTTGATCCCGACAATATCGGCGACCATCTTGTCGAGGTCGTAAAGCATGTCGAGTTTGTACTTCCGCACCAGATCTTTGTTATAGGAATAGAGCCGGGCAATGAGTCCTCCCAGCGGGGTGATGCCATTGCGTTCTCCAATGCCGAGAATGC
>JACXTT010014455.1_pt1 | contig 10317 bp, 5 predicted proteins | sample 9270951 | NCBI WGS metagenome assembly JACXTT01 (sample SAMN15532306, study PRJNA645909) | rock metagenome | isolation source: weathered quartz diorite | place: Puerto Rico | collected 2017-06-21
AACGCGTTCTCGATACCCAGTGCGGACTCCAGAATCGGCATGATCCAGATCGGACGAATGATCCCGTTCCGCCCCTTGAGTTCGCCGATCATCCGGTCTACTTCCGCTACCTGCTGCGGATGCTCGACCTTCGGCATCAGGATCAAGTCCGGACTTTCGCCTACCACGTCGGCAAGATCTTCCAGGCCGAGCGGCAACTGATTGATGCGCACCATGCGCTCGCACGCGCCGAAATCGACGGCGCGCAACGTATTTCGCACCAGAATGCGAGCGGCGTCCTTTTCGGCACGATGGACAGAGTCTTCCAAATCAAGGATCACCGCGTCGGGCGCGTGCAGTGCGGCGTTGATGTAATACTTGGGCTCCGAGCCAGGCAGATAAAGGCGCGACCGCCGCAGCCGATCCTTGGCTGAGGGCGCTGGCGGAGGATGTTGCGCGGGCAGCGAGCGCTTACCGAGCGCCAGCCCGGCGCGCCGGACCGCCGCTTCCAGGCGAGCAGCGATCACAAAGGGGAGCGCGCCCTCATCGTGAATCGAAACTCGCGCGTGTTTGACGCCGAGTTCGTCCAGCGCCCCGCGGGCCTGTTCCAGGATTGTATTACCGTAATACGCCGTAACCCGCGATTCCAGCGTGATCTCGACTCCACCGTTATCGCGCACCTCGAAAGCAACGTGAACGTCCGAGCGGACGTCTTTGCCCCAATGGCCTGCCTCGGTAGAACGCGGGGGCGTTTCAACTGCGCTGCTCATAAGAACCTTTACCACGGGGAGCACAGGGGAACACGGGGACCATCAAAATCTTCGCTGTCTCTGTGTCCTTTGTGCTCCCTGTGATTATCTCTATTTCAGCTTCTCCAAGATCGCATCCGTCATCTGGACAGTCGAAGCCGCGCCCTGGCCGATGGCTTTCGAGCCACCCGTCAGACGCATCATATCGTAGGTTCGAACTTTGCCTTCCTTTACCACATCCGCGATCGCCTTGCGGATGCGATTTGCCTTTTGATCTTCGCGCACGTGATCCAGCATCATCGCAGCCGAAAGAATCATTGCAATCGGATTTACGATTGGCGGATTCAATTCCGCATACTTCGGCGCCGAGCCGTGAGTCGGCTCGAAGACCGCGACGTCATCCCCGATGTTGCCGGAAGCGGCGAACCCCAGGCCGCCTACGAGTCCGGCAAACGCGTCAGAAAGAATGTCGCCAAACAGGTTCGAGGCCACGATCACGTTGTACTCTTCCGGATTCTTATTCAGCCACATCAGTTGCGCGTCAATGTTCGTGGACCAGAGCGCGATTCCCGGATAATTCTTCGCCACTTCCTTAGCAACTTCTTCCATCATGCCCGACGTTTCGCGCACCACGTTGGGCTTCTCGCAGATGGTCACACCCTTGAAGCCGCGCTTTTTCGCGTATTCGAACGCAGCCGTTACAATGCGTTGCGCCGCATTGCGCGTGATGATGCGGCAACTAACTGCCAATTCCGGGCCGGGCACGTTGGCAAACGCTTTGAACCTTGGATGGCTATTCAGCGCAGCGCGCACGTTGTCGGGAGGATTGGTCCACTCGACGCCGGCGTACATTCCTTCCGTTCCCTGCCGGAAGACAGTGGTATCGATGAGCGGCTCATCGAAGCCCCCATCCGTTCTCTTGCGGATGTAATTCAGCGGATTACCGGTGAACCCAATACAAGGACGCATGCAGATGTCGAGATTAAATTTCTGCCGCATGGTCACGATCGGTGAGTAGTAGACGTAGCCTTTGCCTTGCAAATCCGGCTTCAATTCCGCCTGCGCGGCTTTGTTGGGCTTCGAAGTAATCGCGCCGAAGAGGCCCAACTTGTGTTTGGTCAGCAACTCGATCGTGCGGTTGGGCAGTGCGTTGCCGTGCGCGCACCAGCAATCCCAACCGATGTCGGCATGGATGTACTCGGCGTCAAAACCAATTGCCTTCAGGACTCGCAACGACTCCGGTAAGACCTGATTCCCAATGCCGTCTCCCGGCATGGTGATGACTGTGTATTTCGCCATGAATGCTCCTCAAACTAAGATCAACATCTTTAACCGCTGAGGCGCGGAGTTCGCAGATTAGAACAACAATAAGAAACGATTGTCATCCTGGCCTTGAGCAAAATCGAAGGGCAAGGACCTGTTTCTCCTCCGCACGTTATGGGCTCTACGCGGTTAGACGGCCAACCTCTTCGCCACCAAGTTCTCCACTCCGCCTGCGACCACCAGCGACTGTGGCACGCTTCCCAGCGCGGGGAAGGTAAACTTCTCGCCACGCCACGTGATGGTACTCGCAGTGAAATCGATGTCGATGTCGTCGCCCGGAATGATCGTCTTCTCTCTGGCCGTGATTCTTGTCGCAGACTGCTCGCGCAGCCGCGACACGAACTCCGGCACTTCAATGCACAGGAATCCATTATTAAATGCGTTGCGCAGATACGTCTGCGAAAAGCTGGCTGCAATCACCAACGGAATACCCTTCGCCTTCAGGCACGTCACAGCCTGTTCGCGACTAGATCCGGTGCCGAAGTTGAACTGGCTCACAACTACGTCGCCCGCCTGCGTGCGGGTTGCGAACTGCGGATCGTAGTTCTCCATGACGACTTTCGCCATCATCTCGGGCGTCATGTCATCGCGATAGGTGTAGTCCTTGCCGTAGATCGCATCGGTGTTAACGTTGTCCTGCGGCATAAAGACCAGCCGTCCTCTCAGGCGCTGCGGAAAGCCGGTGAGTATCTCGACTTTCTCTGCGCCGCCGGCCACAGCCGCTAACTCGGTGTATCTACGCTGAGGCACGACCACGCCAAACTCGTGTGGTCCACGGATATATCCCGCGACTGCTGATGCCGCCACTACCTCCGGGCTTGCGAGATAACACTTGGCGTCGCGCGAACCCATACGGCCTTTGAAGTTTCGATTGGTCGCCGAGATGCCGACTTCGCCCGGCTCCAGCAACCCCACGCCCAGCCCGATGCAGGGACCACATCCCGACGGCAAAGGAATTGCGCCCGCATCCATCAACGTTTGCCAGGTGCCGCGCCCCTCGGCTTCTTCCTGCACCCATTTGCTGGCCGCTGCCAGATAGAACTTCACGCCGGTTGCAACTTTCTTGCCCTTCAGAACTTTCGCCGCTGCTTCCAGGTCTTCCACCCGCGAGTTTACGCACGAAATCAGATACGCCTTCTGGATTGCGACTTTATGCTTCTCTATCTCGGCGAGGGACTGCATCACTTGCACCGTATCGGGCCCGGAGACGTGTGGCGTAACCTGTCTCAGGTCGAGCACGATGCGCGCGGCATACACGGCATCCGGGTCCGGTCCCAGCGGATTCCGCCCCCACCCGTCGATGTCTTCTTCTGAAAACCGCTCCACGTCCAGCGCTTTGAGCCGCTGATGAACGCCGCGCAAATACTTGACTGTAACCGCATCCACGGGGAACCATCCGACCAGCGGCCCCCACTCGGTGGTCATGTTCGAAATGGAAAACCGCTCATCCATTGTGAGCGACGCCACACCCGGCCCGGTGAACTCGACCGCCGCATTCAAGCACTCGTCATGGTTGTAGAGTCCGCAAAGCGTGATGATTACGTCCTTGCCGGTCGCGCCTTCGGGTAGCGAGCCTTCGAGCACTACCTGGATCGAGCGCGGAATCTGCCACCAGAATTCGCCCGTCGCCCACACCGCTGCTGCATCCGTACGCACAATGGGCGTTCCTACCGCGCCCAGCGCGCCATACATGTTGGAGTGGGAATCCGACGCGACCACAAACGAACCGGGTACGACATAGCCGCGCTCCACCATGATCTGGTGGCCGATACCGGAGCCGGCGGGATAGAAATCGACGCCGTGCTCTTTCCCAAACGCCTCAATCGCGCGGTACTTCTTCTGGTTCGATTCGTCCTGGTTCTGGATATCGTGGTCGAGCGCAAACACCAACTGTTGCGGGTCTTTGATTTTCTTCGCGCCGATTCCTTTGAACTTGCTCATTACGGCCGACGTGTTGTCGTGAGTCATGCAGCGATGCGGACGAATGGAGAGAAAGTCTCCCGCTCGCAGCGGACGCTTTGGCCCTTCGGCCATGTGTATCTGCGCGATTTTTTCTGTAATGGTCTGGCCCATACTCCAACTCCCCACGAAGGCGCCGCGCGCGGCGTCTCTGCTCAACTCTTTCGCTTGAACTCGAATCCCAGGTAGATCATCTGCCCGATGTGGTGATCCAGATGCGTAGCGCATTGCAAAACCATGTCGAACCGGTCGGGCGAATCCGAACCTACCGCAGTGTATGGCCTCGACCAGTCTTCCGGCGACTGACTCCGAATTGTCCGCAGCACGACGGCAATCGCATCATCGAACTCCTTGAGTGTTTCTGCCTTAGGCGGGCGTGCCGTCTCGGCAAATTCCCGTGGGCGGTCCCGGACGTATCCCGTCTGTGCCATCTGCGCCCCGACGTAATAGTTCAAATTGCCCGTGAGGTGCAGTACCAGGTGGCCAAAACTGTTTCCGTAGGGGAACGGCTTAGTCCAGAACTGTTCATCGCTGAGCGGCCCCGCCAACTCGCGAACCCTGCCGGCCAGCTCTTTGTAGCGCGCCTCGAAACCCGCGGCCATCGTGTCCTTAAGATCAGGCATTTCCTATTCCTTCTTTTATGTTTCGTCACTCTCAGCGACGTTTCTTGCCTTTCGCCTTGGGCTTCGCAATCTTCGCCTTACCATGCGGCGCCTTCTTCTTTACGTCTGCTTTCATCAACGACATTAGCTTCGACACCGACCCGATCTTCTCCAGGTTCCAGATCGCGTCGACTAGCTTCTTCTGGGCTCCTTTGGAGAGCACGCCCTCGGCCAAGGCCGAAAATTTTTCTTCAATCTCGCCATCGCTGAGTGGATTGCGTGGGTCACCCTTGGGATAATCCAGTTGCTTCGAGAGCCTTCGCCCGTCGGTGGTTGTGATGTTTACGATCACCCGCTGCAGAGCTGGGAAAACCTTCTCGATGTCAGGATCGGCAACGACTTCCACCTTCTTCAGCTGCGCCCGGATCGCCGGATCCATGATCTTTTTCATCTCGAACTGTGCGGGTGTAACCTGGCGATCGGCGAGCGCCGCCGCAATCACGTAGGGCAATGAGTGGTCGGCCGTCTCCTTCGTTTGCGGATCGTACTTGCTCGGGTCGGACAAGATATCAGCCGCGCGCGCCAATGAGCGAATCTGGATCTTCTCCACGTTCTCCGGACGCAGATCGTTATTTTTCACCAGGTCGAGCACCGCGGAGATCGGCGCGTGCGTCAACGCCTCGGTCGGAAAGAATTTCATGCCGCACTGCGTGATGCGCCACGATTCGCCCAGGCCATCGGTCAGCAGGTTCAGCTTCCACTCCGGACCGTAGCAGTGCGCCAGACCTTCTTTGCCGTCGATCACGTGCTCCGGGCCGCTATAGCCCTTTTCGGCAAGCAGCGCTGCCAGCACGCCGCTTTGCGTTGCCATGGGGTCGACGGCATTTTTCATCATCGTGAGTTTGCCGGCTGTCACCGCGCCCATCGTGCAATGGCGCGAGGCGGAAATGCCGATGGCATGTTGAATCTGTGCCCAAGGCAGACGCAGCGCACGCCCGGCGACGATCGGCGAAACAAAGGCGGTCAGCGTCGCGTGATGCCATCCGCGCTCGCGAATTCCGGGGAATGCCGCCTCGCACAACCGCATTTCGAATTCATGCCCGAGAACAAAGCCAACTATCAGCTCTTTGCCGTCGCTGCGGGCGCGCTCGCAGCAGGCCATCGCGGCCGGGAAAATATCCGACGGATGTGATGGATCCTGCTTCCAGTAGATGTCGTTGTAATCCATGCAGCGGATCATCAGTGCATTGGCCAGCGACGCTGACACTGCATCGATCTTCTTGCCTGTGCCGATGACGGTCGCGGGCCCGCGTCCGGCAATTTCGTTCAAGACTTCGAGCGCGATGATGACGTCGTGCTGCTGATATCCACCCAATGCGCAGCCCACCGAATCGAGCAGGAACCGCTTCGCCTGATATACGACTTCTTGCGAGAGGTGCTTATATTCAAGGCCAGCGGCCCAGCGAGACATTTTCGCGGTGATGGTTTCTTTGGTCGCAGCTTGTTGCCCAGTGGACACGGCTTCTCCTAATCAATGCGTTGTGCTGATTCATCAACAAACTCTAAGAAACTGTCATCCTGAGCGGAGCGAAGGACCTGCTTTTCTGGCGGACGGAAGAAATCAGGTCCTTCGCTTCGCTCAGGATGACAGTTCTCTTTAAGAGAGGGCGATTAAACCATCACTTCACTCTCACATTCCTCGGATTCTTAAATGGCAAAAACGCCATGAAATCTGCGTGGTGCACGATGAACGCTTCCGTCGTGCGTTTCACGAGATCACCCTCGGCAGCGTGCGCCGCAATGATGTGGCAGACCTCATCGGGAACACCGCATTCCATTGCGAGCGCGACTCCAGTAAACGGATGGCGTAGCGCCTCGCCGCGTTCGCTCTGGCGGCTCTTGCCGTCGGGGCCGAGTTCGTATTCAAGCAACTTTCCTACGTCGGCAAGAATGGCTCCGGCAATCACTACGTCTGCGTCGATTGGCAACGCTCTCCCCATGAAGCCGGTCATGGCCTTGGCGCTGTCGCGGGCAATGTGCACCACGCAACGTTTGTGCTCCATGAACGTAATCGGGCAATTTGGAACCAACAGTGTGAAAGGAATCTGATTCAGGTCGTCGGGCTTTAGCGGACTGCGCTCAAACGCTTTAATCCAGGTCTGCGTGACCTGCTCCCGCAATTTTGTATCGCTGATCCACTGAATTTCCGGCCAAAGCCGCTCGACGGCCTCTCGCATCGCAGGACCTCCCCAAACAGGACTCAATAGATTATCGGAGCGAGTGCGAAGGCGTCGAGTGGAGGGCAGCGCCGGCACTACGTTCGATCCCTACTTGTTCGCGGCGGAAGCGGCGTGGGCCGCTGCAGATGGCGCCGTTTCGATCGGTAGGAGTTCAACCCCGCATCCCGAAGCGCCGCAGCTCACCTGAGCCCGGCGAACAATCTTCACTGAAGAAACGTCCGGAAACTTCACAGGAAAGTCTTTTTCCCTGAGTTGTACAGCGGCGGAGCGGAGGTCTTCGTCCCCATCCACAAACTCGGCGCGCTCTGGACGCGGCGAGCTGTCAAAAACAAGATTGAACCGCGCCGATGCCGACTTGGTTGTAATGGAACCAAGCTTGACCGTACGGGACCGGACGAGGTCGCCCGCGGCCTGCGCTGCCTCTTTCTCTGCGGAACCCGTCCCGGATGCAATCTTCCCGAGCCGCTCGCGCGAATCCGCGACGGAGCTCCCACCTGCCGCCACGGCGAAGGCGTACATCTGGCGTGCCTTTTCGCGCTGTCCCTGTTTTTCGAGGACTTGTCCCAGCCGGTTCGCCACTGTCCCAGACTGGCTCAAGAGCCATGCCGAATTCAGGAACTGCATGGCGTCCAGGTTCTCGCCGCGCAGAAACTTCGACCACCCGATTCGCGACCACGCCAACGCCACCAGCCGCATCGCAGAGAACGCCGACGGCCCCAGCCGGTCGTACTCGCCTGAGTCGAACTGCTCTCCGATGTCGTACAAGACCTGGCGAGCATCGTTCTCCGTTTGTACGGGATCGATATTGGGAGCCAACGCCGCTGCGAAAATATCCTGCCCGGAATCGGCGGCGGCGGAGCCTGTCAGCCCTTTCATCAATTCCTGAGCCTTCGCGGCTTCGCCCAGCCGGGTGTATACCTGCGCCAGCGACATCTTCGTTTCTGGATCATCCGGAGGAATCGAAGCAGCAGCTTCAAGCTCCGTGCGGGCATCGACATCTCGTCCGAGCTGAGCCAGGAGCATGCCCAGATTCTTGTGCGCCGACTTCTGAAAAGGAACAATCTCGAGCTGCTTGTGATAGGCGGCAACCGCCTCGTCGGCCCGGCCTGACTGCTGCAGTTCCATGGCCAGATCGCCGTTTGCGCTTTTGTGGTTGGGATCGAGCTCGATCTGCTTCCGGAAGGCGCGGATCGCCTCCGCGTGATTATTCACTCCGGCGTAGGCCAGTCCGAGGTCGTACCAACCTTCTTTCAGATTTGAATCCTCATCTACAGCGCGCTTTAGCAGATCAATCGCGCTGCGATAATCCTTGCTCTGGAGCGCCTTGACTCCGGCTTTGTGCAGCTCGGGAGGAGTTCCCTCGATTTTTGCCGATGCGCTCTCCACGCTCTTCCCAGAAGGCGCGAGGATGGTTGCGGTCAGGACCTGGTTTTCGTCGCTGCGTGTGACGTTGCGAAACGAATCGTAGTCTGCACGGCGGGAGGCGGGCAGTTCATTCAGCTTGACGGTCAGTTTACGTTCGCCTTCCAGCACGCCTTTCGCCAGCGAATACGTTGAAGAATATTCGCCGTAATCACGCGCCATCTTCACGGCCGTGGGCGTACGCACCGAGTAATTCGCCGGAAACTCCAGGCGTACCCGGTAGTCCATATCGCCCGCCGGGCCAATGTCGATCGGTTCCTTGCTCTTGCTGGAAGATATAACTGCGCGAACTCCGAGCGGCGGGATCGGACGGAAATTCGCGCTGGTCGATGGCACGGCAAAGTATTGGTCCTGGTGCAAGTGATATTTCAAGTGAAAAGGCTTGGCCGTGTCCTCGATCGGATCTACCTGCACCTGGTCGACGTCTCCCGGGAAGCCCCACTCCGCCGAGAGGATGCGCGCGAAATCCTTCCAGCGCGCTTGCGGAACCTGACGAAAGCCGGCGCGCATCGGGAAATCGCGATCGCCTTGCGCAGTGTATTCGAACGTGGCATCGAGCGCGCCGAACTCGCTGAGCTTGCCATCGACCGTGAAGCGGGCCGAACTCTTGACTGGCGAATCGGGGGGAGTACGCTGCAAGCCGCCTTCAGCATCTTCCGACGCCAGCACGGCCTGCTTGTTACGCAGTTGATAGAGAATGAGGCCGTAAGGAGCAACCTCAGTTGTCGTATCCAGCCAGGTCAGGGCGGGACCCGCGCCCAATCGCGCCGCTGTGATTACGTGATCGAACTGAGCCGGCGAAGGAACGTCAGTGTCCAGCTTGCGCGCACTGTGGATCAGCACGGGATAGCTTTGAATTCCCTCCGCTCGCAGCATGGCGGAAAGCAAGGTGTGCTTGTCCTTGCAGTCACCATAGCCATTTTGCAGGACGTCGGACGCGGCATGCGGTTGATACCGCCCGATGCCGAAAGACAAGCTCACATAACGCACGTTGCGAGCCACGAAATCGTACAGTCGGCGAGCTTTCTCGGCCGGCGTGTCGGCGCCCTTGGCCAGTTCCTCGGCTTTCTTGCGGACGCCCTCATCCACTACCATCCGCTCGCCCTGCAGCCGCGCATACCACTGTGCGAGCTGCTTCCAATCGGTAAAGGTGGTTATTTGCACGTCGGGGCCGATTTCTTCGTCGGCATCCCGTTCTTCATCTTTGTTGCGCTCGGGCCGAATGTCCTTGACGACCCATGTATAGATCCGCCGATCTTCGTTTTCCTGAATCTCGGGCTTGCGATTGGGGGTCTTGAGCTTCACTTCGCGCGCTTTCGGAACGTCAACCTCGAGGCGATCTTCGTTGACGACCACTTCCTTCGGGAAAGTGTGTTCGTACCAGAAGTGCCCTGCAGCCAAGGGTGTCACGATGCGGGTTACAGTTTTATATTCGAGTGTGTCTCCAGGCTGCAAAGCGGCCACCGAGATGTGGCGCTGCCGATAATCGCTGTACATCGGAGCTTCTTTCAGAACGTCGGGCGCGAAGTCCTGCGCGGTCGAGTCGGGCGTTACGACCACTTGCCCATTCGGCTTGCGGACGCGGACATATTCAACTTTGAGCTCTTCCGTCGCAGACGAATAGCCGAACACGAGCTGCCCGAATTGCTCTACGCCGGCCTGGCTTTGAATCCGAATGACAGCCTCGGTTTCTTCGACCCCAGTGCCGTCGTTCTCAAAGCGGGCGTGGTTGAGGATGCGCTCAAAAATCGAGGCCTCTTCAGCGTTGTCCATTCTCAGCGAGGAAGAGGTCTGCGCTGCGGCTTTCACAATGAAGAGAACCACGAAAGAAAAAGCAATCAGGCGACGCACTACACGAAGCGACATACTGCAATTTTTGTACGCTGAGGCCAGCGTAAAATCAAATCAGAGAAGGGGGTGGACGTGGCGGGAATCGTTCGGACGGTTGCTCTGGCAGTGTTTTGTCTTGGCGTTCTTGTCTTCGTTCTAGCTCAGACCGCTCCGCCGCTGGCGATCGTGGACGAGGCTTTGCCTTCGCTCGAC
>JACXTT010014456.1_pt1 | contig 10317 bp, 5 predicted proteins | sample 9270951 | NCBI WGS metagenome assembly JACXTT01 (sample SAMN15532306, study PRJNA645909) | rock metagenome | isolation source: weathered quartz diorite | place: Puerto Rico | collected 2017-06-21
GTCCGCGAATTACACCTTTGACCAGAACGGGGTCATCCGCACCCAGCCGAACGTTGGCAAGTCGGTATTCCTTAAGAACTACGCCAAAGCGCTATTGCAGCCGCGCGTCGGCGTGGCGTGGGACCCGACCGGCACGGGACGCTGGGCGGTGCGGGCCGGCTTTGGGATCCACAACGACCTGCAGGGTAATCTCGGCAACGGGCTGAACTCGAATCCTCCGTTCAACGCGCGGCTGGTGATCCCGAACACACCGCTGTTGACGATCCTGAAGGACGGCCCGCTCCCCGACACAACCCCGCCTCCTTGCAACCCCGAGTCGTCGTTGCAGCCCTGTCCCCTCTTCGCGCCCGGTGGTCTGGATCCGTTCATGCATACCCCCACGACTCAGGAATGGAGCCTGGAGGTGGAACGAGGAATCACCCAAGACCTCGCGCTGGAATTGACTTATGTGGGCAACCAGTCCTATCACATTCCCACCGCAATGGATGTGAATGCCATTCTGCCGGTGAGGTGTAAAAATCCGTCGGGATGCCTCGCTGGGGGAATCCTCCAGGCCGCTCAGTGGAATATTGTTCCCCAGGGAACCGAGTACATCCCGGCTGGCGCGACGCGTCCGAACCGTTTTGTCGGCTCCACTCTAACCTGGATGTATTTGGGCACCTCGAGCTACCACGGAGGGACCGTCTCGCTCACCAAGCGCGCTCGCTCCGGGTTGACGTTCAAAACCAGTTACACCTTTTCGAAAGTGCTGGATATCAATTCCGGGCTCCTCTCGGGCGGGCACCAGAATGAGGCAGGGTCGATCCTGAATCCGTACGATCTGAGACGCAACAAGGGAGTTGCGTCTTACAACCAGCAGCACCAGTTCAGCGTCAACTTCCTTTACCAGTTGCCGTTCGGGAACGGAAGGGCTTTCGGCAGTGCGGCTAGCGGCTGGGTCGAGAAACTGATCGGCGACTGGCAATGGAACGGCATCCTCAACGTCCGGAGTGGCTATCCCTTTTTGCCTCTAGTTGGCTCCAATCGGTCCGGCAACGGCGACGCCAGAAATCCCGACGTGCCTAACTGGAATCCCGACTTCAAAGGCAAGGTGGTTCTGGGCACAACGGCGTTCAAGAAAACCGGCCTATTCTTCGATCCCAACGCGTTCTCGCTGCCGGCGGCTGGGACTTTCGGGAACGTGGGACGCGGCGTATTAACGGGACCAGCTTATGTCAATCTCAACACGTCGTTTCAGAAGCGGATTCCTTTGAAGGAGCGCTTGAACATGCAGTTCCGGGTCGAGGCCTTCAACGTCCTCAATCACGCGAATTTCCGATTTCCCCAACTGATCGTCTTCTCGGGCCTCAACTTTGCCGGCTCGGCCGGGGTCATTAACGAGGCCCTACCGCCGGAGCGCCAGATTCAGTTCGCGCTGCGGCTTGAATTCTAAAACGAAGCGGACCTTGTCGCAGTGACTCGTTTCAACCTGGCTTTCCTGAAAGGGAAAGCCAGGTTGAAACAAGTAAAGTAGGATTGCTCGAAAATTCATTTCACGCTGAGTTCGCTGCATCGACGGCGGAAACAATTCGGATGCCAACCCAGGCGTCGAGCGGCTTCCGCCTGATTGCCGCCGCTCTCGCGAACGATTCGTTCGAAGAGTGCTTTCCGGAAGGCGGCAAACTCGCGCTGATATTACGTTGGAAAAACCATCCAATACTCTGATTTTGTTACCTGTGGACATACTTGCCTCCTGAGTAGTTGAGTTGTTGTTTAGGGGCTTTTCTTACGCCCCTAACCTCCACCACACCGGAAAATGGAAAACGGGCAATGGAAAATCAGGGGTTGGAGAGGGAAACTGCAGACAAGATGAATCAAACCAACGCGTTGGGCTGGAAAAAATTCTTTCCTCAGGAATGAAAGTCGTGATCATGCTGATCACGATTTCCAATTGAAAGTCGAAATCATGATCAGGTCATCCATGATTTCTAATTCAAAACCGAAATCCTGGTCAGGTCATCCACGCTTTCCATTTCCAGTTCGAAACCGTCGCCGCTGAAATTGATTCCAGAGGCGTTCGCAGTCGCTGACGAACGACTCGTGTTCGAGCAAACCTTCAGCGAACCGGCAGCGACAAGCCCGGTATGGTAAGCTCTTGATCCATACAGGAAATCTTGCCTATAAATGGTCCAGCTGGGCGGACTTCTCCGCCTGTATTAGGAAAGTTATCCCGCCTGTTACCATCAGAGTTGGTTGTGCAGAAAACCTTTCCAGTGATAAAAGGGCTAGTTGGAAACTCCAGGATATGATCGTTTCCGACCGATGGATCTGCCGAACTCCTTAGGCCAGATGCGTTTACAGGATTACGAAAGACTTCCGCTACCATTCTATCTTTAGTCACGAAAACCACTGCGTCTCTTTCATTGGCATCCACCCACACGTTGCCGGCTACATCGAGCGCGATGCCGTCGCCCCCTTCCAGGATAGGGTGGGCCACAAAGACGTTACTGAGGCACAGCGTATTGTCTGTGAAAGTCGTGTCGCAGCCGGTCGGACTTTGGAGATTTCCTCGGCGATCGAATTGAACCTTCCAGAGCGCTCCGCGCGCGGTATCAGCGATAAACATATCCCCTTGCTGATTGAAGGCAATGCCGTTGGCGACTAAATCCTGCCGATTTCCCCCTGCGACAGTGTGAGGGAATGTGTTCGCGGAACGGCCCACGCCCTGAGTCGGCTGGTTAGCGGTGGGTATTGTGCTTATGTCTCCTCCTAGATCCGTGCCGTTGCGCATCGGCTGGATCCGAAAGACCTCAGTACAGTTTGCCTCGTGTCCTGGTGTGCAATCAGCGTTCGGCCAGGTAATTTTCCACACTCTGCCTTGGCCTGTCGTCCCGTCCCCCGTCCAAAGGTTGCCGTCCCGGTCAAAGGCCAAGCCGTTAGTTCCGGGAACTCCCTGGGCAAAGATATCCGCGTTCGGAGGACTTAGCGCATTCGGCCTATTAATGATGTAGATCCTGCCAGCGGCGCCGTCGGCCTGGTAGAGACTTCCCACAGCATCGAATGTGATGCCTGAAAAGGCGCAGGTGCCCGCGGGGGTTGCTGCTGCCGGGACGTATCCGACTGCCGCCACGGACCCAGTATGCAAATTAATTTGCCAGATTGGGCAAGGAGCGGTGCTTGATCCGCCGGTATATAAGTTATTGACGCCATCCCCCGTCAGTCCCTCGATCGGCCGCGGGATCGTGACAAGAGTCGTGAAAGTTGCACTTTGTCGAGACTGAGGAGGACCCGCCACTGCGGGCGAGCCCAGACCCATGGTCAAGGGAAACAGCAAAGTAGCAAACCAACTTACTTTCATAGTGTATCCTCCTGTTGTAGTAGTTATTATTCCCCAAACACGCCGTCTCTAACCGCCCGCATTTTCCCTCGACATTCCCATAGGTGGGACATAAAATTCCGCACAATTTACAAAGTTAAATTTCGTTTTCCAGCTTCGACAGAGCCGTCCCGGTTCTGAAGAACGGAGGTGCCATCATGTCGTCGCGAAGATTCACCCGCCGCGGGTTCCTTAAGGGGCTAGGTGCAGCCGGCGCGGCGTTGGGTACAGGAAAGCTTTCAACGACTCCAGCCGAAGCTCAGGCCCGGCAACCGATCGTGCGAGAGCTTAGGGTTGACCAATATCCTGAGGAACATTTCCGAATCCGAACCAAGCCTATCCAGTGGCCGAACAACGCGCGAATCGCTGTATGCTGGCCCGTAAATTTTGAAGGGTTTACAGATGCGGCCAATTCGTACGATCTCGCGTACCACGATTATTCATGCAAGGCCGGCTTCTGGCGACTTATCGATCTGTTCGATGAAAACGGTGTGAAGGGTTCCTGGTATACAAACGGGATCATCGCAACACGTTTTCCGGAGACCTTGCGCGAAGCCGTTAAGAGAGGTCATGAGATCGATGGCCACGGATGGGCGAATAATCTGCGGATTACTTCCATCTCCGCTGAAGCCGAGCGGGAGGTCATCCGGCGCGTTTTCGGCGACATTGAAAAAGCTTGCGGGGTCCGTCCCACGGGCTGGATGGGCTCAGGTGAAAACGAGACTGAGAGAACCATGGAGTATCTCGTGGAGGAAGGCATTATCTGGAACGGAGATTTTCCGACCGACGATGTCCCCTACGCGGTACCGGTAAATGGAAAGAAAATCGTAATCATTCCGTACTCCCGAGAAGCAAACGATACCCAAGACTACGGAAGTCACCGGAACCACCCCCGCGTTTGGCTTCAAAAATTCAAAGATGAATTTGATGTGCTCTACGAGGAAGGCGCGAAGTACCCGCAGCTCGTGTTCGGAACAACGCATGCCTGGTTGCTTGGACATCCCGTCGGCATAAAAGCAGTACGTGAAGCCATCCAATACACAAAAGGTTTCACCGATGTATGGAATACAACGGAGAACGACATTGCGAAATGGTGGCTGAAGCAGAACTACGACTAGAAGGTAACGCCGAACCTATTTCCAGGAACAGGAGACCGATTCCATGCAAGAAAACATAAAGAATCTTTTTAATATCGGCGGAAGGTCCATTAGTTCATTGGAGCACGCCAAGATCCGGCGCGATCCGATCCAATGGCCCAATGGTGCCCGCGTGGCAGTCACGTGGACGGTTATCTTCGAATTGTTGCCCGGCGCTTCCGAAGGCCGGACGAGGGCCTATAGCAATGAGGATGCGAAGAAGATGCTGTACAGCGCGCGGAGAGGGGTATGGCGCGTCCTTGATCTTATGGATCGTCACCAGGCAAAAGCTTCGTTTCTGGTGAACGGATATGCTGCGGAACGCTTCCCTTCCGCGGTGATGGAGATAAAGAAACGGGGACACGAGATCGTACCGTACGGCTACACCAGCAGCCGGTATTTGGATGAATTGAGTCCAGAGGAAGAGAAGCGCGACATCGTAAAGACGCTGGAAATCCTGGAAAAGGTTACCGGGTCCCGTCCCGTAGGTTGGGTCAGCCCCGACCTTCGGCCCGGCGACCGAACGCTTGAGGTGCTTGCACAGTCCGGAGTGATCTGGAACGGAGACTTCCCAAATGATGACCTGCCGTATGTCGTGCGCGCTGGTGGGAAACCAATCGTAATCATTCCCTACACGCTCGAATCCGATGACAGGCAAATCTATGAAAAGAATCTCCAGCTCCCGAGCGTGTGGAGCGATTGTTTCACCGACAGTCTGGACGTGCTGTATGAAGAAGGAGTCACTCATCCCAAAATGCTCAACGCTTCGATGCGGTTGCATTTATTGGGACGTGCCGTCGGTACAAAAGCGGTCGATCGTGCGATTCATCATGCTAAAAGCTACCCGCACGTGTGGCTCACAACAAGAACTGAAATCGCGAAGTGGTGGCTGGAACGTAAATATTCGTAAATGTGCGTAGAAGCTCCCCTCCTCAGCTGAGGAGGGGAGCTTAGAGAACGGAGAATCCGCTTTATGAAAATCCGAACAATGACGGTGGCAATCGTGTTAGCCGGAATCGCTGTCGGCCTATCTCTTGTGTCGGTCCGCACTGCGAAAAGCGCGCAAAAGGCTTATACAGCGGACGCAAGACCCGACGCAAAAACCTTAGAGGCACGTGATCCTATCGAACAAAAGATATGGAGCCTGCTGGATGACGGCAAATCCGTTTACGTTACGCTCCCCGAATCGGACTTCAGATCGCTGGGCAAAGGTTTCGACCTGCCTGATGGCGGTAAAACGGTTACGGATTTGGCGCTGAACGCTCCCGGCGGTGCATTCGATCCCAGGGATGTAGCGAAAATTCCAGCTGAAAAGCTGGGATATAAGGCGGACTGGATCGTCGAGCGGTATAAACGCTACAACCTCGATTGGGATATTACAGGTTTGCGGCTCACCAGTCTTGACCCTGACGCCAAGAAGTACCCGTGGCTCATCATCATGAATGGCGGCGCTGCGAACTTCTATGAATTCTATGTCGACCTAAAAAATCGTCCCGGCTGGGGTCAATATCTGGCGCAGAAACTCAACGTGATGATCATCACGATCCCCGGCAATTTCAAGTACGGTGGTTGGGACGAACCTATCCAGAGCTTGAACCGTCAGCCCGCTTATTTGCTCGATCGCCAGCTTTCGATGGACGAATCCATTGTTAGGGACTGTTTGCTGACGAATGCCGTCGTCATGCAGGGCGTCAAAGCTCTGATCATGAAGCATACGCAGGGTGACATTCTCATGATTGGTCATTCGACCTCCGGCGAAATTTCAATGCTGGCGAATGACGATCCCGACCTGCGTGCGCGGCTGAACGGACGCTACTTGGGTTGGGGCAGTGGCGGGCCAGCCCGTTTGGATAATATTCGCGAATCAAAGGAGCGGCGCGGTCGCGTTGCGAATACTGCGCCTGCTCAGAGAAAACCGATTACTCTTGAAACGATGGAACGTGGCGATCCGGCTAGATACAGCAACGGATACAGTTGGTTTCTCAACCCGCTATACGAACCCGGAATGTCGACCCTGCAGATCGCGGAGCGATGGCTGGATGTTGAAGGGCGCCGTCGTGCCAACTTCAAACAGCAGATCCAGAACCTGGAACATGGCGGTGACATCGGCGAAAAAGGCCGCATCGAGGTCGAAATCGAAAATCACCTCAAGAAAACCGGTAACCCTTGGGGCATTAACCTCGAAGACATCAGCAAGGACCTCTTCATTACTCACTACACGCGGATGGACGGTTACAAGCAGATGGTCTGGACCGTCGGACATTTCGATCGGAACCATTGGCTGCCTGAAGATCCGATGAAAGCCGTCGAAGTGTTCGTCGCCAATGAATACCGCGCCAAGAACCCAAACGCCAAGGTCCGTCTCATCGTTTGGGATCCGCCTATGACGCACTACGGACATCTCGAATTGCCAAAGCAGCTTGCCGCGGCGGACTACTCCGTAATTCGTTGGTTCTTTAGGTAACGATTGGTCAATGAGAACCGGGCGGTCGTAGAAGGTCTGAATGAATTGCAATACGGCGCCAAAACTCCCCTCCTCAGCTGAGGAGGGGAGTTTTGCCGAATGCTCATTTATTCACATCCCCATAGAGCGCCGGCACAGTTTCCCGCGAGGTGTGTATGGAACGTAGGCAAATAGAGGGTGTTTCGCTCAGTTTATTCATCGTCATCCTGGCATGCCTTGGACCTTGCGCCAGCGCGTGGGGCCAAGCTACGGCCCAGATCACGGGCACTGTTCGAGATCCGAGTGGCGCAGTATTGCCGGGCGTGGAAGTCAAGGCAACACAAACGGAGACCGGCATCAGCCGCTCGACGATAACCAACGAAACCGGCGCCTACGTTCTGCCAAATCTCGCACTCGGTCCATATCGATTGGAAGCCGCCTTAGCCGGATTCCGGACCTTTGTGCAAACCAACCTTTTGCTTCAGGTCAACAGCAATCCCTCTATTAATGTCGTGTTGGAGATCGGCCAGGTAGCTGAATCGGTCGAGGTGCAGGCAAACGCAGCTCAGGTCGAGACGCGCAGCACGGCAGTCGGGCAGGTGATCGAGAACGAGCGAATTCTGGAATTGCCGTTAAACGGGAGACAGGTCACCGACCTGATCACACTTTCCGGCGCTGCCGTCCAGACCGGAGTTTCCAATACAAAGACAACGTGGCAGGGAGGCGTTTTCGTTTCCGTTGCAGGTGGACAGAATTTCGGAGTGATGTATTCGCTCGATGGTGCACTTCATAACAACGCGTACGACGGTACGCAGATGCCGATGCCATTTCCGGACGCGCTGCAAGAGTTTAAGGTGGAGGCCAGCGGTATGTCCGCCGCCGGCGGGACCCGAGGATCGGGCGGCCAGGTGAATGCAGTTACCAAGTCGGGCACTAACGATTTCCATGGTGGTCTTTTTGAGTTTGTGCGCAATTACGCATTCAACGCCCGAAACTTCTTCAATGCGAAACGCGATTCGCTGAAGCGCAATCAGTATGGAGGCACGCTGGGCGGTCCTATATTAAAGAACAAGCTTTTCTTCTTTGGCGGTTATCAGGGCACTCGGACTCGTTCCGATGGAAGTCCCATAACTGCATTTGTTCCGACAAGCGCAACATTGGCGGGAGACTTTACGACGTTCGCCTCACCTGCCTGCAATGGAGGACGCCAAATCGCCTTGAGGGCGCCGTTCGTGAACAGCCGCATCGATCCCGCACTTTACAGCAGCGCTGCACTTAAGATCACGGCTACCCTTCCCCAGACTCAGGATGCTTGCGGGAGAATCGTTTATGGAGTCGTGGCCAGGCAGAATGAAATGCAGGCCGTCAGCAAAATGGATTACCAGCAGAATACCAAACATTCCATCTTCGGCCGCTACCTGGCAACGACATTCCTCTTCCCGCACCCGTACAACTCCGTTCAACACAACAATGTTCTAACAACGAGCGATGACGCCGCAGGTTTTGACAATCTTGCCCAGTCATTTACTGTGGGTAGTACCTATCTCATCAGTCCGACCACCATAAATTCCTTTCGGGTGGCAATGAATCGCACTGCGTTACATCGAGCCGGCGCGAGCTTCTATTCCGCTCCAAGTATGGGCGTCAACGCCTATAGTCCTCGGCCGGATCACGTGAATTTGAGCGTAACTGGAGGTTTCACTCTTGGAAATCGAACTGGCGGTGTGTTCACGACCACCAGCTATCAAATAGGTGACGATTTGAGCGTCATACGAGGAAACCATCAGATCACTTTGGGTGCGAACGTCGCTCAATGGAGAACTGTTCAGCGCGACAATTCGGGTGACTTCGGTACTTACGCGTTCACCGGCAACGCGCTCGGTTTGGGAATGGCAGACTTCCTGACGGGAAATCTAACGACCTTGACTCAGCAACAACCAGTGGTCTGGAGTACGCGTCAATCGTATATAGCAGGATACGTCGCTGATGTATGGAAATGGAGACCAAAGCTGACGTTCAACTACGGCCTGCGATGGGAACCCTTCCTTCCGTTAACACTGAAGGAGGGTGCTATGTACAATTTCAACCAGGCGAGATTCGATCAAGGCATAAAAAGCAAAATTTACCCCAATGCTCCGGCAGGGCTTTACTACCCGGGCGATCAAGGGTTTCCTGACGGTGCTCCGGTCCACAAAAAATGGGGTCTTGTGGCGCCACGTGTTGGGTTAGCTTGGGATCCGCGCGGTGATGGCCGGACATCCCTTCGCGCATCCTATGGATTGGCCTACGATTTCAGTGGCTCGATAACTTTAGGTGGAAGTTCTAGTGCGCCCCCTTGGGGTTTCGTCACAACTGTTCAGAGTCCTACAGGTGGTTTTGCCGATCCCTGGCGGGATTTTCCTGGCGGCGATCCGTTTCCCTACAACAGAGCACTGCTGCCGCGATTTGCACCATCGGCGTCCTACTACACCATACCGAACTATGACGTCTCTCCCCCTACGGTTCAAACTTGGAATCTCAGTATCCAAAGGCAGGTCTCCGGCGACTTCCTTGCCTCTGCTAGTTATCTGGGAAGCCAAAAAACTCACTTATGGGTTCAGGGCAATATCAATCGAGCCGTTTACTTCCCCGGAAACGCTGTGAATGGAATCTGCACAGTCCAAGGATTTGTCCTGCAAACTTCCGGGACATGCTCGACGACCACAAATACGAATCAACGACGTCGGTTGGCTCTGCTGAATCCCCAGCAGGGACAATTTTTCGGAGAACTTTCAACGAGGGAAGACTCCGGTACGGCCCAGTACCACGGGCTGCTTCTGTCGCTCCAACGCCGCGCTGCGCGAGGCGTAACAATCGCGGGAAACTATACGTGGTCTCATTGGATTGGTAACGAAGCGACGGCAAACACGACTGGAGCCAGTGGGCCAGGTTACCTGGACCCTAAAAATAGAAACTTCGATCGTGGCAATTGCGCTGCAGATCGGCGGCAGATCTTCAATTTGACCTCAGTCGCCGCGACGCCACAGTTTGCGAACCCCATGCTGCGGAAGTTGGGCACCGGTTGGCAGCTTTCAGGAATTTACAGATGGTCCACAGGTGACTACTTGACTGTTCTCACCGGACTGGATCGTGTGTTGAATGGAAATGCGACGAACCAACGTCCGAACCAGATATTGGGAAGCCCGTACGGTGATCGCAATTCGATAACGAATTATCTGAATCCGAGCGCGTTTGCACAGCCGGAAATGGGTTCGTTAGGAAATATGCGGCCGTACAACATCAATGGGCCGGGGAACTGGCAGTTGGATATGGGATTGTCCAGAGTCTTCAGTCCTCGTGAAAATCAGAAACTCGAATTCCGAGTCGAAGCGTTTAATGTGACG
>JACXTT010014457.1_pt1 | contig 10317 bp, 8 predicted proteins | sample 9270951 | NCBI WGS metagenome assembly JACXTT01 (sample SAMN15532306, study PRJNA645909) | rock metagenome | isolation source: weathered quartz diorite | place: Puerto Rico | collected 2017-06-21
GAAGATACCGCCTACGAGACACACGCCGAGAATTCCACCGACCCAATACGCCCAACCGAATCCATCCACGCCGAGAATTCCGCCGACCGAATACGCCCAACCGAATCCATCAATGAGCGTCTTGGAGACGCTAGCGAGAGTGAATAATGCAAACATCACCCCAACGGGCAAGGCTAGTCTGGGATATTCGGATATCAGGCCGAGAGCATCGTTCAGCGATTCTCGAAATTTGCCGGGTCTGCGTGAATTCTCGTCTGTGTCCATGGCGGCCAGCAGTCAGAGGATTGACTCGCTACACTATAGCTCCTGAGCCGGGTCTCGTCTCTCGCGCTCCTCTGCGACGCTACGCGCGAACATCCCCGCAGCTCTGCGGCGCTCTCGACGGATACTTCTTCCTTAACCTCAACAGCGCACGAACGCTCAGGATTGATGCGCGGAATCCCGTTTCGACAAAGCGTCCGTCCGCTTTCTACGATTTGACCGGCCGGATTGCGGAAGCTTGAAGGTCTCAAAGGGGTCGACAACCGTCCTTGCTCGGAGCACACCTCGTCTTGCGTCCGGGCGCCACGCTGCGCACCATGTAGATCGATCAAACCGGCGGCGGATTGCGCTCGCCGTAGACACCGCGCTGGTGCCAGTACGGATACGCCGGCGTCGTCTCGCTCGCGGCATCCAGCTTCGCCACCTGTTCAGCAGTCAGCTTCCAATCGACGGCGCCGAGATTCTGCTTGAGCTGATCTTCATTGCGCGCCCCGATGATGATCGTCGCGACCGAGGGCCGCTGCAGCAGCCAGTTGAGCGCAATCTGCGGCACGCTCTTGCCGGTCTCCTTCGCCACTGCGTCGAGTGCATCGACGACCTTGTACACATGCTCGATTGGCACCGGCGGCGCCTTGTCGTTAGAGATCTTGCTCTGCAGCCGCGTCGTCTCCGGCAGCGACTGCCCGCGGCGGATCTTGCCGCCGAGCCGTCCCCAGCCGAGCGGGCTCCAAACCACAGTGCCGATCCTTTGGTCGAGCGCCAGCGGCATCAGCTCCCATTCGTAGTCGCGCCCTACAAGACTGTAATAGGCTTGATGTGCGACATACCGCGGCCAGCCGTAGCGATCCGAGGCCGCAAGCGACTTCATCAGATGCCAGCCGGAGAAGTTCGAGCAACCGATATAGCGGATCTTGCCGGCACGTACGAGATCATCTAACGTTCCGAGCACTTCCTCGACCGGCGATTTGGCGTCGAAGCCGTGCAACTGGTACAGATCGATGTAGTCGATTCCGAGCCGCCGCAGACTCGCGTCGACCGCCTGCAACAGATGAAAGCGCGACGAGCCGATATCGTTCGGCCCGGTGCCGAGTCGGAACGAGCCCTTGGTCGAGATCAGCACCTGATTGCGGCGGCCTTTGATCGCCGGCCCGAGAATTTCCTCTGCAAGGCCACCCGAGTAGACGTCGGCGGAGTCGAACATGGTGAGACCGGCATCCAGGCACACGTCCACCAGGCGCGTAGCCGCGGCTACGTCGGTGCTGCCCCAGGATTTGAAGAACTCGTTTCCGCCACCGAATGTACCGGTGCCCAGGCTCAACGCCGGTACCATGAACCCTGAACCGCCCAGTTGCCTGTATTCCATCTTCAGCGCTCCGTGAGATCTCGTGAGCGTTGATTGTCGCAGTTTCCCGGGTTGCGAACCCGCGACGCCGGGACGCAGATCGGCGATTCGTTGACCTGCGAGGGTTCAGAGCGAATAGCCGTATAGCCAACTTGCTGAAAGCCCTCCAATTGCCGAGTTAGCGCGCAGCGCATAGACTGCGGTCACTTTCCCATGAGGCTATCCAATGTCGTCAGGATCTATCGAGCTCGCCAAACACGTCCTGCTGGTGTTCGGCATCATCCTCGCGTTGGGTACCACCAGTGCTGTGCTGGCTCAGAGGCTGAAGGTGCCGGATGTCGTAGTGTTCCTTGTCATCGGCATACTGCTGGGTCCGGGCGTCTTTGGCGCAATCTACGTGGCGGCCGATTCAGCATTGAACCAGTTGGTGCTTATTTTTGGCTCTTGCTACATCCTCTTTGACGGCGGCGCTTCGTTGCGATTCAAGGTACTGAAGGAGGTTTGGATCACTATCGTCATCCTGGCTACGCTCGGCGTACTGATCACAGCCGCGATCACCGGCTTTGCTGCCTACTACTTCCTCGGTGCTCCTGCCATTGTTGCCGTGCTGCTCGGTGCCACCATCGCCTCTACCGATCCGGCGACCCTCTTGCCAGTTCTCCGCCAAGTGAAAATCAAGGAGCGCGTGGCACAAACGGTAATGTCGGAATCAGCCTTCAACGATGCAACCGGTGCCATCCTCACGTTCGCTGTGCTTGCGATCGCCCTGGGGAAGGGTCAGTTTTCTGTGTCGATGGCTCTCCTTGAGCTGTTCAGGCAGGCGGCATTCGGCCTGCTCGCGGGCGCGATCCTCGGCTACCTCGCGGCGCTGCTGATTGCACATGAGAGATACGGTTTCCTACAAGAATATGCTCCGGCGGTGTCGCTGATGGCCGTGATCGGTGCTTATCTGGGGGCCGACGGCCTGCACGCGAGCGGCTTCATGGCCGTTTTTGTGTTTGGCATTGTGCTCGGCAATAAGGACGTGTTCGGATTCTCGATGGAGGAAGGAGAGCAAGAAAAACTCGCCGATTACGTCATGACCACCGGCTCGATCATGCGCATGTTCATTTTCATTCTGCTAGGCACTCAGATCGATTTCGAGCTCATGAACAAATACCTGTTCGCTGGCGTGGCAGTGGTCGGGGTCTTCATGCTGGTGGCACGACCCGTCACGGTATTTCTCTGTGCCCTGCCGGACAGGCGAGCGAACTGGACTTCTAAGGAGCTTCTGTTTATGTGCTGGACGCGCGAGACTGGCGTGATACCTGCCGCCCTAGCCGGCCTGCTTATGGGTGTTGGCGCACCGGAGGCGAAGCTGATCGCCTCTGTCACCTTTCTGGCTGTTGTGATAACCATCCTGATCCAGGCGACGACGACACGCTGGTTGGCGAGAAGACTCAATCTATTGGTGGAGTAACGGGTTGATGGACGTGTTCAATCGATCGTGCCTGGGACTGCCGCTAGAAGTGGTGTCGCTGTGGTTGGAGCGGAAGAGACGAAAGGGAGACATGCTTGTAGATTGGTTATACCTGAAGGGAGGTCACGCAAATGACACTAGGTCTCGTCCCGGCAATCACCCTCGCGCTCGTCGCCTTCGGGGCCGCGCTTGCACACGGCGCCGAAGTCTCGGGGAAGAGCAAGGGCAACCCCTACATCAGCGGTGGCATCGGGCTGAGCTCGCGCGAGGCTCTGCGCGCAAGGGAGGGAGACTACAACCTGATGGTGATTCTGTCGCTCAGGGACGGCCACTACCTTGGCGGGGCTAGGCTAACCGTTCGCGACAAGAGGGGGAAGACCGCGCTCAAGATCGATGCCCAAGGCCCATGGATCTTTGCCAAGCTTCCTCCGGGGACCTACAGCGTGAGCGCGAAGGTCGGCCACACTGCACGAAACGGTCGCGTCCTCATCGGCAAGAAGGGCCTCAAGCGGATTCATCTGATATGGGATAGAGAGCCGGTATGATCGGGCGCCCGAGCCGACCTCCTACCTCGTTGTCATCTCTGGGGTTCAGGCCTTTGTGGACCCCTCGGTCTTCGGCTCCTTCGTCTCGAACGTTATATCCGACTTGTACGTTTCGGGGCCGGCATACAGTGCCAACGCGGTGAGCAGCGACAGCACGATGACATACACGGCCACGGGCCAGATCTGACCGCTGGCCCAACTGACCAGCAACGCCGAGAGGAAGGGTGCCGGCCCACCCGCAAGCACCGATCCGAGTTCCCGCGCGAACGCGAATCCACTGTAACGCAGCCGCGTGGTGAACAACTCCGCGAAATAGGCTGCTTGCGGGCCGAACATTCCGGCTGTACCGATGCCGAGGGCAAGGACAAACGCCAGACCGATCAAGGCGATGTTTTGTGTGCTGATCAGCCAGAAGAAGGGAAACGCAAACAGCGCACAAAAGATCGCGGCGCCCATGTAGACGGGACGCCGCCCGATGCGGTCCGACAACGCGGAGAACGCCGGTATCGTCACCAGGGAGACCACATAGCCGAGCGTCATGGCGGTGAGCACCGGCGCCTTCGCCATGTGCAGCGTCTTGGTGAGATAGTTCAGGGTAAAGATCGGAAACAGAAAGCCCAAGCCGTTTTCCGCGAGCCGCGCACCGAGTACTACCAGAAACTGGCGTGGATGCTTGAGCACGGCGTCGATGACCGGCGAGCGCAGCGGCTTGTGCTTGGCGATCGCGTCCCGGAACACCGGCGTCTCCGTCACGCGCGCGCGGATGTACAGCCCGACTGCGATCAGCACGATAGAAAGAAGAAACGGAACGCGCCAACCCCAGCTCAGGAATTGATCCTGAGGCAGCGTCGCGAAAACCGCGAACACACCTGTCGCGAGCAGGAGTCCAGCTGTAACGCCGATCGGCGCCCAGCTCCCGAAGAAGCCGCGCCGGCCCGGGGGCGCGTGCTCGACAGCGAGCAAAACGGCACCTCCATACTCCGCACCGGCACCGAATCCTTGGACCAGGCGCAAGGTCACGAGGAGGATGGGCGCCAGTATGCCGGCCGTCTCGTAGGTCGGAAGCACGCCAATCAGAAACGTCCCCACACCGACCAGAAGCAAGGTGATAACCAGAATGGGCTTGCGCCCGAGCTTGTCCCCGAGATGGCCGAACACGATCCCGCCGAATGGGCGCGCAAAGAACCCAACCCCGAAAGTGGCAAACGAGAGCAGCGTCCCGGTGGTCGGATTGACCTTGGGAAAGAACAGATCGCCGAACACCAGCGCCGCTGCGGTACCATAAATGAAGAAGTCGTACCACTCGAGCGCCGAGCCGACCGCCGAGGCCATCAGGACTCTTCTTGTGCTTGTGTCCACTCTTCTCCCCCTTGTCGTTGTAATGGCAAGCATCGCCTTTTCCACTCCCTGGCGCAACCTGGCCGCTGCTATTCGAGGCACCTCAATGCATCGCCCCGACGATTCAACGTCGGCATCATCGGCTTGCGCTACTGGCTCGTCGCAGCGAATTTTAGCCACTTGCGCGGGCGCAGTGCCGGTCGTATCTTTGAACCATGTCTATGGAAGAACTGACTTTGGCCGCAGGCCGAGCGCTGGCGCGCTTCCGCTTCTACGAGGAGCTGAACGACTTCCTGCCGCGGGAGCGGCGCAAGCGGGACTTCGACTACCGTTGTGCGCGAGCGGCGACGATCAAGAACGCCATCGAGGCGCTGGGCGTGCCCCACACCGAAGTGGAGCTGATCTTGGTCAATGGGGAGTCGGTCGATTTCGGCTATCTGGTGCGCGATGGCGACCGCATCAGCGTCTACCCGAAGTTCGAAGCGCTCGACATCCGGGAGCTGCTGCGCGTGCGCGATGAGCCGTTGCGCGACATCAGGTTCATCGCCGACGCGCATCTCGGCGGCCTGGCACGGCTGCTGCGCATGCTTGGCTTCGATACTCTATACAGCAACGAGTTTACCGACGGACAAATCCGGGCCACCAGCTTGATCGAGGCGCGGGTGGTGCTGACGCGCGATCGTGAACTGCTCAAGTGCCGCACGATCACTCATGGCTGCTTTGTCCATTCTCTGAGGCCGGAAGATCAGCTGCGTGAAGTAGTCGACCGGTTGCAACTGACGGCGAGCGCCAGACCCTTCACGCTTTGTCTTCACTGCAACCTGCCCCTGATCTTCATCGACAAGGAGACGGTGGCCGATCGGCTGCCGCCACGCGTGGCCGCGGTCTACCGGCGCTACTCCTGGTGCGAGGGGTGCGACCGCATATACTGGGAGGGTTCTCACTGGCAGCGCATGCGCCAGCTTCTCGATCGATCGCTCGGGCTAGCGCCAGACTGACTTCTCCAACCGGGATTCATCCCGAGCACTCCCGACCTGTGGGTCGCTTGACAGGCTCCCAAACCTGCGCGTATGTTCAAAAAAACCACATAGTGAACCGCGCCTTTCCGCTATCAGCGCCTTGTCGACGCGGCGGGAAAGGACCGGCAAAAGGGGGAGGACCACGTATGCACGCACGAGGCTGGCCGCTGAGGGCGGTTTGCGGTCTGATCGCTGGGTTCGGGCTGGCCGCTGCCAGCTACGCGCTGGCTGCTGACCCGGTCAAGATCGGCTTTTCCGTCTCGCTTACAGGCGGCACCGATGACTACGGCAAGGCCGCTCTGATGGGCTTCAAGCTGGCGTTGAAGGAGTACAACGCCAAGGGCGGTTACAAAGGCCAGCCCGTCGAGCCGGTGATCTACGACGACGAGACCAAGCCGGCCAAGGGCGTCGAGAACGTCACCCGTCTCGTCACTCGCGACAATGTCGTCGCCATCGTCGGCCCGGTGAATTCCGGCGTGGCTCTCGCGATCATCGACATCGTCCAGAAGCAGGAAATCACGCTGATGGACACGATCGCGACCGCCGAGGACATCACCAAGCGCTACGCGAAGGAGCCGAAGAACTACACCTTCCGGGTCTCGCTCAACGACGGCATCCAGACCTCGTTCATGCTCGACTACATCCAGAAGAAGGGCTACAAGCGGGTCGGTCTGATGCACGACTCGACCGGCTGGGGCCAGAGCGGGCGCGACACGGCGCTGCGCCTGCTCAAAGAAGCCAACATTCCGATCACCGCCGGCCCTGAGGTGTTCGACCAGAACGACACCGACATGACGCCGCAACTCACCAAGATGAAGGAAGCCAACGTCGACTTCATCATCGCATACTCCCTGGCGCCCGCCGGCGTGCAGATCGCGAAGAGCATGCAGAAGGTCGACGTCAAAGTCCCCTGGACCGGCACCTGGGGGCTGCTCGCGCCGAACTTTCTTCGGCTGGGCGGCAAGGATCTGACCAACGGCGTGATGGCCGTGACCTCGTATACGGTGGACCACAGCGAGAACGCGAAGAAATTCCATGCGCTCGTCGAGCGCGAGTATGCGGCGGAAGGCGGCGACTTCTGGCCGGTGGCCACCGCGCAAACCTACGACGGCACGCGCCTGGTGCTGCGCGCGTTGGACAAGGTGGCACCCGATCCGGCTCGCTTGCAGGATCGCGCTTACTTGAAGGAAGTGCGGCGCCAGATGCGCGACGCGGTAGAGGGCATCGACGACTTCACGCAGCCGGTGACCAAGATGAAGGCGCGCCCGTTCACTGCGGACAATCACGAATCGCTGGGCCGCGACAGCGGCTTCCTCGCCATCTGGCGCGACGGCAAGGTGGTTCGCGCACAGTAACCCAGGCGCTTTCCCCGGCACCTGCGGCAGAGGGAGCTGATCGTGCTGGGTAAAATCTGGCAGGCGCTGCTGAGCGGGTTGTCGGTCGGCAGCGTGTACGCGCTGATCGCCCAGGGTTACTACGTCACCTACATCACCACCGGTGCGCTCAACTTCGGGCAGGGCGATTTCCTGATGATCGGCGCGCTGTTCGGGGTCACGTGCTATGTGACGCTCGGGCTGCCGTACGCGATTGCCGTCGTCGGGGCTGTGGCGCTGCTCAGCCTGATGGGCGTCGGCCTCGAGCGCGTGGCCATCCGCACCACCTTGCGGCACGCGTTGTCGCTGTCATGGGTCCTCAGCACGGTCGCGGTGAGCATCATCTTGAAGAACGCCGCGGTGCAGATCTGGGGCCCCGAGCAGGTCAAATTTCCCTCTCCGTTCGGCGACCAGGTGATACACATCGGCGCCGCCGGCATCTTCCCGCAAGAGCTGTTCATCATCTTCGGATCGATCGGGACCGTGCTGCTGGTTCAGTTCTTCCTCAAGCGGGCGGTGCTCGGCAAGGCTCTCACTGCCGTGGCGTATAACCGCAAGGCCGCGGCGGTGATGGGTATCAACGTGCAGCGCATGGTGGTGCTAGCTTTCGTCTTGTCCTCTGCGCTGGCGGGTCTGGGCGGTGTGCTGATCGCGCCGATCACGTTCGCGTGGGCGTACATGGGCACGGTGCCGGGGATCAAAGCGTTCGCGGCCGCCATCATCGGCGGACTGGAAAATCCGATCGGGATTCTTATCGGCGGCCTCGCGGTCGGCGTGCTCGAACAGTTCTTCGGGATCATCAACTCGAATCTCAAGGAAGGCATCACCTTCCTCTTCGTCCTGCTGATCCTCGCCGTGCGTCCGACCGGGCTCATGGGACGCAAGGAAATCGAGAAGGTCTGATGCGCCTCCCGGTGTTCGCCCATACCCGGCCGCGAGACTGGATTCGCTTCCTGGTGGCCGCGGCGGTTGTGTTGGCGCTTCCGCTCGTGTTCCACGATCCGTTCTTCATTCTCGTGCTGCAGTCGCTCGCCTATATGTTCATCGTGGCGCTGGGGCTGGACATTCTGGTCGGGTGGACCGGACAGATCTCGCTGGGCCACGCGGGTCTCTATGCGATCGGCGCGTACACCTCCGCACTGCTTGCTACCCGCGCGGGCTTGCCATTCTGGATCAGTGCGCCGATCGGCGTCGTGTTCGCGGGCGTCGCTGGTGCCTTGCTGGCGATCCCATCGCTGCGCGCCAAGGGGCCGTACCTCGCCATGGTGACGCTCGCCTTCGGCTTCATGATCGAAGTGACGTCGAACCGGTGGCAGGGGCTGACCAACGGCCCGATGGGCATCTCTGCGATCCCGGCGCCCACACTCCCAAACGGCGAGGAGATGTCGCCCGCCCAGTACTTCTGGCTGATCGCGGGTGTGGCGCTGCTGTGTCAGCTCCTGGCCAACAACTTGTTGGGCTCGCGCGTCGGGCGCACGCTGCTGGCGCTGCGGGGCAGCGAGATCGCGGCACAGAGCGTTGGCGTCAACGTCTACCGATGGAAGGTGCTGGCGTTCGTGATCAGCTCGGTCTACGCGGGGTTGGGCGGGGTCTTCTTCGCCCACCAGAACGGCTTCATCAACAGCGACACGTTCGTGTTCGCCTTGTCGGTCTCTTTTCTCACGTCCGTGCTCATGGGTGGGAGCGGCACCTTGTACGGCCCCTTGGTGGGCAGCGTGATTCTCAATCTGATTCCCACGGTGTTCGCCCGGCTGCACGAGTACCACCTCTATATCTACGGCGGCATCATCCTGGTGACGATCATCTTCCTGTCCGACGGAATCGTGGGCAGCCTGCTCAAGCTCCCGCTGCTGAGGCGGTGGCGCCGGCCTCCGGCGCCAGTCGAACCCGATCCGGGCGCGCTCATATTCCCGCGCGGCCGCGACGATGGGGAACCGGTGATCGAAGCCCGCAATCTGACGCGGGACTTCGGCGGGATCAGGGCGCTCAACCGCGTGACCATCCCCGTGCGCCCGCGTATCGTGCACGGCCTGATCGGGCCCAACGGCTCCGGCAAAAGTACTCTGGTGAATGTGCTGACTGGCCTGTATCCGCCGAGTTCGGGCGAACTGTTCATGCAGGGCAGGGTGCTGGGGCGCATCCGGCCGCACCAGATGGCGAAGCTCGGCGTCACGCGCACATTCCAGAGTATCCGGCTGTTCGGCGGGCTCTCCGTGCTCGATCACGTGATGGTCGGATTTCATCTGCACCTCCACGCCGGCATCTGGCGGCATCTGCTCCAGACCCGGGGAGCGGTGGACGAGGAACTGGCCTTCCGCCGCAAGGCGATGGCGCTGCTCAAGTTCGTGGGTATAGCCGAACGCGCACACGAGCTCGCCAGCAACCTCCCCTACGGGCAGCAGCGCTTGCTGGAAATCGCGCGTGCGCTAGCGCTGCAGCCGCGTCTGCTCCTGCTCGACGAGCCTGCCGCCGGCGTTAATCCGACCGAGATCCAGCGTCTGGCCAAGATCATTCGAGATATCCGCGACGCCGGGGTGACGCAGGTCGTAATCGAGCATCACATGGAACTGATCATGGGCATCTCCGATGTGGTGTCGGTGCTCGACTTCGGAGAGAAGATCGCGGAGGGGACAGTTGCGGAGGTGCAGCGCAACCCCAAGGTGGTCGAAGCGTACCTGGGCACCGGCCTGGAGACGGCCCATGCTTGAGGTCCGCGGCCTGCGTGTGGACTATGGTCACGTCCAGGCGCTCCGAGGTGTCGACCTCCAGGCGCGCCCGCGCGAAATCACGGCCATCATCGGCTCCAACGGTGCCGGCAAGACCTCGACGCTGATGGCCATCTCGGGGCTGGCACCGGTCACCGGGGGCGAGATTCTGCTGGAGGGAACCGCCATCACGCGCACACCTGCGCATCAGGTCACCGCGCTCGGCATCAGCCAGATCCTCGAGTGCCGGCAGCTGTTTGCCGATCAGACCGTCG
>JACXTT010014458.1_pt1 | contig 10317 bp, 12 predicted proteins | sample 9270951 | NCBI WGS metagenome assembly JACXTT01 (sample SAMN15532306, study PRJNA645909) | rock metagenome | isolation source: weathered quartz diorite | place: Puerto Rico | collected 2017-06-21
ATCCGGCTGTTAACCGGAGGGTTGTAGGTTCGAGTCCTACCTGAGGAGCCTCATTTTGTTTGGGTTAGTAACTCGCCAACGGTTTCAGTTTTCTCCTGTGTCAGTTTTTGTGTCACCTGACCATCACCAAAAGCCTGGTCGATCAGCTTGATCGCCTGCTTCTTGTGGTTCGGAGAAAGATGGGCATAGCGCAAAGTCATTTTGATGCTTTTATGCCCGAGCAGCTCCCGGACAGTGTTCAGATCGGCGCCTTCCATGACCAGCCGGCTCGCGAATGTATGCCGCAGATCATGAAAACGGAAATCTGAAATCTTTGCTGCCTTTAGAGCCGCGGAAAAACTGTTTTTCAGATCGGTGTACGGATGTCGGGCCTCGGCTTCAGCGTTGGTACGCTTCCGCCTCGGCAGATAGCTGGGAAAGACGTAGCCGCCGTTAAAACGCGACGACAAAGACTGTAAGGTTCGACGGAGTTCTGCGCTCATCGGAATAAACCTGCCTTCTCCATTCTTCGATTCTCGAACGTAAATCAGCTCCGTCCGTAAATCGACTTCATCCCATCGAAGGTTGAGGATTTCTCCCCGACGCATGCCGGTATGAACGGCTGTCGTGAGTATCGGTCGTAGATGCTCCCCGGCATTATCGATCAGCTTTCGAATCTCGGCCGGCTCCAGGTAACGGATGCGTTCGTTGTGCTCCTTTGCGAGTTTCACGTAAGAAACCGGATTCTCCAAAACCCTGCGCCATCGCTTGTAGCTGATGATCTTGTTATACATCGTCTTCAGTTCTTGGAGATCTCGATTCACCGTTCGCTCTGAAACGTTGTCGCGCACGATCCGTTCTTGGCGGTACTCGTTAATCAACTCTGGAGTGATTCGCAAAAGTTGCATATTGCCGAAAAATTTTTCAAGTCGATCGAGCGTGCCTCGAACACCGTTCGATTTCTTCCGCTGCCCGTGGTGTAACCAGTACCACTCACGAAGTTCCGCGAAAGTCATCTCCGGCCTTTCTTGTTTATCGAGATGCTTGCCCTCTGCGACTTCCGTTTTCTTCTTTCGCAGTATCGCGAGTGCAAGCTTCTTGGATTCCGCGCCGGTACTCTCTCTTACAATCGTTCCGTCTTTCGTGTAGCGGATGTGCCAGGTCGTGCCTCGCTTGAAGACTCCCATCAATTACTCCTTTCGCTTGGAAGTCCCCAGGCAGATTCGACAACAGCCCTGGTTACACAGTGGCGTCAGAAAGACGGCGCCGATTATACGTTCATACATTACGTAATGCACAGTGAGCACGATTAACGCTACAAATCAGATTCGCGATGCGTCTTCTGTTCCCGTTTTCTAATCCAGGCCTCGATTTGCTCGGGACGGAAGCGGATGCATTGCTTGCGAAAACCACGAGAAAGCACAATGTGAGGAATGGCTCGCTGTTTGACCCACGAATACACCGTTCCGGGTTTCACGCCGAGATATTCAGCAACTTGTTTCGGCGTCCCTAACGAATTCATCGCTTAACCTCGAGTCTGGTGCTTGGTTTTCAAACAGCTTTCGCGTGCTCTGGGAATAGGAATGTTGAAGTTGGTTCTTGATATCGGCCCGATCGACTATGCGGAATCTATAATCCCGCGCGAAATTTCTTTGCGAATTAAGAATGCGTGCTGCTTCCTGAGCACCGTAGTCGTCAACCAGCGCCTTGTATGTGAGTCTCTTCAGCGAATCGCGTGTCTCATTGTGAAAGTCATATACTTCGTCCACTTCCAGAATCTGAAGGGCGTCAAAGGGTCTGTACTCTAGGAGCTGAGACAGTTCCCCGCAGTAATTGACAGGACATTTGCGGTGGCGGTATTCCCATTCGATCCGTGTATAAATCTGTGGAATTCTGGCAACGTCCTCTTTCAGACGGCGCATATCCTCTCGTTTGTCGTACACACGAAGGAGCGCGGGCGATCTCCCGATGTAGAAACCGGTCACGCCTCGATTCCTATAGTCAACAACAGGCAGTTCCTCAACGGTGTGTCGTGAACTCCTCCGTTTTCGTGGGACACGCAAAGTTCTGAGGAAAAAATCGACCGGCAACTCGATATCTGCGTTCAAATCGATTCTCGACACTTTCATCAGTATGGATGTGCTTCCGAACATCCGTTTCAACATGTCGTGAAGAGTCAGCATTCCTTCAGGGAGCTTGTTGGGATTGCATTCGAATCGGTGAACAGGTTTGCGTGCGCCCGGAGCCCAAAAATTCAACTGCAAGAAGAATTCAGGCTTCACATGTTTCCTGGTTTTTACCGAAATGGGATTTGTTGTGCGCCGGTCCAACATAAATTCCTGCATGCTTTTGAAGCTGACATCGAACATACGTTCCTCGCGTGGCATTCTGAGATCGGCATTGATTGCCTCAATGAAATGGCTGTTCGGAAACTGAGCTGTCACCAATCCCAACTTGTCGATTCCCATTTCATTCACGGGTGACTGAGTCAAGCCTTGAAGACATCGCTAACTGCGGTGCCTGATTGAAAAAGATGACTGTGTTGACGCGGGAAGTCGCGTGATACATGAGCGCGACTTCCAAAACCTCACACCGAAGCATTCGCGCTACCCCACAAATGTTTCCCGCCGTCCCTGTACGACCGCTTTGTGACGGGCCGTGCTTCCGGCCTGTTGGAAACATGGTGGCAGGTCGGTGATTCTCGTTTTCATGATTGGATTTCTCCTTGGATCTTCCTTCGGATTTCTTTGGATTTCTTTGGACTCTTTCATGGATGTTTTGCTGACGGTTCCACGCCGTCCGTAGCGAAAACGTTCCGCGCCATCCATGGCGCGGGGCTTTTTGATCCGCGCCGGTGGGAGGCACAAAACTGGCACACTTCGGCTCAACTGCGCCGCGCTTCGCGCGGCTGACGGCCGGCCTGATTGGTTTTTTCGCTCCACGCGACCGTATGCGTCGCGGGATGTCGCCACGACAGAGCCCGCACCTGGCCCACGTGGAGCGAAAAGGCTAGTCGGTCAAATCAGCTCGACTCATTTCACTGAGTTTCTACAGACTGGCTCTGACACCACAGAGCTTTTCCTACTCTTGAGTTGCTTCATCATCCTCAAGCTGCGCGATCAGATCGTCGATAGTATCGTCGCCCGTTAAACCGCAGCTTTCTGTCAACTGCTCTATGAACTCAATCACTGGTTCACTCATAAAGACCTCCTTCAGGGTGCGCAAACGATGCCAGCAGTGTTTTGGCCTTGTCAGCAGAACAAACCGACAGTGGACGGAAAGTTTTCGACAATCGACAGGACATGGATGTGCGACTCAGAGTGGGCACGGGTTTCACGACTATCGTCGTGATGCTGTCGGTCGAATTTTTGTGTGCAGTTTTGTTTATTCCAACGGGGTGAGGATTTGTTGGTAGAGCATTGTATCCGGAGAAACTAGTTGCGTTGGGCTTCCGCTTCGCGCTTTTTAGCGCGTAGGTACCTCATGACAACATCGTCCGGCTTCTCTGTATCAAAATAAGGTTGAAGCTTGCGCTGAGTTTCAAGAGCAAGCAGCCGCCTCTCAGCTAAGGAAGATGATTTTAGCCTCAGAATCTTCCTTCTGTTGGTTGGTTCTTTGAAATGTGCTTCTAGCTTCTCTTTCTTCACTGTATTCGATACTTCTATTGGGACCGTAAGACCCTTAATGTTTTCTTCATTGAAGCCCAGAACCGGCGCAATAGGAATGCGATGCACAAAAGCCTCATCCTGCCTGAGTTTTTCCAGGGATGGGTGGAATGCGGGGTCTTTGCTCGGATCTCTCCACCATGGTGCTTCAACGTCAGGAATTCCTTGTGGGTTTGGTTCGTCGGGTGGCTTCGGTTTGTGCTTGCGTGGTTTCGATTTCTTAGATTCGCTTGTCATGAGTCAAACGTATGCAAAGTTGAAGTTGTAAAGTATTCCTCACGGACGTTTCGGGGGTTCGGTGAGGGCTAATGACTCGTCTACGCACGCGGAACCTACCCCGACTCAGTACACCGTGTTACCCACCATGTTTTGCCACATCAAAGTTCGGTCGAGCGTTTTCCCCTGAAAGATCACGGTGCCAAATGTGTCGTCGACAACCCGACTCCCCTTCCCCCGCTCATAGATGTGTACGTGAATCCCTTTCTCCTGCGGCCTATTAGCAGTCCACAGCACGGCCGGCGTTGATGACCATAACTCAAAGTCTAGGCCCGAGTAGTCGTCGAGGTTGACCTCCCGGTCGGGGACGACATAGGTATTGCTATTACTAAATCGGTCATGCAGCGGCTTAAGTGGAGTCGACACGATCAGTTCAGGACTCCAGATACTGTCGTTACCGCAGTTCCCGCAGAAGTGTTTTTTGTGCGGCTTTATGGCGAAGTCGCCTAAATCCAAGTGTGGGTAACCGCATTTATTACAACTGACACACGACATTTCGCGCCCCTCCTCAAGGGAACGAACGAATTCAAACGCAGCAGGTGGCGTAACTTGAATCTTTGTGATTTCTGGATTGTCGAACAGACCCATATTCTCGTTATACGAGCAAACGATTGCATCGAAATCCCTATCCAAAACTTTTTTGATGCTACCGCTGAAGCGCTTATGAACATGAATTTTTGGGGGTCTCTTGGGGATAGCCCTGCTCGCTAGTGCTGGAGGTAGGGAGCACCAGATGCCAATTTCTTCGAAATCCTTGAACTCTATTTCGAGTGGATTTACCACGTAACTCATCATTGCTAGATGGTTGCTACATAGCACGTCCCCAAATTCCGATGCGGCCGCATAGTCGGCCTTCACGCCCCAGTGAATTTGGTGGGTTTTGCAGTACCAGCGCTTGGCGCCGTGCCGGAACTTTCCGGCAGGAATTATTTGGCATGGGAGAACGGCGTCGTTTCCAGCTTTTTCCGCAAACATCCCAAGAGTTTCTTCTGAACTAACTGCGATGTTGCCTATCGTGCGGCCGGGGGCCCAACACACGGCATCCGCGGTACCATAGGCGTCTGGAGCAAAATTAATATCGTCTTCGTCCCCGATCCTACGAAGAAAATTCTTCTTCGCATTTCCGGTACCCCTGTTTGACCACTCACATTCCCATACTTCGACTTTCCGTGTTTCCGGGTTGATTCTTCGCGAATAGAACATTGAGTTCCGTCTCCAGTGAATGTGGCGAGGCGCTTGGCAGGCGCGCGCCGCAGTTCATTCTACGTTACCCTCGCCAGGCTGAGATTCATGGTGTTCCCAAACTGTGAAGTTCTGGAGTTTTCGGGCGGGCGGTCTCGGGGTCATCTGTTTTTCTTGTCGTGAGTGGAAAAACCGGTCCACAGCCACAGCGAGGTGCATACCCGCAGACCATGCAATCCGGGGCCGAAGCGAAGGTCAGCTGTCGATTGCTGAAATTGGTAACTACTTCCTTGAGCGTGTTTGGCAAGGGCGTTCGTAGAAACGGTTGAATGAGGTGGCGAGTGATAAGCATGGCGGCGGAAGCGGCCCGCATGTTGATATCCATCACCGCTGGAGCCTTCAGGCGGATATCTGCCGAATAACCCATGGCCAGCACACGATCCCGTTCGGAGTCCTCATAGCCTTCAAGACGGATGCGCTCCTGGGTAATTATTCCCGAACATAGAAGGCAAGGCCTGCCGGGGCAAATAATTGAAACGCGTGCATCGATACTCTGGATTTCGGTTTCGTTCGCGCCGATTTCGGTTCCCAGATCGATATACGGAATTAGATATTGGTATGCCACTTCGCACATGATCAAACGAGGCCAGTCTCTGTCGACGCATCCAAAAATCAGGTCGCAGCCACGGAGCTCTTGAGCGACTCTGTCCTCGCGAATATCGCCACCGCGTATGACGGTTATCTTGGTCGGAAGACCTGACTCGCGGACAACTGTCTCTAACCGATGTGCTTTTGGACATTTCGATTCCGCGTCAGAAACCCGAAGGTGCAAAACGCGATTGAGATTGGTTATGTCGGCCTCGTCGAAATCGAAAAGCACAATGTGGCCAACGCCCGCACGAACAAGAAGCTCAACCATCAAAGAGCCCGTTCCGCTTGCACCAACGACGGCGACCTTAATCTTTGCGAGCGTTGCAAGAGCGCCGGCGCCGGTAAGCGCCAGTGCTCGATCAAAGATTTCCGCGGCTAGAGGTGGAGGAGCGGATATTTTTCCGTTAAGGGGCAAGAACGTCAATTGCTCACCGACTATGACGAGGGTGTCCATATATCGTGCAGTCGAATTGACGAATCCCCAGACGCGAGCAGCGACCGTTTTTTTTCCGAGAACAGCACTCCCAAAGATTCCTGTCGGCTGGAGATCGTAGAGGTTTGCCATTAATGAGGGGTCGTGAGCGTCGTCGTAGGATGAAAAATAGACGCTCTCCTCTGAAAGAGGGTGAGTATGAAGGGTTAAAAACCCCTTGAGCTTTCTCTCGCGGATGGTGAGGAGCGCGCGCCTGAGGTAGCTGCTCGCGAAAGTGACGCCACCGGACGCTTGGTCCTTTAGATCGCCACGTTCTGGGAGAAGAACGTCAGCGACAAGGAGAGACCTCGCGTCCGGATGGTCATTTTCTGCAACAAGAAGAATGCAAGCGGTCTCCGGGGGATACTCCGGTCCGCTTGAAAACGAGATTGCTGTGTGACGTTTAATAGTTCGCCACAAATTTTCGGTTATGCGAAGGTTCATCGGATACCCCGCTTGAGGAAGAATCCGTGGCAATGCGCGATATGTGATGCCAAATCATCTCGCGTTGGGTTCCAGTGATGGCCGTCGGCGTAGTGCCATGAGATCAGTCCCCAGTTGCGGCCATCAATTGTGAGATCCGCCTGCTTATAGGGAACGGTTCCGTATTGATTGATAGTGAGCTCCAGGTAAAACGCGTCCAACCCGCCGCTTGGATACGTCGCAGGAATTGCGATGAGGATGTTCGCTCTTGTTGAGGACCATGGCGGCGAGGGGACGTCGAGTTCGCACACCTCTACGTAGGTTTGGCCAGCGTGCGAGAATTTGCGAATATCGACGCCATCTTGTTGGATCGCAGCGAAATCCTGCTCGAATGTTTGCAATCCAGGTGGCACTCTCGGCACGAAACCGTATTTCCCGTCTTTCTGTGCTTCGAAGCGATCGCCACGCTTGAGATCGAGTGGCTGATCCGGTGGAAGCACGTCGGCGCTGTTCACCCGGTACAGACTGAATTCCGCAGGATCGAATCCGAACAGGGTGAGAAGGTCTCTTGACGTCATCGACGGTTTTTCAGCGACACCCCATTTTGCGTTGATCTGCACCGTGAGCTTGTACTCGATTCCGAAGTGACGAGTGCTTCCGGTTGCCAAGGCAAGCCATAACGGCATGTTGAGGTCGAGCGGATCACTCCAATTGTGGCCATGTTGGTTGCGCAGCGCATCAAACGGCTTCGCCGGCGATGGCGGAAGGACAGGTTTGCCGATGGTATCGGCACCATCAATAAGAACGTCGAGAAGAAGATCTGAGAGCCGCGCTTTGAAGTGGTACTCCTTGCCGTTTGGCCATTCGCGGATGCCCAAGCTCACTGCCGCTTGAGTCAGTTCATCCGGGAGCTTTCCGTTACGCTTCGATTCCGTGATCGTATCGGGGAGGAGGCTCTCGAGGTCGTCCAGCCATGCCAAATTTCGCGCATTGTTTACTGTAGTCTCTAAACTGTTGTTTTCATTGTCCATTTGTGAGCCCTCCTTTTAGGCTCAATGGTATTATACACAATGGACAGCCAACAAATAGCTAATAGATATATATTTTAAACATAATAAGTGTTGCTAGTTTAGCTAATTCATGTATAATCGATTCAAAAGGAAGGCTGAGAAATGAACTCCAAGAAGACGATGACTCTGAATCTGACAGATCAAGAAATGCGAGTTCTCGAGGAGCTCTCGGCTCAAAAGGATCTGTCCAAAACAGCGATTCTGCGCCAAGCGCTACGGCTGTATCAGCTTGTCGATGTGAAACTGGCAGAGGGCGGCAAGCTCTTTTTTGAGGATCAGAAAAAAGAGAAGGCCGAGTTGATGGTGCTGTGAGGGAAGTAATTCAGCTCATCGAGAGCACTACCAAGATAGCGGTGGATGCGGAGATCTTCGACGAAGTGACAGTCGAGCACTTTTTGGAGACTCAACAAAAGTGGCGGCCCGTCGTAATGGAGGCTGCAAAACAGCTCTATCGCGCCGGAGATGTCGATTTAATCCCGCAACACTTTCACTGGGACTGGACGAGCAAGGAAGCAGACCTCAGAGTGCTTGCCTTCACTTTTTTCGGAATCAGTTGCGGGAACGAACTTCAGGGACTAATGAAAGTGGCGACGGAGCCGCACGTAGCGCGGCACCCTGAGCAAAAAGGCAAACCGATAGTCTATGTGGACTACCTGGAGACAGCTCCCTGGAACATAAAGGTGCTCATGCAGGCTCAAGGCAAGACAACCCGATTTGGGGCAGTCGGTTCACGGTTGATCGAGGCGGCGGTACGCAAAAGTCTGGAAGAAGGATTTAAGGGTCGCGTAGCCCTACACTCGTTACCGAGCTCTGAGCCGTTTTATGTCAAGGCGTGCGGGATGACAGCGGTCGAGCGAGATCCTGCCAAACAGAATCTGCTTTGGTGTGAGTTTACGCCGGAGCAAGCAGAGAAATTCCTATCGTAAGGTGCTTAATGAAAATGAATCGTGACCAAGCATGGTTGCAGAAGAAGGCGGAAGGGGAGGATGGCGCGTTTGTGTCCGTAGGCGGATTGGTAAATACGTTAGGACAGGCGACGCAAACGACATCAAATATCATTCCTCTCAAGCATGCTTTTGTCCGCTTCCTGCAGCTTGCTCGTCGAGAGCGCAAGCTCTCTTTGGAGCAGTTTGCTGCGAAGGTCGATGTTGATCTCAGTGAACTGCTGAATATCGAAGCGGACGAGCACTTTGTTCCTGCTCTTCGCACTGTGCATCAAATTGCAAAATTCCTGAAGATCCCCGATCAGAAATTGATGGCTCTTGCAGGATTACTCAAGGCGAAAGACACGAAGTTCCAGAAGGCCGCTCTAAAATTTGCGGCTCGTTCTGAATCGGTTGAGAAGCTTTCCGAAGAGGAACATGCCGCTTTGGAGGAGTACATCAACTTCTTGTGCGAACAATAAAGAACCGCTTTATCGAAGCAAGGACAGCTCGCGATATCGATGCTCAAGTTACAAAGATCCTTCGAGGCTTGGGCAATCCGACCACGCCCATTGAATTGGCCGATGTGCGAGAACTGTTAAAGCTCGACTTGCAGTTTTATTCTTCGACCAAGGATGGCTGGCTCCGCGAAATGGTGAGCAAAGCCAAAATTGCTGGAAAGCAGATAATCGCCCGCCCTACCCTCCTGATAGATGTCGTAAAGAAATTCGATCTCAAAGCCTTTTGGGTCCCGGATCGCAAGCGCATCATGATCGACGAGACCCAGCCCGAGGCAAAATGGCGCTGGAACGAGACTCACGAAATCATTCATAGCGTCGTTCCGTGGCACGAAGGTGCGATGATGGGTGATACCGAATACAGTCTGACTCCGGCGTGTCATGAACAAACCGAATCTGAGGCGAACTACGGCGCTGGTCGACTACTCTTTCTGCAGGGCCTTTTTGATGAGTTTGTTCGGAGTTCAAAGCCGTCGTTTGATCTCGTTCAAGACGCGAAAAAGCAATTTGGAAATACTTTAACAACGAGTTTCTGGCGGCTTGTGGAAAGCCTTGACGTGCCGGCTCTGGGCGTCGTTGGAAAACATCCTCATCACGATAGGAAAGTGATTGACCCCCGAGAACCGTTTCGTTACTTCATTCGATCACGGAAGTTCATCGAGCAGTTTGCGTCAGTAACCGAGCGTGATGCGCTGGAAATGATCAGGAGTTATTGCAACTGGAAGAAGCGGGGCCCACTTGGCTCTGCGGAGATCGTCATCAAAGATGATAACGGTGATGAACATCTCTTTTTCTTTGAGACGTTCTCAAATACGCACGACGTATTGACGCTTGTTACTTATCTCAAGCGCCATGAACTCTCGGTCGCTATTCCAAGCAGGATTCGAGGGTCGCTCTGATCAGAAACTTGGCGAACTCGATGAAGGAATGTGTTTGAACTCAACATCGCCTCGTGTCTCTTTTAGATATTGCCGGTGTGTAGGCGGGAGTTCGGTAACGTGCGGATAATCGAAGCTGCAAGTATTTTCTTGACTGTTACTCTGAATGCATTTTGCATTTACCGAGGAAACTGCAGTTCAATTTGGGTCCTGGTTAAGATAATTTTGCAGTTACACATCAGATGGATGTTTTTGCAGATAATTGGAAAGTTATTTTTTT
>JACXTT010014459.1_pt1 | contig 10317 bp, 11 predicted proteins | sample 9270951 | NCBI WGS metagenome assembly JACXTT01 (sample SAMN15532306, study PRJNA645909) | rock metagenome | isolation source: weathered quartz diorite | place: Puerto Rico | collected 2017-06-21
CCGACCGCGCCCTCTCCCCTACCCTGAACCCTCGTCGGACTACGGGACCCGAGCGCGACCTGAGAGCAGGCCCGAGACGGCCTCGTGCCAAGCCACTTGACTTACCTGCTCTCCCGGAAACTTCCCGAGAATCCGGCCATCGGCACTGATGAAGAACGTCTCAGGAACACCAGTTGTCCCAAATAGCCGTCCAACAGAACCGTCAGGATCGCGGACGTTAGGATAGGTGATCCCGTACTGCTTGATAAAGGCTCGGGCTGGGGCTTCTAGATCCTGGGTGTCCACCCCGAGCACAATGAGCCCTCTCGAACTAAACTCCCGCCACATTCCTTCGATGAGTGGGGCTTCATCTCGGCACGGGATGCACCAGGACGCCCAGAAGTTGATAACGACCGGATGCCCTCGAAGCGCGACCAAGGAGACGGGTGGTCCATCAAAGGCGGGTAAAGTCACTATCGGCACTGGAGGTGTTTCCCCACGAGCCAGCGCGGCTCCGACCGCTAAGGTTTGCTGGTGCCGTATCAACGCAACGGCGAGAAGCGCAAGAACGATGAGAACCGGGAGCAACACGCCTGCGCGACCGCGCCAACCCCGCCCGGGGTGACTCGGCGAAATGGGCACGGGCTCGGTGCCCTCGGCGCCGTGGGATTCACGGGAGTCGCCGTTCACGGCTGCGGCGCTCCAAGCAAATGTTCTAAGCGAGTCACAAGCGCCTTCTCGCCAGTGGGTCCCAAGAATCCACCGCTAAACTTGTCGGCCACCACGCCGTTTGCTCCGATGAACACGGTGGTCGGTATCCCGGGTATGGCATACGCATCGATCAGCCGATCATCCACCGATCTTGCCACCGGATAGTCAACACGGTACTGTCGGAGGAACTCACGAGCCGCTTGCTCATTGTCCTCGACATTCACGCCGATAAACACAATCCCCCGAGGTCCGTACGTCTTATGCTGCCGGACCAGGAGCGGCTTTTCCTGTCGACACGGCCCGCACCAAGAGGCCCCGCAGGTCAGTACCGCCGGCCTCCCCCTGCATGTGTTAAAGCTGACGGTCCCACCAGAAAAGAGCGGAAGGGTGAAATCTGGAGCAGCACGCCCAGCACCGGCATGCGGTATCGGGGGTGTCGAGATTGTCCTTTCCCAGTTCGGAGAGGTCGAGAAGATCTTCCAGGAGACCACCGCAATCGCTAGGCTCGCCACGCCAGCGACAAGCGCGATGAAGAGCAGTTGGCGGCGCGGTCTCGGTGGTTCCTGTGGCACGCGCATGTGATCCTGCGCCGGGCCCGCCCTATCGCCCGGACGCCAGGATTCGGACATCGGTGACGAGATCGTTGGGGTCGAAGTTGCTCGGCAGGATCACACGGATCTCGCCACGCGGGTCTATCACGTAGATGAGGGCGGAGTGGCCGACCAACTCCGGTGATTGCGGGCCGTGCGACGCAGTCTTGGGATTGAAATCCTTCGCGTCTGTGCCGATGTAGTAACCGCCCCATACCGCTTTGAGGTCGGCAAACGACCCGGTCAAGTACGCCAACTCATTGTCCACATGATGGGTGGCCAGGAAAGTTCGGACCGCCTCGGGGGTATCGCCCCGAGGATCGACGCTGATCGCGACGAACGCCACGCGCTTGGCAGTGTCGCCGAGCCGCTGATAGGCCTTGTGCATCATGTCGGCAATGAGCGGGCACGCATCCGGGCAGTGGGTATAGAGAAACGTCAGGGCGACCACTTTCCCGTGGAGTGCCGACATCGACACCGCCGCGCCATGCTGATCCTTGAGGCGGAAGTCCGCCGCCTGGATCGGAGGCGTCACTACCGCCCCGGCGAGCGCGGGGGGCTTGGCATACTTCGCGAACGCCCACCCTGCGGCGACCGCGACTGGCGCAGCCACCAGCGTGGCGATCGCCGCTCTCAGCAGCCGCTGCCTATGCCAAGCGTACCGCCCGGCCGCTGTCACCTGCGGAGTTGTACTCTGAGGATTGTCACCGACCATGCCGTTTCCCCTGATCCCCAATCACAAGTGGGGCGGAGGCGCCTGCCGTCCCTGGACGTCGAATTACTAACGAATCTCCCTCTTCTCCAGAAACTCGCCGTGCCAGGTATGGTACCAGACCTGGCCGCTTTGCGCGTTGACGCTGAGCATCCCAACTTGGCGGATACCTCGAAGGACGTCGAAGTGATAGTATCCGTAGAACGCATCTCCGTCGCCGACGCGGGCGCCGGGGAGATAACCGGCCAGGAACTGGGTGGCCGATTGCTTCGCCTGCGCCTCCGAAATCGCGGAAGCCGGTGGCGTAGCCGCACCGCTCATCATCCCTCCGCCACCCATCATTCCTCCGCCACCCATCATCCCTGAGCCGCTCATCATCTCTTGCATCATCGCCTTGCCGTACTTCGCATTCCACGTCACGTTTGGACCCATTTCAGGGATCGCTCGACCAGTATATCGATCGACCAACACTTGCACTGCACCCTTACCCGTGCTTGCCTCCTTGAATTGCCCGTAGAAGTTCTGTGTGTATGCCTCTACTTCATCGAGCATGAGACCGTCAACATGATGCGCGTCAGGCCACTGGCGTAGGATCTCTATCGCTCTCTCCATGGAGATAGGTCGTGAGGAAGGCGCGAAGGGACCCCCCATCATTCCCATACCTTGCATCATCATACCGTTCATGGTCATGCCGCCCTGGCCGAAGGCGACCACCGGCCAATTCTCCACTGTCGTAGCGAGGATTCCGATGGCGACGAGCAGTACCACCACTCCCACCGTTAGTCTCATGAAAAGCCACTCCCTTCGAGCCTCTACTTGCTCTGTCCATTCACTGTGCGGGCGATAGCCAAGATCTGTCCTACGTGGTCGCCAAACTGGATGTCCACGCGCTGAAAGCGAATGACCCCTTTGGGATCGATCACGACAAAACCCACGAGGCCGCCCATCGGCCGGGCGCTACTGGGGAGACCAAATCTCGCTGCCACCGTGTTCTGAGGGTCTGAAAGCAAAGGCAAAGTGAGGTGGGTGCGCTTCAGGACCTCTGTGGCATCCTGACGAGAATCAGGATTGATGACGTAGGCCTCAGCCTGTTGCTGCACCTTCGCGGCTTCCTTTGCCAACTCGCCGAGTTGGCCGACACACGGTGGTCAGTACCTTCCCATGTGAAAGACTAAAAGGACCGTATGGCCCTGCCCCGGTATTATGTGACGCACGGCCTCGTTAGCATCGGGAAGGCTGAACGGCTGAGCCTTCTGGCCGACGAGAGTATTGACATCCTGAGCAATGGAGGGCCCGCCGATGGGGCCTAGCGTGCTGTCGGCGGCGTTGCTAGAGGGACGCGGGTGGAATCCGAACCAAGCCGCGAAGATCAGGACCACCGCGACCAAACCCCAAAGTAACCAGTGCCTCATTCGGCCCTTCATGGTCCTTTGAGCATACTCCGAATCGATCGAGCACTCAACAAATAAGCCCCGACGGCACGTCACCGAGGATCACGGCCCGCGAGCGCGGGCGGGGGTGATGCGCCGCTCTCCCCTCGGCGAAAGGGGACCATTCTAGGGGTTCCCCTCCGCCACCGGCGCCGCTTGGTAAGTCCGGCCAACAGAGACGCGTCTTGGGCTAGAGCGAGGGGAGAGGTCTTGTTCTATACTGAAAGAGACCAAGAGGAAGGATGGTCTCTACATGAACGTTCGAACCGCAGATATTCGAGCCGGTATACGGGTAGAGTGGCTGACGATTGTTTGGATGGTCATCGAGGCGTTAGTCAGCGTGGGAGCGGGGCTGGCCGCAGGAAGCATCGCGCTCCTGGCTTTTGGCCTCGACAGCGTTCTCGAACTCGTTTCCGCCGGGGTCCTGATGTGGAGACTTCGGATGGAAAGTCTCGGCGTTGTCCCACCAAACCGGATAGAACAAGCGGAGCGCCAAGCCTCTCGCGTTGTGGGCTGGAGCCTGCTCATCCTCGCCACATACGTCGTGATTCAATCCGCGTACGATCTATGGACAAGGGCCGCGCCCGAATCGTCCCCTATCGGCATCGGACTGGCAGCGGCGGCGTTGCTGATTATGCCTGCGCTGATCCGAACCAAACTCAGGATCGCATCCGCCATCAACAGCCCCGCTCTCAAAGGGGACGCGGCGTGTGGGGTGGTGTGTTTCTACATGGCCGCAACGTTGCTTGTTGGCCTGGTCCTTCGAGCCTGGCTGGGGTGGTGGTGGGCCGATCCTGTAGCGGCTCTCGGAATCGTCTATTTCATCGTGCGTGAGGGGCGTGAGGCGCTTACGGCGCAGGATGGGTGCGGCTGCTGCAAGGAGAGTACCGCCAACGGCTGAAGGATGGCCTGCGCCATGCGGCCCTAAAGGGTCTCAGGCTGGAGAAGAAGCCGGGGCTGATTCGCAGGTCTCCGCAAATCGAGCGAGGTCCCTTTTGATAGGCGAATCCGCATGGCCGCCGTGCCGATTCGAGTGCGTAGCGGCGAGGGGACACTAAAATTGGGACAGGACCATGAACCTCTAGATCAGTTATTCAAGCAAATGTCGGAACTTGTTACTAATCCCACTCGGATTCAAAGAGAGGCACGTAGGATTTTGGGCGTTCCAGTTACCATCGTAGAAGAACGAGGTCACACGGGACCATAGCATGTTTGACTTCATAAGGTTAGTCCTTCGCGGCGTCGCCTGTGAGTATTCGTTTGGCAGGGACCGTGTCAGGCGGGCGACCGGCCTCCTACACGCGGCGTTGGAGGCGGGAGTTCGGCAGGGGCTCATCCTCCGCAACCCGCAGGCTAACACGACCCCTCCGAAAGTCGGGCGATACGAGCCTCGCGTGCCCTCGCCGGATCAGATGTGTCGCTACTTGACCGATGCTCGTGCAACGGCTACTCCTGCGTTGTTCGGTCTGCACGTGACAGCGGCGACGTGTGGACTGCGGATCGGAGAACTCACCGGGCTTCCTGACGGCGAAGTGGACCTTCCTCGTCGCCTGCTCCGCGTCCGGCAGACGCTTCTACGTGGTGGGAGGCATCCGGCTCACGGCCAGCCGAAGACGGACTCTGGGATGCGGACCATCCTTCTGCCCGATGTAGCCGTTGATGCTATCCGGGCCGAGATCCTGTGGAAGAAGGAGCAGAGGTTGCGCTTGGGGCCTGCGTACCGCGACTGCGGCCTACTATTCGTGGGCGAGTTCGGTCGTCCGCTCAATCCGTCGAATATCCGAAACCGGGACCACCTTCCTCGGCTTACCCGGCTCGGCTTGTCACGCTTCCGTCTTCACGACTTCCGGCACTTCCACGCCACGCAGTTGATAGCCTCGGGGGTGGACTATCGGACGGTCGGGGACCGGCTGGGGCATCGGTCGCCCTCGTTCACCCTCAGCACGTACAGTCACGCCGCCGTGCCGGCGCAAGAACACGCCGCGAGGGTTGCTAACGGTTTGCTAACGGAATCGAGAGTTTCTAGCCGGTGGGCCACTTCCACAAAGCATCGAAAAATATGGTGGGCGCGCGAGGACTTGAACCTCGGACCTCTTCCGTGTCAAGGAAGCGCTCTGACCCCTGAGCTACGCGCCCTGCACCGCAAATCATACGAGAGGGCCTCCCGGTGCGTCAAGGACGTGGCAAGAGTTGTCTCCCACCCGTCGAACTAGGGTATCTAGCCGTACATGAAGCGAAGGGAACCGATGGGGCAGACGATCACGCGGGTCTGGCGAGGCACCATCGCGGCACTCTGCATCGCCGCCACGAGCGCGACCGCGGCATTCCCGCAAGGCGCCGGTAACCACACCAGCGAGCCCCCCGCCGCGGAACCTGTCAAAACCGGCTTGGAGGTGTTTCTCAGCCATCCCCCCTCCGTCGTGACCGGCAAGCGCGTCGGGCTCATCACTAACCCTACAGGCGTAGACCGGTCCCTCCGCAGCACGATCGACCTGCTCGCGGCGCGCCCGGACATGCGTCTGGTGGCACTGTTCGGGCCCGAGCACGGGGTGCGCGGAGAGGCGGCGTCCTGGCTGGCCAATTCGACGGACGCCAGGACGAGGCTCCCGGTGTACAGCCTCTTCGGAAAGACCCTCAGCCCGACCCCGGCGATGCTGAAGAACGTGGACGTGCTCGTCTTTGATATCCAGGACGCCGGCGTCCGTTTCTACACCTACATTTCCACGCTGGCGCTGGCGATGAAAGCAGCCGCTGCGCGCGGGATTCCGTTCGTGGTCCTCGACCGACCAAATCCGATCGGTGGGGAGGCCGTCGCCGGCCCCGTGCTTGATCCGCGGTGGAAATCGTTCATGGGCATGTACGCGCTGCCGGTGGTCCACGGAATGACGATCGGGGAGCTGGCGCGGCTGTTCAACGAGGAGTACGGCATCAACGCTGCGCTCACGGTCGTCCCAATGGAAGGGTGGCACCGGTCGATGTGGTTCGACGACACATTGCTGCCGTGGGTCATCACGTCTCCGGGCATCCCCCATTTCCTCACCGCGGTCCTCTACCCGGCGATGGGTCCGATCGGCGACACCAACCTCTCCGTGGGCACGCTGACGACAAAGCCGTTTGAGTTCGTGGGGCAGACGTTTGTTCAGCCCTGGCGCCTGCGGGAAGCGTTGGAGGCCCGTCGCATTGCCGGCCTGGCCTTCCGGGAGGCGTACTGGAGGGGCGAGCCCTGGATGGACATCGGCGGACCGACCTACGCCGGCGTAGAGGTGCGAGTGATCGACCGGAACGCGTACAGGCCGGTGGACCTCACGCTGCAAATCCTCGACGTGTTTCGGCGGTACTATCCCACGGGATTCAAATGGGGCCGTTCGTACTCAGGCAGTTACGTCTTCGATTGGGACATGGGAACCGACCAGGTGCGTAAGCAGCTCGTCGCGGGCAAGTCACCGGCCGAGATCGAACAGAGCTGGGAGCCGGACCTGCACCGGTTCCTGACCGTCAGGGCAAAGTACCTCCTCTACCACTAGACTCTGATCGCTAGTCCAGTGAGCGCCGGCCAGGCGGGCGATTAGCGGAGCCGCGTCCCACTCGCGGTCACCAGGAAAACCTGCCCGGGCTTAGGGTCGAATGCCCTGACGCCCTGCAGTCTTGGGCGAGCCTGTACTTCCTTGAGGAAGAGACTGCTCTGCTGGGACGGGGGTGAGAAGGACGCGTGATGCTGCGGGAAGACGGAATGCAGGTTGGGATTGTCGGTCCGCAGGAACTCGGCCGCCATCGCCGCATCATCCGGAAACATCCCTGAACCGATAGGGAGCAGCGCTACCTGCGGCTTGAACAGCCGGCCGTAGAGCTGGAGATCCTGCGTCAGCGCGGTGCTCCCCGCATGGTAGATCTTTACGCCATTCTCCAGCGTCACGATGAACCCCAACGCTGGGCCCCCGTAGACGGCTGCGGGTTGGCCAGGTAGCGGCGGAGCCCCCGATCCGTGCACCGAATTCACGACCTGCACTTTTATCCCTTCGATCTCGAACCGGGAACCCGGCTGCGAGCGCAAAATCTTGTCCGAGGCCACTCCCTGCCCGACCATCCAGTTTGCCAGTTCGGATGTGGTGACCACTGAGGCGCCGGTCTTCTTGGCAATATCGACCGTCATCCCCTGATCGTCTGCGTGGCCGTCTGCCGGCAGAATCAGGTGTGCCGCAGAGATGTCATCGAGGTTCAGGGGAGACTCTCGGTTCTTGAACACAGCACGGGCATCGTTGAGCGATGGGTTGAACAGGATGATCTTGCCGCGGACGGACGTGAGGCGGAAAGCCCCCCAGCCCAACCATTCGAGTTGGGCCGGGGATTCGGACGTCTGCGCGAGCGCACGGGACGGCGCGGCGAGTCGTGAGAGCGAACGGACCGTCGTTTGCGTGGCGTCCGGCCATCCCACGGACCAGATCACGAGCACCGTCGCCGCCACAGCCCACCCGAGCGTCCACCGCTGCCCAAGCCGCCCCATACCTACCTCCTGGCCCCGCTCGCTCCGGCGCGAATGAGACGGGTCAAGCGTGCCACAGTTGCGTCACGAAATTGCATCCAGCGATGACGTTCTCTCTGCGTTTACATCCGGGTTGTCGTCAGCGGCTCTCCACCGCCTCCTTCTGCTTCTTCGCCTCGGCGACGACCCGCTCGGCGATATGGGCCGGGACCTCGTCGTAGTGTGAAAACTCGATCACGAACGTCCCCCGCCCTCCGGTGATCGAACGGAGGTCGGAGGCATACCTGAGCATCTCGGCCATCGGCACCTGCGCGCGCACCACCGACGTGCCGTCGCCGCCGGGCTCCATGCCTTGAATCCTCGCTCGCTTGCTGTTGAGATCACCGATGATGTCGCCCATCTGGTCCTCGGGCACCTGTACGGACACGGTGCCGATCGGTTCCAGCAGCACGGGCTTGGCCTCTTGCATGGCCTTTTTGAACGCCATCGACCCGGCGATCTTGAACGCCATGTCCGAGGAGTCCACGTCGTGGTACGAGCCATCGACGAGGGTCACCCTAACGTCGATGACTGGGTAGCCCGCGACCACCCCCTCATCCATCGCGTCCTTGACCCCCTTTTCCACGGAGGGGATGAAGTTTCGGGGGATGGCACCGCCGAAGATCTTGTCCACGAACTCGTACCCCTCGTTGCGCGGCTTCGGATCCAGCTCGATCCAGCAATCGCCATACTGCCCGCGGCCGCCGGTCTGACGCTTGTACTTCCCCTGCACCCGGGCGTGGGCGCGCACGGTCTCCCGGTACGGCACGCGCGGGATCGAGAGCGCCACCTCCACCCCAAACTTGCGCTTCAGCCGGTCCGCTACGATCTCGAGGTGGGACTCGCCCATGCCCGAGAGCACGGTCTGTTTCATCTCGCTGGCGCGCTGCATCAGCAGCGTGTGGTCCTCCTCCATGAGCCGTGCCAGCGCCGAACTGAGCTTATCCTCGTCCGCCTTGCTCTTCGGCTCGATCGCCATCGTCATGGCCGGCTTGGGGAACTCGATCGGCGGCAGCGCGACGCCGCGGTCCTTGTCCGTCAGCGTGTCACCGGTACTGGTCTCGGCCAGCTTTGCCACCGCGCCGATGTCGCCGGCGCCGACCTCGGGCGCCGGCTCCTGGTGTTTGCCCCGGAGCCAGAAGAGCTGGCCGACCCGCTCCGCCTTGCCCTTGCCGCCGTTCCAAACCTGCGAATCCGACTTGAACGTGCCGCTGAACACGCGGAAGTACGACAGCTTGCCGACGTACGGATCGGCCATCGTTTTGAACACCTGGGCGGCCAGTGCCCCGTTAGCGCCCGCGGTCAGCGTCACCTCGTTCCCCTTCGGGTCGCGCGCCTTGATCGCGGCGCGATCCGCCGGCGACGGACACCACCGGGCCAGCGCGTCCAAGAGCGGTCCAATCCCGATTCCCCGCGGCGCGGCCACGCACAGAACCGGCACCAGCGTGCCGGCGCCGACGCCGGCTTTGAGGCCGGAGACGAGCGCCTCCGCCGGCAACTCTCCTTTGTCCAGGTACACTTCCGTCAGGGCGTCGTCCGTCTCGGCGACGGCCTCCACGAGGCGATCCCTCGCCGCCTTTGCCGCACCGGTGACGTCGCCGGGAAGGGTGTTCAGCTCCACGGGGCCGGTGGGCCCGTGTCCGGTCATCGTGACCAGGTCGATCACCCCCGCAAACGACCCGGCCGACCCGATCGGCCACTGTACCGGGACGACGCGGCGGCCGAAGCGCTCGGCCAGCCCCTCCGCCACCTTCGGAAATGCGGCATGCTCGCGGTCCATTCGGGTCACGGCGACCAGCCGGCTCAGGTGCGCCGCGTCCGCGAGCGCCCACACCTTATCGGTTTGCACCTCGGCGCCTGCCGTGGCATCGACGGCCACCAGCACGGCCTCGGCCGCCCGGAGGGCGCCCACGATCTCCCCGATGAAGTCGGGATAGCCCGGTGTGTCGATGAGATTGAGTTTTGTCTCCTGCCACTCCAGCGGGGCGAGCGCGGCGTTTACCGTGATCTTCCGGCGAATCTCCTCGGGATCGAAATCGGTCGTGGTGCTGCCGTCCTCTACCTTCCCCAAGCGGTCCACAGCCTTGGCGGCGAAGAGCATCGCCTCGACCATCGACGTCTTCCCGGTTCCACCGTGCCCGGCGACCACGACGTTTCGAATCTTCTCCGATGGGTATCGTTTCACGTTGCCCCTCCTGGCGGACCCTAGTAGCCCCGAGCCGTGTCGACAGTGTTCCGGAGCGGCCGCCCCGCAAGGTACTGTTTGAGATTCTCGCAAAAGAGTGGCAGCATTCGGTCCATGTACCCGGGGAAGTCCCCGGCCACGTGGGGGTTGATGATCAACCTCGGTGTGGTCCAGAGTGGGCTGTCCGGAGG
>JACXTT010014460.1_pt1 | contig 10316 bp, 9 predicted proteins | sample 9270951 | NCBI WGS metagenome assembly JACXTT01 (sample SAMN15532306, study PRJNA645909) | rock metagenome | isolation source: weathered quartz diorite | place: Puerto Rico | collected 2017-06-21
CCTCGTGCGCCTTGTAGCTCAGGCTTCCCGCGATGAGCGCGACCTTCGCGGCGCGCGCGCCGATGAACCGGCCGATGAGGTAGCCCGCCGTGCGCCCGGCAGCCCGGTTGTCGAGCCCCGCGAACGCGGCGCGCTCCGAGTTCGACAGGTCCGAGATCAGCGTCACCACCGGTAGCCCGCGTGCGGCGAGCGCAGCCACCGCCTCGCGCACCATACATAACTTGATGTACGCCGAAACGAGGCAGGGTCAACAGGTTTCATCGACGGTTATCCATCTGCGGATGGTTCGGCGCGTTGCCGTCCCCCCGGTGAATGGTTTCGCCACGACTGCGTGTTTCATCAAGGGCGGCAAAAAAACCTCGCGCCCCCGAGGCAACGCGTACCGTTCCAACGCAAGTCGAGCAACCCGTCTGGCTTGCATGCAGCGCGGCGCGCACCCGATTTTTCGTCGACGCGAAGATCAAGGTTCTCCCCTCCTGTGCAAACCCAAATGAAGTCGCGAACTTTTCCCAAATTATCTCGCGGCTATACGTTCTCGGGAACTCAGATCACCTTTGTCTTGGCTTGACACGCCGGTGCTTGCAGCCTCCGCAGGCGCCTCAATACCGCTGCCATGGGACAGCAGCAACTCTTCCCACGCTCGCCTTTGTCCAGTCGCACACACCCTCCGGAAAAATGGTCTGGAGTTCGGCCCACTGTACCGATGAGAAGACCACCCCGTAGTCAGAAACCTTAGGGGCCTTGAGCACGCATTTCATGACGTCTTGCGCAACGCTCTCCCCCGCCGCAATTCGAGGCGTCGAATAGATCGGAAAGAGGGTATTGCAGACCCCACCAGGCTCCAGGGTCGCGGGCTCTGCATGGGCAACTCCGCTCACATCCCAGCAGGTATCGACAAGCGAAGAAGGCTTGTTTCTTATGACCTTTCTCGCAAGATCGTCTGTCGACGTATCTGAGGCGATTCTTTCGAGCCATTCGTTCTGTGCCACGAGCGCCATCTTCGTGAGGTTGACTACCCCCTGATACCCTCCTACGCTCGCGGACAACCAGCTCACGTGATTGGCATCGGTTCCGTGTGCGGCCTGCAGCCTGGAACGAGTTGCAAAGGTGCGAACCCTCGTGTGCGTGTTTAGGCCCTCGGTATAGAGGCGCGTATCGATGACAGGCAAAGCGATGCCCTCGCCCGAGTTCACGAGTCCTGATTTGTACGCGTTCTCCACCCCTTGAATGTTCGCAGTCGCTCGCACGCTTGTATAGGATCCATTCACATCGAACCCGCCGACTCTCTTGTTGAGATCAAGGAACTGTTCGACGGTGATGTCCCCGCCATTCAGTGCCTGAAACCCGTATTGAACGCCGACGTTGTCATAGATCGAACGGGCAAAGCCTGTGGCTGCATCAACCCCGAAGACGTTGACCAATCCGTCCACGTATCCGCCGCGCGCGCCGGTAGGGTTGGTGAGCGGATCGTAGATTGCTGTCGGCGGTACGACCGGCGAAAAGCCTTGCGTGGGCGTCACAAAAGCGTGACCCGCAGCATCCCAGCTGCGGCAAGTGGTCGATGTGCCACTCACCGGATAGCCGGCCACCTTGGCCTGCAACGACACAGGCCAGGCACCCGAACCCGCCTCATCGAAATATCGATTAAGCAGGGCGCAGTCGACAACATCGAGTATGACTGACGGTGTATCGGGAAAGGACAGGCCGGGCGTGATCGCGTCGAGTACTCCAGGGTAGTTTTGAGCGATGAAGTGCTGAATCATCGCGCCGCCCGAGGGCCCTGTCCCGATCGTAAATTTGGGCACTCCGTATGACTTGATGAAGTGCTCCTTGAGCATCATCGAATTTTCCGCGGCCATCACGGGATCACAACCGTTGTCCATCGCCATCCGTGAAGCGAATGCAACGGCGAAGCCAAGACCGAGCGGGTCTATGGCGCTATCCACGCTAAGAGGCAGCATCGCGAGAGCGTCCGGCAAGGTGTTCGAGCCGGATCGATAGCCAGGGGAACATCCTCCGCCATACACAAGATTAAGTTTTCCATTCCAGCCCGCACCGGGCCTTCTGCCGTCTTTCGCCCACGGATTTGAGATCGGATTGGCGGGGTCATCGAGGATGGCGATTCGGAATATCGATTGATCGATCGTGCCCGATTCGACCCGCACTATGAATTTCACCTTGTTTCCATCGATGGTCTCTGTCGTAGCGAGATCTGCGGGATACGGAGCACCCAAGCTGGTCAGCGGCTTGAAGGCGTTGGAGGTGGTGACGTAATACCAGTCCAATCGACCCGGAACGGTACAATTCGCATCGGATGCTGCGCCGAGCCCGGAGCTCTCGGTTTCGCAAATCCAAGGGACTTGGTGAGGACCCGAGATGATGGGGCCGGCTGAGGAATGGTTCTTGACCGTCACCAAGGTTGCAGGTCCAGACTTGCGCTGCGCAGAAATCGTGTTCTCCCCCACACGAAAGCCTGCAATACGACCGACGAGGCGTTTGCCTGACGAGTCAAGCTCCAACGACGAACTGCCATCAACGCCGTTGAGGCTAACTTTCAGATCCGTCGCAGAAGCCGCATCATTGCTCACCGAAATGACGGCGTCGCCTCCGCTGACCATATCCCGGCGCGACGACAGAAGCTCGACTTGAGGCGCTCGGCCTTCTGGGGAGGGCGGCTCTGAAGCAACCGGCAGCGCGTAGCCTGGCGTTGAACCAGAACCACCACATCCGCCCACGACAGTGGCGAAGGCCAGCAACATCCAGACCTTGCGGCGAGGCGACGGGCGCCGGATCTCCTGGAGAGTTCTGAACTTTAGGAACAGGGAATGCGAAGACGGCTTCTTTGACGACCGAGAAATCATTTTCTCTCCTGAACAAGGCGTGAAATGACGAAGTAACAACCACCTCGCTCGTCTTTAGACGCGACGGCTCGTGGCGGAATCGTTCATCGATGAAAACATGCGAAGTCGGGGACGCAGCCACCCAAGAAGGCTCAACAGCCTCTGGGTGCCTTAACGCCGGCGGACCGTATGACTCTTACCCTTTGTTGAACCGCGCCGGAGACGCTTTGGATGGAGCTACGTCCGTTCAAGTACCTCATTGCAATCGCCGACAGGCGCAGCTTTTCGCGCTCCGTGCAGCCGCTGTATGTGGCGCATTCGGCCATTTCCCCTTTCGCCAATGAGCCCTACATCGGCGCCTTCCAGACCTGCTTCATCACGCGCAGCCAGTTTTCGCCCATGACCAGACCAATATCCGAGTCGGAATAGCCCCTGCTCAAGAGCGCATCCACCACTTCGGGCATGGCGTCCAATTCCACCTGCTTCATGTCGCTGCGCGTGTAGCCGCCGTCTGGCGGCAGCTTGTCTGCGTGGGCCGCAGCGTCGGCTGTGATCGCAGGCAAATCGACGATGTAGTCAAGCCCCAGACCGACATGTTCAGCCCCGACCAACTGAGCGATGTAGTCGATCTGTTCAGCGAACTTCGAAGGCGATGCGTCATCGTCTCCGGTGAAGATCGAAAGGCCCGTCAGACCGAACACGCCGCCGCTGGCTGCCACCGCCTTGATCTGATCGTCTCGATAGCAACGCGGATGTTGGTGGATGTTCCATATGTTGCCGTGGCTGCAGATCACCGGGCGATCGGAGTACTCGATGGCCTCCATGCACGAGCGATAGCCGGCATGGGCAACATCCACCAACATCCCGACTCGGTTCATCTCAGTGATCAACGTTCGCCCAAATCGGCTGAGCCCACCCTCACCCAGCTCGTGGCATCCATCCGCCACGAAGTTCTTCTGGTTGTAAGCCAGCAGCATGTGGCGGATCCCGAGCTTGTAGAAGACTTCCACCATCGAAAGGTCCCGACCGACCGGAACAGATCCTTGAAAATGAAAGCCCACGGCAAGCTTGCGCTCGTTTCTTGCCCGATGGATGTCGTCCACCGTGTTGACGAGTATGCAGAGATCGCTTTGGTCAAGGAAGAACTTCCGGTACGCCGCGATGGCCTGAATTGCACCGATCGTGTCGCTGTTGTCGGCTACCAGCGTGAAGGACACATAGGTGAAGCCCTCGTCAATGAGCCGTGAAACGAATGCGTCCTTGAGCCGCTGATCCGCGGGAGCGCAGAAGGGTGACGTCATATCGCACACGAGCAGGCGGGAATAGAGTTCTCGCGCTTGGTCCGAGGCAGCAGGTTTCATTGCGTTGGATGAATTGGGCATGGTTTTTCTTTGGGAGGTAAAGGGATGGGGCATCGGCGTCCTGCCCACGGTTCTCCTCAGACCTTGAAGTCCGAGCCGGGTCGATGCAGCACAACCAGAAAGATCCAGAACACGGCCGTCACAGCAACCACATAGAAGGCAGGCACCAGAGGAGTTTGGATAGCATTCAGCATGACGGTGATCGCATACAAGGAGAAACCACCAAAGATGGTTGCGCTCAAGTTGTAGGAGATCGCCATGCCTGTGGAGCGAAGTTCAGGCGGAAAGAGATACGCCATTAGCTTTGGATAGACCGCGTTGGAGGCCGACGTCACGGTGGTGAAGATTGCCGAGCAGATGATGAACTTGGCCGTCGTTGGCCCGGAGGTCATCCAGACATAGAGCGGTACGATCATCACGATCAGTGCGGCAAGGCTGATGTACAACTGCCTTTTCGCGCCCAGTTTGTCAGCAACCATTCCCAGCAGCGGTGTGAGGACCGTCCCGATGGCGCCACAGACCAACAGGGCCAGAAACGGAACATCGGCCGGCAGCTTGAGTTCGCGCACGGCGTAGGTCGGCGCATACACAAGAAGAACGTATTGAACCGACGTGCCGATCGCCGCCAGAGACAGCGCGACCATGAGTGCACGGCGGTGCTCTCTGAAAACGATTCGAAGCATCTCCATTGTTCCCCGGTCGCCGGCGTTTTTTTCGAACGCTTCTGACTCTGGCAGGTATCTCCTGATGTAGTAGCCGACCGGTGCAATCAGCAGGCCGAAGGCGAAGGGAACCCGCCATCCCCAGCTGTCTCTGGATTCCGGTGACATCACCTGGGTCATTAGCAGTCCGACAAGCGCTGCCATGACGGTTGCAAGCAGCGGGCCGCTGCTGTAGAGGCCACTGTAGAGACCTCGTTTCTTCGCCGGAACGGACTCCAGAAGGTAGGTCGCGGCGCTGGCAAACTCGCCGCCCGCAGAGAGCGCCTGAAGGATGCGCGCGATGACCATCAACACGGTAGCAGTAACCCCGATGGAAGCGTAGGAAGGGACAAAGACCATGATGAGCATCGACACGGTCATCGACGCCATGATGAAGCTCAGCGCAGGACGTCGCCCAAAGCGGTCGGCATACAGACCGATCAACACACCACCGAGAGGCCTTACGACGAAGGAGAGGGCGAATGTCGCGAAGGTCAAAAGGAGTGCTGCTGCGTCATCGCCGGCTGGAAAGAACTGCTTGGCAATGAAAACCGCCAGAAACCCGTAGACGATGAAGTCGTACCACTCCAGCGCGTTGCCGATGATGGCGGCGACAAGCGCCCTTTTCTTGTGGACCTCTTGAGCGGACTTTTCTGATCCCTGCAATCGCACTTGCAGTTGGGCAATGTCTTCTATATCCACAGATTTCATGACGGCAGATCGCATTCCTGAGTTGGAGACCACGCGCTTCTTCCCCGAACAGCCGAACTGTCGCTGTGGGCAGGCTCGGCGCTTGATGGTCGACTTGCAGAGGCTGCATGGTACGTTTCAATCTTGCATAAAACAATAAGCATTTAATGCAACATGTATAGGGTTTACGCGTCCCCGCGACGCTGTGAATACAATGCATGCAAGATGGCCACTTCCCCAAACAAATCCCGGCGCGTCGTCAGAACCCAGGCGGAGCGCAGCGAAACGACACGGCGCCGCATCCTGAATTCAGCGATATCGCTGATTCGGCGGCAAGGCTTTCAGAAAGCCAACCTGCAGAACATTGCGTCCGGCGCGAAAGTCACGCTCGGTGCGTTGCAGCATCAGTTTGGAACACGGCAGGCGCTGCTAGAGCAGGTCGTGGAAGAGGTGATGGCACCACTATCTGACAAGGGCCCTGTGTGGCCGGATTCAGCCAGCCCGCTCAATGAGCGTGCCGCGGAGTTCGTGGAACGCGCTTGGCAGCACATCTACGGTGCGGACTCTTATGTGGCTGCCTGGGGAGTGTTTTTCGGCTGTAAGTCCATTCCCTCGCTTTTCAAGCGCATCGATGCGAAACGACAGGCGGAAGACCCGGTATCGTTCGCGCATTTCCTAGCGCTCTTCCCTGAGATCTCCGCGAACCATGGCGACCCCGACGGGTTCGCCGAAATGGTGTTCTCCACGCTTCGCGGGATCGCAGTGTTCAAGTTGTTTCCGGTGCCGGAAAAATCCATCGCCTCCCAACTCGAATGCCTTGCCGAGACGATCGTTGCCGCGGGCCAGGAGAAGCCGCGGAAGACGGGCAAGTCGTAGCCCCCCGCGCTCCCAGTCCTAGTTCGTCACGAAGAAGAGCCGGGCTTGGCGCCCGAAGTATCTGACCGTGGTTCCTCTGCAAATTTCGATCACATCGCCGGGGCGGCCTTCGACGCGTTGTCCGTCGCCAGTCTCCACGCCGAAGACGCCCTCCAGCACCAGGATGATTTCGTCATAGGCGAGCGTCTTCGGCTCACAGGCTGCCTCGTGCCAGCGACCGAAGCCGCAGGGCAGCGCAGCGCTTTCCCTGTCCGTAACCGCCCAAGAGATTTCGGCCACGCCGTCGGATGCGCCCCCGCGCGCCTCGGAGGTGATCGTGTGTCCCGGGATGAGGCGAAGAGAAGTCATTCAGGTGCTCCGTGTGAGGAAAATGAGGGATCGTGCGGCCCCTGGCACGTCGACGATAGCGATGACGTCATCGTTCGCCTCGCCCGGTCCACACGCCATAGGAAAGGGCCAAGCTGACGCCGATGTCGCGAAGCGGGCGCGGAGGGATGTAGCCGGCCGTTCCTTGAGAGAGAAAATCCGCCATCAAAGAATGATCCCGGCCAAGGGCGAGGTCCGCGATGAACATACCCGCCGCGGTGTGCCGCACAATGCCGGACCCGTTGCAGCACGAGGCAGCAAACGAAGCCGGTCCTACGCGACCGAATGCGGGCGCGTGGTTGTGCGACACGGCAAGCCAGCCGGCCCAGGAGTGTTCCAACTCGATCGGGCCGAGCTGAGGAAATCGCCGACGCAGGAGTGCCAGATTGGTCTTTCGGGCCTTCGCGCGCCGGGCGTCAGTAGTGCGCAATGAAGGCGAGTACTCAAATCCCTGGCGAATCATCAGCCGACGCTCTCGCGTCAGCCTCAGCGTCGATCCGGTCATGCCATGCGCCGGCGTCACGCCCCAGGTCGACTCGCTGCCGAGCAGGCCAAGTTGTGTATCGCTCAACGCGGGCGTCAAGCTCGCGAACAGCAATATCGGAATCTGACGCGCCCTATAGACGCCGAATGACTGCGAGAAGGCGTTGACCGTGAGGATGAGGGCACTCGCGCGAATCCGGCCGTGCGGGGTCCGCACGCCGGGTTTCCGGCCACGGATGTCTGCCTCGATCACTGGTGAGTTTTCGAAGAGCCTGACCTGGGGAGGAAGGCTGTCGGCAAGCCCGCGGACAAGACTCGCCGGATTGACGAGGTAGGTGCCGGGGGTATAAATGGCAGCGCCGTAGTAGGCGGTGCCCAGCGCTTCGCGCAACTCGCTTCGATCGACCCATCGGTACGGCTCTTGCCAGGCCCTGAGATTGGCCTCGTACGTTGCAAGAGAGTGCTTTGCGACCTCATCCGTCACCGCAACGTGGTATCGCCCACGTTTCTCCCAGCCGCAATCAATGCCGTGCGCCTTGACGAGGAGATCCAGTTCGTCGAGGGCAAAGCGTCCCACGCGGATCGCGCGGCGGCCTTGCTCTGTCCAAAGTTCCGACGTCCCTGGTGCATGCGGAAGATCGATCGCAAAGCCGGAGTTCCTCCCGGACGCGTTCTCCCCGACCACGCCGGCTTCGACCAGCGCGATAGATGCGTTGGGCTGGAGCCGAGCAAGTTGCCGGGCTGCGGCGACGCCCGCATACCCTGCCCCGACCACCACCCAGTCGAAGTCCAACTCGCCTTGTACCGCGGCGCTCGCCCGTCGCGGCGGCAGCAATGCGCTCCATCCATTGCTTTGATCTTCTGTGGGCAGGCGCCCAATGCGAATCGACATATCGAATTCCTGAGTAGGCCCCGCAATGCGGCCCTGGTAGCTTGAGACCGTGGCTGTGCGTCGATTCGAGGCGAATATAACAATAAGCATGTAATGTATATCCAATTTCCACGAGCGTGCAATCACAGCTTTGGCTGGGCGTATGGCGTTGTTGCATAACCGAATCCGACTTCAGTACCGCCGAGTCGCGCGCACAGGCGGTCACCAGAGCAGCGACGCCCAGAACGCCTGCAACGAGGCCCTGCCGCCAAGTCAGGCCGTTGAGGTGGATTGGCTTACTTGGCTACTTGGCCGGAGCCTTCATCGCCGAAGCTTTCTTGGCAAGAGCAGGCACGATCGCGCGCTTGGTCAAGTCAATGCCGATGACCTTGATTTCTTCGACGCGAGGTTGTGCACCGGTCACCGACGCCCAGTGATTGGGAAGGGCCTCTAGAAGCCCAGCGAAGTTGACCCACTTCTTGTTCCGTAGCGATCTTCAGCTCTGTCGGTACAGGGCCGTTGAAAGCAGTACAGGCCTACCAGAGGTCGGGCCTCTTCGCATCGGGCAGTTCCAGTTCCCGCGGAATCAGGTATCGCCCGCGCGCACGGTCGTTGCACCACGCACCGATCAGGTTTCGGAGGACGGTCTCTCGTTCGGCGTTGATCGCCACCCTGGCAGTGCTGTCGTTGCCGTCCTCCAGGTGATACTTGAAATCGATGCGCCAGCCATAGCGCTCATCTGACGGCACGTGCCGCACGCTTGGGCAAGTCCGCGGCGCCTAGAAAATGCAGCGCACTTTCCATGTGCGCACGCATGCATTTGGCGGCCCCTTCCGCATCGCGCTCGCCGATCAGCGCCACGAGCTCGGCATGGCCGTCCTGCACCTTCTGCAGGCTCGCCTCGGTCTTGCGCCGTTCCATGCCCTGGCGGGATTGCGCCTCGAGCGAGGCCCGGATCGACCCGATCATCTGGAACAGCAGCAGGTTGCCGCTGGCGCGCGCGATCTCGAGATGCAGTTCGGTATCGAGCGACGCGTAGACGGAAGGCTGGCGCAGTTGCGTCTGCATGTGGACGATCAGATCGGACATGCGCGCCAGTTGCTCCGGCGTGCGCCGCCGGGCCGCCAGCGAGGCCGCGCGGCCTTCGAGGCTCGCGCGCACGTCCATCAGGTCTTCCGCGGAATTCTCCAGCACCTGCAGCGCGCGCGAGAAATAGATGCCGAGCGCCGACGCGTCCAGGTCGCGCCGCACGATCGGACTCTTGCCGTTGGCGATCTCCACGACGCCCAGGCCCTTGAGGGTTCTCAGTGCTTCCCGCACCACCGTGCGACTGACGCCGAGCGATTCGCCCAGCCGCGCCTCCGAAGGCAGCGGCGCGCCAGGGCTCAGGTTGGCGTCCTGGATGTGCTGGAGCAGGCTCTGCACCGCCTGCTCGGCCAGCGAGTTCCGCGCGAGGCGGCCGAGAACGAAGGGGTGCGCAGTCATGGTGGGCTTCTCGAACCTATCATACAGGGTGACAGGTTGTCGCCGCAGCGGCCCAAACGTCCAATCCAGGTCTTTCAAGGAGACAAGAGACCATGTGGAAAGACGATGCCGAACTGTTCAGCCTGATGCGCACGCGCCTGTTTCCGGCCGTGGTCGGCGACATCCTCGACACGCTCGGGCTGATGCACCAATTCCTGCCGCCGGCCATCAAGCCGGTCAAGCGCTCGATGGTCGTCGCGGGCCGCGCGATGCCGGTGCTGGAGACCAACTGCTTCTCGCGGGCCGAGCCCGAGGGCAAGTCGCCGCTGAGCCAGCAGGCCTTCGGCCTGCTGTTCCAGGCGCTCGACGACCTGGCGCCGAACGAGGTCTACGTTGCCACCGGATCGGCGCCGCAATTCGCTCTGTGGGGCGGCCTGATGACGACGCGGGCCATGCACCTGAAGGCCGCCGGGGCCGTCCTCGACGGCTATTCGCGCGACACGACGGAGGTGCTCGAACTGGGCCTGCCGGTGTTCTCGCTCGGCGGCTATTCACAGGACCAGGGGCCGCGCGGCAAGGTGGTCGACTATCGCGTGCCGGTGGAAATCCAGGGCGTGCGGGTGCGCCCCGGCGACATCGTCTTCGGCGACCAGGACGGCGTGCT
>JACXTT010014461.1_pt1 | contig 10315 bp, 7 predicted proteins | sample 9270951 | NCBI WGS metagenome assembly JACXTT01 (sample SAMN15532306, study PRJNA645909) | rock metagenome | isolation source: weathered quartz diorite | place: Puerto Rico | collected 2017-06-21
TTACCTGTTGTTGAGCTCCGGCACCGATGGAGAGCATTGACACCACGGCGGCAACGCCGAAGATCATTCCCAGCATCGTCAGCAACGAACGCAGCTTATGCAGGAGAAGGTTCTGAAAACCGAGCCGGAAATCAGGCAGGAATTGGACTCGAGTATGTCGATAGGCGCGAAGACTTGCCGACATTATCTTGGCACAGTGACCGTATTATTAGCCTGGGCCGCTTTCTTAATCTCTTCGTCCGGCTTGACCAATGCGACCTCAGTCCCTTCTGACAAGCCGTCGACGATAATGTGCGCCTCCGTGCGGCGGGATATCTTCACTTCCCGCGCCTCAAACTTACCGCCCACTTTGATGTAAACCACGGCTTTACCCTCTAATTCGAAGAGGGCCTGACGCGGCAGGAAAAGAGACTCTTTCAGCGGGTCTCCCGTGATCCTTACTTCTGCGCTCACGCCTGGCCTTATTCGAGCGTCAAGTGGGCCAAGCGCAAAGATGGCATCGAATTGCCTGACCGCGTCAATGTCGAAGAACCGGCGTGTGGAGAGGCCAGCCATAGTCTTGAGTGTGCCACCGAACGACGTACCGGGCAGGCCATCCACTCGAATTTCTGCCTCCTGGCCAATGGTCAGATTGGCGCGATCGGTCTCGTTCACCTTAACTCGAATTTCCATCTCCTCGACTGCGTGCACTTCAGCCACAGTCCGACCCGGCTGAACTTGGTCGCCTTCTCGATAGTCCGGGACCGTCATGCCGCCGAAAAAAAATCCCCCCATAATATCGAAATTCTCTTTGATCGCCACTAACCCGCCGATAGGCGCCGTGAGACGCATTTGCTCAATATTCTTCTGCGCCTCCTGCATTGCCAGTTGCGCTTTGTTCCGTTTCTCCTCTGAGACCGCGAGGCTTGCCTGGTTAGACGCCACACGCGATTGGGTGTCCTGCTCCAACTGGGCCAATCGGCGCTTGGCTTCTTCCAACGCCAGCAGATTTTTCTTCGCATCAATGGCGCTCACCAACTCGTTCTTGCTCACATCCAACTCAGCACGGCGCACATCAAATCGAGCCTTCAACAATGCGACCTGGTCCTGAGCAACTTGAACGGCGGCGTCTGCCTTCGCTTTGATGATCTCCTGCTCGGCCTGCCGCAGATCAGAACGGCTTTTCTCCATCGCATGTTCCTGTTCGCTGGGGTTGAATTCAACCACAAGATCTCCAGCTTTCACGCGAGCACCGGTCTTCGCCAAACGCACGATCTGCAATCGCCCACCCACCGGTGGCGCTAGAAGCACAGCGCTACGCATGGCTCGCAGTTCACCTCGGACGTAAATTCTCGAATCCACCGTGCCTCGCTGAACGCGGGTGGTTATCGTCTCACGGGTTGGTTGTCGTAGCTTCTGCCAGGCCAGTGGCAGGCCTCCGCCTACGGCCAACAACAGCAGCAGGATCAAGCCCGAAAAAATTCTTTTGGCGTAGCGCGTCAACATGGTCAGTTTGCTGGCCTCTCAAGGGTTGGATCCTTCAAGGCGACTTGTTCCCCTGCTCTCACACCCTTCGTTATTACCAGGTTCTCACGATTGCGGCGCGAGACTTCAATGACACGTTCCTCGAACTGGCCGGCTCGAAGCACATAGGCCACGAGCCGTCCCGCCTTCTGGAACGAGGCGGTCACCGGGAGCAGGAGGGAGCTCGGCAGACGCTCCACCACTACACGCGCACTTGCGCTCATGCCCGGACGGATGCGGGGGTCTGTCTCGCGGAGCCGAGCAACAAAGTCGAAGTTTTTCGTCACTGGCCAGCCGGAAAAGTCCGGCTTGGCAATCGCACTGATCTCAATCACCTGAGCACCAAATTCCCTGTCAGGTACGGCCTCGACTCTGACGGTGGCTCTTTGGCCGACCTGGAGCCTGCTCCGATCGGTCTCGTCAACCCGAGCTGCTAATCGGACATCCGAGATATCAGGCAATTCGGCGATAGGCGCACCCGGCCAAGCCTTATCCCCTTCCTTAAATTCCGCCGCATTCCCCCACCATTGCATGCCATGATTAGGCATCACGGTGAGAGTGCCGTCGAGAGGCGCCTTCAGAGTCATAGCGGTGATATTCCGTTCGGCCTCTTTCAACTCAAAGAGAGCTTTATCCCTTTTTTGCTTTTTGATCTCGACTTCGGCACGGTTGGCAGCCCGGTCAGAGTTCTGCTTTTCTTCCGCTTCTTTCAATTTTTGTTCGGCATTGGCCAGACTGAGTTTGCTCTTTTCACTCTCAATCCTTGAGACGATTTCCTGCTTGCTCACCTCCAGTCGAGCCCGTTCGACGTCGTAGCGCGCTTTCATGACCGCGGTGAGATTCTGCTCCTCTAGCAGATGCCCTTGCGCCCGGCTGCGCTCAATTTCAGCTTCGTTCTCCTTAAACTCCGACTTTTTTTGATCGGAAGTCCGTTGCAGGCTGGTGATGTCAAATTGGACAACCACTTCCCCGGTTCTGATCTGCGATCCGTTCTTGGCCAGCTTAATAATCTGGAGGTCGCCGGAAACAGCCGGTGCGGCCAGCGTGATTGACCGGAGTGTCTTGAGATCACCTCGAATCTCAAAATAGTTTACAAACTCCCCCAACCTTACCTCTGCGGTCGGCACCTTCGGGCCGTCATGCCACCACCTGGCAGCGCCCAAAACCACGCCAGCCAGAGCAAATGCCAAGCTCATACCCCACCAGCGCCATCGACGGTTGCGCAGCCTGATCCTTGTTTTCATTGAACTCGTTCTCGTTAGCGTCTTGAGAAATAGCACAGACTTCAGTCTGTACTTCGCATTCCCGGATTACGGATTTAAGTCTGTGTCACGCATTACCTCCTATCCCCCACTGCGACGAACCACCGTGCCAGCTTCGAGGCCGGATTCGATCACCACTTCCGTGTCATTCATCGCTCCAGTCTTAACGCGTCGCCTCTCAGCTCCAACGATGGAGTCAACGATCACATAAGATTCTCCATTCTCTGTCCTCAGTGCTTCGCGAGGCACAAGCAGCGCATGGGGAACTTGGGCCAAAAAAACGTCGACACCCGCTGAGAGATCAGGCATCAGCTTTGGATCACCTCCCTGGATTGAAAAGATCACAGCGCAGTGCCGCACCCTCTGCGAGAATCCGCTGGCAACACTGACCGGAGAAATCTGCTCGAGCTTTCCAGAAAAGACGAGATCTGGATAGGCATCCAAGCTCACCCGAACCGCTTGGCCCACTCGCAGGTAAGGGATGTCTACTTGATTGACCCGGGCGTGGACCTCCATTGCCGCCGGGTTTACGACTTGCAGAATGGGAACTCCAGCTCGCACCTGCTCGCCCTCCCGCACCTCCGCCATTTGCCCTTCTTTCCAAACCAAGTTCAAGACTGCCAATCCGTCGACCGGCGAGCGGATAACCATCTTGTCCGCGTTCGATTGGGCATACAGCATCGCGCTGCGAGCACTATCACGCTGAATCTCCAGAACTCGCAATTCCGCCTGTGCCGCCTGACGCTTCAGTTCAAAAGTTTCACGAAGCTGTCTGGCAGTGGCTTTTGCTTCGTCCAGGTTCTCCTGATTCTTTTCTGCATCAATTCGAGACACGATCTCGTTCTTCTGCATCTCCAGCGATGCCGTCTCAACGGCATTCTCGGCCTGCTTCAGTTCGGACTCGTCCTTGGCGCGCGCTGCAGCTTGCTCGGCCTGCTTTTTGTTGATCTGCTCCTCAAAGTCACGAAATTCCGCTTGACGGTTGACAAAGTTTTTCAACTCGGCCTGACGATCAAATTCGACCAGCAGATCGCCACGCCGGACCGCTGTTCCAGAGTCCACCAGTCGGGTGACAATCAAATTGTCCATCGTTGCCCCCGCCAAGTTCGGAACCAATACGGAATAAGACTGGGTGGCTTCCACAGTTCCGTGAAGACGCAAAGTGTGGACGAAATCGCGCTGCTCGACGGTGACCAGGGAAGGGGGGCTGTTCCGGCCAGTCGCTGCTTTTTTGCTGTGCTTGGTCCATACGAGGCTGCCAGCAAGCCCTGCAATCAGAACCGCGATTATGATTGCTCTACGCCTACCACGAGGCGTTCGAGTGTAGAGAGGCAGCTCCGGCGCCGGCCCTAGAGGAGTTCTCTCTCCAATGGAAGGGGTTGCCGGTTCCGTGATAACCTGCCTGTGGATCTTCATCCCTTTTTCCAATCAACCCAAATGCGTGAATATTCCCCAAGGGCAACACGAATCTCGTTATGCTTTGCAGTGTTAGACGCCATGAGCGCAAAAAAAGTTTCACAGGAACTTGTAAAATTTTAGCATCCAAAATCGGGGAGACTGCCTGGAACACCACGAACTCGGACATAAAGGGAAATCGAGCGTGACGATCATGTGAGAGGGCTATGACTTTGGGATCCTCTGCTATCCTCGGCAGCAACCAACGGGTTGACGAAGCTCTACGGTACGCCGAACGGCTTCCCCCTTGACAGGTTTCAGCTCGTAAGACCATACTTTGTCGGCTTTCCTACCGGACAAGAAGCCTAGTTTACACGTTTTGTGCCTTGCCTCTCGACGGTCCAAAGGCACGACTACTGCTTCGAAATGACCTCTTGGGATATCAATGAAATCCAAGAATGGGAATGCCTCTCTAGCCCCGCTGCGTTCGATCTGTTGTCCAGGTTAGAGCCGAGTACTTCGGCTACTCCACAACGCTGTTATGAAGATGCGCACCAGAGGAGTCTATGGTCGACTGGTTCCATAACCTCCCGGTTGGGTGGATGGCTCTTCTCGTCTCAAGACCCTGGACCCCCCAGCAAAGCCGGCGATGCCGGGTTGGTCAACCATGAACGGAGGAATTCGCCTATGCCCCCTCGATCAAGCCATTCACAAAAACACAGATCGATCCTTAATGCGAAATTAATTCTCGTTCTCAGTTGGGCTGGTGTTGCGGCGGTTTTCGTTCACCAGCCTACTGCTATCGGGCAACATCCACAATCCGCAGAATCGACTCATGGTAAATATCAGGTGGTGCATGGCTGGCCACTGTTGCCGGAAGGCCAGCTTCTGGGCCAGGTCTCCGGTGTTGGCGTCGATTCGCACAACCATGTGTTTGTATTCAGGCGCGCTGAGAATAGCGTGCTTGCAGGCCAACCGGCTCCGACCAAGCCCATAACTTCGTCTGTAGTTTTGGAGTTTGACAGTTCGACGGGAGATCTTGTCTCTCAATGGGGCGAGAACCGGTTCATCGCACCTCACGGTTTGACAGTCGATCGCCAGGATAATGTTTGGCTCACCGACATCGCCCTCCACCAGGTATTCAAGTTTGACCACTCAGGAAAGCTTCTGCTGAGCTGGGGTGAGAAGGGAGTGCCGGGACTCGACGGTTCGCACTTCAATAAGCCAACCGACGTGGCTGTGGCGGGTGATGGCTCGGTTTATGTGAGTGATGGCTACGGTAACAGCCGCATCGTCAAGCTTTCACCGGAGGGGCACTTGCTCCTCGAATGGGGAGCAAAGGGGAAAGGTCCGGGCCAGTTCGATACGCCTCACGGAATCGCACTGGACCCATCTGGGAAGGTGTATGTTGCCGACCGTAGTAATAAGCGCGTTCAGATCTTCGACCCTAGCGGGAAATATCTGGCTGAATGGAAGGGTGAAAGGTACGGCCGGCCCTGGGCCGTGCGCATGGGTCCTGAGGGATACATATATGTTATTGATGGCGGTGACCTGCCCAATGCGCCGCCCGATCGGGCACGCGTACTCGTGATTGATCTGAATGGAAAAATTCTCTACTCCTTTGGTAGGTTTGGCAACTACGACGGCCAGTTCGTATGGCCCCATGATGTCGCCATTGCAGCAGACGGGGCGGTGTACGTGGGAGACGTTTTGACAGGCATGAGGGTGCAAAAATTCGTGAGGCCGTGACCCAGTCTGTCGAGACGCATGGAGCTAGTTTTGATTCATGGTAGAAAAGGAGATGCCATTTGGATTGCGAGAACTCCCAAAGACGGCGCCGCATGGAGTGTGTTTTCTCTTCACAATTTATGCATCGCGAGGAGACATTTATGAAACGCTTCGGATATTTGCTTTTGCTGTTACTATCCGCTATCAATTTAGCCGGCTCTCAAAGCAACGATCGGTCCGAGGGGTGGATCTCACTGTTCGATGGTAAGTCGCTGGATGGTTGGAAGGCCAGTGACAAGGAGGGCACCTTCAGCGTGCAGGACGGAAGGATCGTGGTCCATGGGCCGCGGTCACATCTCTATTACGTAGGGCCCGTCGAGAATCACGATTTCAAGAATTTCGAATTCAAATCGGATGTGATGACTACGCCAGGCTCAAACTCAGGCATCTACTTCCACACAAGCTATCAGGAGCAGGGTTGGCCCGATAAGGGTTTCGAGGTCCAGGTGAACAATAGCCATACGGACTGGAAACGCACGGGCGGCCTCTATGACATCAAGGATGTGAGTGAGGTGCCCGCAGCAGATAACCAGTGGTTTAATGAGCGCATCAGCGTGCAGGGTAAGCGTATCCGCACCTTTGTTAATGACAAGTTGATAGTTGACTATACGGAACCCGCCAACGTCACTCCGCCTGCAAACCACCCGGGCCGTAAGCTTTCGAACGGGACCTTCGCACTCCAGGGACATGATCCTAACAGCAAAGTGTTCTACAAAAATCTTATGGTGCGGGTCCTTCCGAACTGATCTCGCCTCACCCGATCCAACGATTGCCCGAAGACGATGCGTTACGCAAAAAACACTAACGCCTCCTACCATGGCCCCATTACAGTCGGAGTTTGAATTTCGGCCGCTAGCGGAGCCACTGTTAACACCATCCTCATTTCGTCGGCAACATCCTGGAAGCGCCGCCGCGGCGTGACTGCTGGCGTTGTGCCTAAGTCGAAATCTCGCAGCTAGCCAAAATTTTCACGGTACAATGGAAATAACAGTACAGACGACAATAGTACCCACGCTCAGTGGGAGAAAGGATCGGGTAAGGCTATGTTGAGTGCTTTTCTCAGAGAAATCAGGGTCGGTGTCCTGTTTCTGCTATTGTCCAATTCCGCTTTCGCGCAGGCAGGCACCTGCAGTGGGATGAGTCTAGGCCAGGGCGCAAACTTAAATGGGTTCGATCCGTTTCCGGCAAGCAGTGCCTGGAATACCGACATCTCCGGTTCTCCAGTCGATCCCAACTCAGCCAACTACATTAACTTCATCGGGGCAACGGCATCTCTCCATCCGGATTTTCTCTCCGGGACCTACCACGGAAAACCTATTGGAATTCCTTACCAGATTGTTGCCGGATCGCAGGCAAAAGTGGGCATTAACTTCACCGCTTATGGCGACGAGAGTGACCCCGGTCCATATCCTGTTCCCGGCAACGCCCTGGTTGAAGGAGGCAGCAAAAGCAACGGAGACCGTCATGTTCTCGTTTTGGAGAAGGATGGCTGCTGGCTCTACGAACTCTATCGAGCATTCCTGCAAAAGAACGGAAGCTGGAACGCGGATTCGGCTGCAGTCTGGGACATGACGACCAATGAACAACGTCCGTATACCTGGACTTCTGCGGATGCAGCAGGCCTGCCGATTTTTCCTGGCCTGGTCCGTTATGATGAAGTGGAGAGCGGCGCGATAAACCACGCGATTCGCTTTACAGTGCCTACCTCACAGCGAGCCTTCATCCTGCCGGCCACGCACTGGGCTTCCACCACCACCGATCCCAATGCGCCCCCCATGGGGCTGCGCCTGCGCCTTAAGGCCAGTTTCAGCATCACCAGCTTTCCCGCTGATGACCAGGTCATCCTTACAGCACTCAAGAAGTATGGGATTATCCTGGCGGATAATGGATCAGCCATGTTTATCTCGGGAGCTCCCGACAGCCGCTGGAATAATGGCGACCTAGATCTGCTGAAAACTGTGAAAGCTTCAGATTTCGAAGTAGTACAGCCAGCCCACATCTACACCCCGGCCGATGTTCCAACCGGGCCTAATCCAACTATTTCGAGCTTCACAGCCAATCCCACAATGGTGGGTGCAGGAAGTCCGGCGACCCTGAACTGGAGTGTGACCAATGCCATCTACAACATCATTTCACCTCAGGTTGGCGCGGTGCGCGGCACAAGTGTGGTGGTCACTCCAACCGCAACAACAACATACACGCTGTATTCGACCAACCAATATGGTCGATCGACGCAAACGGTTACGGTGACAGTCCAATAGGCTTGTGGCTAGTTTCAAACACTCGACGGATTGAAAACCTGGAAGGCAGTTTCCCAGCGGCTCATAGCAGTAATGTCAGACGGTCGTCCGCCGGAGGTGCCCCCACTTTCGTCCCCTTTTACAGGAGAGAGGACCGCTATGTTCAACAAAAACAAAGAATGGTCGCGACGCGAAATTCTCGGCACGATGGGTGCGGGATCGGTACTGGCTGCAGCTGCAACCATGACAGGCTGTGCGCCGGAACGAAAACCTTCCGAACAGGCAACTCCTGCTCCGTCGAGTAAAGAAGATCTAGCGCCACCGCCGAATCACGAAAAACGGATCAAATGGTGGCGCGAAGCGAAGTTTGGAATGTTCATCCATTGGGGCCTTTACAGCGCGTTGGGTCGCCACGAGTGGGCTATGGAAGTGGAAGGTATCCCGATTGCCGAATACGAGCAACTGGCCAAGAAGTTTAAACCCCAGCCGCATGCGGCACGTGCCTGGGCCAAGCTGGCCAAGCAGGCGGGTATGAAGTATATGGTGATGACGTCGAAACATCACGAGGGCTTTTGCCATTTTGATTCAAAACTGACGAACTATTGTGCGCCCAGGCAGGGACCCGGGCGAGACCTCGTGAAAGAATTCGTGGAAGCGGCTCAGGCGGAGAGTTTGCGCTTCGGCTTTTATTATTCACTAATGGACTGGCACCATCCCGATGGTGCTAAGTGCGCCACTGATGAGCCGGCCCGGCGACGCTTTGTCGATTACATTCATGGCCAGATTCGGGAACTGTTGACCAACTATGGCAAGGTGGACATTCTCTGGTACGACGTAAACTGGCCGCTGGATGTCAAGGGCTGGGAATCGCAAAAAATGAATGACATGGTGCTGCAGCTTCAGCCAGAAATCCTGGTGAACAACCGTAATGGATTGGCGGGAGATTTCGGAACGCCGGAGCAGGAGATCCGCGCAGAAGAAGGAGACCGCGACTGGGAATCCTGCATGACGATGAACGAGAGCTGGGGGTATCACAAAGCCGATGATAACTGGAAGTCTGCGAAAACGGTGGTCCGCAACCTGGTCACCTGCGCGCGAGATGGCGGCAATTATCTGTTGAACATCGGGCCGAAGCCAGATGGAACAATTCCCGAGGAGTCGGTTCGTACACTCACTGCCGTAGGCCAGTGGATGTCAAAGTACGGTGACACGATTTACCCCGCTCCCAAGTGTGACGTGAAGACTTCGCTGTTCGCCAACTTTACCCGCAAGGGTAATACGTTGTACATGCACGTCCATTTCTGGCCCGGTTCGACCGTCAGCCTGGGAGGGCTCGCTTCGAAGGTCAAATCCGTGAAGTTGCTCCCCGCTCAGAAAAAGATAGATTTCAAGCAGGAGCAGTTCAGAGTTCAGTTCACCGGCTTGCCGGAAAAGGCGCCGGACGATCCGGTGAGCGTCATCGCCATCGAATGCGAGTCTGAACCGAGGCAAGATCAGGACGCGATTCGCAAGAACCGTGCGCGCCCTGAGAGGGCTTAGCATCTGGATTCTTTTGCAGTGGCTTCGCCGACACGATGCGCGGTGGAATAGTGTCGGATACTTTATGCTAAAAAGTACTTGACAACCTAATGAACTGTTTCTAAACTGGGCTTCGTGATCCGGAATTCTCGGTTTACTTAATTTGCCGGGCCGAGCGCGCCTGTGCGGCTGAGCGTTGTTCCCGGCTGCTTTATAGTGCCAAGTACTTGAAAGCTGCAACTCGCCACTGAAAAGGAGCTCTCTTGAGATGAACGAACACACAAAGGTTGGCTTGACTATACTCGTGACCGGACTGGTACTGGGAATCCTCGCAGATGCTCTTCTCCGGCCGAAACCGTGGGGCTTGAGCATTCTCCTGTGGGTTTGCGCACTTGGGACCATCCTGGTCCTCATGGGACATCGCGGGCTGGGAGTAGAAGCGCCACACCGGAACGGCTTAGTCCTGGCAGCCGTTTTGTGCGCCGCCGCCTTTTCCTGGCATGACTCACCGGCCCTCCGTCTGCTAAACGGACTCGGAATACTTGTGTCTTTCGGTCTCATGGCTTTTCCCGTCCTGGATCGTCCCTTCAAGCTTGCCGGCCTGATTGG